>Ga0182027_10003683_pt1 | contig 24084 bp, 19 predicted proteins | sample 712E1DmetaG_FD_121300 | JGI IMG/M metagenome (GOLD analysis project Ga0182027, IMG submission 121300) | Permafrost microbial communities from Stordalen Mire, Sweden - 712E1D metaG (Illumina Assembly) | ecosystem: Environmental > Terrestrial > Soil > Wetlands > Permafrost | place: Sweden... | reverse complement strand
CCGTTTATCCAGTTGACCTGGTAGAAGGATTTCATGGGTTCGTCATTAGTTGGGACTTGTATTCATCTTCTCTTTTACAGATAATAAGGTAGGCTTTACCCTCACGATCGGCCTGTGTTGTGATTTCCTCTGCCTCCTGAATCGAAGAATTGCCAAAGAAGACTTGGGTGGTAAAACCAAGGTCCAAAAATGTCTTGTTGGGGTCGAGGAGCTTGCCTGCCGATTTTCCGTCGGAAAGGAAAAAATACCATCCGAGGTAATTATTGCTTTGATCCCTTACCTGAATGTTGTAATGGCCCTGGTGGGTCACTTTGGCGCATTCAAGTGTTGCATTGAAATAGTCGCCCAGCTTTGTCGTCCCCTGGGCTCTCATCGGAAGTGACTCGATCAGTTCGCCGCCCTGGTTGATGGTAAGGTGGTATTTGAAGATGAAAAAATGGCTGACTTCCCTGAACACGATGGGTTCAGCACGGTTATAGATCCAGGGCTTCTTGGGAAGGAAGATTTTGGGTGGGATCATAAGGTAGCATTCATAGGAAAAGGCCATGGTGACCGGGATAAAGAAAGTCAGCATGGCCGACCAGTTATACAGCATGACGGCATCGAACTCAGTATAGGGCTCAACTTTCATGAATGTCAGCAGAAATCCGAATCCGATAAGTATGATGGCAAGGGCGAACAGCAATCTCCATCCGAATGGTTCCGTTCCCGGCCATCCCAGGAGTTTCTTTGATAAAAACCAGTGCAGCGTTCCCGCGATCAGGTTCCAGATCATCAGCACCAGGTAAAAATAGAATGGATGGTCCAGGGCCCCGGAGCGAAGAGCAGGTAACCCGATAAAGATACCTCCTACAAGGAGGTATATCAGGTTCAGCCCCATTTTCTTCTTTGCGTTTTCAACAAAGAAGGAGATGATCATCACGATAATCAGTGCCAGGATGGTGCAGAAAAGAATAGCGGAAAACGAATGTTGTTGAAATAGGCTCATACATTATTAATTATGTGCAGTGTTAAATCCCAGATATGATTCATTCAGGCAAAAGGCCTGGTCCTCCTCACGAACAGTGATCTTAATCTCCGGATCAATTTCGAGGGGCAGAAAATAATCCATGAAAAGTTTGATCGCTTCGGCTTTGATGCCAGGCCAAATGTACAGAGAAATATCCGTCCCTGCTATGGGGCCTATAGTAAAAACCAAGGTATTCTTGATCTCTGAAACTTCTCCGGAAGTGACCAAATTGTCGCCGGTGACATAGGTGCCCAAAGCCGCGGCAGTGGAATAAGGATCCGGATGGAATGACCTGCCTGTTTGTTCAAAGCTCCAGGAAACCAGGTCCTCAAGCAGGAATGAAAGGCTCCGCGATGTCATCTCGAAATCACCGACGATGGCATGGACATAAGGGATAAGCGCCGACAGGCGTGGATTGATCCGCTTGTATAGCCGGGCCGGCAACCTCCAGAAACCATGGATCCGTATAGAATCGGACATGGCAAGTCCGCCCAACTGCTCATCTTCAACAGTCTCCAGGTCCGTTCGTAAAGCAAATAACTCATTTTCAACAGGATTGAGAAGCACAGAGACCTTGTTTTCCTGGCTTCGGTTGAATTCGTTGACAGCAGCTTTGCCCAGGTTATCAGTTTCAGGTGACTGAAGAAAAAGGAACTCGGGGAGGGAATGAAATAATCCATCCCTGGAAATATTGATCCTTAAGCGCTTACCGGTAGGTTCAAAATTCCGGATATCTGAATCCCAGTTCTTTTTATGACTTCCCTTGAACCTGACAACGATATCTTCAGGTTGAAATCCGTTTCGTATCATGTCGCAGAGAACGGCTTCAGCGCGCATATTCTCCCTTATTGCATTTAGCTTATCTGCTAACTCCTGCATAAAATTCATTCAACCAAAGCAAAAATAAAGCATTTTTTTAATCTAAAATAAGTTTTTAGTTCTTTTTCACTTTGAGTGGGAAACTTCATGAGGATTGATTATAGGAAAGTCAAGTTTACTGGTATTCTGGTCGGATTTTATCGCATGAACAAACCAAGGTTTATCTATTATCATTACAATTGCAAATAAAAATATTTCTATGTTTGTATGATTCTTAACTTTAGATAATATTTATTGTAATTTTAAACGATTTTTCAAAGAACCAAAAATCGTATAGAATTATCCAACAGAAAAATTGAACTATGAAACGACTTTCTTTTTTTATTGCAATGCTTCTGCTTTTTAGCAACGCAATGTTTGCCCAGGTAGCCATCAATTCGGATAACTCATTGCCCGATAATTCAGCTATGCTGGATGTGAAATCAACCACGAAAGGGGTGCTGGTTCCCCGCATGGCCGGAACACAGCGTGATGCCATCAGCAATCCTGCCAAAGGCCTGCTGATCTTTTGTACGGATAATAATGCATTTTATTCCAATACAGGAATACCTTCATCGCCTCTTTGGTTGATGGTAAGCAGCCAATGGTTAACCAGCGGCTCAAATATATATTATAGTCTTGGCAATGTTGGCATCGGAACAACAAATCCCACTTACAAGCTGGATGTTTCAGGTACTGGTCACTTTACGAACGGGGTTACGGGTAATAATACGACACCCTATGCGGCTGCCATAATTGGAAACAGTTCTGCTGCGGATCATGATTACGGAGTTTACGGGGTTAGCAATACCTCAACAGGTATTGCAATATATGGTTATGCCAACAGCGGATTAGCGGGGTATTTTAGCGGGAACGTAACTGTTTCGGGTATTATTCAAACAGGAGGTATCAAGTACAACGATGGAACTAATCTGTTGCACACCATTGGCGAAAGTTACGGTGGTGGTATTGTGTTTTATGTATATGATGACGGACAGCACGGATTAATTGCACCAACCAGCGATCAATACACGGCAATCAGATGGTATGGTGGTTCTAATACCAATACACGTGCCAGGGCAGATGGTGTTGGTGCCGGATTAAAAAACACAGCAATAATCATCGCCAATCAGGGACCAATTGACGGGAATGGATTTGCAGCCACCGTGTGCAACGAATATTCCGTAACTGTAAATGGCGTTAAATATGCCGATTGGTATTTACCCTCAGAAACTGAATTATATTTATTGTACTTACAAAGAAATGTCGTTGGCGGTTTTTCTTCAGGCGAGTATTGGAGTTCAACTGAGAGTAATTTAATGTTTGCGTGGGTCCAGGACATGGGCAGTGGCATCCAGACTTCCGAATTTAAGACGGACGTACATTATGTGCGGGCTATTCGGGCTTTTTAACAAGTTATCTACTTATATTTTACAAAGAACCAGGTTTTTTCCTAAAAAAACTTTATTTGGGAGATGTAAAATTCAGTGCATCTTTATGGTGTCACGGTTAAATATTTATTTTTACTTAAGATAAATTATAGTTGTTGGTTGTTATTGATTTGTTATATTTGTTACATGAAAAATTTTAAAAACAATATCTTTATTCTATTGTACAAATTGGCAGGTTAATATAAATTGACAGGAATGTTTTTCATTATTTTTATTAATTTTGTTTGAGGAGAGGTTCCGATCAGGATTATTTAATAGATTTAACTTTAAATGTAAGAATCCATGATTATAAAAAGAATACTAAGCGTCCCATGGAAAGATTCCTGTCAGACAGTTGTATGTTTTATAGCTGCTCTGATGATTTCCCAAACCCTTGTTTACCGGGCTTCTGCCGCTAATATCATTACTTCCGGGTGTACGGTTAAAGTTCTCTCCGGCACCTATTTTAATTCGACAGATGACCTGCAAATGAACTCCGGCAGTGACCTGATTATACAGGGAACTTTGGTGTTGAAAAAAAATCTGGTGAATCTGAATAGCTCTCCCGATTCCCTGGGCTCCGGTACCATCGAGTTTTCAGGAACCACCAACCAGACAATCAGTGGTCAGAATATCATTAACAATCTCACAGTCAACAATTCCAATGGACTTTCTGTTTCAGGCAATACGCGTATAAGCGGCACCTTCAGCCTGACCAGCGGGCGGATCACCCTCGGCAGCAATAACCTTTCGCTCGGGCCTTCTTCATCTTTTAACGGAATCCCATCCGCTTCCAATATGATCGTTCCTGCAGGGAGCGGACAGCTACAAAAAGAATTCCCGTCCAGCTTTACAGGGGGCTATACTTTTCCTGTCGGTGATACGACGGGAACTGCCGAATACTCTCCCGTTTTGCTGAATTTCGTTTCAGGAACCTTTGCAAGCGGCAATTATGCAGGCCTCAAACTGGTGAATAATAAATATCCAAATGACAGCATAACGGGGAGTTACGTTAAACGATACTGGACTTTGTCCCAATCCGGGATCAGTAGTTTCAGTTGCAATGCCACGTTTACTTATGTCCCTGCGGATGTGGTCGGGACCGAAAGCGCTGTTTTCTGCACCAGGGTAAGCCCTTCCCCGTGGATCACTTACAGTGCAGCCAACGTTTCCAACCATCAGCTGATTGCCAACGGGCTTAATTCAGGCACTTTCACCGGAACATACACCGGCATGAGGGGTGCTGCCGATGTTAGCCTTATAGCTTATCTTGAAGGTCCATATAATACCGGCACAGGGTACATGAATACAACCCTGAAAACGAATAACCTGCTCCCGCTGACACAACCATATAATACCTCGCCTTTTAATTATGCAGGGGCGGAATCCGTGACTTCGATCCCCGCCGATGTGGTCGACTGGGTTCTCATCGAGCTCCGGCAGGCAAGCACACCGGCCAATGCCACATCATCCACCATCATCAAGAAGCGGGCGGCTTTCATGAAAAAAGACGGCACGATAGTTGAAACCGACGGCAGCAGCCCGGTGAGGTTCTATAATGCAGCCATTACTACTAATCTTTACCCTGTAGTCAGGCAACGGAACCATATCGCCATTATGGCAGCAAATGCCGTGACCATGGCCAGCGGAGTGTATACCTATGATTTCTCAAGCGGGATCGGACAGGCTTATGGCGGAGCTGTCGGGTATAAACAAATCGGCACTTCTCCCCCAAGATACGGGATGGTGACAGGAGACATAAACCAGGACGGGAGTGTTTATACCTCTGATTTTGATATCTGGGCCGGACTTGCCGGTACTGCAAACGTTTATAACCATGCCGATCTGAACATGGATGGGAATGTTTATACCTCGGATTTCGACCAATGGGCAACAAACTCGGGGATGAGCCATCCTCTTGGTGCACCTGTAAAAATTAAATATTTAAGTGGAGTTCCTCAATAAGCTGTCAGTTATTCTTCAACATATGAAAAAAATATTACTGTTATCAGTAGTCTGCCTTTCTTTAACAGGGATGACCTTTAGCCAGCCTCAGTTATCATTCCGAATGACCAGACCTGTTATTTATCATTCCGGCGGAAACCCCGGGGCGGATTATTTCCGGTTCGATCTGGAAGTCATGGCCTCTGCTACCGGCACTTATCTCTGGTCCGGGCAGGCACAATTTACTTTTGATAATACAACTCTTTCGACAACCCTAACAGATTGGACCATTTCAAAGGGGACTTTATTAACAGGGACAAATGAAGACCAAGATAATATGTATAGTACCGGCAAAAGCTTGGTCGTCAACGGTCCTTATGAGTTTTACTGCAATTGGTATGGTGATGTTGGGGCCAAAGCATATGGAGGCAACCCTCTTGATTTTAACGAAGTTCCAACAACCTGGACCCAATTGGCAATTATTCGTGCAAAGGTGACCTCAAACACCGGTATGGCCGGGATCGACATGCACGAGTCGGTTTTTAACGGAAATGAATCGTATCTCCCTTCCGGTTCTTCAACAATTACTCCTTATGCCGATCCCAATGCTTTCGACACCAGAGATTTCACCGCATGTTATGTGCAGAGGATCTTTAACAGTTTTGATGGTTGGACCGGCTGCGGGGTAAGCACAGCATCTTCATTGACGAAAGCATCCCTTGTTTCCGCAGCCAATTGGCAGATCGTTGCAAATACATCAATATGGGACACCAGTACGGCGGCTGCCACGATCGATTATGCAGGTTCCCTCGCAAATGCACTGCGTATCTATTCATATGCCCGGCTTAAAATAAGCACCACCAAAGACCTTACCTGCAGCGGGGCAACCGAGATCAACGGTGTCGCCGGTCTGGTCATTGCTGCCGATAACACCGGCAAGGGGCAGTTCATCGATAACGGTACCATTACTTATCCGAATTCCGGAACTGCCCGGGCCGATTGTTATTTTGCACAACAATTATGGCATTATATCGCTATCCCTGTCCAGAGTACAAACGTCGTTCCTTATCATAACCTTTATATGACTTATTACCAGGAACCCGTCCATCAATGGAAATGGGTAGTGAGCCCGGGAACCATGGATACTATCCTTCAAACACCGATGCAGGGATTTGCCATTTGGTCCGATACCACCAACCCTCGAATGGGTAATTCTACCGTCAAGGTGTATGGTTCGCTCAATACAGGCTCCCTGTCCATTCCAATCTCCCGGACTCTTAACGGTGGTAGCTATGATGGCTATAACCAGGTCGGGAATCCTTATGTCAGTGCCATCGACCTCAGTTCATCCGGGGTAACCTGGAATAATGTGGACCAGAAAGCCTGGTTCTACAGTTCCGGAAGCTATACGGTTTATATCAAGGCCGGCGGAGGAACGCGTGTTTCATCATTTGCAGCTCCCCAACAGGGTTTCTTTGTGCACCATACCGAAGTCAGTTCATCAGGATCCCTCGCATTCAACAACACTGTGCGGACTATCAATTCCGAAACCTTTCTCAAAAACACTACTGACAACCTTCCCGATTACCTCCTTCTTACCGCCGCTCAACAGGAAACGGCAAACCAGGATCTTGCAGCAGTTTACTTCAGGGATGACGCTTCTGCAGGCTATGACGAGATGTATGATGCCGGAAAAATGTGGGGTGATGCTGCATTCCCCCAGCTCTATACCACCATCCCGGATTATAATCTTACCGTCAATGCCCTGAAATGGACCAGCCCGGCACAGGTGGTTCCACTCGCTTTTTTATGCGGCATAAATGGCACTTTCACCATAACCGCGAGCGACATGGAAAGTTTCCGGCAGGGGACAACCATCATCCTTGAAGATAAAAAGGAAAACATTTTCCAGTCCCTGATTCAGAATCCCGTATATACCTTCTCATACCAGACTACCGATGATCCGAACCGTTTCCTTATTCATTTCAACAATCCTTACCTTGGAGTAAAAGAACAAGGTCAGGACCAGGTCCAGGTGTATTCCTGGGAAGATGTCGTCTATGTCAAACATATCACTTCAGGGAATATCCACGGGACCATTACCCTTTACAACCTGACGGGTGTTAAAGTATTTGAGGCTCCCCTCGAGAACGTGATCCTCAACAAATTCCGGCCATCATTGATTGAAGGATATTATGTTGCAAGGGTTCAGACCGACAATGCAACTATAACCACCAAGGTTTTCCTGAACCAGGATTAGCGATCAGAAACAGGCCTGACTTGTTTTATCCGGATCTTCCGTAAGGCCGGATTTAATTCCAACCGGACTGAATACCTAAAAAGTCTTCTGCCAGAGTATTATTCTGATTTTATTCAACTTTTAATTCTTCATCCTGTATCCATCCTGTATCTATCCTATAAGCTTCCTGTATGAATCCTATCAGGAAACTCCATGTTTACAGGGTTTCATTACCGTTTTCAAAATTAGTTTTAACAAATGTGATTTTTCCTGTATCTTTCACCCTCATTATCAATGAGGAAACGTCAGGAGATGAGTCACAGGCGCTTTATATTCTACACGTCAGTTTGCAGTATATTGTTTACCCTCCCCTTATTGCTGCCCGCCCAGACCGGAAACACTTACTGCAACCCCATGAACCTCGGCTATGCCTATGAACGCAAAGGGAGCGACGGCCCCCGGGAATCCTTTCGTTCAGCTGCCGACCCGACGCTCCTAAACCATAAGGGGGTTTATTATCTGTTTTCAACAAATCAATATGGTTACTGGTGGAGTAATGACCTCCTGGACTGGAATTACATTTATAATCCCCTTCAGCCCAATGAGTCGGGCGACGATATGTGCGCCCCTGCCGCATGGAACAAAGGTGATACACTGATGCTCATCAACAGCAGCTGGGAACATGTTCCGCTCTACTATTCCACCGATCCGAAGAAAGGATTCTCAAAAAAACTTGTGGATCCTTTTCCCCAGGCCGGCTGGGACCCCGCATTGTTCATTGATGACGACGGCAGGATGTATTTCTACTGGGGAAGCGGCAACGATCCGAAGATAAATTACATCAAAGGCGTGGAAGTCGACCCGCAGAATGGTTTTAAAAACAAAGGGCCGTCCAGGGATTTGTTTTTTATTTACCCGGATGAGCACGGATGGGAACGATTCGGTGAAAATAACACGGACTCCATTACAAATCCTTACGTGGAAGGTGCATGGATGACCAAACACGGAGGAAAATATTACCTGCAGTATGCCGCCCCGGGAACCGAATGGAATAGTTATGCCGACGGTGTATATGTTTCGGATCACCCGCTCGGACCCTTCAGATACCAGGACTATAATCCTTTCTCATACAAGTCCGGCGGCTTTATAAGAGGCGCGGGACATGGAAGCACTATGCAGGACAACTATGGCAATTTCTGGCATGTGGCCACGATGCAGATTTCGGTGAAACAGAAGTTTGAACGGAGGATAGGGCTTTTCCCTGCAGGATTTGACGACGACGGGCAATTATACTGCAATACGGCCTTTGGGGATTATCCACAGCGGATTCTCACGGTTAAGGCAGACCATAAGAAGGGGCTTTTTACAGGATGGATGCTGCTGTCGTATAAAAAGACCGCCCTTGCTTCTTCTTCTGATTCAGGCCACCCGGCGGAGCTGGCCTTCGATGAAGACATCCGGACATACTGGGCAGCAACGAGCGGAGATAAGGATGAATTCCTTCAGGTTGACCTGGGCGGAATGAAAACGGTATATGCCCTTCAGATAAATTACGCTGATCATCATGCCGGTCTGTATGGCAAACAGCTGAATATTTATCATAGCTACCAGGTAATGGAATCACAGGATGGCATCAACTGGAAAATCCTGGTGGATAAAAGCGGGAATGCAAAAGACGTTCCTCACGATTACACGGAACTTCCAGCCCCTGTTAAGACCCGTTTTCTAAAACTCGTGAATATACATGTGCCATCCGGAGCCTTTGCCATCGGTGATTTTCGCGTTTTCGGCCTTTCGGATGGCGCCAAACCTGAAAAGGTCAGGAATTTTACAGCAATCCGTTCCAAAGACACCCGCAATGCATTCTTTAAATGGGATGCAGTAAAAGGGGCCTATGCTTACAATATCTATTATGGAATATCTCCCGGAAAGCTTTATAACTGCATCATGGTGATGGACCAGGATCATTTCAGCTTCCGCGGATTGAACCGTAATGTTACCTATTATTTTGGGATCCAGTCCATCGGGGAGACCGGTGTATCGGAACTGGGTCCTGTTAAAAAAATAAATTATTGACAAATGAAAACCGGCCGCATTTTTTCAATCTTATTCGTGGCGGCTCTCGCCTGCCTGCTTGCCGTTCCGCAATCCTGTAAAAAAAAGGAAGCACCGAATCCCGCGTATCTTACCGTAAGTATCCCGGGCCTGGTGATGTCGAACGGATTATATTATTCCCTGGGCTACCAGGAACGGTCTGTAGAACTGGATTTCAGCGCCCCTCCGGATTCTTCAACCGTCAAAGGGAACATCTCGTTTTCCGACAGGAACGGTGCACTGGACTCTGTTTGTAATATGGCATTATACGGCAGAAAAGTTATCATAGCCTTCAAACCGGGGTTTAACCTGTATGACGGCTGGAGATACCTGGTCACGATTAAGGCTGCTTTACGATCAACCTCCGGCTTGACTCTCCCGTCGAATACGGTGATTGAAATAAGGACCACCTCAAGGCATCTACTGATAGACAACGATACCACGAAAAGGAATTCCATCCTTTGCATCAGTGATATCCATATGGGCGATCCGAGGTCCGTAGCCATGGGTTATTGCTGGTTCAGCAAGAATGAAGCAGCTCTGGAAAGCCTGCTCGATGCAGTAATTGCCGGCCAACAGGTGAGGCAGCTGGTCATAATTGGCGATCTTTTCGACGAATGGGTGGTCCCTTACCGGATTTCGCCCTTTGATCCCGCTTCAGGGATCAGCAACTCCAGGGATTACTTCCTTGCAATAGCAAACTCGCCTGTAAATATCAGCATCATCAATAAATTAAAAACCATTGCATCGGGCGGGGCAATCCAGGTGATCTATATTCCCGGGAATCACGACATGCTGCTGACCCCTGAAGTCCTGCAGGAGATCATCCCGGGAGTCATCTGGAAGGGGGATTCAACCGGGCTCGGGCATTATTCACCCCTGAACGATATCATCATGGAGCATGGTCACCGTTACGATTTCTTCAATTGTCCCCAGCTGCTTTCCAATCCGGGGCATATCCTTCCCCCGGGTTATTTCATCTCCAGGCTGGATGCAGAAGGTTTGATGGAACACGGGAGCAAAAAACAAAATGAACTTAAGTCAGCCAACGGCCAGGTTGAATTTTTAGCCGCATGGACGGCTGCATATGAATACCTTATTATTCATTATTCCCTTGCGGTTGCAGCCGATTCCTCAAACATCCTCATGGGTGGAATCGATAATTATTCCAACCCCCTTAGTTTCAACGGGGCCAGGGATATGTATGCCGGGAACATTGAAGATGTGTGGGCTGCCACCGAAACCAGGAATGCCGTCCCTGTTGCCATGCCTTCGCTGATGGCCATAGTCAACGGTAGCACCGACCTCTCTTTTACCGCTGCATATGAATATATGGCATCGGCTGCACCAAAGATCTATAAAATTGTTGTCTTCGGCCATACGCATAATCCTATGGTTAAAGTCTATCCACAGGTAAAACAATATACGGGCATCTATGCAAACACCGGCTCATGGGTAAATGCCGACCTATGCAGCAACCAGGTAAGAACTTTCCTGGTTATAAAGCCGGGAGAATGGACCGGTTCGGATCTCGATGTGGTATCGTTGTTTCAGTATAACCTCGACAGCGGCAGCGGCAACCCGAACCCTGATTTCATCCCGGTCCTGATATCCGAAGAAAGCATTGACAAGGGGAATTAAGGATTAACAGGATATTATCCTCATAAATCAATCCTCTATGAAAATTTCACTGCTCATTACCGGTATTTCGCTTCTTTCACTGGTCGCCTGCCACCGGCAGCACAAGCAGGACCCACCTGGCATAAAATAATATTGGTCAGCCCGGGTTCCCCTGATCTGAATACACCGCTGCCGCAAGGTCACGGAGGTTATACTGCGAAGCCATGGTTTGTCCGTAGGCACCTACAGACCTGATGGCTAAAAGATCATTACGGCTTGTCTTCGGAAGGGTGATGGATTTGCCGAAGCAGTCGGAGGATTCGCAGATGGGTCCGACCACATCATATTTAAAGGGTTTTTCCGCGGAAGTCATATTCTCGATCTTGTGGTAACTCTGGTAGAGCGCGGGCCTGATGAGGTCGTTCATCCCGGCATCGACTATGGCAAAGCGGGTATTGATGCCTTTCTTGACAAACAGGACTTTAGTGATCAGGCTGCCGCATTGCCCTACGATTGCCCTTCCAGGTTCAAAATGAAGCTGCTGGCCTCCCTGCAACTCGATAAAATCCTTAAAAACCCTGAAATATGAGGCAAAATCAGGAATACGGTATGTATCGGGATCCCCGTAATCAATCCCGAGTCCGCCGCCCACATTAATGATCTCCGGGAACAATTGATTCGAGATGAACCACGAATTGATCTCGTTCACCCTGTGACATAGGCTTTTAAATATATCCAGGTCGGTGACCTGGGAGCCGATGTGAAAATGCAGGCCTTTAAGCCGGAGGTTATCCAGCTTTTTCAGCTTGTCCTGCACGTTATCGAATTCCCAGGGAAGTATTCCGAATTTATTTTCCTCGAGGCCGGTGGTGATATACCTGTGGGTTTGAGCATCCACGTTGGGAATGATACGCAGTGAAATATCAGCTTTCAGTCCCATTGCCCCGGCCAGGCCGTCAATGACTTCCATTTCCTGTCGCGATTCCACGTTGATGCTCTGTATTTTCAACTGCAAAGCCAGCCTGATCTCCTCATCCGATTTTCCAACCCCCGAGAACATGATCTTTCCCGGCTCGAAACCGTTCCTGGCTGCAGCCCTGATCTCATTCCCACTCACACAATCGGCCCCGAGACCGGATCCGCTGACAAGTGAAAGGATCGTGTCGTTGGAATTGGCTTTCAGCGCATAATGCAGGAAATACCTGTAACGCCCGGCTTCCATTGAACAGGCCGACAGGGTTTCCCTGAGCAGGTCCATGTCATAATAATAAAAGGGTGTCGGGATCGTGCGGAACCGGGCTATTATGTCGTCCTTGAACATCTTGACAGTTTGGTTTGGGATGTCAGTGGTTGAAAAACCTTTTACTCAACGCATTCAATGCCTGCTTTTTAAACGCCGAGGGTATCAAAACCGAAATGTTGTTCTGGCTCCCTCCCTGCGAGATCATCCTTACCGGCACCTGCTTTATCGCATTCAGCAGCAGGGCCGCTGTTTCACTTTCCGAAGCGATCCCCTCCCCCACAGCGCATATGATGGTCTGGTCATGATCCACTTCCACCGTACCATAGTGCATGAGGTCATTCGTTATCTGCTGAAGATGGGTGAGATCGTCAATGGTAAGCGATACGCTGATCTCCGAAGTGGTGATCATATCTATCGGTGTCTTGTACAGTTCGAATATCTCGAATACTTTCCGCATGAAGCCATAAGCCAGGAGCATTCGTCCCGACTTGACGCGGACAGCGGTTATCCCGTCCTTGGCGGCAATGGCTTTGACTCCTTTACCGTTCTTGCGGTCAGTGATCGCAGATCCCTTTGCTTCAGGATCCATCGTGTTTTTGATGATGACAGGTATGCCGGCGACTTTGGCCGGGAGTATGGTGGAAGGATGCAGGATCTTCGCCCCGAAATAGGCCAGCTCCGCAGCTTCGTCAAACGAAAGTTCGGCAATGGTATGTGTTTTCTCAACGAACCTCGGGTCGTTATCGTGAAACCCGTCAATGTCGGTCCATATGATAACCTCGCTTGCATTCACTGCAACCCCGATGAGGGATGCGGAGTAATCGCTTCCGCCACGCCTGAGGTTATCGATCTCCCCATAGGCATTGCGGCAAATGAAACCCTGGGTAATGAACAGGTTGTTCCCGGAGTATTTTTCCAGTTCCCTGCCGAGATTCTCCCTGATATAGTACTGGTCAGGCTCCTGTTCACGGTCGATCCGCATAAAATTCAAAGCAGGCAGTAGTACCGAAGGGATATTTTTTTCTTCCAGGTGGAACCGGAACAGTGCCGATGTGATCAGCTCCCCCTGGGCAAGCACACATTTTACTTCGTTTGCAGTAAAGAGATCCTGGGTAAATGTACGGAGGTAGTCAAAATGTGTCCGTATCATCTCCTTCCCTTTCTCCCTGAATTCCTCTGTTTCAAACAATGCTCCCGCTACCGTATAATAACGCTTCTCCAGTGCATTAATCTTTTCATATGCCCCGTCGGTATTCTTCTTTTCGAGGTAATCGGCTATTTCCACCAGCCTGTCGGTTGTTCCCGACATGGCCGAAAGAACGACGATCACCGGCTCACCGTTCCCGATAACCAGTTCCGCCACCGACCTGATCCTTTCCGGGGTCCCCACGGAAGTCCCCCCAAACTTCATGACTTTCATTTCCTGACGATGTTTTTTATTCTTTCCCTATTTGTCAAACCGTTTAATACATAACTTAAACTTCCTTAATTTATTTTTTCAGTTATTTTTGCAGCTGCGATTCATTGAAAATCAGTTTTTTTATAACAAAACAAAAACAGGCTATAACGTATGCAGAGTGATATCCGGAGCATAATCACGGGAACAGGAAGTTATATTCCATCGAGGGGCATTAAAAATAAAGACTTTCTTTCTCATGAGTTTTACGGCTCAAACGGGAAAAGGCTGGAAAAAACAAGCCAGGAGATTATCGATAAATTCCAGGAAATTACGACAATTAAAGAAAGGCGTTATGTTACCGACAGTCTCGTAACATCTGATATTGCCACTTATGCTGCAGCTGAAGCCATTTTGTCGGCAAACATCGACAAGGAAGAACTGGATTATATCATTGTAGCGCATAATTTCGGTGATGTGAGGAATGATAGCACGAGTTCAGATATTGTTCCCAGCGTAGCCGCCCGGGTTAAGCATAAATTAGAAATAAAAAAGCCCGGTGCGGCAGCTTATGATATACTGTTTGGCTGCCCGGGCTGGTTACAGGCTGTCATCCAGGCAGATTATTTCATTAAATCGGGGGATGCCAGAAAAATCCTTGTGATCGGGGTTGAAGTATTATCCAGGGTTTCCGATCCGCACGACAGGGATAGCATGCTGTATGCCGACGGTGCCGGGGCGATCGTACTGGAAGCCGGAAAAAGCGGCCGGCCCGCAGGAATACTTAGTCATGTGACACATTCGGATACTTTTCTATATTCCAGGTTGTTACATATGGATAAATCCTATAAGCCCGGTTTTGAGAAAAAGAATGCGCTGTTTTTAAAAATGGATGGACGAAAGCTTTATCAATATGCACTTGAAAAAGTCCCGCAGGCGATAAAAGATGCACTCGAGAAAAGTAAAATCCATCTGAATGAGATTAAATGTGTGCTTATCCACCAGGCCAATGGGAAAATGGATGATGCAATATTAAAAAGGCTTTATGGTCTTTATAACATACCCGATATCCCTGAAAATATCATGCCCATGACCATTGCACATTTAGGCAACACTTCTGTAGCAACCCTTCCCACATTACTGGATCTCATTCTTAAGGATCAGTTGAAACCTTACCAAATCCATAAAGGGGACAAGATTGTCCTGGCCTCCGTCGGAGCAGGAATGAATATAAACGCCCTGGTTTACCAGATGTAACGAACAAAAGGAGAAATAAATGAGAAATATCTTTTTAATACTGGCAATCTTTTCAGGTATTTTCCTTCAGGCCCAGGAAGCCAGGGAGATCCTGGGAAAGTCCATCAGTACCGTCAGCAACCTTAACGAGGTAAGTTACCATATCGATATCCGGCAAACCAATATGCTCAGCGTAGATACTACAAGCATATCCGCTGATTGTTCATTAAAGAGAATGCCGGGGGATACGATTGCTAAAATGTATTATTATTTCTCTGCCAAAAACTCCGGGTTTAACAAGTATAACGGCACTGCATATTATGCCTACAACCCTGAATACTACAGTTTTGTTCTACGCTATTCGGTGATGGAAAACCCGGATAAATTCAGGAACATCGTTTTACCTGAAGGAGTATCTCCCCCTGAAGTTACTTCACTTTTCTTTTACACTTATGCCCTGCTTAATTCCGGCAAAGAACTGCAAACGATGCTGGATGAAATAAATTCTGCCATGACGGTCAACCAGCTGAAATTTGAATTCATCAGGGACACCGTCATGGATAAAATCAAATGTTTCGGGTTCAGGATCATCAAGCCAAGAAAGAATTTTTCCTATAATAAGCTAATCCTGATCGACCAGGAAAGCTTTCTGCCGATAGCAGTGATCAAAGACTTCAGGGGTGGAAGCCTTTCGGTGAACCATGAAAAAATATCCGTAGGGCAGTATTCCGGCATTACATATTCTAAAATCAGGGAATCCGTCCCCAAATTCGATTTCCTGATGAGCGACAAAAGCCTTCCGAAGAAGGTTGAAGTTACAGACCACATCCCCTTTAAAGAACCGTTTAAAATAGGTGACCTGGCGCCATCCTGGCTGCTTCCCGAGATGAGTGCCGATAAACTGATTTCATCCGACAGCCTGTCGGGGAATATCGTTGTCCTTGATTTCACATCTACCTGGTGCATCCACTGCATTGAAGGAGCCCAGGTAATCAAAGACCTGCATCAGAAATACAGCGGACGCCAGGACATGGTATTTATCAACGTTTTTTCCTCCTCTGCCGATACAAAAGACAAGGTTAAGAAATATATCAGGCAGCATGAGCCTGAAGGGATTACCATTCTCGGGTCAGCGGAGGTTGAAAAGCAATACGGGATCATGGGATATCCCGGTTTTTTCCTAATTGACCGTCATGGCAGGATTGCATACTTTCAGCGGGGATACAGTCCCAACCTCGAAAAAGCCCTGGCGAAACAAATTGATGATTGCCTGGATAAAAAATAAGCGGGACGCCCGGGCTTGTTATCCCGCTTGTTCAGGGCTGCCTTGATTGAAATGTTTTTGTATCAGTGATAGTAGTAAGAGATGATTCAGGGGTTTCGAGATATAATCGTCACATCCCGATTCCAGTGCTTTTTCCCTGTCGCCCGAAAGTGCATAGGCGGTTTGCGCTATAATGACCACATCCCTGTTGAACTGACGGATTCGCCTCGTGGTTTCGTAACCATCCATAAAAGGCATCCTGATATCCATTAAAACCAGGTCAAGGTCGGGATTTTTCAAGCATTCTTCGATCGCTTTAACTCCTGAAGTGACATAAATTACCTTATTGCTGATTTTCCTGATAACCGCCCTGAGGAATATTTCCGATGTCTCATCATCTTCAGCAACTAATATCTTCAGGTCTCTTACCTTGTGTGTTTCCTGATCGGCAGGGATCACATTTTTCTTTACGCTTGCAGGTTCAACTACCGGCTTGTAAGGTATAGTAAAATAAAACGTAGAACCTTTCCCGGTCTCGCTTTGCACCCAGATCTTACCTCCCATGGATTCAACGTATGCCTTCGAGATGGATAATCCCAGTCCTGAACCATCATGGACCCGGGAATCCAGGCTTCCTCCCTGCCTGAACCGTTCAAATATAATTTCCTTTTGTTCCTGGTTTATGCCGGCGCCGGTATCCTTTACATAAAATTCAAGGTATCTGCCCTGCTTTTCATATCCTATTTCTATAAAACCTTCGGAAGTGTATTTGATGGCATTCTTGACCAGGTTTGTAAAAATGGCATAAAGTTTTTCCCGGTCTGTATAGATTGTTGCTTCGCTGCCTTGTAAGGCATTGTTTAAAACAATCTGCACCCCCTTGGCATTAACCTCAGGCTGAAAGAAAGTATAGATGAATTCGGCTTGTTCGGTGACGTTCGTCTCGGAAATCGTGGTTTCCATTTGTCCCGCTTCGATTTTTGCAATATCCACAATGTCATTGATAATGTTCAGTAAGCGGTTCCCGCTTTTCTGAATGATCTGCAGGTATTTTTGCCGTAATTCGGCTGTCAGTTCCGGGTCTTTCAGCAGTTCTGAAAATCCGAGTATCCCATTCATTGGAGTACGGATCTCATGACTCATATTCGCAAGAAAGGCAGATTTCAGCTTGTCGCTTTCTTCTGCTTTTTCTTTGGAAATGATCAATTCTCTCATCAACTGCCGGCGTTCGCTTATGTTCCTGATATTACACTGGATTACATTATGGGAATTGACCAGGTAAGTATTACTAACGAATTCAACATCAATTTTTTGTCTGCCGATTGTTTCAAGAGGTAAATCGTCATAACTGACATATCCTTTCAGCTGTAATTCTTTAAATTTATCCTGGTTATCAATGATATCCTTAAAGGCCCCTATCTCCCAGATGGTTTTCCCTAAAAATTGTTCTTTGGAATAGCCTAAAAGTTCGATTAAATAAGGATTGACATCCATGATCTTCCCGGTCCCGGCATCGAGGATAAGTATCCCGTCTTTTGCCGATTCAAACAACCGCCTGTACTTTGTTTCGGAAACATTAAGTTTCTGTTGTGCTTCAGCTTCCTTAGTCTGGTCCTTAAACACCAGCACAACACCGATTATTTCCCCGGCTTGATTTTTAATAGGCGATCCACTGTCGGCGATGGAGATCTCTTTCCCATCTTTTGAAATCAGCAAGGTGTGGTTTGCAAGACCGACAACAGTTCCTTCCCTGATAACCATTTCTGCCGGGTTTTCAATTGCTCTCCTGGTTTTTTCATTTATTATTTGGAAAACTTCGGATATTTTCTTCCCTTGTCCTTCGTTGAATCTCCACCCGGTCAATTGTTCAGCAACAGGGTTCATATATCTGATTATCCCGTGTTTATCCGTACTTATCACTGCATCGCCAATGCTGTGAAGGGTGGTTGAGAGTTCTTCAGAGGATTTCCATAATTCCATAAAAATATTCTTTTGGCGGTAATTGTACAGGGAGTCCAATCCTGTTGCTATAATCAGGATGATTACAATTAAACCAAGAATGAAAAAGACATCCTCGCGGTATAGATCGGTGTAAACTTCGCTTTTATCAATTTTTATTACCAAAAACCAGTCTGTGCCCGGGACAGAGTTCAGATAGGCCAGAACATCCTTGTTACGATAATCCCTGCCGCTCCACAGTCCTTTATAACCGAGGGCAGCCAGAACGGCGGGACGCTCCGTTTGGGTCAGAGGCAGTTTTACTTTGAGCGCTGAATTTGGAAGAAACCGCAGCTTACCCAGGAATACTACTGAATCTTTTTCTTTCCTGACGATGTTGGTTTCAACTGTACTGCTCGGCGTCGGCCAGAATTGAATAAACCGGTAAAGATAATCCTCAGGGTCAATCCGGAATACCAAAGCGGCGATCGGATGTTTTTCTTTGTTCAGCAGGGGAGCAATGAAATCATACCGGATCTTTTTCTCTTCCTTACAATAATAAAAATCGGTACAGATGATTTTCCCGGTTTTGAACGCTTCAAAAATTTTTTCAGTCGTAACTTCATCAAAATGATCAGGCTCCGGATTTAAAGAAAACACAAGTTCGCCTTTAATGTTTGATATACAGATATTTTTATAGCCGTAAAACTGCTGAGGGATCAGCAGCCTTTCCCTGATACCGTTCCGGAGATCCTGGTTATCTTTCTTGCTGATCCATCGATCCACGAGGTTGTCAAAAAAAGGCAGGTGGGAAAACAGGAATGCATCTCCAGTCCGTTCTTTTTGCCACTGGACAATTTGTTCAATTTTCAACCTGGAGATAGCTTCAAATTCTGTATTCTTTTCCTTCTTGATCATGGACTTTCCATAGCGGAAAAAGAAAAAACCCAGGACAAGAATTATAACGGAAGCGAGGAGTACGAATAAACCCGTCCAGAACCCCGTTTTTAAATTAATTTTAGGTTTTGAGGTCATAAAATTTCAATTTATACTCTTATCACAGCATACATTGATCTGGCTTTGAGTACAAATATAATTCATAAGGGAGATGAATACCAATATTTTCTAAAAATTCTTATTTGGATTTGAGACTGCCTTTGCCCGGCAGAGTAAAATAAAAAGTGCTTCCCTTTTCTTCTTCATTCTCAACCCAAAGTTTACCACCGTTTTTCTCTACGAACTCCCTGCAAAGGATCAGGTCTTCCGGGAGAAGTTCTGATCCAATCCGTCTCCCGCCGGTCATCCTCCTTCCTGCCGGATATAAAAATCAGACGAAAGTATTATTGCGCAAGAGGATTCCCGGTAATAATTTTATTGCCGGCATGAACAAACGATTCTTCATTTTTGGGTTGGGAATTATTCTCGGGATCCTTGCAAATTCATGCAAGAAAGGATCGGATGCAACACCGGCATCAACGCCCACAGTGACCATGATCAACTACACCATGGCCAATGGCCTGGCAGGCAACGACGTGAATGCCATTGCCCTCGACGCACATGGAAATATCTGGTTCGGCACGATGAACGGAATATCAAAATTTGATGGCACTACCGCCAGCGGGGTATTTGAGCTGAAAAATTAAAAGGAAAAATAGAAACAAGGCTATTCTTCGCAATGTTTGCGTTTACAGGAAGGCTTATGTTAATCTGACCGGGAATCAGGGCAAATTTCCTAAATTTGCTTAATGCCTGAATCAACCCAAACTTTTAATATTGAAGCGGAAGGACAATTGGAAACGACTTCAGCTTCACCAGCAGTTAAGCTCGATGAAAAGCTGAAGGATGAAATTCTCAGCCAGATTCATGATGAAGGAATGGTCATTGTTCATTGCTCCTGCAATACTGATATAGAGGGAGGCATTAGAATAAGAACGATGTTTACAACTGTTGCTTTCTCGCTTTGACAACCTGTCTCAGCATTATAAGGCCAGGAGTTCAGATGAAAAATAATGTACACTGCTATGAAACCCGGATTTTATAGAAATCTCCTTATAGGGTTATTGGCATTTCTCGGTGTTGGTGCCCTGTTTGGTGGTGGAGCTTTGATTCTTTCACCTTCAGGAGAATTGATCAAAATGCCGCTGTCCATGATCAAGAATTCGCCATTCCATAATTTTTTGATCCCTGCCATCTTTCTCTTTGTGGTTCTGGGACTGGCACCTTGTTTATTGACCGTTGCATTGGTCAAGAAACCTGAATCGAAAATAGCTCAGCGGTTGAATCTTTTTGAAGACTTGCATTGGTCATGGTCTTTCAGCGTTTACACTGCCTTCATCCTGATCTTCTGGATTCAACTTGAGATGATGTTCATCCATTCGGTTTCCTGGTCACATACTTTCTACATGTTCCTTGCTGTTGCCATTCTCATAGTGGCGATCTTGCCGCAGGTTAGAAACTTGTACAGGCTCTGAATTTTCGATCCTACGACAAACCTAAGGTTCATCATGTCAGGGGGGTCTTTAACTGGATTAAGGATGTTAAGTAGTATTACTTTTGTATGTCAGAAAGCGCGCTTTTATTCCGCTTACGTTCTTTTTTATATTTTTCCCTTGGCACTTCATTATTCAACTCTTTCATTTTCCGGTGCGCTTTTATCAGGTCAGCGGGAAATTCACCATGGTAAGAAATCTTATAGAATGAAAAACCGTTGAAAGGGATTATATTTTCCCCGGCACTGAATATTACACGGTTTGCTATTGTTTTCTGTTTAAAGTGAGACATGAAAGATTCTTCTCTTTCTTTATTTAATTGTTTCAATTTGGCATTGATAATGGCTGAACCAATATAATTGTTGCATTTCTCCTGGATCGTGAACAACATGGTATCGTTCAGATGCTTATTTAAATAAATGACAAACACAGAATCTTTAACCGACATTTTATCAACAATAAGTGAATCAGTTACGCTAAGAAACCGGTCATTGATGTTCCTTGATAATAAAAAGTATTTTTTCTTGGCTTCAAAGAAACGGATGGATTCTTTCTCTTTTTCTTCATATTCATTGGGATAGACATAAATAGAAGCATCCTGGTTATCTTTAAGAAAAGTAACAATCTTGTCAACAAACTTTTTCTGATCAGGGGACAATGTACTTTGCCTCATCTCCCATTTCAGGGTGAGTGATTTCTCAATTTCTGTTTCCAGGTTTTTTACCTGCATTCTGTATGGGCCGGTCGCGGGTTTTACAAAAATATTTTCAATCAGATCGACCAGTACTTGATGCAAATGAAATTTCGGATTCTTCAAATCACCGGTAATCGGGATTTCATAATCAATCACATTGCCACCTTCACGTATTAATGACAAGATCAGGGGCATCGGAAGCCAGGATGCATTCTTATTTTTCCGTCTTGTTGCTCTGCGGGGATCAATTATCAACAGGTGATTATCGCTGTTTAGAATTCCTTCTCTCACGTTCCACATGCCATTGATCTCAATAATGCCCCTGTCTAAAGGGTAGGAAGTATATGTAATCAGGTATGGGTTAAACATAGTTGCAGGCACTCTGTTAAAATGATATTGCAAATCAAAATTCCCGCTGTTATTAGGGTTTATGCTTAGCATCAATGTTGAATTACCATAGGGCTTAATCCCGGATTTAAAAGACACTTTCACCCTTGATTTATTTTTATCGACAGAGTCTGCAACAATATACAGCGGATTTAAACCCACCGAAAATTTCTCACTTATGGCAAAATCATTGAATTTCAAATCGCCCTTATAAATTGCCAGCCGGTTCACTTTGTAATAACTCTGAAGAAAATTTGCTACCAGTACCTTCACGTAACGGGCTATTGCAATTACCAGGTTAAATTTTGTAGGATCTGCATATGCTGTTGCAAGGTTGACGCCGTTTTTTCCAAACACCATCTGCATATTATCCAGATAATCATAACGTTCAAATTTTAAATATGGATGAATGAGTGAAACCGAGTCGAACAGATATTTATGGTTCTTCGGGTTTACTTCATTCATTGCCAGTATCAATTTGTCAAATGATGCGTAATCATCATAAGAATTTTTTCCGAAATGAAAATCATTAACAGCCACCATACCGGAAGCAATAAAATTTTCTTCAGTGTTAAAACCTCCCCTTACTTTCACATCTGCATCAACGTTGGCAGTGAAACTTCCATAGTTTATTAATTCTTTGAGATACTGTTCTATAATATTTAAATCGTACTTATGAACGCTAACATCAAGGCGATACTCCTTACTTTTAAAATTAATGGTAACATCGCCTTTCATGTCACCGCTTCCTGAACCCTGATGAAAAGAAACCTGTGCATTAATTGTATCAGCATCCCATCGTTTTCCCTTGCTATCAAGGTTTACCTGTTTAATAAAATAGTTTATTGGAATGAGTTTTTCGTGGTAATAAAATTCTCCATCAATTATTTTTATCCTCATGATATTAAAATGAAACATTGCCGGCTTTGTCCGTGGTTTTGTTGGAGTAAACAGCGTGATCATGTCACTGAAATTAAGATCATTTTTGTTTTGAATGATCATTCCTTTCGGTCGGTCTAATGTGATTTCTTCAATCTCGATGGTTTTCAGGAATAATAATTTAAAAATGCCCATATTTGCACTTACTCCTTTTGCAGAAAAGAATATGCTATCACCATTACTAATGGCAGGAAGGTTTTTTGATTCATAAACTTTAAGATTGCTTATATGGACATAACCTGTGAAAGGGTTTACATACACCCAATCCATTGTAATTTGCCTGACTAAATATTTGGCAACATACTTTTCAACAACGTATTTAGCAATAGGAGAAATCAGTGCTATGACAAGCACTGCTGTGAGGATGATAAAACCCATTATAATAAGGATTGCTTTTTTCAATCTCTTATTTGCAGCTCTGATTTTCAAAATATCACAAAAACTCTTATCATTAAGACTGAGACTTATTTATTGACAAAGTTGGGGAGCTTTGCTGCATAAAGTATTACATAACTATTGGAATAAGTTATATCATTCACACATTTTATGGCCAGTTTCGGGCCGGTGGGTAGGAATAAAGATTATGTCTTTCGGCAATTATATCATTTTAAGTTCCCCCATAAGGTTATTCACTATATAGAAAACGCCTACCCGAAATTCCAGATAGGCGTTTACCTATTTAAAACTGATCATTTGAGATCAATCCGTTTCGTGCTAATCCTTCTATTTCTTCAAAGGTGTCTTTTTCAATACATCACCCTTGGCAGAGAAATTTACTTTGTACCCTTCATTATCCTTCTTCAAGTCCACCATATAGAATAGTGGCTTGTCTGGTAACTCCATTGTGGTAACTTCTGAAATCTTGAAACCAGCAAAGTCCTTGGCAATAGAAGCGGTGACTTCTTTTGGCAGATCGGATTCTACTATTGCAGTTTTTGTGTCAAGCCATTTTCCTGTTGGATTGAATTTGATGAATTCTCTTATTCCTTTATCTCTAAAGGCAATTTCATAGTTGTTATGCTTCAATTCATATTTTACCTCGGTAGCAGCAGGGTATTTTTTTGCAAAGGCTTGTAATACGGAGGCTGGAACCTTGTCAGGAGTGAGTTCTTGGGTATAACCTATAAAACTGAACAAGAAACATACTGAAATTAATACAATGATTTTTTTCATGATTTTTATTTTATACTCAAAGAAAACAAGTTTGCAACATAATCAGGCTTGAAGCAGTTGGAAATTATCGGTCATTAATGTCAATAATTCCGGCCTGTATTTTTTAATGTTTTTAAAGAAATTCAAACAAT
>Ga0182027_10003682_pt1 | contig 24086 bp, 20 predicted proteins | sample 712E1DmetaG_FD_121300 | JGI IMG/M metagenome (GOLD analysis project Ga0182027, IMG submission 121300) | Permafrost microbial communities from Stordalen Mire, Sweden - 712E1D metaG (Illumina Assembly) | ecosystem: Environmental > Terrestrial > Soil > Wetlands > Permafrost | place: Sweden... | reverse complement strand
TCGACCTCGGTGGCGGCACATTCGACGTGTCGGTCCTCGAGATCGGCGACGGCGTCTTCGAGGTCAAGTCGACCTCGGGAAACACCCATCTCGGTGGTGACGACTGGGACCAGCGCGTAATGGACTGGCTGGTCAAGACGTTCAAGGACACCGAAGGGGTCGACCTCTCAAACGACAAGATGGCTCTCCAGCGTCTCAAGGAGGCTGCCGAGAAGGCCAAGATCGAGCTGTCGGCCGTCCAGGAGACGACGATCAACCTCCCCTTCATCACAGCCACCAACGAGGGCCCCAAGCACCTCGATCTGAAGCTCACGCGGGCGAAGTTCCAGGAGCTCACAGCCGACCTCGTGGACGCGTGCAAGGGCCCGTTCCAGCAGGCCATCCAGGACTCAGGCCTTTCCGCGAGCGACATCGACCACGTTGTTTTGGTCGGCGGGTCCACGCGTATGCCGGCTATCTACGACCTCGTGGCGCAGCTCGCCGGCAAGGAGCCCCACAAGGGCGTTAACCCTGACGAAGTCGTCGCCGTCGGCGCTGCTATCCAGGCCGGCGTGTTGAAGGGTGAGGTCAAGGACATCCTCTTGCTGGACGTGACTCCGCTCAGCCTCGGGATCGAGACCAAAGGTGGCATAACCCACCGCCTCATCGAGCGCAACACGACGATCCCCACGAAGCGCTCAGAGATGTTCACGACCGCAGACGACAACCAGCCGTCGGTCGAGATCCACGTCCTGCAAGGCGAGCGCGACATGGCCATTTACAACAAGACACTGGGCAAGTTCCAGCTCGTCGACCTGCCGCCCGCGCCCCGTGGCGTCCCGCAGATCGAAGTCGCGTTCGACATCGACGCGAACGGGATCGTGCACGTCTCGGCCAAGGACCTCGCCACAGGCAGGGAGCAGTCGATCACCATCACCGGCCAGACGTCGCTCCCCAAAGACGACATCCAAAAAATGGTGCGCGACGCCGAGCAGCACGCAGCGGAGGACCGCCAGCGCAAGGAAGAGGCGGAGACGCGCAACAACGCGGACGCGCTCGTGTACCAGACCGACAAGCTCTTGAAGGACCAAGGTGACAAGGTTCCCGCGGAGGACCGTGAAAAGGTCGAGAGCGCGCTCAAGGCTCTGAGGGAGTCGAGCGCCGGAACCGATTACGAACGGATCCGCCGCGACACCGAAACCCTCCGCGGCGCCTCGCAGGCCTTCGGCCAGCGCCTCTACGAGCAGGCCGCCGCCCAGCAACAAGCCGCGGGCAGCTCGGGAAGCGACGGATCGGCCAGCTCGAGCGGTTCGAGCAGCCCGTCCGATGACGAGGTCGTCGACGCCGAGATCGTCGACGACCCGGGCACGGCGGCTTCGTGACCAGCGAAGCAGACGGTCCGCGCTCATCGTCGAGCGACGACGAGAAACGCCAGTCCTCGCCGGAGAACCTCTCCGAGGCCTCCGAGGAGACAAAGCGCGCTCCGAGCGCCGACGAAGCCGAACTGGCCGCGGACCTGGAGCTTCCTCTCAACGCGCTCTTGGACTGGGGCGCCGACCCCTCGAGTGCCGAAGGCGGGCTCGAAACCCCGAGCCCGCAGGCAATCGTTGCCGCCGAGCGCGACGAGTACCTCGACGCGCTCCGGCGGCTCCAAGCCGACTTCGACAACTTCCGCAAGCGCTCTATCCGCCAGCAGACCGACCTCTTGGAGCACGCCACCGAAGGGCTCTGCGTCCGGCTGCTCCCCGTGCTGGATGCGCTGGACCTCGCAACTGCCCACATCCGTAGCCAGGCCGAGCCGGACGACTCCGGAAAGGCTCTCGAGCAGATCGACTCGCTTATCCGCGACATCCTCGCCCGTGAGGGAATCGAGCGAATAGACGCGGTTGGCGTGGCATTCGACCCGACGATCCACGACGCTGTCGGCCAGCTCCCGCCAGAACCACACACCCATCCGGTCGGCGCGCACGCTCCGAGTCGGGGCGATGCGGCCAAGGCGGCCAAACCGGCCAAGGCTGCCGGCTCGAGCGGTTCTGGCGAGCCGACCCATAAAGGCGGGGTGCACGGCTCCGCCGACCCCGACAAGGCGACCAAGGCCGCCGCCCAGAGCGGACCGACGGTCGGCCTGGTCATGCGCCCCGGGTACCGGATGAAGTCGAAGGTGCTCAGACCGGCCATGGTCCTCGTCGGGGGCTGAGGCGCACCCTATGGCACCCCAACGGGACTGGTACACGACCGACTACTACAAGACTCTCGGCGTCTCTGACAAGGCGACGGACAAGGAGCTTCGCCGCGCCTACCGCAAGCTCGCCAAGGAGTTCCACCCTGACTCCCACCCAGGCTCCGAAGAGCGCTTCAAGGCGGTCTCCGCGGCTTACGACGTCCTCGGCGACCCTGAAAAACGCAAGGAGTACGACGAGGTCCGGCGCCTTGGTCCCCTGAGCGGCCTCGGCGGCTTCGGCGGACCCGCCAGTGGCGGCGGCGGCAACTTCAATTTCCGTATCGACGATCTTTCGGACATCTTCGGTGGTCTGTTCGGCCGTGCCGGGCGCGGGGGCAGTGGGCGAGCGCCCTCGGGCAGCGGCCCTAGGCGCGGCCACGACCTCGAGGCCGAGCTTCATCTGTCCTTCCAGGAGGCAGTCGACGGTGCTGTCACCACCGTGAACGTCTCGAGCGGGACACGGTGCTCGACCTGCGGAGGCTCCGGCTCGCGTCCGGGCACGACTGCTGTGGTCTGCCCCCGCTGTAACGGGCTCGGGGTGTTGAACGACAACCAGGGCATGTTCTCGTTGTCATCGCCGTGCCCGGACTGTCAGGGCCGCGGGACCCGCATCGTCGACCCATGCCCAGCTTGCAACGGCACGGGCCTCGAGCAGCGCCAGCGTCAGGTCAAGGTCCGGATTCCCGCTGGCGTCGAAGACGGCCAACGAATACGCGTGAAAGGGCGCGGTGAGCCAGGAGCCAACGGCGGGCCTGCCGGCGACCTCTACGTTGTCGTGCACGTGGCGGCGCACCCGTTGTTCGGGCGCAAGGGACGCAACCTCACCTTGACGGTCCCGATCACCTATCCCGAAGCGACGCTAGGAAGTGCCATCACGGTGCCTTCGCTCAGCGAACCGGTCACCTTGAAGATCCCGCCAGGCACTCGTCAGGGCCGGACCTTCCGGGTGAAAGGTCGCGGGATCACGAGCGGGTCGTCGACCGGTGACCTGCTGGTGAGCGTCGATGTCGTCGTTCCGTCTCACCTCACCGAGGAGCAACGCCACGCCGTCGAAGCCCTGGCCAAGACACTCGACGGCTCGCCTCGACAGCACCTAGGAGTTTGAAGATGGCCTACGAACCGCCAGAGGAAGGCTTCGGAGAACGCTCGACACGCGCCGTCTACGTGATCTCGGTCGCGGCGGAGCTGGCCGGCGTCCACCCTCAAACGCTTCGGATCTACGAACGCAAGGGCTTGCTGGACCCGGCCCGCACCGGCGGGGGCAACCGCCGGTACAGCGAGGCCGACATCGCGCACCTGAGGCGCATCCAACAGCTCACCGCGGCCGGGTTGAACCTCGAAGGCGTCCGGCGCGTGATGGCGCTCGAGATCGAGATCGCCCGCCTGAGCGCCGAATTGGAGATGACGCGCGCTGCCGCACGCGAAGCCATTGCGGAGACCCACAGGCAATACCGGCGCGATCTCGTTCCCGTGTCGAGCAATCGACTTCCGGCGCGGCGCGCGACCAACAGGTAGCCCGTCGAGATCACCGAGCACGTAAGAGAACGAATCAAGGACCGCTAGAGAAATGACGCTTGACCCGAACCGTTGGACACTCAAGACCCAGGAGGCGGTCCGCGACGCAATAGCGCTTGCGAAGCAATCGCACCACGCCGAGGTCCTATCCGACCATCTCCTGTCCGCGACCCTGTCGCAAGACCGGGGCGTCGCCATCCCCCTCCTCGACCGCCTCGGGATCGCCCCGCTGTCGGTTCGCAACCAGGTCGCCGAGTCGCTCTCCAAAATTCCGAAGGCTTATGGCACCGCCGAACCGTCGCTGAGCCGTGAGCTGTCCGCGGCCTTCGATCGCGCAGACGATGCGCGAAAGGAGATGGGCGACGAGTACCTCTCAGTCGAGCACCTGCTCCTCGCGCTGTCGGATCGTCTCGGAGTTGGCCGTGACGAGCTCCTACAGGCGTTGCAGACCATCCGGGGCAGCCATCGCGTTACCTCGCAGAGCCCTGAGGAGCAGTACCAGTCGCTGGAGCGTTACGGCCGCGACCTCACCGAGCTCGCCAGGCAGGGCAGGCTCGACCCGGTCATCGGACGTGACGACGAGATTCGTCGCGTGATCCAGGTCTTGTCGCGTCGCACCAAGAACAACCCGGTCCTAATCGGCGAACCGGGAGTCGGAAAGACTGCGATAGTCGAAGGTCTCGCGACGCGGATCGTCGAAGGCGACGTCCCCGAAGGGTTGAAGAACAAGCGGATCATCGGCCTCGACATGGGTTCGATGGTGGCAGGGGCGAAGTACCGGGGGGAGTTCGAGGAGCGCCTGAAGGCAGTGCTGAAGGAGATCTCGGACTCTGAGGGCGAGATCGTCACCTTTATCGACGAGCTGCACACCATCGTGGGGGCTGGGGCCGCCGAAGGGGCCATGGATGCAGGCAACATGATCAAGCCGATGCTGGCGCGCGGCGAACTGCGCCTCATAGGGGCGACCACGCTCGACGAGTACCGCAAATACGTTGAAAAGGACGCGGCGTTGGAACGCCGTTTCCAGCCCGTCCTGGTCGAGCAGCCGTCGGTCGCTGACACGATCGCGATCCTGCGAGGGCTGAAGGAGCGCTACGAGGTCCATCACGGCGTGCGCATCCAGGACGCGGCACTGGTCGCCGCGGCAGTGCTCTCGGACCGCTACGTCACAGGGCGGTTCCTCCCCGACAAGGCCATCGACCTGGTCGACGAGGCGGCGAGCCGCCTCCGCATCGAGATCGACTCGATGCCTACCGAGATAGACGTCGTCGTTCGTAGGGTGCGCCAGCTCGAGATCGAGCGGGTCGCATTACAGAAGGAGACCGACGCCGCGTCGGTCGAGCGGCTCGCGAGGCTCGAGGCGGAGCTCGGCGACCTGCGCGAGCAGGAAACAGCCATGACCGCTCACTGGCAGTCGGAGAAGGGCGCCATCGCTGCCATCCGCGGGCTCAAGGGCGAGCTCGACGCCGCCCGGAAGGAGGCCGAACGCTACGAGCGTGAAGGCGATCTCGGTCATGCCTCCGAGATCCGTTACGGCCGTGTCCCTGACCTGGACAGGCGCATCCAGGCGGCGACCGACAAGCTCGCCGAGCTGCAGTCCGAACAGAAGATGCTGAAGGAGGAGGTCGACGCCGAGGACATCGCCGAAGTGGTGAGCAGGGCGACAGGAGTCCCGGTTTCACGGCTCATGGAAGGCGAGGTCCAAAAGCTCATCCACCTCGAGGACTCGTTGCACGAGCGCGTGATCGGTCAGGACGACGCGGTCATGGCTGTAGCCAATGCCATCCGCCGAAGCCGAGCGGGACTGTCGGACCCGAACCGGCCGATCGGCTCGTTCCTGTTCCTCGGCCCGACAGGCGTCGGCAAGACCGAGCTCGCAAAGGCGCTCGCCGAGGTGATGTTCGACGACGAACGAGCGATGATCCGCATCGACATGGGCGAGTACCAGGAAAAGCACAGCGTCTCGCGTCTGGTGGGTGCCCCGCCCGGATACGTCGGATACGAGGAGGGCGGCCAGCTGACCGAGTCGGTCCGCCGACGCCCCTATGCAGTGGTGCTGCTCGACGAGATCGAGAAGGCGCACAGCGACGTGTTCAACATCCTCCTGCAGGTGCTCGACGACGGTCGTCTGACAGACGGTCAAGGCCGCACGGTCAATTTCACCAACACGGTCCTGATAATGACCTCGAATATCCGGGGCGAACCCCTCGACACCTTCAAGCCGGAGTTCGTCAACCGGATCGACGAGATCGTCCGGTTCCGCCCGCTGGGACGCGAGGACCTGTTCGCGATCGTTGGAATCCAGCTCGGGGACCTGCGGCGACGGCTCGAAGCCCGGCGCCTGTCGATCGAGGTGACGCCCGAGGCCGAGATGTGGCTCGGCAACCACGGCTATGACCCGGACTACGGGGCTCGTCCACTGCGCAGGGTCATCCAACGCGAGATCGGTGACCGGCTCGCGATCGCCATCCTCGAGGGTCGCTACAAAGAGGGCGACACGGTCCGCATCGACGTCGACAAAGACAGGCTCGTCCTCCTGTGACAAAGCGGCCGGCGGGAAACCCGCCGACCGCTCGTCAGATGTCTACTGCCGAGACACTTGGGTGCTCGGCTAAGTCACAGTCGCCAAGCGTGACTACGCCGTCACTTTGTAGCTGTAGGCGATGGGGCAAGCTCATCGCCGTTGGGCAGCGCAACGCCGGTCTGCGACCCGGGCGTGTAGTCGTCGACCTAAATGGTCCCGGACACGACTGTGGCCTTGGCTGCAGTCGGCGTGACCACCACAGTCATGTTCGCGCTGTCGCCTGAGGGCGCGTACATGGGCGCAAACCCACTCGACAAGCCGTTGCCGGCAGACCAGATGTCGCCTGTGGAGTTGGACATCGAGGTGTCGAAGGCCTGTGTCACCGCGGTCATGTCTGCACTTTACAGCCCCCGGCTTTGCACGATGTTGATCTGGTTGGGGCTGCTACCTGGGAGTTTCCGAGAACGCCGGGCCGTTCTGAGCTTCTCTTCGTCGGGCCACCGGCGGTCCGGGCGGCAAGGTCCGATCGGCGGGCGGATCGTCGGATGCCTTACCCAGATGGTTCGATAGTCGAACTATCTCGCTATCGTTGGCACCGTGACACTCCTCGAGCAACCGGTGCAACAACCCAACGCCGCTATGGCAGTGCTTGCGGCCGCACGGCTCACGCGGATACTCGACAAGGCCGGCGGTGAGCTCGGTCTTGCTCACTACAGATTCCTCACCCTTGTCGCAGGAGGCGACGAGCGGGCGTCGCGCCTCGCACAACGATTGGCTCTCGGCAAGCCCGCCGTGAGCGCTACCGTCGGTGCGCTCGTCGCGCGAGGCTTGTTGAGGCGCGACGACGTGGCCGGCGATCAGAGGGCCATCCGTCTCCAGCTCACCGACGAGGGCCGTGAGGTGCTCGCCGAGGCTGAGAAGGCGATGTCTTCGCGCCTCTGCGATCTCGCTGCACTGACCGAGGACCCTGTCGGGACGATGAAGGCTCTCGTGGCGCTCGGCGACGCCGTTGATCGCTATCTTGCCGGGCGGCGAGGCGTCGGTGAACCCGGGTGAGCACACCTCGGCTCCCGGTTACGAGCTCGACTGACAACAAGCACCCGGGCTGGGTGCGCCGCATGTGGCCTTACCTCATGGCGCACCGGCGCAACCTGCAGATCGCCCTCGCCGGCGCGCTCGTCGGCAGCGCTGCTCAGGCGGTGGTCCCCCTCGTCGAGCGCCAGATCGTCGACAACGTGATCTTGCATCACCGCTCACCTCTCGGCCCGTGGCTGGCGCTGCTCGTCGGGCTCGGTGTGGTGACCTTCGGCGCCGCGTATCTCCGGCGCTACCGAGGAGGCCGCGTCGCGCTGGACGTCCAGTACGACCTGCGCAACGCCATGTACGAGCACCTCCACAAACTGGACTTCGCCCAGCACGACCAGATGCCGACCGGCCAGCTTGTCGGGAGGGCGAACTCCGACTCGTCGCTCGTACAGGGGCTGCTGAGCTTCTTCCCGATCATGAGCGGCAACGTCCTGCTTCTCTTGACGTCACTGGCGATCATGCTGGTGCTCTCGCCGCTTTTGGCGCTCGTCAGCGTGGTCGTGGTGCCCACCCTGCTCGTGGTCGCTTACCGGATGCGCATACAGATGTTCCCGGCGACCTGGGATGGTCAGCAGAAGGAAGGCGACATCGCCCAGATCGTCGACGAGGACGTGAGCGGAGTCCGCGTCGTGAAAGCCTTCGGGCAAGAACAACGCGAGCTCGATCGGGTAGTCACCGCCAGCAAGGCGCTGTACGGCTCGCACCTGCGGGCCGTGCGACTACAGGCGCGCTACCAGCCACTGCTGCAGGCGATCCCCACGCTTGGCCAGGTCGGCGTGCTGGCGCTCGGTGGCTGGCTGGCACTCGACCATCGGATAACGATCGGCACCTTCCTCGCCTTTTCGACCTACGTCGCGCAACTCGTCTCGCCTGCCCGAATGCTCGCCGGCATTCTCACCACGGCCCAACAGGCCAGGGCCGGCATCGAGCGGATCTTCGAGCTGCTCGATCTGAAGCCTGCGATCACAGACGATCCTGAAGCCGTCGAATTGCCGCGCTTGCGAGGAGAGATCACCTTCGACCACGTTGGCTTCACCTACCAGGATGGCGGACAAGCCCTTTGCGACTTCGAGCTTCACGTTTCGCCCGGCGAGACCGTCGCGCTGGTCGGGCCCTCCGGCTCGGGCAAGTCGACCGTCTTGGCGCTGCTCGCCCGCTTTTACGACGCGACTTCGGGAGCAGTCCTGCTCGACGGCCACGATGTCAGAAGCGTCACGCTGTCCTCCCTCCGCCGTCAGATAGGCGTCGTGTTCGACGACAGCTTCCTTTTCTCGAGCTCGGTGCGCTCGAACATCGCGTTCGGTCACCCCGACGCGTCCGACGAGGAGGTCACCTCGGCAGCCCGCGCGGCAGGTGCGCACGACTTCATCGAAAGCCTCCCCGCCGGCTACGACACGGTGGTCGGCGAACGGGGCCTCACCTTGTCAGGAGGCCAGCGCCAGCGGATAGCGCTCGCGAGGGCACTGCTGGGCGATCCCCGGATCCTCGTTCTGGACGACGCCACCAGCGCCGTCGACGCCAAGGTGGAACAGGCGATCCATGCCGCGCTAGGAGAGATCGTGCGGGGACGCACAACGCTGCTCGTGGCGCACCGAAGGTCAACTGTGCACCTCGCCGATCGAATCGTCGTCGTCGAGGCCGGACGGGTCGTCGACCAAGGAACCGACGCCGAGCTGCTCGCTCGTTGTGCTCTCTACCGCTCCATGTCGTCGGGTATGAGCGAGACCGCGGCTGCGCCGGTTGCGAGCCAAACGGGAACCTTGCCCGTGGCGGCGCCCACGGTGCGAGCCGCGATCGTGGCGGAGCCAACCATGAGAGCGCCCGCCCGGGTCAGCTTCGGACCTCCTTCGCTCGGACCAGGACTGGGCGGTCGCGCAAGCACCAACCGCGGTGGCTGGCGAGCCAACCTCGCCCCTACGCCTGAGCTTCTTGCGAAGGTGGCAGCGCTCAAGCCCGTCCGCGACATTCCCGACGTCGATCTCGAGCAGGAGACCGCAGCGGACAGCAGGTTCTCGCTGTGGCGCTTCCTCGTGCGCTTTCGTGGCGCGCTGTGCCTGGGCCTGGTTCTCGTCCTGCTCGACTCACTGGCCTCGCTGGCTGGGCCTTATCTGGTGAGATCGGGGATAAACAACGGAGTCGTAGCAGGCTCGCGATCGGCTCTTTTCCTGGCATCCGGCGCATATATGGCAGTGACGCTGGCGGACCTCGTTGACTCCATCGCGGAGACCTTCGTGACTGGACGCACTGCCGAACGCCTCATGCTCGCGCTCCGGATCCGCATCTGGGCCAAGCTCCAGCGCCAATCGCTCGACTACTACGAACGAGAGATGGCGGGCCGGATCATGACCCGGATGACCACCGACGTCGACTCGTTCGAGACCCTCCTCGAGACCGGGCTCCTTTCGGCAGTCGTGAGCTTCTGCACCTTCACCGGCGTCGGTGTCGCGTTGTTCTTCCTCAATCTCGAGCTCGCGGTCGCGACCCTCGGCGTGATGGTTCCCCTGGCCGTGGCGACCGTGGTGTTCCGCAGCCGGGCGGCAAGGACCTACGAGCTCGCCAGAGACCGGATCGCAGTGGTGAACGCCAACTTCCAAGAGAGCCTCTCGGGCATCCGCGAGACGCAGGCCTTCGTCCACGAGGAACCGAGCATCGCCCGGTTCCATCGCCTCGGGCTCTCATATCTCGAAGCTCGCGTGCGCGCACAACAGATGGTGGCCACCTACTTCCCCTTCGTCCAGTTCCTCGCAGATGTCGGCGACGCGATCGTCCTCGGCGTCGGCGCCGGTCTCGTCGCGAGTGGTCATCTCACCACCGGCGCGCTGATCGCGTTCATCTTGTACCTCGACCTCTTCTTCTCTCCGATACAGCAGCTGTCCCAGGTGTTCGACTCATGGCAACAGACGCGGGTATCGGTGGGTCGGGTTGGCGAGCTGATGGCACTCGAGACACTCACACCACAGGCGGCGCGTCCTGTGACACCGGCACAACTGAAGGGCGCGGTCAGTTTGGAGGGCGTGCACTTCGCATACCCGACCTCGAAGCCCGCCAACACAGGCGGACATGCGCCAATCGAGGCTCTTCGCGGAATCGACCTTGAGATCCACCCGGGCGAGTTCGTGGCCCTGGTGGGCGAGACCGGGGCCGGCAAGTCGACAGTCGTCAAGCTGTTGGCCCGCTTCTACGACCCGACGGTGGGGTCCGTGCTCGTCGATGGCACCGACCTTCGTGCCTACGACCTCTCGGCCTATCGCCGGGAGCTCGGATACGTGCCGCAGGAAGGCTTCTTGTTCACAGGCTCGATCCGGGACAACATCGCTTATGGACGGCCCGACGCGACCAACGACGAGGTCGAAGCTGCCGCGCGGGCAGTCGGCGCCGACAAGTTCATTGCCGAGCTGTCGCACCGCTACGAGACGGCCGTCTCCGAGCGGGGAAGATCGCTCTCGGCCGGCCAGCGTCAGCTCATCGCGCTCGCCCGGGCCGAGCTTGTGGACCCGGCGATCCTGCTATTGGACGAGGCGACCTCGAACCTCGACCTCGTCACTGAGGCCAGGGTCGCTTCGGCTACCGACCGCGTGGCCCGCGGCCGGACAACGGTGGTGATCGCGCACCGCCTGCAGACAGCCCGCATGGCCGATCGCATCATCGTCCTTGCCGACGGCGTGATCGTCGAGGAGGGGACACATGACCAGCTCGTCGCCGCGGGTGAGCGATACGCCGAGATGTGGAAGGCATCCGACCTGGGCATGGTCCGAACCTGATGCAAGACTTGGGTGATGGCGCCCCTCTGGCGAGTCGCCGGCCGAGCACGCATGGGATCAGTCGTTGCGCTTAGCGCGCTTGTCGTCGCGGCCTCGGTATGGGTTGGTGGCCCCGCGCCCGCCACGGCGTCGCCTGGGGCCGGACGCTCGAGGTTCGTAGTTCCCGCTTCAGCGCGCCAGCTGGTCGTGGTCTCGAGCCCGACCTACGACCCTTCGCCACCCGGCTATCTCGCGACGTTCCAGAGCTTTGCCCGGGCGAACGCCTCTTCACCCTGGAAGCCCGTGTTCAGGACCTGGCAGGCCGAGACAGGCTCGGGTCACCTTGTCGACGTCCGTCGCGAAGGTGATCATGCGACCCCGACGGGGGTCTTCTCGTTCGGTCCGATCATGTACGGCAACGGCGCGAATCCTGGCGGCCTGCACGAGAGGTACCACCGTTTCGTCTGCGGTGACTGGTGGGACGAGGATCCCTACTCAGCCCGGTACAACCGGTTCGTGCACGTCGCGTGCGGGTCGACGCCGGCCTTCGCCTCCTGGTCCGAGGCGCTGTGGACCGACACCAGGTCGTACCGGTACCTAGCAGTGATCGACTTCAACGAGAACCCGACTGTCCGCGGCCCGGACGCGCCAGGCTCGGGGATATTCCTGCACGCCTGGATGTACGGCCCGACTCAGGGTTGCGTGGCCTTGCCGGTGCCAGAGCTCGTGGCCGTGATGCGCTGGCTCAATCCTGCAGAACACCCCGTCATCGAGATCGGCACGCGTGCCGAGGTGGGTCGTGTGCCACCCGCACCTTCTTGAGGGCGACCAACGCGATCGATCCTTGCGATCTGATCAGGTAGGACGCCGTTACGACTTCACGTAGGGCTGGCCGTCCGCCTTGGGCGCTTGGCTCTTGCCCACGAACCCGGCGACAGCGATGATCGTGGCGACGTAGGGGAGCATCAGCAGGAAGTCGGAGGGAATCGGGCAACCGATCGTGCCCAGCACGTTCGCGAGCGCTACCGAGAAGCCGAAGAGAAGGGCGGCACCGGTTGCACCGAGCGGTGTCCAACGGCCGAAGATCATGGCGGCGAGGGCGATGTAACCCTGCCCTGAGGAGATGTCCTTGCCGAAGGACCCCACCGAGCCGATCGTGAGAGAGGCGCCACCTATGCCGGCGAGGAGACCTCCGAGGATGACGTTTCGGTACCTGGTCCAAAGCACCCTGATCCCGACGGTGTCCGCGGCGGTCGGGTGCTCGCCGACGGCTCGCACGCGTAGCCCCCAGCGCGTCTTGAAAAGGCCGATGTGCACGAGGGCGACTGCCGCGTAGGTGATGTAGAGGAAGATCGTCGAGTCGAACAGGATTGGCCCGATGATCGGTATGTCGCCGAGGACCGGGATCTTGATCGAAGTGAAAGTGGCCGGAGAGTTCAGCCGGTTCTGGTAAGGCACTAGTGCCTGGTCGTACAGGTAGCCGGTCAGTCCCGAGGCGAAAACGTTGAGGACGACTCCCAGGATTATCTGGTCGACCACGTAACGGATGGCGAACACGGCCAACAAGGCCCCCAGAAGACCGCCCGCGAGCGACCCGGTGACGAGACCCAGCCAGAGCGAGCCGAAGGAGCTCGCAATGACCGCGCCGGCGAACGCGCCGAGGAGCAATTGGCCTTCGATGGCGATGTTGATGACACCCGAACGTTCGCACAGGCAGCCCGAAAGTGCACCGAGAACCAGCGGGATCGAGGCCAGCATCGTGGTCTGCATCAGCGATACGAACGGCAGCGGGATCCGACCGGCGTCGCTCCAGCAGAGGAAGGAGACGACGAACGAGAGCATCACAGCGGCAGCCGCCAGCCGTCGCGAAAGCCTGGAGAGGGTGGTTGCCGCATAGACCAGGCCTAGAACCACCGAAAGGGCACCCAGTCCCTCCGATACCGGTCCGGGCGGCAGGCTCAGATTCGGCACGCTGACAGCGGCACCGTTGAGGGTGAAGGTGAACACGGCGTCGCCCTTGTCGGCAAGAAAGCCGAAGACGAATATGTCGACAAGGCCGAGCATGACGAAGACGCCGGCGATGGCCTGCTTCCGGTCGATCGCGGCTCGCTGGCGGTGCACCACGGGTATTGCCGTCGCCGTCATGAGCCCCACCCTTTCGCGAGCAGCTGGCCTTCCTCGCCGACGCGTCGGGCCCGAAGGTGGAATATCTCCCTGACAAGCGGCGGCGCGGCCACGAACAGCACGATCAGGGCTTGGATGACCGTCGTGATGTCGACCGGGATCTGCGTGAGGCCCTGCATAGTGACACCGCCGGCGTTGAGCGAGCCGTACAGGAGCGCCGCGAGCACGACGCCACCCGGCTTCGCGCGTCCGAGCAATGCGACCGTGATGGCGTCGATGCCGTAGGTGCCGTAGATCTGGGGCGTGAGGGAGAAGTCCGTGCCCAAGATCACGCTGGCTCCGGCGAGGCCTGCGAGGCCGCCGCAGATGAGCATCACGATCACCCACGTCCGCTCCGGGCTCATCCCGGCACTGCGGGCCGCATTCGGATTGGCACCGACTGTGCGGAGCTCAAAGCCAATAGTCGTCCTGTTCAACAGCCACGTCACCGCAACCGCGGCCGCCAGCGCGAGCAGGAACCCTGCGTTTATCCGCAAGCTCGCGCCGGCGAGATGGGGCAGCGTGGCGTTGTTCGCGACCGGAGGGCTGACCGGGTTCGGCAGGCCTGGCGCGCGGAACACCGCCAGACCGAGGAGGAACAGGAGCAGGAACTCCATCACGTAGTTGAGCATGATCGTGACGATCACCTCGTGGGCGCCCGTGCGCGCCTTCATGTAGCCGACGAAGCCTCCTGTGAGGGAGCCACCTACGAACCCCCCGATCACGGCGACCACTACGTGCAAGATCATCGGCATGTGGACGGCGAAGCCGATCCAGCCCGCGATGAAGGCTCCACCGATGAACTGGCCGGTGGCACCGATGTTGAACAAGCCCGCCCGGAATGCGAGAGCCACGGCCAGGCCGGAAAGGATGAGCGGCGTCGCGTTGACGGTGGTCTCCGACAGAGGGTTGAAGATCGCAGCGACCGAGCCGCCGTGGAAAGCGGCCGAGACTGTGTGCGGGTTTACTATCGCGCCTTCGAACATCGCTGAGAACGCGGAGGCCGCCACATCCCAGGCCTGCGAGAACGCCGCACCGGGGGCGGAGAACAGATGGCTCCACGCGTGCAGCACCGTGGGGCTGGAAAAGGCTATGAGCAAGCCCCCGATGACGATGGCGGTGAATATCGCGAGCACCGTCACCACCGCCGAGCTGCCTTCGAGCACCGCGTTCAAAAGCGAGCTCGGCACTCCACCCAGTCCGCGGGCGGCACCTGACTGCCACCCTCCGGCGCCTCCCGGAGCGCCTGGCGCCGGTGATTCCGCGAGGTCGACTGGGCCGGCCGGCTCGCTCCCGCCTGGGCCTGTGGAGTGCTCGCTCATGCCGGCTGGGCCTCAGGGACGCCGTCGTTTGCGCCGGCGCCTGCCATAAGGAGCCCGATCTCCTCGATCGAGACGGTCGGAGGCCGGATTCCGGCGATCCGCCCCTCGTACATGACGATGATCCGGTCCGCGAGCGCGTAAATCTCGTCGAGCTCGGTGGAGCAGATCAGCACTGCCGAGCCCTGGTCGCGTGCCGCGACGAGCCGACCGTGCACGAATTCGATCGAGCCGACATCGAGTCCGCGCGTGGGTTGGTTGGCGACGAGCAGGCGCACGTCGCGACCGAGCTCGCGAGCGACGATGACCTTCTGCTGGTTGCCACCCGAGAGCGTCCCGACCGTCATGTCGATCGACGTCGCGCGGATGTCGTACTCCTCCATGTGTTTGGCGGCGCTTGCCCGGATGGCGTCGAGGTGGAGCGAGATGCCCGACGCGTAAGGCTCCCGGTTGTAAACGTCGAGCACGAGGTTGTCGGCAAGCGAGAAGCGTTCGACGATGCCGTCCTCCTGGCGGTCTTCTGGGATGTAGCTGACGCCGGACTCGAGCACGACACGTGTCTTAGCACCTGTCAAATCTTTGTCCGCGACCTTGATGGAGCCTGTCGACACCGGCAGCAGGCCCATGATCGCCTCGCACAGCTCTGTCTGTCCGTTTCCCTGGACGCCCGCGATGCCGACAATCTCACCGCTTCGGACCTCGAAGGAGACATCGTTGACCACAGCGCGCCCGGCCGCGTTCTCGACCCTGAGCCCCTCGACCTCCAACGTGACGGCTCCGGGATTGGCCGGCTCCTTGTGCACCTTCAGCTCGACGGCGCGCCCGACCATCAGCGAAGCCAGCTCCTCGTCAGTTGCCGTCGGGGGCGGCGAGCCGACGACCTTGCCACGGCGGATGACCGTTATCCGGTCCGCGATCTCCTGCACCTCTTTCAGCTTGTGACTGATGAAGATGATCGACTTGCCCGCGGTCTGCAGGTCCCGCATTATGCGGAACAGCTCGTTGGTCTCGCCCGGGGTCAACACGGCCGTCGGCTCGTCCAAGATCACGACGTTCGCTTCGCGGTGCAGGGCCTTGACGATCTCGACGCGCTGCTGGATCCCGACGGGCAGGCTCTCGACCAGGGCGTCCGGGTCGATGGCCAGCCCGTAGCGGCTCGAGAGCTCGACGACGTCCTTGCGGGCGCGGCGCCGGTTCAAAAGGCCGAGAACGCTTGTGCGCTCCACGCCTAGCATGACGTTCTCTGCGACGGTGAAGACCGGCACCAACATGAAGTGCTGGTGGACCATGCCGATCCCTGCGGCAAGCGCCTCGCGAGGGTTGTGGAAGGCGACAGGTTTGCCGTCGAGCAGAATCGTCCCCTCGTCGGGCTGCAAGAGCCCGTAGAGGACGTTCATCAGCGTCGACTTGCCGGCTCCGTTCTCGCCCAGGAGCGCGTGAATCTCGCCCGGCTCAACGGTGAGGTCGATTGCGTCGTTGGCGACGAGGCCGCCGAATCGCTTCGTGATCCCACGCAACTCGAGTTGCAGCGCGACCTCCCTACCGGACGTGGCACGTTCCAGGGCTATGCCACGCCGGCACGACCCTGGAACGCACTCGATTTCACTACCAAAGATGCCCCACCCAGGGCGTTATCGCAACAGCACCGCCCTGGATCGGGACTTGAAGAGCTCTGACTCCTGTTTACACCGGGCTGCGGGTAGGTGTCTTGATGGCGCCGCTCTCGATTCCGGCCTTGATCTTCAAGATCTCGTTCTTGAGCGCCTTCGGCACCTTGTTCGACCAGAGGTGGTACGGGGTAATAGCAACGCCGCCGTTGGCGAGCGTGCCGATGTAGTTCCCGCCCTTGAACTTGCCGGCCGCGGTGGTGACGATCGCGTTCTTGACCGCCGCCTGGATGCCCTTGGTCACGCTGGTGATGAAGTACTTGCAGTACTGCGGGGCGCTCACGCAGCCGTCGGTGTCAACCCATTCCATGTTGACGTGCCCACCGGAGTTGTCGGCGGCCTTGACAGCTGCTGCAGCACCGAGTCCGACGTTGCCTGCCACCGGGAAGATGATGTCGGCACCCTCGGAGATGAATGTCGCGGTGAGCTGCTCACCCTTGGTCTGGTTCGTGAAGTCACCCGTGAACGAGCCGTTCTGGGTTGCCTCGCTCCAACCCAGGACCTTGACGTTGGTCCCGTGCTTACGGTTGTAGTACTGCACCCCGTCCCAGAATCCGTCCATGTAGATCGTGACGGTCGGGAGCTTGAGTCCACCGAAGGTCGCAACCTTGTGAGTCTTGCTCATGCCGGCAGCAAGGTAGCCGCCGAGGAAGCCGTCCTGGACCGTGTTGAACACAAGGGCGTCGATGTTCTTGATAGCCGGCGCGTAGGTGTAGTCGACAATCGCGAACTTCTGACCCGCGTGCGCCTTGGCTGCAGATGCGGTGTCGTCGCCCATGAGGAAGCCAACTGTGACGATGATCCCGCACTTTTCGGAGATGAACTGGTCGATGTTCGGGACGTAGTTACTCTCACTCGTCGACTGGAGGTACTTGCCAGTGATCGTGGCTGACTCGGCCTCCTGAACACCTTGCCATGAGGACGCGTTGAACGACCGGTCGTCGATGCCACCGGTGTCGGTCACCATGCAGGCGAGGAACTTGCCGGCATGGGCTGTCTTTGCAGTCGTGGCATGCACAGGTGCCGTCTTCGACGGCGAAGCGCTCGCCGCGAGCGGAGCCACCAGCGCCCCAAGACCCAGAACTAGAACCGACAACCAGAGTAATCGCTTCATTTTTTAGCCGCCTCCCAAGATGGATGTTTATTGGATGCTGACTTAATCGTCATCACGCTACAGGTTGGGTCATTTCAAGTCAGGGCCAAACCGGCCCTGGCGGCTCAACCGAAGCTCAGTATGACATCGTTTCGCAATATTTGCCGACCTATCTTCGGTGCCTCGGCCGGACGCGCCCGCCATGGTGGCGGATCGGTTGCCCGGGGTACACTTGATGGGCCAGAACCTGAGCGAAGATCGCCAAGGCAAAGGCCCATTTCTCTCAGATTCCGGAGGCGTGACGTGCCCGCGACCGTGGTGGTCGGAACTCAGTGGGGCGACGAAGGAAAGGGCAAGCTGACCGACCTGCTCGCACGGGACGCAGACGTCGTCGTGCGTTACCAAGGTGGCCACAATGCCGGTCACACCATCGTCGTCGGCGACGAGACCTTCGCTCTTCAGCTCATCCCTAGCGGTGCCCTCTACGACCACGTCGTGCCGGTCATCGGAAACGGCGTCGTCGTCGAGCCGATGGTGCTCCTGGCCGAGTGCGCGGCGCTCGAGGCCCGGGGCATAGACATGAGCAGGCTCGTCGTCTCAGGCAACGCACATCTCGTCATGCCTTATCACATCGAGCTCGACAAGCTCACCGAACGGTACCTCGGCAAGGCCAAGCTCGGGACGACCAAACGCGGGATCGGCCCCGCGTACGCGGACAAGGCGGCCCGGATCGGCCTGCGAGTGCAGGATCTGTTGGACCCGAAGATCTTCCGCGAGAAGCTGGACGTCGTCCTCAAGGAGAAGAATGCGGTCCTAGCCAAGGTGTACAACCGCCTTCCGATGGACGGCGACGAGATCGCCGCGCGGTACCTCGACGAGGTTGCGCCCGCTCTGGAACCGATGATCGGCGACTCGGTGAGGCTCGTGCACGAGGCGCTCGACGCCGGCCGCAAGATCATGCTGGAAGGCGCACAGGCAACCTTCCTCGACCTCGACCACGGGACCTATCCTTTCGTCACCTCCTCCAATCCGACCGCCGGTGGCGCATGTGTCGGCACCGGTATCGGCCCACGCGACATCGACAGGGTTCTCGGCATCGCCAAGGCGTACGTGACCCGGGTCGGATCGGGTCCGTTTCCCACCGAGGTGCTCGGCGAACAGGGAGACATGCTCGTCGAGCTCGGACATGAATACGGGACCAACACCGGTCGGCGGCGCCGGCCGGGATGGCTGGACCTGGTCCTGCTCCGCCATGCCGTGCGACTGAACTCGCTGTCGGAGATCGCGCTTACCAAGCTCGACGTCCTTTCCGCCTTCGACACGGTAAAGATCTGCGTCGGATACATGGACGGCGACGAGCTGTACGAGCACGTCCCCTACCATCAGTCCGTTCTGCACCGCGCCCAGCCTGTGTACCGAGAGTTGCCCGGCTGGCGCACAGACCTGTCCGCTGCCCGGACCGTGTCGGATCTCCCCCATGCGGCACACGCTTACCTGGACGCGGTCGCGCAGTACACAGGCGTGGCGGTGACCTATGCCGGGGTGGGCCCGGGACGGGAACAATACGTACGCTTGGTTAGATGAGCAGGCAATGCGGCATCGCCTGGAAGTCGCTCCAGATTCTCGAGTGACCTCGCCGTGATCCCCCGCTACTGCCTGCCGGAGATGTCGGCTGTCTTTGCAGACGAAACCCGCTTCGCGCTATGGCTCGAGATCGAGCTGTTGGCAGTGGAGGCGTGGGCAAATCTCGGCGTAATTCCGGCCGCGCATGCGGCGGCATGCCGCTCCCGGGCCCCCGAAATAGACGCCGCGTTGGTTCGCCGGGTTGCCGAAAGGGAGGCCGTAATCGGCCACGACGTCGCTTCGTTCGTCGATGTCGTCCAAGAGTCGATCGGCGAGCCCGAGGGCTCCTGGATCCACTACGGGCTTACCTCTTCTGACGTAGTCGACACCGCGTTGTCCGCGACGCTTGTCCGTGCCGCCGACGTCCTTGTTACCGCGGTGAGCGCGCTCGTGTCGGTCACGAAGCGTCGCGCCTACGAGCTCGCCTCGGTGCCAACGGTCGGCAGAACTCATGGCATGCATGCCGAGCCGACCACCTTCGGGACAAAGCTAGCTTTGGCCTGCCTGCAAATGGACCGAGACAGGACACGGCTGTTGCGCGCAAGGGAGGCTGTCGCAGTCGGCAAGCTTTCTGGCGCCGTAGGTACCTATTCCAACATCGACCCGACCGTCGAGCAGTACGTGTGCCAGACCCTCGGCCTTCGGCCCGTCCCGGCCACACAGGTAATCGCACGGGACCGCCACGCCGAGTACCTGTACGCGTGCGCGGCGCTCGGCACCACGATCGAAGCTCTCGCGACAGAAGTCAGGCATCTGCAACGGACCGAGGTCGGCGAAGTAGAGGAGTACTTCTCGACCAACCAGAAGGGCTCCTCGGCAATGCCCCACAAGCGCAACCCGATCACAGCCGAGCGCCTCACAGGTCTCGCCCGGGTGCTACGCGGATACCTGATCTCCGGTCTCGAAGATGTCGCCCTTTGGCACGAGCGCGACATCTCCCACAGCTCCGTCGAGCGCATCGTGCTTCCGGACGCAAGCATGATCGCCTACTACGCCGCGACGAAGATGACCTCTTTGATAGACGGCCTGGTGATCCATGAGGATCGTATGCGTGACAACCTCCTCGATGGCTCCCTCGGGCTCGTGTTCTCTCAGTCCGTGCTGCTCGCGCTTGTGAATTCCGGCTTGAGCCGGGAGAGGGCTTACCGCATCGTGCAACGGGACGCGCGCGCCGCATACGAGCAGCAACGACCATTCAGGGCTGTCCTCGACGAGGACATTGAGGTTTCCACCGCTTTAGGTGGAGGTGCCGGGGCGGCGACACAACTCGACGACGCCTTTGACCTCACGCGCTCTTTGGCGCATGTTCAACGCTTTTTCGCGGCGCTCGAGGGGGTCTCTGGGTAAGTCGTCGCCACGGCTGCCACTTTCCGGACGCGCCAGCTTGGCGCTTCACACAGGAAGCACCAATTCGACGTACCTAGAGCCCTTGCCGGGGCCGCCGCCACACGAGTGACGACAAGAGATCTTGCACGAGCCAGTCCGGCCGCGCGTGGCGCGTCCGGACCGGGGTGCACCTAGGACCGGCGACTCCAGTGGATTCCAGCCTTTTGGAGCACGTCGGCCGTCACCCCTGCCTCTCGCCAGGTCGCGTAGTCAATTCCCTTGCGTGACCCGTAATCCGCCGCTACTGATACGAAAGCCTTCTCAAGACCAGGAAGGTCGTCCTCGGCCTCTGCGCTGGCGCCTTCGATTCGCCGCTCGAGGTTGCGCCGCTCTTGAATCAGATGGATTCGCTGAAGCGGATCGGCCGTTGCGAGCTTCGCTTCAAGGTCTGCAAGACGCGCTTTCAAGGCATCCGCGCTAGTCGAGCGTCCACGACGTGGCTTCGACCGTTCCAGCGCGACAAGGTACCGGCGTACTGCATTGCCTTGGCGACGGCCTTCGGCGAGCGCGTCTTTGTGGGACGGGGAGAGGCCAGGCTTGGTTGGCTTTTTTCTTGGTGGCATACATCAAGTATTGCCTATAACGACTCCTTAATCCAATACGGCTTAGCTGGTCACCGTTGACGCGCTTATCGCAACGACGACAGGCGCTGGGAGACAGCACTTCATCGGTGGCAGGTTCCCGCCCGGGAGCACCTAGAGGGCGAGTGTCACGTTGTGACGCCGACAGCCGGAACCACTTGAAACTTACGATGTTTCCGGTCTTCTAGAGTTCGTATTTGTCTCACGAGCCGAGCCGGTCAGACCTTGGCGGCGTGGCTTGCCGACGGGCCATGTGTTGGCTGGATCCGAGGAGTCCGCGTCCGAATGGCAGCCCCACCAAACCCCGGGCCGCGCGGCAGATTGATCTTGGCGACACCTAGCTCCGGTTTCGCCGAAGCGCGGGACTCAGTCGCGCTGCACGAGGAACGTGCCCGTCGAACGGCTGACGAGCCGTCCCTTCGCGTCCTCTATACGCGCTTCAGCAAAGGCAACCTGCTTCGCCTGGCGCATGACAGCTCCTCGTACAGCGAGACGTTCGCCCGCGCTCGCGGGCCGCATTGTCTCGGTCTTGAGCTCAAGAGCAGCACCCGTACGGTCCTTGGCCGAGAGTCCCGCATTTACCGCAAAGCTCATGGCCGCATCGAGAACGACAGCATGTACGCCCGCTTGGACGAAACCCTGTGGGTTGCAGGCCACCGGTGTGGGCTCCCATGTGGCGGTCGCCCAGCCCGCCCTGTCATCGTCCTCGATCCCGTAATCGTCGAACGAGACGCCGATCGCAGCCAAGATAGGCATCCCACCATCGCCCAACCACCGACTCATGTCCCTCCTGGCAGGTGAGCCTTGGGAACCGGCGGGGCCAGGAGTTTGGTTCGGCACGGTCTTCACCGTAGTCCGGCGACCGTCAGAGGGTCGCTCGGCTCGATCTCGTCAGTATCGTTACGCCATGGTGACCGCAGTCATCGTCGACGCTGTTCGTACTCCGGGGGGCAAGCGGAACGGGCGTCTTTCGGGGTGGCATCCCGCAGACCTCTCAGCTGAGGTCCTCCGGGCGCTCATGGTTCGCAACGAGATCGATCCTGCCGTTGTCGACGACATGATCATGGGCTGCGTCAGCCAGGTCGGCGACCAAGCACTGAACACCGGCGCAATGCCGTGCTCGCTGCAGGCTTCCCCGAATCGGTCCCGGCGACGACGATCGACCGCCAGTGCGGGTCGTCCCAGCAGGCGCTCCATTTCGCGGCTCAAGGAGTGATGGCGGGCGCTTACGACGTGGTAATCGCGGCGGGCGTGGAGTGCATGACACGTGTGCCGATCGGCTCGTCGATCGGCACAGACGTCGGCTTTCCCTTTGGCCCAGGCGTTCTCGCCCGTTACGCACCTGGCGGAGGCCTGGTGACACAAGGCATCGCAGCAGAGGTCGTGGCCGACAGGTGAGATCTTTCGCGCGAAGACCTGGACGCCTACGGAGCCAGGAGCCAGCAGCGAGCCGCAGCCGCAAGTACGGAGGGCCGCTTCGACAATGAGCTGATCCCGGTTGCGGTCAAAGATGGCGAAGGAAACGAGAGGGGCGAGATCCTACGCACAGACGAGGGAATCCGGCCGGGGACGACCATCGAGGCGCTTGCAGCGCTCAAGCCCGTATTCAAGCCCGAGGTCGGCAAGGTGACCGCCGGCAACTCCTCCGAGATCACCGACGGAGCATCTGCAGTCCTCGTAACGAACGAGGAGACGGCGTTACGGCTCGGCTTGACTCCGAGGGCGCGTTTGGTCGAGTTCGCCGTCGTAGGAGTGGACCCCGTGACGATGCTCACCGGCCCGATACCTGCCACTACAAGAGTGCTCGAACGAGCCGGCATCGCCCTGAGCGACATCGACCTCGTAGAGATCAACGAGGCCTTCGCCTCGGTGGTGCTCGCATGGGCTAAGGAGCATCACCCTGACTTGGACCGGGTCAATGTCAACGGCGGCGCGATCGCATTGGGCCACCCTCTCGGAGCGTCCGGTGCAAGGCTCATGGCGACGTTGCTTTGCGAGCTGGAGCGTTCCGGCGGCCGCTACGGTCTCCAGACGATGTGCGAGGGTGGCGGGCTCGCCAACGCGACGATCATCGAGCGACTGACCTGATTGCACCTGGCGCATTGGCGCCAGGGTGACCACGAGCACCGCCAGCGAGGGTGCGAGAAGCTCAGTGGTACTGCGTTGCCATCAAAGAGCCCACGACGATCCCGACCAGACCGCCGATCAGGTACCAGTTGCTCGTGCCGCCGGGCATGATCCCCACGTAGTTGCCGACGATGACAAGCAGTCCGGCAACCAACAGAGCGAGCAGCACCGGCCCGAACCATCGCGGGCTGTGCCTCACGCTCTTGGGAATCGGCGCGGTGTAGCGCTTGTTGACATCCCGGCTCTTGGGCGGTGTGGCGCGACCTCTTGTCGCGGTCGGCTTGTTCGAGGAGGTGCTGTCGTCTGAGGATGCGCGAGCCTTTGCCACGAATTGAGGATACCTAGGATTTGCGCGGCCGGTATCCTCGCCATCTGTGGGCATCAAAGTGGCCGTCGTCGACAACTACGACAGCTTCGTCTACAACCTCGTGCAATACCTCGGCGAGCTAGGGGCCGAGCCGGTCGTGGTCCGAAATGATGCTGTGGACCTAGCCGGCCTGCGGGCCTTGGAACCAGCCGCGCTGGTGGTGTCGCCCGGGCCGGGTCTGCCTGAGCACGCGGGTGTGAGCTCGACGGCAATCGCCGAGCTGGGAGGCGAGGGTCTCCCGGTCCTCGGTGTATGCCTCGGCCATCAGTGCATCGGCGAGGTATTCGGAGCAAGGATCGTCCGCGCTCCCGAGATCGTTCACGGCAAAGCCTCGCCGATACACCACGACGGCCGCGGCGTGTTCACCGGGCTTGCGGAGGTGTTCGAGGCCACCAGGTACCACTCACTGGTAGTGGACGCCGATTCCATCCCCGACTGCCTCGAGGTGACAGCCTGGACTGCTGACGGAATAGTTATGGGGCTGCGTCACAAGTCTCTTCCCATCGAGGGTGTCCAGTTCCACCCCGAATCGATCCTCACCGGCGCGGCCGGTCACGATCTGCTCAGGAACTTCCTCGACTTGGCGGTCGCCGCGTCCCGCACCTGAAGGACCGGCCGAGGTGCCCCGGCGCGAGGCGGCTCACCGGTGATTCACCCGAAAGGCGTCGTAGTCGTCGTCGTGGTGGTCGTGGTGG
>Ga0182027_10003681_pt1 | contig 24090 bp, 19 predicted proteins | sample 712E1DmetaG_FD_121300 | JGI IMG/M metagenome (GOLD analysis project Ga0182027, IMG submission 121300) | Permafrost microbial communities from Stordalen Mire, Sweden - 712E1D metaG (Illumina Assembly) | ecosystem: Environmental > Terrestrial > Soil > Wetlands > Permafrost | place: Sweden... | reverse complement strand
TCTCACCCATTGGGTGTTGACCTCCGGCGTGTCTGCATCACGTTCAAACCCGCATCAATATTGATGACGGCCAACATCCAAAGATTCACAGGTGGAGTTCAAAATGGAAATGCGGGTTCAATGTTGTCGGCAGCCCCGCTCTCACAACGGGCAAGTGACGACCAGAGGGCGATCGGCTATGATGACATGACGAATTAAAGCCCATGTAAGGTTGGAGGCTGATGTTTGATAGCTGACCCGCCGCGGTGCAAGGGCTGACTATGATGACGGATTGCATATGAAACGTTTTCGGGTGACTTCCAAAGGTTTCAAGTATAGCGTCCACGTAGGCTGTGGGGCTTGGCGGGTCTTTGCCGACTTCCCACAAGATCGCTATTCATCGATTTTCATACTTACCGAAAGACATTTGTGGGATCGTTGGGGAAAGAAATTTCTCCGCGAGGGTGCAGTGAAGGGCGCCCGGCTGTTGTTCGTCCCGCCCGGCGAGAACTCAAAAAGCACGATGATGGTGGAGAAGGTCGCGGCAGAGTTGCTGGGAAAAGGGGCAGACCGGCGCTCATTGCTTGTGGCGTTTGGCGGGGGTGTGGTCGGCGACCTGGGTGGCTTCGTCGCCTCCACCTACATGCGCGGCATTGACTGCGTGCAGGCGCCCACCACTGTCTTGGCCCAGGTGGACAGCTCCATCGGTGGGAAGACGGCGGTCAACGTGCACGCCATGAAGAATCTTCTGGGGACGTTCTACCCCCCGCGCATGGTACTGGCAGACCCTTCGGTGCTTGCCTCGCTTGACGAGCGATCGTTCCGGTCCGGCTTCTTTGAAGTTGCAAAACACGCTATCCTTTCGGGGCCGGGCTTATTCAAAGAGGTGGAAGCGAGGGCGTCGACGTTTCTTCCGAAGCAGGCAAAGGGACTGGAGGAAATCCTCGGGCGTGCGGCTAAAGTCAAAGTGGAGGTCGTCAGCCGCGATGAGCGCGAAGCCGGTCTGCGGCGTGTTCTTAATCTGGGCCACACCTTCGGCCATGCGTTGGAGGAAGCGACCGGCTACGCGCGTTTCTTGCATGGGGAGGCGGTGGGTTGGGGAATTCTCATAGTGTCACGCCTGGCGGAGTTGTTGGGGGTACTCGAGCCCGCGGAAGGTGAACGCATGGCGCGCTTAGTGCGACAGGTCAGCCCCTTGCCCACTCTGCATGACCTTCGAGTGCGCCGAATCTTAGAGCTTTTGCCGCAGGATAAGAAGGCTGTCAAGGGCCGAATTCACTGGGTAATTCCGGAACGGATCGGCAAAGTTCGGATTTCAGATCAAGTCCCTATGAACCTCGTCGAAGCCGCTTTCCGGGACGTGCAGCGGGGCGGCTGGCATGAGTGATGCTGCGAACGCTCCTCTCGGGGAAAGCCCACCGGTTTCTTCGGACGCCACTGAACGGACCCCCCGCATGGTCCGTAAGATGTTTTCGGAGGTGGTGCCGCGTTACGATTTCCTGAACCATTTCCTTTCTGCGGGTCGGGACATCGCCTGGCGGAAGGCCACGGCGAAGGCATTGCGCCACGTCCTGGAGCGTACGGATTCCAAGGTGGCGGACCTTTGTTGTGGCACGGGCGACCTTGCGTTCGAGCTGGAACGGTATTCGGCCGGAAGAGTGTTCGGGACGGATTTCTGTCACCCCATGCTCTTGCTCGCCAAGACGAAGGCCCGCCGTCACTCAACGCTGTTCCTTGAGGCGGATACTCTGTCCTTGCCATTTCCAGACGAATTTCTGGATGTTGTAACCCTTGCTTTCGGTTTTCGGAACCTGGCCAACTACGTGAGAGGCATCAGGGAGATACGGCGGGTTCTCAAGCCCCAGGGTATCCTCGCCATTCTCGAGTTTTCAGAAGTTCGTGGGCCGGTTTTTGGACCCTTCTTCCGGTTCTATTTCCGCCATATATTGCCCAGGATTGGGACCTGGATATCCGGCGTTCCGGGGCCATACCAGTACCTGCACGATTCGGTGTCAAAGTTCCCCAACCAGCAGGCGTTCGCACAGTTACTGGGCGCGGAGGGCTTTCAAAATATCCGTTACACTAATTTTACGGGCGGGGTGGCGGCGCTTCATCTGGGGGAAAAACCTTGATGGCGTAAGCTACGGACATGTTGCAGGCTGCGAGGGAGCCAGGAGCCAGAAGTCAAGAGTAAGCGGATGGGCAGCAAGCGTAGCGCTCCGGCATTTCGAGCGGCTGCTTCAAGGGCAGTCGCCAGTCCGGACTGCGCGCTTGGACCACATTAAGCCCGGAAGCTGACGCCTGATAGCTGAATGCTGATGGCTGTTAAGTGGAGGGGTCACTCGGAAGTTTCCGGCGCCGTTTCGCTCCATTCATCGGGCGCGCCACTCGCCTTGAATTCGTCCTCAAGATCATGGAGAGTTTTCTGAGCCTGCTTCGTCGCCGCTTGACTCTGTGACACCTCTTCGTTCTTGGTCTTGATCTTCTCGGCAAGTTCAGCTTTCGCGTCGGGATCGAGTTCGCGTACCTCCTGAATCTGGAGAAGGTTTAACTCGTCTTCTGCGAGCTGTTGTCGTTCCTGGGCATCAGCTAGTTGGGCGCGGGCAGACTTGAATCTGGCTTGCCAGTATCCCTTGGTATCATTCTTTTCTTCCGGCTTCTCGGATTTATTTGCGGCTTGGCCAGTCTCAGGCGCCTGGCTGGTTTGGTTGTCCTCTTGAGGGGACTTACGTTCAGACTGTGCTTGGTCAGATGGGGTTGCAGCAGGGCTGCTCGACGCGCTCGATCCCGCCGCGCGGCCTTCATCCGGGCTGCGGGCGGGCAGATTATCGTTTGTATAGACCTTAGTGGCTTTCAGCCCCGCTTGGAGCTGCTTCTGGCGTAGTTGGCGAGCCAGGTCTCCAAGCGACTGTTGTGGCGTTGCAAACAAGGGCAGGGAAGTGATGGCGATCAGGAAGGAAAGTGCACAAGTCCCTGCTATCATATGTTCCTGCCTGGTGTTGTGAGCAGCAATTCCACGCCCCTGCCGCGCCCATGACGTTGAGGCGATTTTATCCGTCGGCTGACGGACCATAACCCCAATGGTCTCCTCGAGGCCATGGCAACGTCAAGTCGCCGCTACACGTTCTTTCCAACTGCCCTAACGAAGCCACGCCGCGTCACCACCTTCGCGTCGCAGTTGCTCCTGGAGGTTATCGATAGCCTCCTGATCTGCGGCAATCTCCGCTTTCTTCTTGGCGATCTGGTCTTGCAGTTTATAGACATCCGACATGGCGGTGGGCCCGCTCTCCTGTAACAAGCCCTTGTTAGGATCCGTGTAGTACATCATCTGGTTTTGGCCCAGTTTCTGCTCGAGCACGCTGAGCTCTCGCTGGTCGAGTTCCAAGCGATCTTGTAGCTTGCTCATGTGATCGTGAAAATACTTTTCCCCGTGCGTTTCCTCACCCGTTTCAACCGGGGCCGCTTTCGCGGATTTCTTTTCGGCTTCATTCTCGCTGCTCTTCTTGACGGACTTCTCCCCCGGCTTAGCCTCCTTGGTGGTCGTGGACGGTTTCTCAGGTGAGGCTGCGGAGTGCTCAGGCGATGGCGACAGGGTGGCGAGGTCGTCGTTGGTGAAAACTTTCGACTTTTCTTCAGACTTTGCGCGTTGTGCTTTGATCTGCCGCGCAAGGTCACCAAGCGGCACTGAGCTCGTCGAATTCTGTGCCGGAGCTATGCCAGCCCCTAGACCCAAAACCAGGGCCAGCGCCGAAAGTCTTGCGATTTGACACGCCATGGGTGCCTTCCCCCTTACCGGCGAACAATCCCCTCCTATTAATCTATCGCTTTGGAGATGCGAAATCAACCGGCGACACGCTTGAACCGGCTGTTTCATTACGGCGAAATAAGCTATCATAGCGTGTCCACGAAACAGGCAGCGCGTTTGTGCTGCGCATTGAACCGCGTTGTTGGAAGCGGAGCCGTTGACTGAACACGAGTAGCTTCACAGTCGGTCTACGGCAGGAGGATGCGTCCAATGTCAGAACCAACCAAAGAAGATTTGATGGCCCGGATTGCCGATCTCGAGAAGAAACTGGGATCAAAGCCGAGCGGCAAGCTGGAGTTCAAGGTCGGCGACAAGGGGGGTGTGAGCGTCTACGGATTGGGACGCTTCCCGGTGACCCTTTACTATGAGCAGTGGAACAAGCTGCTCGATGCCGCAGAGGATCTGCGGGCTTTCCTGGAAGCGAACAAGAGCCGTTTGAAGCTCCGGCCCCAAGCTTAGGATTTGAAAGAGCCTGCCAGTAGGCGCCAACTTCATCGCGCGGCGCGAAGAAAAGCAGATCCTTCGCTTCGCGCCGTCGAAAAGCACCATCCGCTGGTCAATCTCGTCCTGCCATGGCGGGAGGAATCCAGCCCCTTCTGGACTGACGTGTACCCCTCCCATGAGGCGGGACGGGGGTGACGAGAGCTGAGAGAATAGCCCGGAGGTGAGGGATTATAAAGGCTCCCGGCGGGCTTGAAATAGCGCGTGCGAACGAGTAAGGTAGTGGCCGCTGGAAGATCTCATCCGAAGGTCAACGGTCAACCCGGCGAGAGAAATTCGCCGCCCGGAGCTGGGCGCGTTGTCAGTCGGACAGGAAGCGGACGCCGCTGTGCCGGACTTGGGCAGTTCCCCTCGGGCGAGTGCCGACAACTACCCGAGAAACTAGGTTCATCTGATTGCATTACAAGAAACACTGTTATTCCCTATTAAATTATCCTACAGGAGAATTGAACACATGAACAAAACAGCCAGAAACTCGGTAGTTTTGATAGTTGCCATCTTGGCGGCAGCTCTGCTGCTTGTCGCCCAGCGTCCCCACAGCTCGGGAAAGCACGCCGTCAGTCTGCCTGGAACCAAGCCAGATATGCCTTTTAGCAGAGGTTTAGTGGCGGGGAACATGCTCTTCGTTGCCGGGCACGCGGGATTTGACGACAATGGCAAGCTCCGCCCGGGAGGCATTGGACCCGAAACCCAATCGGCCCTGGAGCACGTCAAGCAAGTCGTGGAGGCTGCCGGCTTCCAGATGACCGATGTGATGTCCACGACCGTCTATCTCGCGGACATCGGTGAATGGGGAGATATGAACAAGGTCTACAAGACTTTCTTTCCTGAGCCGAGACCGACGCGCGCCGCCATAGAGGTGAAGTTAGGCGGTGGAGCCCGTGTCGAGATCAGCGCCATCGCTGTGAAAACACACTGAAGACGGCTGAGAGAGATAGGGGCACGCCACGGCGTGCCCCTGCTTCGTGCAACCGACTGGGATCTGCTCCAGTTCCACCTCTCGCTACCGCGTCGCCTGCAAGTCGTCGAGGAGTTTACTTAAACCCCCGAAACTTACGTTATACCTTTCCCACCTTGCTGCCTTTTCAGCTTCTTCACCCACCAGGCTTCGGACGGGCTTGAAATAGCTCATGCGAACGGTTAAGCTAGTGGCCGGAAATGACGGGAGGGGCTTTTCACGCTCGGTGAGTCCATTCAGAGGACCAGGGGGCTCCACCAAGCGCACCCCATCAGTTCCAAGCGACCTCTTCGAGGTAGGCCGCTAAGACTCCGAGACGGATTCTCTCAGAAAAAGGCGCCGCAAGATGTCAAGTTGGGGAAAAGTGGGATTCTTCGCGCTTAGCCTGGCATTTACAATTGCGCTCGCGTCGAAACTTCCCGCGCAGGCACAGGGAGCGCACTACGACCTTCTCTTGAAGGGCGGTCATGTCATTGACCCTGCCAATGATGTTGATAAGATCGCCGATGTGGGGATTTCCGCGGGGAAGATAGCGGCAGTGGCGGAGAGCATTCCGGCGAACGCGGCGGGGAAAGTGGTCGATGTATCCGGCCTGTACGTAACCCCCGGGCTTATCGATATTCACTTTCATGTAGGCCACGCGGGAATTCCCCTTAACTGGCTTTCGCCTGAGGCGCGCTCACGCACCGCCCCAGAGGGCCTGCCGGCGGAGCTTGCGCTTACGGCAGGAGTGACAACGGTTGTGGACGCGGGATCCGCCGGCGCCGATACGTTTCTACAGGAAAAAGAGGAAGCCATTGACCATGCCGAGGTCCGGGTGCTGGCCTTCCTTAATATCGTCGCTGACGGCATGGGCGGCGGGCTCGAGCAGACCGTCGAGCAAATGGACCCCCAGCTCTGCGCCCAGACGATCAGGAAATTTCCAGACGTCATTGTGGGAGTGAAGACGGCGCACTACTGGACGGACAAACCCTGGGACGCGGTGCACACACCCTGGGTCGCCGTGGATCGGGCCGAAGAATGCGGCAGGTTGGCCAACGTGCCCGTAATGTTCGATTTCTGGCCCCGCTCGGAGCGGACCTACGCCGACCTTATCCTGAAGAAGATGCGGCCGGGGGATATTCACACGCACGTGTTCGCGCAGCAATTTCCCATCCTGCTTGCTGACGGCAAGCTCAATCCGATCCTGGTAGAAGCGCGACAGCGCGGAGTGATCTTTGATGTAGGGCATGGATCGGCCAGCTTCTGGTTCCGCAACGCCGTACCCGCAGTAAAGCAAGGATTTATTCCGGATTCTCTGTCAACGGATCTGCACCTGGGGAATGTCAATGTGCTCAGCATGACCGAATTGATGTCGAAGTTTCTCGCCATGGGTGTGCCGCTGGAAGACCTCATTAGAATGTCAACGGTCAACCCGGCGAGAGAAATTCGCCGCCCGGAACTGGGCACGTTATCAGTCGGACAGGAAGCGGATGTCGCTGTGCTCGAATTGCTCCACGGCCAATTCGGTTACATCGACGACGGATATGCCAGGATGGATGGAAAAGTAAAAGTAGTTGCCCGAATGACCCTCCGGGCGGGGCGAATTCTGTACGATCCCTCGGGTCTGAGTATGGTGCAGTGGGAGAAAGCCCCCAGGCAGTACTTCGTCACGCCGGAATTGGGCAGCTCTCCTGCGGCGAGGGCTGACAATTACCCGAGGTAGACTTATGTCCTGGGGACGACGAGACCCAGTGACAGCCATCATCAGTCCGCGGAGATCTGCGGCGGTCCCAGATGGTCGTTGCAAGAAGGGCTGTCGCTCTCTCTTAAATTTCCTTACAGGAGAATTTACCATAGTGAACAAAACAGCAACGAAGTGGGTAGTTTTGGGAATTACCATCTTGGCGGCAGCTCTTCTGGTTGCCGCTGACCGCCCCCACAGCTCGGCAAAACGCGCCATTAATCCGCCTGGTGCGGTAGAAGGACTGCCTTTTAGCAACGGCATCGTGGTGGGTAACACGCTCTATGTTGCCGGGCAGGAGGGATCAGATAATGGCAAGCTGCGCCCGGGAGGCATTGGGCCCGAAACCCAAGCCGCGCTGGAGAACATCAAGAAAATCGTGGAGGCTGCCGGCTTCCAAATGTCAGATTTGGTGTCGGTGAACGTCTATCTCTCGGACATTAATGAATTCGCAGATATGAACAAGGTTTATAAGACCCTTGTCCCGGAGCCGAGGCCGGCGCGGGCCACGGTGCAAGTGGCGGCATTGGTCAATCATGCCCATGTCGAGATTATGGCCACCGCGGTAAAGGCACGCTGAACAGGATTCCAGGAGGATTCTGATGTCGAGATCCGTGACCCGAAGAAAGTTCTTTGGCAAAACTGGGCGAGCCCTGATGGCGACTGGGGCCGCCGTGTATGGTGGCGCAGTCGTCGAGGCTCGCGCCGAGGAGCACAATATGGCAAAGGGGGTGGACTACTACAGCAAACTGGGTGTCACTCCCTTTATCAACGCGGCCGGAACCTTCACAGTTCTTTCGGCGTCAACTCTGCCTCCCGAAGTGCAGGTAGCGATGACGCGCGCCGCTCAGAAGCCTGTTAACATCGAGGAGTTGCACCGGGCGGCAGGAGAGTACTTGGCGCGCCGTCTGCATTGCGAAGCTGCTCTGGTGACGGCCGGTGCAGCCTCTGCCTTGACTCTGGGAACGGCCGCTTGTATCACTCTCGGGAATGGCCAGGCGATCGTCAATATACCGGTCGACATGGCAGGGCTGAAGAACGAAGTCATCGTTCAAAAGACGCATCGTTACGGGTACGACCACGCCCTCCGTAACTGTGGGATTAATTTTGTCGAGGTCGAGACATTGCCGGAGTACGAGGCGGCATTCAACCAACGGACCGTGATGGCCCACTTTTTCAACGCCGCCGAGGGTAGCCAGATCGGCCGCGAAGACTGGGTGCGGGTGGCCCACCAGCACGGCGTGCCCTGCTTCAACGATGCTGCGGCCGACATTCCTCCCATCTCGAATCTCTGGAATTACGTGCAAATGGGATTTGATCTCGTGACGTTTTCCGGAGGGAAGGGAATCCGGGGTCCGCAGTGCACCGGCCTGTTGCTGGGGAGGAAAGATCTGATCGAGTTTGCGGTAAGAAATAACTCTCCCAACTCGGACACAATTGGCCGCGGTATGAAGGTCGCAAAGGAAGAGATCATCGGTCTGGTCGCCGCAGTCGATTGGCTGTTAAGCCAGGACGAGGCGGCCATGCAGGCGGATTTCCGGAAACGCGCCGAGAGAATCGCTGACCAAGTGAAGGGTATCCCCACCGTGGAGACCAAGATCTTTGTTCCGCCCGTGGCCAACCACGTCCCGCACCTGCTGATTACCTACGACCAGAATCGCATCCCCATCACCGGGCAGCAAATAATGGAGAAGCTACGGAAGGGAAGTCCGCGCATTGAGTTGAACCCGGCGACGGGCGGAGGGCCGGCCATGGCGGGATTGCCCTCCGGTCCCAATACAGTCGTGGTGGGTGTGTGGATGCTGCAATCACATGAGGACCTAATTGTGGGGCGACGCCTTCGCGAGGTACTCCGGGGTGCAATGCAAGCCTGAGGATCTGGGAGCGTTCTCCCCGTTCGCAGCAAGCATCATTGCGACCCCATGCGTTTCGAATCTTGTTTGTGTGAGCGCTCCGTTACTGAATTAAGTATTGGGCCAACTTGCCCCCGTCCACAGAGAACGTGCTCAAGTGCAGGGCCGTTCCACCGGGGAACCGGATCTGGAAGGTGCGCAAGGTCATGCCGCCGCGCAAGGTCACACTTGTCTGCTCGAAGCTCTCGGGTGCCCTCAGCGGCTTCAGGCTACTCGCCGCGTCTGCCAGGACTTGGGCCGTGAAGCAAGAGTCCGCATCGGAGGTTAGCAGGGAACGGTCGATCGTTCCCTCCTGCAACTGGCTGAAAATCCGGCGAGCCTGATCGAGTTGTGGGGCGGCTTGCGGGTCTTCCTTTGCGGCCAAAAGCAGTGGCTCGATTTGACGTGTGATGGAGCCGGGAGCGCTCGATCCGTCGAGGTCACAAAGGACGGCGACCGCAGCACCTTGATCAAGCCAGACGGTGTTCAAACTCACATAACCGGATACCGCTCCTCCGTGTTGCAGCCTCGGGTGCCCTGCGGCGTCAGTGATCTCAATGCCTAAAGCGTAATCGGTGGGTGCACCGTTTTTGAGGCGCACCGGCTTAATCATCTCGTCCATTAAGGCGGGCTTCAAAAGTTTCCCTTCCATCAAGCCCAGATCCCATAAGGCCAGATCGCGCGCCGTCATGGCCAGTTCGCCAGCCGCGAAGAGCCAGCCCAGAGCCTCCGGCTGGACAGGACGAGCCGGCCCGCTCCCAAAGCGGGTGTAACCCTTTGCGTCAGAATCAGCCAGGGACTGATGGGCCAGGTCGAGGGGGCTTTCCATGCCGAGCGGGCGGAAGATGCGTTTTTCGAGGAAGGCCATCACGGGCATGCCGGTCACCTGTTCCAGGATTCTCCCCACCACGACGAAGTTGGTGTTGCTGTACTGCCATTGCGTGCCAGGCTCGAAATCCAGTGGCTTGCGGGCCCAGCGGTCAAGGATCTCATCGGGTGTGACCGGTTGCATCATGAACGGCGCAACGTAATCGAGGGGGTAATAGTCCTGGTAGCCGGAGGTGTGTGAGAGGACTTGCCGGATAGTGATGTCATTGGCCCGCGTTAAAGAGGGCAAAAACCGTCCTACAGGATCGTCTAGCGAGAGCTTGCCCTCTTGGACAAGCAGCAGGATCGCCATGGCCGCGAACTGCTTGCTGATCGAACCGATTTTGTAACGCATCTCGGGGCGAGCGGGAGTCGGAGGTTCCTCGCACCCATTGCCATAAGCATGGACATAGGAGATCTTGTCGTCCTTTACGACGGCGATCGAAACACTGGGAGCACCCGTCTCAGCCAACACCTTGCCGGCAATGGCGTCAATGCGGCTGGCCGTCGCGGGCGGTAACTGCCCTTGAAGATCAAAGGCAACGAGCACAGTAAGGGTAACCAGCAGGGTGATCCGGGTAGCAATGCGCATGAGTATTCTCCTCCTCGAGGGGCACATCAAGGCAGCCTTGCCATAATAACAAATCCAAACCAGCGCGAGGTCGGAAAGCAGAGTCGACTCCCGAAGTCGAATAATTAATAGTTAACATAACATACCTTATCAGACGTTAACTTTATCGTTCGGGGTGGCGGAAAATTCGACCGGCACGCTTACCAGCGTCTAATTGGGCTTGACATCACCGGTGAGGTTTGGCTTAGTCTACGCGTGGAGTTCCCTGCCGGAGCTTGCTCTATTTAGCAGTTCACTGGAAGTGGCGCGAACCAGCGGGGATTCGCAGTCGCCTGCGCAAGGGGCGGTTGGCTCGCTGGATGATCGCCCTACGCCGTTGCCGGTTTTGGGACTGGTCGAGGCCGGTGAATCATCTCCAACCGATATCAATGTTCAACTCTTAGATGAAGGAGGAGCAGTTATGTCATTGACCAGGTGGGCCGCGCGGTGCTTTGTCCTAATTATAGCGGGTAATCTGATGGTCGGATCCGGCGATGCCAAGGCGGCGAGTCGCACGAGATCGCTGGTCGAGGGCAATGCTCGCTTCCAAGTTCTCGCTCCTAACCTTGTGAGGATGGAATACTCTCCCGAGAGAAAGTTCACGGATGAGGCGAGCGTGGCCGTGCTGAATCGCAGTTGGCCTGAGACTCCATTCCAGGTTGCGAAAACAAGCGGCTGGCTCGAAATCAAGGCGGAAAAGCTGACTGTACGCTATCATTCCGGCACTGGACCGTTCAGCGCACAAAATATGCAAGTGATTTGGAATGAGCCGGATGGCGAACATACCTGGAAACCTGGCGACAAGGACGACAAAAACCTGGGGGGTGTGCCAGGGGATATCGCAGCGCGGGCCGTTCCCGGCAATGAGACTGGACCCCTCAGCCGCAACGGCTACTACCTGCTGGACGATAGCGGCACAGCAATTTGGGACCAGCCAACCCAGTGGGTCAAGCATAGGCTAGAGAAGGCTGGCCAGGACTGGTACTTCTTTGCCTGTGGACGGGACTTCAAGGGGATGCTGGGCGAATTGGCGAAATTGCTCGGTCCCATCCCCATGGTTCCGCGGTATGTTTTGGGCACGTGGTTCGGCTCCCGTGCTGATTATTCGGCCGACCAGTGGAAGATGATTGCCAGGCGGTTCCGGGAAGAATCGATCCCCTTGGACATGATGGTGATCGATTCATTGTCCGCCTGCAAAGTCATCTGGTCCGGCTGCAACTGGGACTACGAACAGATGCCTGACCCGCAGGAGTTCTTCTCCTGGATGCTCAAACACGGCATCCACATAACCTTGAATGAGCATTACGGGCCGCTGACCAGGGAGAGCTTCAGCAACTTCGAAACGGTGCGGAAGCTGATGGGGCTACCTCCCGAAACCCAGGAGATCCGCCATAATCTGGCGGACAAGAAATATGCCACGGCCTTCATGGACCTATTGCACAAACCCGCCCTTGATATGGGCCTCGCCTTTTGGTGGCAAGATGGCTGGGCAGGCGCGGACATGACAGGACTTGATCCTACCTTATGGACCCGGCACGTCGAGTACGAGGGATCAGAACGAATCACCGGCAAACGAGGATTCGTCTTTTGCAGGCTTGGCATCCCGCATCCCAATGTGGAATACGGTTATCCCGTCAGCGCTCCCACGACTGCCTGGGGTGAGCATCGTTACGGCGCTTTTTTCACTGGGGACTTGGTGCCCTATTGGTCCACGCTGGAGCTGCTGATCCCATTTAATGTGCAGGCTAGCAACATGCTTATTGCCTACGTCAACGACCTGAATGCCGGCGTGATGCAGGAGACACTTGACCCTGAGATCTACCAGCGCTGGCTACAGTTCAGCTCCTTCAGCCCTATTTTCTGGTGGCACGGACTTTGGGGGCTCCGCCTGCCCTGGGAGTATGGCCCGGAGGGCGTTCGAACGGCCCACAAGTTCATGGAGCTGCGCTACCGGTTGCTGCCCTACCTTTACACTTACTCTCGCTTGGCCCACGAGACGGGAGTTTCCCCGGTGCGGGGGATCTATGTGGAATACCCGCAGCAGGAGCCTGCCTACAGCTATCGCCACCAGTACATGTTCGGACAGGAGTTGCTGGTGGCGCCCATCAGCGAGCCGGGTTACGGGAAGCCGGTCCTGAAGGACGTTTATTTGCCCGCAGGCGAGGATTGGTTGGACTATTTCACGGGCGAAATCTACCACGGGGGGCAGGTGGTGAATTATCAATGCCCGTTGGACCGCATGCCGTTGTTCGTGCGTGCGGGCTCGATCCTGCCCCTGGCGCCGGAAATGGACTACAACGATCAGAAGTCTCTCGATCCGCTGATCGTGGATGTGTACGCGGGCAAGTCGGCTTCCTTTCAGCTTTATGAAGATGATGGCACGTCGCTGCAATATCACCACAGCGCTTATGCCTGGACGCCGCTCAGCTACATTGCGGAAGCAGGAGGTGCGCACCGGATCGAGATAGGTCCGAGCAAAGGAGAATACAACGGGCAAGTGACGAGCCGCCGCTATGAAGTGCGCGTGCATGGGTTGCTGAAGCCCGAAGATGTCAAGGTGGGGGCACAGAAGCTCGAGGAAAGGGAGGCTAGGGAGTGCGGGGTGGGATGCGGGGGCTGGACCTGGGACAGTAAAGCGCGGATCACCACTATTCGCCTGACCGAGCCGGTTCGAAAGGGCGAGAAGGTGACGGTGAGACTGGAAGGTGCGGGGACTTTCGCCGACGCGCTTATGCTGCAAAGGGTGCTCGACTACCGCGAACGGGTCCGCAGGGTGAAACATGAGGAGAAGCTGAAGTACGCAATCCTGCTCAATGGCGCAGAACACAGTAAGCCACCACGGGTGATCCGCGAAACCGAGAAAATCGAGACCGAACTGGATGATCTGGTGGCGAACCCGCGTGGAATTGCACAAAGGCCCCCCGATTTCCGCGCCATGACCGCTCAGGTGCTCAAAGCGTTTGTGGACCAGCCCTTCGAATCCCAGCGGAAGATTCCGGCGCCGGATCGTAGCGTCCAAGAGGCAACCCGGAAGATTGCGAATGCTGTGTTTGAGCCCTGGGAGATTCGCAGCATGACCCTTACCCTGCTGGGGTGTGAGGTTCTGGCGAAGGCTTCCGGGACGCCTTCTCCCACCTTGATCGCCAAGCTGAAATATGATGCGGAGGCTATTGGCCCGGCCCAAGTCGCTTACGAAATCGGGCTTCCGGACAGTGGCTTGCCCGGCTGGATCATGACGACGCGTTCAGCGGAGCCGGAAGGATACGCCCGCTTCGGGATCCGAGTTCCCTTCCCCCCGGAACGAGGCAGCCACACGTTGCGAGTGAAAGCTACGCTGGTGTGGGATGGCAGCCAAACTGAGGTCTGGCGCGATGTCGAATGGTTCAGCACGGGCCTCCCCAGGGAGCTTGATCTCTCGCGGTGACCGCGAGCGTAGACAGCCATAGCGACGAAATGGTCGGTCGGGCACAGGAAGGCCTAAATCGGACAGCCGAATTCGGAAACAGCCCTCTCCCTGGGGGAGAGGGTGTCCCGCTACCGGCGCTTTCACCAGCCGGAGCGTGACGGGTGAGGGGTCGGTTCAACGCGGACAACATGTGGCCTTCGCGGGAGTGGTTGCCGAAGGCGAGGCCGGCGGGCTTCTTGTGATGCCTTTTTTCGCCTACCCGCCCCATCCTTCGCCTGATTGCCGCGGCTGCTCCGATTGGATTCCACGAGGGCTGCTCGCGCCAAAACCCGCACTGCCCAACTCTCCACCCGAGACGCCTCGCGATCATCCATTTGGAGCATGTCCCGGAATACCACCAGGGATTCTGTCCCGAACACAAGCGCCAGGGCGGCACAAAGTCTCCGGTGTGCAGGGCTGTTCCTCCGCGATATCAATTGCCCAGCGTCCCCGCGCGCACTTCGGTGGTTAGGCTGTAATATCTCCGAGTGGATTGTCTCCGAGTGCCCCCTCATTCGGACACATCGAAGGGTCGCTCTCGGTCGATAAAACGTGTGGGCAGGCGATTTGCTCCTGCGATCGGAAGCTCCGGGGACACCAGGCATGAGCCTTCTCGCCCATGTCCCCCAATCGATCAGCCGATGCTGGAACTTGCCGCAACTGAGTGTTGTGCGACCGCTGCTTTTGCATACGTTGCCAGGGCAAGGAGTGGGAAGTAGTCTCGATACAAGTGATAGCTGATGTAGAACACCCTCGGGAACCCAGTACCTGTTGTGATCGTTTCATCCCAGGTTCCATCCGGACGTTGGTTATCCTTCAACCAATTCACTCCGCTGGCGACTTCCGCACTGTGAGTCTTTCCCGCAGCAATCAACCCAATAAGGGCCCAGGCTGTCTGGGAAGGAGTACTCGCGGCTCTCTCGAATTTGCCGGTCTCGTAGCCTCGACAGCTTTCACCCCAACCGCCATCTGAGTTTTGAACTGATTTGAGCCACTTGGCTGCTCGTGCGATTGCGTCAGATACGTTTGGAGCCCCAGTGGCTTCCAGACCGCGGATGGCGAGGAAGGTTCCATAAATGTAGTTCACTCCCCATCGCCCATACCAACTCCCGTTCGCTTCTTGCTGAGCCAAGAGATACGCAATACCGCGTGCGATCGGCTCGTTTGTGTAGTTGAATCCCCTCCTGCACAGGGACTCTAATGTTCGGCCTGTAATGTCCGCACAAGTCGGGTCCAGCATTGCATTGTGATCTGCGAAGGGAACTTTGTTGAGGATCTGCCAATTATTATCCACATCGAACGCAGCCCATCCACCATCGGAACTTTGCATTCCTAAAAGCCAACTGACCGCCCGCTTCTCCGCATGTGCCTGCTTGTCCGAATCACTGGCCTTGGCATGGAGCAGAGCAAGCAACACCATCGCTGTGTCGTCGATGTCAGGGTAGAACTCGTTGTCGAACTCAAACGCCCAACCCGAGGGTGTCAAATCCGGGCGCTTCCTCGCCCAATCACCCTTTCGCCGAACCTCTTTTGAGAGCAGCCAGTCGGCAGCAGCCGTGAGGTGTTTCGGATCGGCTTCTCCAAGCTCCCCAAGCGCATACGCAGCAATGGCGGTGTCCCAAACCGGAGACTTCGCGGGCTGGAAGATAAGGCTGTCTCCTTTTTCCAGCATCAGATCGTCGAACTGTTTGAGAGCAAGAAGCAAGTCCGGATGGTCACGCTCATAGCCCAGGGCATCCATGGCCATGATTGCGTACATCATACTCGGGTAGATGGCGCCGAGCCCTTCGCTGTGCTGCAGATGTTGCAGTATCCAGCTCTCGGCTTCACGAATCGCGTTCCCGCGGATCTTGCGGACGTTCTGGCGTTCCCACCGCTTAAAAAGCTTGTCGGCGGTGATGAAGAGGTTCGCGATGCGGTCTTTCCGCTGTAGGGCAAACTTGCGATTCGGATGAGTCAGTTCATCAACTCGAAGTCGACCAGGCGTAGGCTTCGTTCCCCCCCGCGCTTGCACAACGGAAAGAGGAACGATGATGCTCCGGGTCCATGATGACATTTCGTAGAGGAAGTTTCCTGGGAGGATCATGAGTTCCGGCGGAATCGTCGGGCAGAACTTCCGCGGAAACAGATCAAAGAAGCTGAAGTTGATCTTCGTATAGCTATTGCATGCTTGGATGCCGCCGAGCTTACGGATCACCGCGAGCGCTTTCTGCATGCGCGGATTCTCCATATCCATTCCGACCATCTTCAGTGCAGTGTAGGAGCGCACCGTGGCATTGATCTCGGCGGTGCCGGGCTCGTAAGTACTCCAGCCACCGTCGGCTTTCTGAGCATCCAGAATCGCGCGTGCGGCCTTGCTAATCGTCGACATTGTTGGGGGATTCCAACTTCCGTCGGGCTCCGCAGGATAGAGCCACATTTGCAGAAGAATGTAGTCGGCCTGAAGTGTGGAGTCGGCGGTGAGATCTCCATACCAGTAGCCGTCCGAATATTGCTTCGTCACCAATGCACGAGCAGCTTGTACGGCCACAGTTCGAGCCTCTTGGGACAATGTCGTCTTTACCGCTACAGCATATGTCGTAAGCTCCCTCTTGATTTCACCTCTGATCACAAATCCCGGTATTTCACGCACCTAGGAGCCTCCTAAAACTATTCTTTAAACCCGTCCATTGTGAGCAGGTTTTCCAGCATAGCCCGTCCCACTAGGCATGTCCAGCCAAAACAGCGTTGCCGGATAACAGGCTTTTCGTGATGATTGACTAAAAGGGGGTTCGGTGACTATTGAAGGGCGACGACAGCGCTGCTGAAAGCGAGCGGTGTTGGTTTTGTCCGAATGGTCGGCAAACCGGAGATAGGGTCTGCGCAGCCACCTCTGAGGGTCCGGTCCGGGGGACGCCGCCATCAGAAATTTAGAAACCCCAGGTACCGGCCCTGGAGGGGCCGAATTCCGGAGTTTCTACATTTTCCAGGCAAAGAATTGACACGGCGAGGCGCGGAGCTCCCCCCGGCGGGGTAGAAGGGCCGCTCCCCACGTCCTCTGTGCAAGGCTGTTCCTCCGCGATGTCAAATGGCCAGCGACGCCGCGCGCCCTTCGGTGGTTAGGCCGTTCGAACTTGCCGCTCTGCGACGCTTCCAGGCAGCCAGAGCCAGTGCAGTTGCGGCTGTGGGTACTTGCACTAGCCATGAATTTCCGCCCAATCGCGGTCGCGACGGAACGGTGAAACTGGGGTACGCACGTGATAAAAGCCAACGGTCAAGAGAGCGTTGACCGCGGCTCCGTTCTCGAAGAACTCCTTCTGCCAGCGGCAGAACACGGTCGGCTGGAGCCCCAGTTGGTCACACAGCTCCGAGATCGGCACCCCTTCCACCAAATGCCTCCTCAGAATGGCGACCTTCCCTTCCGGCGTGTAGTGCTTCCGTTGCTTCTTCATAATGTTTGCTCGGTTATCTTAACGGAAGAACGTATTCTTCATTTCCAGCTCAGGCAAGACACTACGGGGACTTCCCTGCCCTGGCCGCCTCAGCGCGGCGCATGTATACTGAATGACTGTCCGAACGCTACGATGTGCTGACACTCTCACATGCCTCTTGACGTTCAACATTACCGCTCACAGTTTCCAGTCACTGAGTCTTCGATTTACATGAACCACGCGGCGGTGGCGCCGATCTCGCGGCGAGTTCGCGACACCATGGTCGGCCTGCTTGACGAGGTCCAGCAATTCGGGGCCGAACACTGGCAACGTTGGGTGGAAACCTACGGTGCTGTGCGCCGCTCCCTGGCGCAATTGATTAATGCAGAACCGGGTGAAATTGCCTTCGCCAAAAACACTTCGGAGGGCATCTCGTCTTTTGCGAACGGCCTGGACTGGCGTCCAGGCGACGAAGTTGTTTCGATTGAAGGCGAATTTCCGGCCAATTTTTACCCCTGGAAAGCTCTGGAAAAGCGTGGAGTGGTGCTGCGGCTAGTGCCGGAAGAACAAGGCCGGGTGACCCAGGAGTCGATCCTAAGCGAGCTGACTTCCCGCACGCGTGTGGTGACTGTAAGCTTCGTGCAGTACCTTAGCGGATTTCGACTGGATCTCGAAAAGTTGGGTCAGGCTTGCGCTGCCCACGGCTGTCTGCTGTTTGTGGACGCCATCCAGGGACTGGGCGCGTTTCCGGTGGACGTGAGGAGCGCGAACATTGCGGGCCTTGCCGCGGACAGCCACAAGTGGATGCTCGGACCGGAAGGTTCGGCGTTGCTCTTCGTGAATCGCCAAGTCATGGAAAAGATCACCCCCTCGGAAGTCGGATGGACGACAGTTCGCCACTGGAGCGATTTCTCCAGCCGTGACCTTTCCTGGCGGGACGACGCCCGCCGCTATGAATGCGGCACTCTTAACACGGTCGGCGTTTACGGACTAGGCGCCGCCGTGAATCTCCTTTTTGAGATTGGAGTCGCGAACATTGCCGAGCGCGTCCTGGATTTGACTGATCGGTTGCGAGGCGGACTGCTTGCACGAGGCCACTCGGTGTTTGGTCCCCGCACCCGCGAAGAAGCCTCGGGGATTGTCTCTTTTGCGCCGCGTCAAGGTGGGGCGGAGCGCCTCTTGGAGTGGTTTCTCACCCACCGTGTGCAGGTGGCGGCGCGATGCGGGATGCTTCGAATCTCCCCTCATTTTTACAACACCGAGGAGGAGATTGACCGGGTGTTGGAACTGGCTTCCTGAATGACGACGCCGTCATTCATAGCGCAACACCTCGATGGGATCGATTAGGGTCGCGCGGCGCGCGGGCACCGCACAGGCAGCCAGCGCGATGGTTCCCAGCAACAGGCATACGCCTACGATCACCAGCGGATCCGACGGCCGAACATCGTAGATCTGGCTTACGATTGCCTTTTGCAGCGCGGCCGCGCCGGCGAATTCCAACCCCAGCCCGATGCCGACCAGCAGAAACCCTTCCTTGAGCACCAGCCTCACCACCGCCGCTCCAGTGCTGCCGAGCGCCATGCGGATGGCAATTTCACGCCTGCGTTGCGCCACCAAGTACGCCAGAACTCCGTAGATGCCGATCGCCGAAAGGAACAGCGCCAAGCCACCAAACGCCAACGCCAGCGTCAGCGAGGTCCGGCGGGACGACATGGAAAGGGCGGCGCGTTCCCCCATCGTCCTCACGTCGAATAGGGCCAGTTCCGGATCGATTTGGGCCAGTGCGGTATGCATCATGCGCGTCACGCCGATGAGGTCGCCCCTGGTCCTGACCGCGAATGTGAAAGCTCGCATTGGGTGTTGCGCATAGGGGAAATAGTATGTCCCCGTTTCACTTCCGGTTCCGGCAAGGTCCGCGAGCCTGACGGAGCGGACAACTCCAACCACTTGGTACCATCGGGTGTTGGGGCCGGGGTGGGTTAGTTCCCCCGCATTCTCCGGCATGTACATGCGCTGCCCAATGGGATCGTTATTTGGCCAGAAATGGCGGGCCAATTGTTCGTCAACGAGGATAACCGGAGGTGCGCTCTCATTGTCGCGTTCCTCGAAGCAGCGCCCGCGGACGACGGCGATCTCCATCGTCTTGAAATAGCCGGGTGTGACGGAGAGATAGGTGGGTGCCAGCATGGATTCGCCCGGCTTCATGACATGGCCCTCGGCCAGGATGACGCTGTCATTGAAGTTGTTGCCGAATGGGATCGCTGTGGTCGCCCCAGCGTCGGCCACGCCCGGCAACCGCCGGATCGAATCCAGTGCCCGATTCATCAGAGCCCGCAAATCTCCGTCGCCGCTGTATCGTGATTGGGGCGCATTGGTGGACGCGGTCACCACACGTTTTGTGGTAAATCCCGGATCGACTGCAAGCAGGTGGCGAAAGCTGGCCAGCAGCAGTCCCGCACCAGCCAAGAGAATGAAAGCCAGCCCAAACTCCGCGCTGACCAGTGCCTGGCGCAACCTGCGGGTCCGCATGCCGCTCGTGCCGGTGCGGCTACCCTCGCGTAGCATGCCGCTCAGGCTGACTTTGAAGGCGCCGGCAAGCGGGACAAGTCCCACCAGCACGCCCATCGCGACCGGCAGCCCCAAGCTGACAAGCATTACTGTGCCGTCGATACGCACTTCGTTCGCCCGGGGAAAACGGTCGAGCCCGATCACCGCCAGCTCCCGCAGGAGTGCGATGCCTAACAGAACGCCCGCGATGCCACCCGCCCCCGCCACCAGCACGTTTTCCACGATCGACTGGCGCGCGATCTGGGCTCGGCTCGCGCCCAGCGCCAGTCGCGTGGCAATCTCCTTGCTCCGCACGCTCCAGCGCGCCAGCGCCAGGTTCGTGATGTTCAATCCTCCAATGAGCAGCACGAACACCGCCCCGGCCCACAGCAGGTACAGTGCGCCTTCCACGCCCTTCACCAGCGTGTGCTGAAGCGGCTCGACCTTAGTGTAGAAGCCGGCGTTGATGAGCGCGTCCCTCCACTCGGGCATCCTTTCCAGGTTCGCGGCATTGAGGAAATTAATCTGGGCCTGCACACGGGCTATGGTGGCGCCGGGTTTAAGCCTCCCGATGCTGCTCCAATTGTTGTTGTGATATTCAGTTTTCTGCGCGGCGGTGAACGCTATGGGGATCCACAGGCGAACCTCCGTATCCACGAAGACGAAGCCCGGCGGCATTACGCCCACGATGGTGTACGGAGTTCCCCCCAAGCGCAGCTCGCGTCCGATCGCAGAAGGATCGCCGCCATAAAGCTGCCGCCACAGCCCGTTGCTGAGAATCACCCTATGCTCGTTGCCGACCTCGCCCTCTTCCGCGGTGAAGGCCCGGCCGCGCGCCGGATAAATCCCCACCAGCTTGAAAAAAGACGGCGTCACGGCCATCTCCTCCACCCGCTCCGGCGTGCCGTTGAACTCCAGCGTCGTCTCTCCCTGCTTGAACATCGCCTGGTCTTGCAACGCTGTTACCGCGCGAAGACGATCGTAGTAATCCGGAGCGCCACTTTCGCCTGTGTCGCTGACGCCGGCCTTCGGATAAAGGTTAGACATCAGGACGATCGCGTCGGAATTTGGACCCGGCAGCGGCCTCAATAAGACCGAATTAACAATGGCGAATGTGGCAGTATACGCCGCAATGCCAATGGCCAGAGTCAGCACGACCGTCGCCGCGAACCCCTTGTCCCGGAGCAACGACGTCACAGGGTGCTTGATGTCACGAATCAGGTTTTCCATTGCGTCTGCTTCTCCACTACTGTTTAATACGTCTGGGGTGCCTTGTTTGTTCACGTAAAATATCGCCAAGCCGCGCCGATATTGTAACTTTGAAACACCTATTTTTCAGCCCGCTTTGTGAGCACGGGGGCAAACTCTGTTGTCCTCACCCTATAAGGCGGAAAGGACGCGCGAAAACTGTCATCTTTGGCCTTCAGAAGCCTCTGAGCCTGGGCAATTGACTCCCGGACCTGGAGAAGTTAGATTATTGCCGTAGGATTCCTCAGGGCGAGATTCCTCGCAGCGCTCGGAATGACACGGGCGGACGAAGGTTGAGGAGTTACGAGCTTTTCGACTCCTTGACTCTCGAGTCCTCGGCTTTAGCGGACGCAATCCATGGTTACTACTTTCTTCGAGTTTTTGGCCGGATTCATCATCCGTGTGATCTCCCACTCGGGCTACCTGGGCATAGTGCTTCTGATGGGCATTGAATCGGCGTGCATCCCGCTGCCTTCGGAAGTCATCATGCCGTTTTCCGGCTACCTCGTCTCGGTAGGCCGATTCAAACTGATGTGGGTAGCGATTGCCGGGGCTTTGGGCTGTAACGTCGGCTCGCTAGTGGCGTATTACGTGGGTTCGCTGGGAGGCCGGCCGCTGGTGGAGAAATATGGCCGCTACGTTCTAGTCACGCACCATGACCTGGAAATGGCGGACCGGTTCTTTCGGCGCTACGGCGATTGGGCGGTTTTCCTGGCACGTCTGCTGCCTGTGGTCCGGACCTTCATTGCATTTCCTGCGGGAGTGGCCCGCATGGATTTTCTTCGCTTCAATCTCTATACCTTCCTGGGTTCACTTCCCTGGTGCCTGGCGCTTGCCTACGCCGGCGTGAAGCTCGGCCAGCGGTGGGAAACCCTGCGAGTTTACTTCCACCGCTTTGACACCCTCCTGGCGGTTCTTATTGTTCTCGCCCTGGTCTGGTTCGTCCGCAACCGGTGGAAGAACCGCGTCCGCGCGAGCTAGACTGAGCGCACGGGCATGTTGACGAGATCATCCACGGCCGCAATCTCCCGGGTAACGAACGGCTCACCGTAGCGCACGCCGATCATGTCCCCGAAGTGGCGAGCCTGGGCCGCTAATCGCTCGCGGCAGTCAGCGCGGGATGGAAACATGTTCCGCCAATCCTGGCGAGGAGAGAATTGCGAGGCATAGCAAAGGACGGCTTTGAGCTTTTTTTCGAATTGGTCCGTGATGTCAACCACGAAGGTGGGGGTCAAGGTGGGCACATAAAGTGAGGCGTAAACGATCTTGTGGGGGCGATGCGGGGCGCCTTCGAGCGGCAACTTGGCGAGACCGGCAAGGAAGCAGGCCTCGTAGCCGATTTGCCCGGCAATATAATGGTCGGGGTGCCGGCCTTCCCAGTAGGGCAAGATCACTGTGCGCGGCTGGAGGGCGCGGATGCAGTGCGCAATCTTCAACTTAAAATCGCGCCGGTCCTCGACTCCCGCGTCGGGCAACCCCAGGTTTTCGCGGTGAACAATGCCCATCACCTTCGAGGCGCGCTCCGATTCTCTCTGGCGCAGCGCCACGCTGCCCCGCGTGCCGGATTCTCCGCCCGTCAGGTCGAGCACTCCGACTCGGTAGCCGGCTTCGACCATCTTGATGAGCGTCCCGCCACAGGTCAGTTCCACATCGTCCGGATGCGCCGCAATGGCGAGCAGGTCGAGGCTCTCTGGTTTGGACTTCCGATCGCGGGTTCGAGGAGCTTGCATGGGTCATTCACTCCGGGGCACACTCCGGCTTGGTCAGGAGCGGTGTTGTATCCAAAGGCTCAGGCTGGGATTCTATGAGATGGGTAACGGAGCGTCAAGAGTGCAGAAACGGTGCTCAGGAGGTTTCACGCCAAGGCGCAAAGCGCGCAAAGAAGAAACGAGGCAGTGGTCCCCCTCCTTGCTAAGGAGGGGGCAAGGGTGGTTGGCTGGCCCGCTGACAACGGGAGAATCCACCCCCTTCCCCCGCCCAGGAGAGGAGCTACCGTCCAAACTGCCTTTTCCTCGGTTCCGTCGATTCAACCTCGATCGACGCACGTCATCTTATTATCCCATTGCCTGACGAGCAGAGTCCTTTCGGTTGGCTGTAGATGCCGATATTGTGGAACCAGAAGTTGGCTGTGCTGTCTGTGCCTGCCCCTGACGTGTCATCGTGGCAGTCGAACCGATGGTTGCCCATCGCTTGGTTATCCAGCACTCGGTTGGACCCGTTGGCGGTAGCGCCGTCGATGAAGATCCCATCCAGGCCATTGTTCGTGACGACATTGCCCAAGATTACGGAGGACTTCAGGGTGCCCGCGGGGTCCTCGAACTCCTCCACCACGATGCCATTCTGCGGGAAACCGCTGACCGTGTTGTTCTTCACATAGACGTCGGTGTTGATGTCCCCCTCTTTATCAAGAACGTTGGTGAAGGATATGCCATTGGCAATGGGCGTGATCCCGCCCGCGAGGATATTCTCGGCAATCACCAGATACTGATTGCCCAGAGCGATGCTCACGGCGCCATCCCCGTACCCAGTGCTGTCCCCGAGGGTCCCGTTGCCGCCGAAGTTCGTGCCCTGGTTGCCGATGAAGAAGACGTTGCTGGTCGCGTAGAATTGCGCGAACGAGGCATCTTTGAGTGATGTGTTGTTCGTTATCGTCACCTCTTCGGCGTTCTCCAGGCACACCCCGCAGGCCTTGTGTCCGTAAAAGGCATTCTGGCTGATGGCGGCGTGCTCGGCCCCGCCGCTGTACAGGCCGTAGCCCGGGTACACGGCCAATTGCCCCGCATTATTGGTCTTGATGTAGTTGTGTTCCACCAAGACGCCGACCAGGAATTCGCCCGTTGGGCATTCCTCCTCGGTCCCGTAGCCCTCCGCGTTGAGAGAAATGCCGGTGGCGTTGTTCGTGAGGATATTGTTGACGACGATCCCTCCGTTGGCAGGGGTTATCGAGCTGGCGGCGCACGTTCCCTTCAGGTCCACGCCGGAGGCCCATAAGCGTTAACCTAAGGAGTTGCCCCTTCGATGGAATTGAGGTATGCTGGGGGCATGAGCACTGCGAACCAGGGTCTCGCGGAGTTGGAGAATTGGGAAATCCTGCGCAGTTTTTTG
>Ga0182027_10003679_pt1 | contig 24097 bp, 16 predicted proteins | sample 712E1DmetaG_FD_121300 | JGI IMG/M metagenome (GOLD analysis project Ga0182027, IMG submission 121300) | Permafrost microbial communities from Stordalen Mire, Sweden - 712E1D metaG (Illumina Assembly) | ecosystem: Environmental > Terrestrial > Soil > Wetlands > Permafrost | place: Sweden... | reverse complement strand
GATGAACAGGGAAAAATTATGCTGCACCCGTTCGCTGCTGAACTGCCGGCATTCAGGGGGCAGATGAATAGCGAGGGGCAAATCAGGGGGGGGTTCGAAGAAGAGGCCGGTAAAGGGATCCACAGCTTTGAGCTCGTTGAATCGGATGAGGCGGGAAGTGTCCAGTTCAACGTTTTTTCCTTATCAAAATCTGTTCCCCTTATAAACAAAACCAAACGGCCGAACGGCACGATCAATATGGTATTTCTGTCTCCCCTCGAATCCAGGGATCCCCTGATGTCCGATTCCTTGCGCAAATCCATGATGGCCTTTTTCAATAACTCCTCTTACAGAGGGAGTGACCCCGATAGCATATTGATTATGAATTACCAGACTTTCCGGAGAGATTACCTTGCCAGCAACAAGGAAATATCCAGGCGATATCCGGATTCTCCATTAATGAACTGGGAACTCCTGAAATTCGTCCATCTTATCTGTAATGAAAAGTACTGGGTAAGTTTTTACATCCTGAGTTATGCTTACACAGGGGGGGCCCATGGACTTGAAACCAGGGAATACCAGACCATTGATCTGAAAACAGGTAAAATTTTATCACTTGATGATATCCTGGCCGAAGGGAAAAAACAGGATCTTGCAAAACTACTCACAGCAAAGCTCAGGAAGTCAAATAAAATCCCGGAATCCCAAAAACTGACTGAGGCAGGCTATTTTGTTGATGAAATAAAACCTAACGAAAATTATTATCTTATTCCCGGGGGGATAGGGTTCTTTTATAATCATTATGATATCGCTCCATATGTTGCCGGCCCTGAAGAAATTTTCCTGAGTATGGAAGATATCCGGGGAATCCTGAAGCCGGGAATCCTCAGATTTTAAATTCAGCCCTTATGAAACGGTCCTTCCCAAAAAAGTCCTTCTTCACTTCCACCCTGCCGAAACCCCTTGACAGCAATGTACCGGCAACTTCTGCGCCGAATGACTCATTTATTTCCAGGAATAAAATTCCCCCCTCAGAGAGAATAACGGGGGAATGATCTGCAATTGCCCTGTAATAGAGTAAAGGGTCATCATCAGGGACGAAAAGGGCTGATGACGGCTCGAACTCTTTCACATTTATTCTGATGCCCTTCTTCTCTTTCATCATAACATACGGAGGGTTGCTTACGATCATGTCCATCTCAGGAACCGGAATGTTAATATTTTTGCTGAGAATATCCTGTTGCAGAAAATGAATTTCGGTTCCCAGCTCTTCTGCATTCTTTCTTGCAGTTTCCAGAGCCGGTGCTGAAGAATCCAGAGCAAATACCCGGGCTCCGGGCAACTTTTTCTTCAGGAAGACCGCGATGCATCCGGAACCTGTACCTATGTCGAGAATGCGGTAATTCATTAATTCCTTTCCTGAAAGCTCCTCCAGTATAATCCCCGCAAGTTCGGCAGTTTCCTGCCGTGGAATGAGGACATCAGGATTTACATGAAAACTGAGACCATTAAAATCAGCTTTTCCGGTGATATATTGCACAGGCATTCCTGATTTCAGTTTTGTAAGTGCTTCAAGCAGCAGTGAAGCTTCCGGCCAGGGCAATACAGTCTTTAATTCCATAAGAAACCGGCCTTTGCTCCATCCTGAAAAATCCCGGCAGAGGATATAGAGGAATTCCTTGATTTCGTCCGGGTTATAACCTGGTGATAATTCGTCAAGGAACAAGCGCCGAATGTTTTCAATCGAATATTCTTTCCGAACCATGCTCCTAAATTAGCACAAAATTGCTTCCATGACTGATCACAGGCATCATTTAAAAACCGTACTTTAGCATCATGAACGCGAACGGCGACTCATATTACTCCCCTGACCATAAAGGCGAATCGACATACAGGGATAAAGCCAGCAAGTTCATAAGCCTGGTATTTCCTGTCAGTACCGAAGCTGAAGCCAGGGAAGCACTTGCCGAAGTAAAGAAGAGGTTTTTCGATGCCAGCCACCACTGTTATGCATACTGTATCGGAGCCGGCCGGGAGGTTTTCCGCTTCAATGATGATGGAGAACCCTCAGGCTCAGCCGGCCGACCGATATATGGCCAGATACTTTCAAAAGGATTGTCTGACACGCTTGTTGTTGTTATCAGGTATTTCGGAGGGACTAAGCTTGGGATCCCAGGTCTGATCAGGGCGTATCGGACTGCAGCATCAGAAGCACTGGAGAATTCAGGCAGGAAAGAAAAGATATTGCTTAAAAATATCAGTGTCCGGTTCGGATATGAACACATGAATGAGGTAATGAAAATAAGTAAAGCCGAAAAACTTGAAATTATAAGCCAGGAATCAGGGGATAACTGTAAAATGGCTTTCAGGGTAAAAGCCAGTCGTGAAGAAATAGTCACTGCCCGGTTCAGGAGGATTTCAAACATATATATATCTGTTAATGTGTAAAGAACCACAGTCATATCCGTTTATAATTAGTCTGTTTTTGGATTAACAAAACCCTTGATTTTGCTAAGTGTTTGGCATATAATGAAAATGAAATTTAGAATCTTTACAAATAACAAAAATCTGCCATAACAAGCAAAGAAACAAGGTTCTGAAAGCTAAGATAATATCAGATTTAACAATAGTTTTAGATGAAATAATTGTCAGGTTTACTTGTCAAATTATTATGAAAATCAAGAATAAAAAACTTTTTTTTTAAACTTTTTTTTTCCATTTTTGTTAAATCAATCAGGTACGCCTTTCAAGGTTATTTTGCTTGCAGTTAAAATGCAATACCTTGATAAATAAATATCCAGAAATTAAACTCAGTACGCACAATTCAAGGTAAGTTGAATTAATGGAAAAGAACGTTATTGAAGTTTGGGAAAATTGCCTTAAGGTAATTAAGGACAATATCAACTATCAGAGCTTTAAAACGTGGTTCCTCCCGATTAAGCCGGTAAAATTCAAAGACGATGTGCTTACGATCCAGGTTCCAAGTCAATTTTTTTATGAATGGCTTGAAGAACACTACATTGGATTGCTTAAAAAAACTATTAAAAAAGAGCTTGGTGATAAAGGCAGGTTGGAATACAGCATCATAGTTGATAATTCAGATACTGATCCGGGTCCTTTTACGATCAACATCCCTACTACGGAAAAGAAAGCCACCTCCAATCCTGCAGTTTCGATGCCTATAGATCTTAACAAGGGAACATCCAAGGAAATCCCGAACCCATTTATTATTCCCGGCTTGAAAAAGATCAAGGTAAATTCGCAGCTTATTGAAAGCTTTTCCTTTGATAATTTCATAGAAGGCGACTGCAATCGCCTGGCAAGGTCGGCCGGTTTTGCAGTTTCCAACAATCCCGGTAAAACCGCCTTTAACCCTCTCCTGCTTTACAGCAGCACCGGCCTTGGAAAGACTCATCTTTCACATGCCATCGGTTTACAGGTTAAGAACAGTTTCCCTGACAAAACGGTTCTTTATGTTACAACCGACCAATTCATCAACCAATTCATTGATTCTGTTAAAAACAACAACCAGAATGATTTCATTCATTTTTACCAGATGATCGATGTACTTATCATTGATGATATTCACAATCTTGCCGGAAAAGAAAAGACTCAGGATGTGTTCTTCCACATTTTCAACCATCTGCACCAGAAAAGCAACCAGATCGTTTTGACATCCGATAAACCCCCTGTTGAAATGAAAGGTATTGAACCCCGCCTGTTATCAAGGTTCAAATGGGGTTTGTCGGCCGATCTGCAGGTGCCAGACCTGGAAACACGGATTGCAATACTTCAGAAGAAACTTTATAATGATGGGATTATCATCCCTCATGAAGTTGTTGAATATCTTGCATATAGCATTAATACTAACGTCAGGGAACTTGAAGGTGCCCTGATCTCCCTGCTTGCACAGTCTTCGCTGAACAAAAAAACGATTACACTGGACCTTGCCAAGCAGATGATTGATAAATTCGTAAAGAATACTTCAAGGGAAATCTCCATCGATTATATTCAGAAAGTGGTTTGTGATTATTTCAACATCCCTGTTGAAATGATCCATTCAAAAACCCGTAAGCGGGAGATTGTGCAGGCCCGGCAGCTTTCCATGTATTTCTCCAAGAAACACACCAAATCCTCGCTGGCTAGTATTGGCCTTCATTGCGGGAATAAAGACCATGCCACTGTATTGCATGCCTGCCGTACCGTTAATAACCTGGTGGAAACGGACAAACAATTCAGGCAGTTTGTCGAGGAGCTTGACAAGCGCATCAAACTTTAAAGAATTTATTTTAAAGATGAAAATCCTGTTCGTCTGTACAGGTAATATCTGCCGGTCGCCCATGGCTGAAGGGCTGCTTCGTCATAAGCTGAAGCATGCAGGAGTGAAAGCAATTGTGGATTCATGCGGGTTTGAACCCTTTCATGTGGGTGATCATCCCGATTCCAGGGCTGTAGCCGTCAGCAGGAAAAATGGCATAAATATATCCGGCCATATCGCAAGGCTGTTCACCGAAAAGGATTTTGACCGCTTTGACCATATTTATGTTATGGATGCCTCTCATTATTACCATGTGAAAGCTTTGGCCCGCAATAATTCTGATATGCTCAGGGTGGATTATCTCATGAATTTATTAATTCCTGGTAAGAACATTGCAGTCGATGATCCCTGGTATCATGATATCACAGCCTTTGAAAGGGCATTCAGTAAGATTGATGCGGCTTGTGAAGAAATTATAAAAACGTTGCTGATGAAACATTGAATATGGAAGTTAAGCCGGATGTACCCAAACCTTGGCAGATAAGGGAAGCGCATGAAAGGATAAAACCATATATTCACCGCACCCCGGTTCTGACGTCACATACTATTGACTTACTGAATCACTGCAGCGTCTTTTTTAAATGTGAGAATTTTCAGAAGGTGGGGGCATTCAAGGCTAGAGGGGCAACGAATGCCGTCAGGAGCCTCGGGCTTCAGGAACTGAAGAACGGAGTTGCAACGCATTCGAGCGGAAATCATGCGCAAGCTTTATCATGGGCGGCATCCCTTGCAGGAGTTGACGCGTATATCGTGATGCCTTCCGACTCGTCCCCGGTTAAGATAGATGCCGTTAAAGGGTATGGAGGGAAGATCACTTTTTGCTCCCCCACACTGTCATCCCGTGAAAGCACCCTGAAAAAAGTGATCTCAGATACGCAGGCAACAGAGATTCATCCCTATAATAATCACATGATCATTGCAGGTCAGGCCACTTCGGCTCTTGAGCTTATCGAATCTGTTCCTGCACTTGACCTGATCCTGGCCCCTGTCGGAGGAGGGGGACTCCTCAGCGGAACAGCGCTGGCAGCTTCATATTTTTCAAAAGACACGAAGGTTATAGCTGTTGAACCGGAACAGGCCGACGATGCTTACCGATCATTCAAATCCGGGTCGATTGTCCCTTCGGTCAACCCGAAAACCGTTGCTGACGGACTGAGGACATCTCTCGGGAGCCTTACTTTCCCCATCATTCAGAAATTTGTCAGTGAGATCGTTACGGTAAGTGAAGAAGACATTCTTACCGCAATGAAATTAATATGGGAAAGGATGAAGATACTGATCGAGCCTTCATCCGCGGTGCCTTATGCAGCCATCATGGGGAAAAAAATACAGGTTGAAGGCAAACGGGTGGGCATCATCATTTCAGGAGGGAATGTAGACCTGGAAAACTTACCCTGGTAAACCATGAAAAAAGGAACACTTTATCTTATCCCGACACCCCTTGCCGAATCAGGCATTACCGAAGTACTACCCCAGGGGGCGATCAACGTGATACAACGGCTCAATTTCTTTATCGTCGAGGAAATACGGACAGCAAGGAGGTTCCTGAGAAAAGCAGGGGTCACAAGGGATCTCAGCGAAATCAGGTTCCTGGTCTTTAATGAACACTCCCCTGCCCCGGAATATGACGAATACCTCAGCTATACCGGGCAAGGGCATGACACCGGCTTGCTTTCTGAAGCCGGGGCCCCCTGTGTTGCCGACCCAGGTGGAGCCATTGTAAGGCTCGCCCATGAAAACGGGATTACTGTCAAACCTCTCAGCGGGCCTTCCTCAATACTGCTTTCCCTGATGGCTGCAGGCTTCAATGGCCAGAATTTTGCTTTTACAGGCTACTTGCCGGTTGATAAACAGATGAGAAGCAAACGGCTGAAAGAGCTGGAAAGGCTGGCTACCGACAAGGATCAGACTCAGATCTTCATTGAAACTCCATACCGGAATGCGGCATTATTCCAGGCCATTCTGCAGACATGCCGGGAGGAGACCATGCTGGGGCTTGGGATCGGTCTTGGAAGCAGTGATGAAAAGATCTTGGTCCATCCGGTTAGGGAATGGAGGAAAAGTATACCGGGTCCAGGCAAGATCCCCGCTGTATTTATGCTGTACCATGCTTAAACCTGTAACCAATCCTGCACCTGATCGTCTAATCAATATCCTTGAAATTCAATCGTATTGAGCAGCATCCTTTCAACCGACCAGCTAACAAAAAGCTTTGGTAAAATCCAGGCGGTCAGGCAACTTTCGTTTGAAGTTAAGAAAGGCCAGGTTTTCGGGATCCTCGGACCTAACGGTAGCGGTAAAACAACAACCCTGAGTATGCTTCTGGACCTGATCCCCCCCGACAAGGGAGGTTTTTCCTGGTTCGGAGAACCACCTTCCAGGGAAAGCAGGAAAAGGATTGGTTCGGTCGTTGAAAGTCCGAATTTCTTTCCTTACCTCGATGCTGTTTGCAATCTTCGTATTGTTGCCGATATCAAAGACAAGGGTTACGATGATATTCCAGAGGTCCTCAGGCTGACCGGCCTGTATGAACGAAGAAATTCAAAATTCCGGACATTTTCATTTGGTATGAGGCAAAGGCTTGCCCTGGCTTCAGCTTTGCTGGGAGATCCCGAAGTCCTGATACTTGATGAACCGACTAACGGCCTGGATCCACAGGGCATTGCCCAAATCCGTGATATTATTGCATTGGTTGCATCAAAGGGGACAACGATCTTGCTCGCCTCTCATTTGCTTGATGAAGTCCAGAAGATATGTACCCACGTACTGGTATTAAACAAGGGCAAAATGCTATTCTCGGGAGAAGTCAGGGAAGTGCTGGCTGTTTCCGATGCAATTGAAATTTCAGCTGAGGATATGCCCTCATTGAAAAATGCTGTCATGCAAATTGAAGGTTTTAGTTCATTAACGGAAGCGGACGGCATGATCCATGTTCACTTCAAGGGGCCAGTCAGTGCCGGGGAAATCAATTCATTCATGTTCAGTAAAGGTATTGTACTAAGCCGGATTTCAGAGAGAAAGCGGAGCCTGGAACAACATTTTCTGGAACTATTACAGGAAAACGTATGATAAAGCTCCTGAAAATTGAATGGAAAAAGATCCGGACCTACAAAATATTCTGGGTCCTTCTGGGTCTTTACTTTATCTTTCTTTCTGCCGGAATACTCCTTGCTGAATTCATGATAAACAGTATGGTGAATAATGTGAATCAAAGATTGCCTATCCCCTTTCCGCACATTGCAATCTATTATTTCCCGGATGTATGGCAGAATGTGGCTTTCTTTGCAAGTATTCGCTATGTCCTGATCTTTCCCGCAATCATTATGATCATTCTCATTACCAATGAATTTACGTTTAAAACAATCAGGCAGAACATCATCAATGGAATGAGCAGGACCGAATTTCTTATTTCAAAACTGATCGTCATTCTTCTGATGGCAGTTGTCATTACAACCCTCATTTCGGCAGGGACATTCATGATAGGGCTTGGTCATTCTGGCTTTAACGATACCGCTCTTCTGAGCAAGGGAATTCCTTTCATGACAGGTTTTTTCATCAGCCTCCTGAGTTATATGATTTACGCTTTTTTCTTCGGATTTATCCTCAGGAATACAGGGCTTGCCATCGCGATCTTTACACTCTATTCACTCATCATAGAGCCCGTTATTTATTTTTTCCTTCGCGCTCCGTTCATCTTCCGGAATACAATCTATACCTACCTGCCTGTAAATGCTGTGATCCGCCTGGCCGAATACCCGGCAATCCCGATGCTTAAAAAATTAATGGGGCTTGATCTTCAGCCGCATGTGAGCCTGGCATCTTGTTTGATACCAATAGGCTATGCTGCAATCATGATCTGCATTGTGTTTATCGTGATGCGGAAGAAAGACATATAAAATAAAGCGAGGGTATCCGGTGCGGTAATTACAGAAAATTTTACAATCCGTTCCGCTTTCTTAATGCCCATTCTCCTGATATCAACAGCATAATTGTAATAAATATCCAGAGATTCCCACTAAGATCTGTGAATTTTTTTCGTTCATGCGATATGGATTTCAGATCATCGCGTTTCAGGAGGATCTCTACAAGTTTGGGAATTTCATTTTCGGAGACCATTGCACCTTCATGTGATGAAGCAATCCGGTACATTAAATTGTAATCTGCAACAAGATTGACCATTTCCAGGTCGAGAGGCGTCACGGTTACCTGCCCGTGTTTTTTAAAAGTAGAGTTGCCAAGGCTTGTGGTTGCCGTATACGTATAACTTCCATAGGGGAAAATACCGGCATTCAGGTAATACCCCTTTCCCGTCCTGGTAAAAATAAAGGGATATGACTTGCCATCTTCATTTATCAGTTCCAGGCTTGCATCAGGAGTATTGACCATTTCATGCGTGGCATTGAAAAGGCTTGCATCAAACTCCATGGCCGACCCTTCCTCTATCCGGCTTTTGACATTAACCCTGAACGGGCTGGTGTCGGTTTTAACCGACAGATACTGGGCAATCCGTGTAAAAAGGTCGTCAAACAATGTAAAATCAGATTTCCTGATATAATCCAGCAACCTCCATCTCCAGAAATTCTCTCCTGCGATGATGCCTGTTTTTCGTTCCGGAAGGTTAAAGAACATGATCAAAGGAATCCGGGTTTGGACATTACCTATCTTCTGAAAGAACAGTATATCGGTTGCAGCACCTGATTCAAAGGAACCTGAAGGACACTGAAGCGGAGGAAACTCCTCAGCCAGCGGAACAAGCTGAGGATCAACGGAAAAAAGTGAGAAATCAGGGTTGGGTATGGGAAGGACATCTGCCAGGTTCCTTTTCTGCGAATTAATTATAAGCCCGCTTTTCATCCGGTTGAAGCCGCTCAGGTCGGTCTGGTTTCCGACAATGAACAGGATCGGACTGCCCTGAGGAACAAGCAGGGAGGGATCAATAGTCCCTGTCAGTGAAGGAAGCTGGTAAAAAATATACAAATGGAAGATTTTCCCTGAATTTTTCAGGTCGGCAGGTGTGAATTGGCTAACCTCAAATTTTTCACTTGACCCGAGTGCGCTGACAATAGCGGCAATATCCGGGTGAGGATTTTCGTAAACGATTGCAACTTTGATCCTGGATTCAACCACATCAATATAGAAATCCCTCTTATTATTGATTTTACTGATTTCGCCTTCCAGTTCCTGAAGTTCAACAGAATATTTTTGAATACCCCTGTCCCTTGCCTGAAGTGTTCCATCCACCCTTAATACTGAGTGTTCATCAGAGGGTATGATGGATTTTGTAAAGACCACTTGTCCCGAATGCATAATTTGCAGCTTTGAGGCCTGTCCTTTGCACTTGGTAAACTCGATCATCATCTCAAAGGGAAACTGGTCATTCAAATAAACCTCCCTGTTGACTGTAATATTCCTGATCAGGGCATCTTTTCTATGGTTTGTATCGCCGGTTGAAATAGTATAGACAGGCACATTCAGCTTTAATGCAGAATAATACGGGTTTGTGCCCTTGTTGAAAATACCGTCGCTGGCCAGGATCACAGCGCCCAGGTTTTTACTGGCATACCGGTTGCTAATCTCATCAAAGAAAAGGGATATATCCGTGCTTTTCCTTGTAAAATCATTATGCAATCCCGACGATAACTGGTCTCCGAAGGTATAAGTTTTAACCGTAAACCGCCCCGAAAGGTCCGTGGCCAGTTTTTCCAGGTTCCCAGGAAGGCTTTTACGTAGGTTTAAGGAATCCCTGGTTGTGACCATTGATGCAGACCCGTCAAGTCCGATCACAATGACTGGTTTTTCAACCTGATTAATCGTTCGCCTGACCAGGGGTGTGAGAAGGAGAAAGGAAATAATGGTCACCGAAAAGAACCTGAGGATAATCAATACACGGAGGAGTGGCAAACTGAGGTCAGTCGGCCTTTGTCGAAAATATAATCCTGCTGAAAAAACTGCTCCTGTCAAAAGGCAGAACAGCAGGAACCAGGTTGGGTATTCAGTTACAAGGTTAAACACTGGATGGATCAGGTATGAAGTCCCCCGCAAACACTGAGTGCCTGTCCCGTAATGTATTCAGAAAGGTCAGAAGCGAGGAAAAGTGCGAGATTGGCAACTTCTTCCGGCGTTCCGCCACGATGAAGAGGGATATCATTTATCCACTCAGTACGGATTTCCTCCGAGAGTTTTTGCGTCATTTCCGTCTCTATGAATCCAGGGGCAATGGCGTTGGCACGGATGTTGCGAGATCCGAGCTCCATTGCAACGGATTTAGTAAATCCTATAATACCTGCTTTCGAAGCAGAATAGTTTGACTGCCCGAAGTTACCCTCAATTCCAACAACAGAGCTCATGTTTATGATAGAGCCCGACCTTTGTTTGATCATCTGGCGCTGAACGGCTTTTGTCAAATTAAAAACCGACTTCAGGTTTACTTTCAGAACAAGATCCCAGTCAGTTTCAGAAAGCCTCAGCAAAAGGTTGTCACGGGTGATCCCGGCATTATTTACCAGCACATTCAATGCGCCGAAATCAGTTATCACATTATTTACAAGCGTTTCACTATCGGTAAAAGAGCTTGCATCCGAAGCATATCCTTTAGCTCTAACACCAAACTTCTTCATTTCTTCTTCAAGCGATTCTGATGTATCATCATAAACAATATCGGAAAATGCCACATCAGCGCCATGACTGGCAAAATTCAATGCGATGGCTCTTCCTATTCCACGGTTCGCCCCGGTTATCAAGGCAATCTTGCCTTCGAGTAGCTTCATGCGTTCAGTTTAATGGTTATTACTATTTTCAGATCCATTTCACCAGGTTAAAGTCCTGCCTGTGAGGTAATAACGGGCTCTTCGGGAACAATCGGAATGCATAATCATAAACCCCCGGCTGATTGATCGGAATATTGCATTCAAAAGCGGCAATGTTTTTCTCAGCCTTGATCAGGTTCATCTCCTCTATCAAAATAGGTTCATTAACCATATCATTGACTTTTTTCCCGAATAAAACTTCGATCCCGACATCGGTAGCAGAAAGTTCATTGAGATCAAGAATAATCTCGGCGACAAAGGAATCCCCAAGTGATAATGGTTTCTGTTCAGAATCATGTGTCTTTACAGAAATTATTTTTATGCTATCCCATCCTCTCGTTACCTTTCTTTTCCAGGAAGCGATATGGCGTGCTATTTCATAATTCTTTGCGGTGAGCGTCCGTGCTCTCCTGAACAGCTTTGTATAATACTGCCTGATATAATCGTCAAGCTGACGTTTCATTGTAAAATGTGGTGCTATATCAGCGATTGTATTTTTAATATAGGATATCCATTTTGAAGGTATGCCATCCTTGTCCCTGGCATAGTATATGGGTACAATTTCTTCTTCAAGGATTGAATAGATGGTTTCCGCATCGAGTTCATCCTGGAATTGCGGATTATCATAAGTGGATTCTTCCTGCAGGGCCCATCCGGCATCCTTCCGGTAACCTTCAGCCCACCATCCGTCAAGAACGCTGAAGTTGACAACACCGTTCATGACCGCTTTCTCACCGCTGGTGCCGGATGCTTCGAGGGGGCGTGTAGGTGTATTAAGCCAGATATCAACTCCGCGGATAAGGTATTTTGCCAGTTCCATGTCATAATTCTCTAAGAAAAGGATCTTACCCAGGAAGGCCGGTATTCTTGCAACTTCCACGATACGCTTAATAAGGTCCTGACCAGCTTTATCATTCGGATGTGCCTTCCCCGCAAAAAGGAACCTGACCGGTTTTTCTTTGTTATTGACTATTTTCTCAAGACGGTCGAGGTTGGATAAGAGCAGGTGTGCACGCTTGTATGTGGCAAACCTCCGGGCAAAGCCGATGGTTAATGCTTCCTGGCGGGCTGCTTCCCTCATTTTAAAGATCAGTTTGGGATTTTCATGCCGCTGTGTCATATCCACAAACAAACGGCGGTGAAGGTATTCTTTAAGCTGGTCTTTTTGCTTTTTCCTTGTGCTCCAGATCAATGAATCTTCAACATCACGGATTTTATGCCAGAATTCAGGATTTGACTGATCCTCCATAAAACCTTCCCCGAACGTATCTTTATACAGGGTTTGCCAGGATTTGGCAGCCCATGTCGGGAAATGGACACCGTTTGTAACATATCCGATATGAAGTTCGGAGGCATAATAGCCCGGATAAAGGGGCTGAAGCATTTGCCTGGTTACCTTCCCGTGTATTCTGCTTACCCCGTTGATCTCCTGGGAACATTTAGCAGCAAGTACACTCATTGAAAATTTCTCATCCGGATCATTTTCCTTCATCTTCCCGAGATTCATGAATTGGTCCCACTGGATATTAAGGTAATCCGGGAAATGAGAAAAATACTGCCGCATCAGGTCCTCAGGAAAGGCATCATGACCGGCAGGAACAGGTGTATGTGTCGTAAACAGTGTCGAAGAGCGCACTACTTCAAGTGCCTGGACAAAGGTCAGCTTTTCATTCTGGACCAGCTTGCGTAGCCTTTCCAGGCCTATAAAAGCCGAATGCCCCTCATTGCTATGGTAAACGTCAGGTTTGATGCCAAGCACTTCCAGCATTCTTATCCCCCCTATTCCCAGGAGGAATTCCTGGCGGATACGATTTTCAAGATCACCTCCATACAGCTTATGAGTAATGCTCCTGTAGTGTTCATCGTTTTCTTCAATATCAGTATCGAGGAGGTAAAGCGGTATCCTGCCAATATCCACCCTCCATATTTTGGCAAAAATGGTTTTGCCAGGGAGGGCTAAAGTTATTTTCAGCCAATTTCCGTGGTCATCGCGAACCGGGATGATCGGGAGATGAGTGAATTTCTGGGGAGAATAAACTGCGATCTGATCGCCGGATGGTGAGAGAGTCTGGATAAAATACCCATATCTGTATAACAGGCCAATCCCAACAATATTGACGTTGGAATCTGAAGCTTCCTTCAGGTAATCACCGGCAAGCATACCCAGTCCGCCTGAAAATATTTTAATGGTATCGTGCAGCCCATATTCCATACTGAAATAGGCAACCATTTCATAGGGCTTTTCAGCCGCCTTGGCCATATAGTTATCAAACCTGGACTCGACCAGTTCAAGATGTTTAACGAAGTCTTCATTATGGCTTAGCTCCTGGAGCTCCCTGTACGACAATGATTCAAGCAAGGCAATCGGGTTGAATTTCAATTCATACCACCTGTCTTTATTGATCATCTCAAACAGCTCTGTTCCTTCGTAATGCCAGCACCACCATAGATTTCTGGCAATGCGTTCGATGCCGGTAAGGTTCTCAGGTATCCTTTGCTGCACCAGGACTTTCTTCCACTCAGGCCGGTCCTCCGTAACACTTTTCTGGGGCTGGGCATTCAGCTGCGGCTGTTTGGCCGCATACAGATCAACCCTCGTCAATGATTTATCAAGTGCAAGGCTGAAAGCTTTGCTGTAGTTGACAATGAGATTTGTCCAGAGCGCCGAACGTGAGATTTCATAAGCTTTAATCCGGATCTTGATGATCTCCTTTTCGGTTTTGGCCGCACAGGTAATCACGGTTTTCACTATTTCATCAACGACCTCGGCATCATTATCATCATCCCTGTTGATCACAGCGATGCAATCTTTAATATTCGTGTAAAGGTTTTTTACCCATTGCCCGAAACCGGTAAGAGAAGTTGTGATCGTCGGGATATGGAATGATAAGCTTTCCTGTGAGGAATATCCCCAGGGCTCATAATAGGAAGGGAATATCGTTCCGTCAAACCCTATCAGCAGGTCGTAGTAAGAAAGATTGAATATGCCGTCGGAGCCATTCATGAGGGCCGGGACATAGAACATCAGGACCTTGTCGCCTGGCTGGTTTCTCAGACCGCTGTCTTTCATCATATTCAGAAGCCAGTCATTGTCAGGCTCATTGAGGATATGTGTCAGGAATTGATCTGACCTGGGTTTATCCTGTTCCTTCTTTGTTATCCAATCCAGTAATTCCACACGCGGACCCGATTCGAAAGCCGGCACCACGGCAAACGCTATCACATGCACGGGCAGGTCCGGAAGTGATTTTATTTTTGCCAGTGCGTTGATAAACAGATCATATCCTCTTGTCTTGGGTTCATGCGGCCCGCTGGTTAATATGAGAATGCTGTTTTTGGGAAGCTGCTGGCCTGTCATAGCCTCTGCAACTTCAAAAAGTCTTGTCCGGGCTAAGGCTCTTTTCTCAAAATACTCATCTTTGACAGGGACGAAACTATCCTCAAAACCATTCGGCGTCAGTAGATCAGCTTTCCTGCCAAGGAACTGCGCACATTCGTCGTTAATAAGCTCCGAAATTGTAGTGAACACATCCGCTTCGTTGGCCGATAGTTTTTCTAAGGAATATTTGCTGACGTTACCGAATTGTTTTGCGCATGATTCCCCGTTATACTGGTCAAAATTTTTATAAAGCGGAAATCCGTGAGTTGCAAGATTCCTTCCAATGACGGTTGAATGAGAGCTGAACACGGTTCCTGCCTGTGGCACATTTTCCTTAACATAAAGTAAAGCCGTCCCGCTCACCCATTCATGGAATTGGGCTATAATCTTATCGTGGTAAGAAATATTGAAGTTATAAAAGCTTTCAATGATTTTTCCGGCAGCATATCCGAACAGCGCAGGTTCCAGGTAGTCATATCCGCCTGTAAGCGAATCTAATTTGAAATGTTCCCAGTAATGGGTCAGGATTTTATCTTTTTCAGCGAATAAAGGTGTAAAGTCGATAAGAATTACTACAGGTTTTCCATGTACGTTCCACCTGCCGATTTTAAGTCGGAAACCCTCGCTTTCAGCTTTTTCCCTCCAGGATTTATAAAGAAACCTGTCCTCCATGAAATCGGGATTCTGGTGGGTTTCTTTCCATATATCAGGGCCGATGAGGATATAATTATCCCTGAATTTCTCAACCATTGTGAGTGCTTTGGTCGAAAGAACGGTATAAACACTGCCAACCTTATTGCACACCTCCCAGCTTACCTCGAAGACATAGTCAGGGACGAGTTTCGAATCTTCTTTCACTTTGCTGATTTCTTAGAGTTAGGTTTTGCGACCGCTTTGCTTTTTTTCTCAGCAGTTTCCGTTAATTTGGGTTTCCGCGGAACCTTTTTACCAGCTTTCTCAGCAGTTTCCGTTAATTGGGTTTTCCGTGGAATTTTCACAGCAGTTTTTGCGGTTTTTTCATCAATCTCCTGGGGCTTGGATTTCCCTGAAGCTTTGGAGGTTGCTTTTTTCCTTATAGTTTTTTTTGCAGGTTTTGCCTCAGCTTTCTTTTTTGCTTTCAGGGACTTGTCTGCTTTAAGGGCGGCTTTCCTTCTTGTCTTTTTCCCGCTTTCCAGCAAAGTTTCAATTTCCAGTTTTGATTTAAGAGCCGATTCGACACGGATGGTAAAATCTGAAATAACATTCATATAATTAATGAATGCATCGTATGGAGAGCTGTAAGGATTAAAGTATTTATGTATTTCACCTGCCGAAAACCATTTTGTGGACATATAATAAAAATGGTTACTTGCCTGAAGGTAACCCCAATCACGACGGATGATCGGATCATCTATACCAGCAACCGATTCGGCCAACGAATAGAGCTTGGAAAATGCTTCTGACTGAAGTTCATTTCCCGTCCAGGCAGTCAGGTCCCTCTCTTCATCGGCCCATGAAATGGCATAAGGAACAGAGATGGCAGCCATAGGCTGTAAATTTTGGCAGAGCTCTTCCGGAGTATTGAATGAAAAGCCGGTATTGCGGAAGATTACCGAAGGGAGATGGTAGAAGAAATCAAATATCCCTGTTTCTTTCCATTGGTGTTCGCCAATAGTTTCATAATCCATGAAGATGTTTACCACTTCTTCATGAGGGTCGAGTGCATTCAGCCAGCCAGCGAATTTTTCTGCTGTAAGCGGCCATTCCGACCAGTTACGTTCCGAAAACCTGAAGGTTATATCGTCGCTGAGTCGGAAATTCCTCAATAGCACCCGAAGTTTCGGGTTAAGGTTATTGCAGTATAAATAATTCGGGCTTTTCCATCCGAGGACGTGCTTGGCTCCTTCGGTCAGCATTGTATGGAAACCCAAACCTGCAACGGTTTCGCCAATCAGATCGGAGTAAATAAGTTCGGTGTTCCTGAAAGTCACGGTTTTTTGCCCAAAGAGGTTATCGATTCTTTGCCGGTGCGTTTCAACCTGGCGGACAAACTCCTTCTCGTTACCCAGGGAAGCAAGGGAATGATATTCCGTTTCGCAGATAAATTCGACACTCCCGGTGGCTGCCAGTTTACGGAAACTGTCTATAACTTCAGGGGCGAACTGTGTCAGCTGATCAAGCGCCGTACCCGAGATTGAATAACTGACTTTGAAGGCTTCCCCGAATTCATTGATCAGTTGCAGCATCATCCGGTTTGCAGGAACGTAACATTTCTCAGCAACTCTTCTGATGATATGCCTGTTCTGGTAGTCATCATAATAATAATGGTCAGCCCCGATGTTAAAAAAGCGGTAGGTCCTGAGCCTGTATGGCTGATGAACCTGGAAATAAAGACATATTGACCTCATAAACCAATCTTAATTGTTTTGGCCTGTTGCATTGTTATAGATATCCAGAACCTTAAATGCGGCGTTTTCCCATTTAAGGTTATCAACTTCAGATTTTCCATATAATGCAAACATTTTCTTCAGGCTTTCATAATGTAAAATTCCATAGATAGCATCTGCAAGGGCATCGATATCCCAGAAATCAACTTTTAATGCATGTTGCAGCACTTCAGCAACTCCCGATTGCTTGGATATGACAACCGGGACGTTCGACCTCATGGCTTCCAGGGGTGAGATGCCAAAGGGCTCCGAAACCGAGGGCATGACATATACATCGCTCATGGTGAACATACGGTCGACATCCCCCCCTGCAAGGAAACCGGTAAAATGGAAGCGGGTACCGATTTTAAGTTTGGCAACGCGCCGTATCATGCGGTTAAGAAGATCACCGGAACCGGCCATAACGAACCTTACATCCGGGTCGCGCTGAAGCACTTTGTACGCAGCTTCAACAAAATAATCCGGCCCCTTCTGATATGTAACCCGGCCGAGGAAAGTGACAATTTTTTCTTTCACATTCCTGGGAACATCCTCGGATTCAGGCTTATCAACAGGTTCTACCGCGTTGTGAACAGTAAACACCTTGTCGGGATTGATCCCATATCGTTCGATAACAATCTGACGGGTAAAATTTGAAACTGTGATTACACGGTCGGCCTCTTCCATACCCTGCCGTTCAATATCGTAAACCTTCTGGTTCACATTTTCTCCCGACCTGTCGAATTCAGTTGCATGTACATGGACAACCAGGGGTTTGCCGCTCAGGTGTTTGGCGGCGATGCCTGCAGGGTATGTAAGCCAGTCATGTGCATGAATCACGTCATAGTTGAACCTGGATGCCACGGAAAGAGCAACGAGGGCATATCTGGAAACTTCCTCCATAAGGTTAAACCCGTACTTTCCTGAAAACTCGAATTTTCGGTTATAAACTGAATGAGTTTCGGTTTTGATCGTGTGTTTCTCGGTTAAAAGCCATCTTTCAAATTCTTCCTGGCCAATATAAGGAACGAGGTTGGATCCGATTTCCAGATAACTGAGCCTGTCGATCATCTCCTTGTTGAGGTTCTGAGTGAAGTCAAGTTCGATATCGCTCGCGTTGACCAGCCTGAAACCATCCTGCGCTTCATCGCCAAATGACTTAGGCACTACGAAGATCACATCGACCCCATGCTTGATAAGGCCCTTGGTAAGCCCGAAACAGGCAGTTCCAAGACCTCCTGTGATATGGGGGGGAAATTCCCATCCGAACATCAATACTCTCATAATATCCTATACATTAAAAAGTCTTATCATATTGTTCCATCAGCCATTTAATCCTCAGTAATTCCGCTACGCTCCCGGCATATGAGACCGCCCCTCTTGGCGTATGAGGGGGATCCCCGTCGAAAACCTCGCTTATCGTACCTATTCCGTATTCAGTAAGCACAGGTTCAAAGCCGTTATAAAGATTTCTGATCATGGACATTCCGCTTTTCCCGTGAATCTTCAGGTACCCTTCAACGAAATGTCCAAGCAGCCAGGGTCTGACTGTTCCCTGGTGATAAGCGAGGTCGCGCTCCTGGGGTGATCCCACATATGCTCCTTTATATACCGGGCTTTTGGGTGTAAGTGTGCGGAGACCTCTTGGCGTCAGTAACTCCTGCCTGACCCTGCCAAGAATCAGCTTCCGCATTTCTTCATCAACAGGTGAAAACGGCAAAGATGTTGCAAAGATCATGTTAGGCCGCACAGTCCAGTCCTTGTATTCTCCATCCACATAATCGGCCAGATATTTTTTATCTGCATGCCAGAATGTTTTCACGAAACTTTCAGGGATCTTCGCAGCAACATCTTCCCAACGGTTTATGAATTCATTATCTCCACCCTTGGATGCCAGAGAAAGCGCAAAACAGATGGCATTATACCAAAGGCTGTTTATTTCCACAGTTTTACCCGTCCTCTGAGTGACCGGTTTCCCATAAACGATTGCATCCATCCATGTTACCGCGATGCCATGCACACCGGCATAAATAAGTCCATCATCTTCCATATGGATATTGAACTCGGTACCTTCACGGTACCCATCAAGTATCATAGAGATTTTCCTGCCGTATTCCTTCCATATTTTGTTTTGTGTGCCTGTAAACAGGGCATATTGCTGAAGGGCCCATATAAACCAGAGAGAGGAATCAGCCGACTGGTACGAAACATTACTACCCATTCCAAGATGGGGCATCAGCGGGCCTTTCATTTCAGTAATCATCTGGTCCATGATAGCTTTTGCCGTTTTAAAATCACCCGTTACAAGCAGCAAACCCGGAAGAGAAACGAATGTATCACGGCCTGAACGTGTGAACCAGGGATAACCCGGCAAAATGTAAATCTTTTTATTTCTCCTGATGATGAATTGCTGGGCTGCATTGATGAGGCAGTTTTCGAAATTATCGCGGGGAATGCGGTGTTTTAATTCGGTATTATAGGATCTTCTGATCTCACCCTGGACTGCCTCCCTGGTGCCGGCACAAAAATAAACGCTTTCACCCGTCCCGATTGCGATCTCAAAAAAACCGGGTGTGTACAGATCCTCCTGGAATTCGTATCCTCTCTCCATTTCTTCCTGGTATTCGATATTATGGTACCAGTCAGGGGCATGAATATATTCATTTTCATCGGAGATCTGCATGAAAAGATCGGTGTACCCATGGTACATCCTTACCTTGATCCCGTTATGCACTTTCTCAAACTTCTTGTCTGCGAAGATATTTTCGCGTGTGAGGGAGTGAAAATTACGAAAAGCAAGAAAAGGCCTCAGTCGCAGCTTAGTAGGCGAATGGGCTTCAACAAGGGTGTACTTTATAATGATCCGGTCATCCCTTGAATCGAAAAGGCTTTCACGGGTAAGCACTGCGCCCCCTACACGAAATGTAAGCAAAGGGAAAGGGTCGGCCGAGAATTCCCTGATATATTTATGCCCTTTAGGATTATAAACATTCCCAGGGTATTTATGAATTCCCAGGTTGAATTCCGCATCCCGCTGAATAATTGTTTCATCAACAGATGAAAGTAGCACATGCATCTCGCTGTCGATCCCTGGTTGTGGTGTTACCAGGAGCCCATGGTACTTGCGGGTGTTGCAGTTTATAATGGTTGTATTTGCGTATGAACCTGCACGGTTCGACCTCAGCATTTCACGTTTTAGTGAATACTCCAGGTTTATCAGCTGATATTTATCGAAATTGATATAGCTCATTTTGATCAATCTCCTGAAAAATTCAAATATACCTTAAAATTTCCGGAAGCGCAAAAATACGATAATTTTAGAGGAGTCGTTTAATAGATAGGCCTACTTTCATTTTTTTATGTAAAATTGCATCCCAAACATCAACCATGCAAAATATTTTGCGATATTTTTTCGGTCTTCTGGTTATTCTATCAATCAGCCTTTTCTCGTCGTGCAGGAAAAATGACAAGGTTGACTCCAACCCGGCTCTCATGTTATCCTTTTCGACCGATACGGTGATGTTTGATACGGTATTTGCCACCGTCGGTTCTGTTACCCAGCGCCTGATGGTCTATAACAGGAACAGCAATAAAATTTCAATCTCACAGATACAGCTGGGAGGAGGGGCAGGTTCGTCTTACAGAATAAATGTTGACGGCACCCCCGCCCTGACTATCCAGAATGTTCAGATTGCAGGCAAGGACAGCATGTTTATTTTCATCCGGGTGACTGTAAACCCGAATGATAAAAACACAGCGTTCATTGTCAGCGATTCCATTATTTTCCAGACCAACGGCAACCGGCAGGTCATCCAGCTTGCCGCCCTGGGCCAGAATGCGGATTTTAATGTTAAAAAGACCCTTAAGGGCAACCAGGTGTGGGACAGCCTGAAAGCACACGTGATCTATGGGTATTTAAGGATTGATACCGGAGCTCTCCTTACAATCCTGCCAGGAGCTAAAATTTACCTACATAAAAATGCATATATCGCCGTGTCCGACCAGGCCTCCCTGATTATCGGCGGGTATGGGCAATGGGACCACCCGGTACGGATCCAGAGCGACCGGTTTGATCCTTATTACCGTGACCTGCCCGGGCAATGGGATGCCATTTATTTTGAACGGGGAAGCAAGGGTAATTCCATCAGCAATGCAGTGATTAAAAACGGAAATTACGGCCTGATCCTGGATTCACTGGTAACGGGTAGTACAGCCAAACTCATTCTGGATGGCACAATTATTCAGAATATGGTATATGGCGGTATATATGCTTATTCCACATCAATAACCGGGACGAATTGTGTCATCGGCAATTGCGGAGGAGCAGCCCTGTGGATCGAAAAAGGAGGCAGTTATGACTTCAGGCAGCTTACCATAGGCAATTTCTGGACGGAATCGGTCAGGTCAGCTCCGGCTCTTTACCTCAGCAACTTTACGGTTGATTCCCTCGGGAGGAAATTCCCCAACTCTCTGGACACAGCGTATTTCGGGAACTGCATTATCTATGGGTCATCGGATGGTGAGATCCAATACGACAGCGTGACCACTGTCGCATTTTCTCACATGTTCGACCATTGCCTGCTGAAAACCGGATTACCGGTTTCAAACCCGAACTATTATATAGGATGTTTTGTGAACCAGGATCCACGTTTTCTGGATGTTCAGAATTTCAATTACCGGATCGACAGCATCTCACCGGCAATCAATAAAGGTGTGCCGATGGGGGTTCCAAACGATATTACAGGGCGGGCAAGACCAAATCCGGATACACCCGCGCTTGGGGCATATGAATATGCTAAGACGCCATAACCCTGAGATGGTGAGTTGAAAAGTGGTCTGTAATTCCTTCAGCGGATCATAGGTTTATCATATCTTCAGGATTTCAGGGCTCTCAGCATTGCCACGCCAAGATCCGCAGGTGAATCTACTACATGGATTCCGCAATCCTTAAGAATCTCTTTTTTAGCCTGTGCGGTATCGGATTTGCCACCGACAATGGCACCTGCATGTCCCATGGTGCGACCTTTCGGGGCTGTGGCGCCTGCAATAAAACTGACCACTGGCTTGGTTCCGTGGTCTTTGATCCAGTAAGCAGCCTCTGTTTCCATATTGCCACCGATCTCACCTATCATTACAATACCCTTTGTTTCAGGGTCAGCCATGAACAGTTCAACTGCTTCACGAATGCTGGTGCCGGGGATAGGATCGCCGCCGATACCAATCATGGTGGTCTGCCCAAGACCAACTTTCGTGATCTGGTCAACGGCTTCGTATGACAGCGTTCCCGAACGGGATACAATCCCGATGCAACCCTGTTTATGAATAAACCCGGGCATGATCCCGATCTTTGTTTTCGGGGGAGTGATGATTCCCGGGCAATTTGGGCCTATCAGCCTTAGGTTTTTGCATTTCAGGTATTCTTTTACAGAGATCATATCGAGCACAGGAATACCTTCAGTAATACAAACTATGAGCCTGATACCAGAGCTTGCTGCTTCAAGAATGGCATCAGCAGCCATTGGCGGTGGAACAAAGATTACGGAAACATCAGATGCTGTTTCCTTGACTGCATCAGCCACAGTATTGAAAACAGGTAGTCCCAGATGTAAAGTTCCCCCTTTACCCGGAGTAACCCCTCCTACAATATTGGTTCCGTAATCAATCATCTGTGCAGCATGGAAAGAGCCCTCATGGCCGGTGAACCCCTGTACAAGAATCTTTGAATTCTCATCAACCAGTATACTCATAGGTTTTAATTTACAGCCAAAATTAATGGCTTTTAAAACACCGGCAAGTTTTATTTGATATTTTTGTACTTAATGCATCTTTTTGAACTTGAAGATACGATCTGTGCAATTTCCACGCCTGCAGGGACAGGCGCTATTGCAGTGGCGCGTCTTTCAGGCCCCCGGACTTTCAGTGTTATTGAAAAAATTTTCATCCCATCAAACAAAAAGACTGACATTAGGAAAGCTCATTCTCATACTGTTCATTTTGGGAAACTCTGCAGTGCAGAAAAGCCGGTCGATGAAGTTTTATTAAGCATCTTCAGAGGACCAAATTCATACACGGGGCAGGATCTTGCGGAGATCTCCATTCATGGATCAGATTACCTTCAGAAGAAGACAATTGAGATCCTTATTGATCAGGGCGCCAGGATGGCAAAACCCGGTGAGTTTACTTTACGCGCCTTTCTAAATGGGAAGCTGGACCTCTCCCAGGCCGAAGGTGTGGCCGACGTGATCTCAGCTCATTCCGGGAAATCGCATGATCTGGCCTTTGCACAATTAAGAGGCGGATTTTCACAGAAGATTAAAACCTTAAGGGAACAACTGAAAAATTTCGTCAGCCTGCTTGAACTAGAACTGGATTTCAGTGAAGAAGATGTGGAATTCGCCGATCGCCGGGGGCTCATCAGGCTGGTCAAATCCATGAGCCGGGAAATTTCGTCACTCATAAGGTCATTTCAGCTTGGAAATGTTATCAAATCAGGTATCCCAGTGGCCATTATAGGCAAACCAAATACCGGCAAATCCACCCTGCTCAATGCCATCCTGAATGAGGAAAAAGCCATCGTTTCTGAAATTCCCGGGACGACCAGGGACGCAATTGAAGACACGGTTATCCTCGGTGGATACAGTTTCAGGTTCATTGATACTGCCGGGCTTAGGACTGCAGAAAGCAGCATCGAGTCGCGGGGCATCGAAAAGACATGGCAGAAAATCGCAGAGGCTGTAATCATCCTGTATGTTTTCGATGCCACAAAGGATTCTTTTGAAGAGGTGTCCTCAGCTTTAACGGAGCTGAAAAACATTTCACAACAACCCTACAAGCACCTTATCCTGGTGGGTAATAAGATCGACAAGGTTAAAAAACTTCCGAGGGGATTCACATCCTTTGTTAACCTGGAAACCATTTTTGTTTCAGCAAAGCGCCATGAAAATATCCACCTGCTTGCCGAGAGCCTGCTAAAAAAGGTCAGTACGGAAGGGATCAGCGACGACTCCGTGGTATCCAATGCCAGGCATTATGAAGCTCTAAGCCAAGCGTTAAACTCCCTGAAGGAGGCCCATGAAGGCCTTTCGGAAGGTCTAACTACCGACATGCTTTCAAGCCATATCAGGAATGCCCTGCATTACCTTGGTGAGATCACCGGGGAAATTACTACCGAAGAGATCCTTGAGAATATTTTTTCCAGGTTCTGCATCGG
>Ga0182027_10003678_pt1 | contig 24101 bp, 16 predicted proteins | sample 712E1DmetaG_FD_121300 | JGI IMG/M metagenome (GOLD analysis project Ga0182027, IMG submission 121300) | Permafrost microbial communities from Stordalen Mire, Sweden - 712E1D metaG (Illumina Assembly) | ecosystem: Environmental > Terrestrial > Soil > Wetlands > Permafrost | place: Sweden... | reverse complement strand
CGTCTGCGACCACTTGTGAGACACAGCTACGCCTTTCGAACGATCCTCCAGCGCCGGGAAGAACTCCGCGGTGTCAGCTCCGATCATCTGTGTCGAAAGATGAAAGTCGCCGGTGAGGATGACACGCCCGATTCCCTCAGCCTGCAGCCAATCGATGGCGCGGTTCAGTTCCGCATCGACGTCGTAGTTGTAGCTTTCGCGGGAGATAGTAATCACGCCGATTTCGCCGTCGTGCTCGGCGTTTACATAGAGTTGCTGCCATTCCGCGGTATCCATGTGTGCGAACGTCTCGGGATACCAAGGGCTTTTCGCCGCCCCCGGATACAACTTGTGATACGCTTCCACCTTGTTCATAACTTCCGCGGCGCCGTAACTGCGCGCGACTGCGATCACGCCCTTCTTGAATTGCGCACAGAGTTCACCGATGGCATTGATCTGCGATAAGTGGGAGCGCTTCTCGTGCAACAGTAAGCTTGTCATCTGGAACAGCGGCCCCAGCAACCAGGACTCGAATTCTGCCCGCCCCGCGCCGTCGAGCGACCAATTCACGATGGGCCTTAAATGCTTCAAAGGATACCAATCCAGACCGCTGTCCATGCGGTCTAGCAGCGACTTTGTCGGCGTGAACAACTCGCCATATTGCTTCGCCAGGTGGTCGAGACATGACCACGCAAGAAAGTTCGACCCCTTCGCGCCGATCACGTCATGAGCGCGGAACGGGTTCGGGCCGAGCAACTGCCTGACATATTTGTCGATCTTCCACTCTGGCATGTTCAATGCTTCGTTGTAACGGCACGCCGCCACCGTCACGCCAGTGAAGAGAACGTCGAGCACGAATGACCAGTCGTCACTTACCCTGATCGGAATCAAGCCCAGCGACCACAGAAGCTGGGTCACGGCCGACGGCTTAGGCTCCACGATTTCGTAGATCTTGCTGATCTCGTGAGGGTATGACGGGTGCGCAATGCCAACGCCAAGTTCGTGCTGAGGAAATCCTGAAGTAACCGATCGAATCTCGATGCCCGGGAAAGCCTGGCGGAAGAGCTCGTAATGGGCCTTCTTGATCTCCAGGATTTCCGGGACGGCTTCTAACAAGAAGCGCGGCTTGAGCGCAGCAAGCTGCTGGGGAAGGTTCTTGCCGTCGTAAGTAAACTGCACGATGTTGCTCATGATCTGCGCTGCTTCTTCTTTGCCAAAGTTGCGCGTCAGACCTGAGAACTGTTTCGAAAGGCCGGACGGCGCTCCCGGAAAATCCAAAGCTGCGATCGTGATGCCATATGGCGCCAGACGGGAACCAAGCTGCATCGTCTTTCCTGCGCCCACGATGCCATTCGCGCCTGAGATCACAAGGCAACCGCGATTTTCGCCGGCGCCGAAGACCTGTTCGACTAGATCCGCCGTCGCAACAGGAAGAGCACCGCGCTTGAAAGTGTCAAGAACGGACCCCAGACCCAAAGTTTCCAATGTTGACGATCTTAATGCTCTTTCCACGGTCGCTCCTTATTTAACCTCGAAGAGGGCTGCGATTCCGATATCGCCGGCGGCACAAGCCATGACCAGAACGTATCCGCCGCCAAGCTCCACCGCTTCCTCAAGAGCCTCAATGACGATTCTTGTCATCGTGGGCCCTTGCGGATGCCCCCACACCAGAGAGCTGCCGGTTCGGTTCATCTTCTTCCAGTCGTAAGACATCACCTTCGAAAAGACGGCATCGTTAACGGTGAATGGATTGTGGCTCTTGACCACTGCCATGTCGTCCATCGTCAAGCGCGTTTGCTGGAGAAGCTTTTGCACCGCAAACGTTGGTGCTTCCGGCATCAGGCCCGGGCCAGTACGAACATTGGCCTTCGCTATGAGCCGGATTTCCACTTCCGGCATGCGGCTGAATTCCGATGCTTTGTCTGCGGACGTCACAAGTAGCGTGGCCATGCCATCGGAAGGATGTGTCTGCCCGCCCTTGGTTACGCACGTGTCTAACTCACTCATCGTGCGCAAGCTTTCAAGCGTGACCTGTCTCACGCCGGTGTCCGCATCCAAGTATCCGACAACCTTGCCTTGCGTGTTCAGGATCTCAAACGGAATCGCGAATTTCTCGAGGAAGCCTCGCTCTTTCGCTTCGAAGTACTGCTGATAGCGGCAGTACGAGATCTCATCGACCTCCTTGCGGTCGAGCTTGTATTTGCGTGCTGTTCGACCGGCAGTGCCGAGCGTGGAACCGGCGGTTGCGGGGTCGAATCCAAAGTTATCCCACATATCGTTGATCGCCACCGTGTGCTGATTCGTGCGCCGCTCAGGAAATACGCCCACACTTGAGTCGCTGGTGCGATCGAAAGTCAGAACGCCGACCGTCCCGTGTCCGCCGCATTGAACCTCGGCGGCTGCCAGGATAATCGCTTGCAGGCCCGTGGCACAAGCTTGCTCCACGTGACTTCCCGGAGTCCTCTCGCCCAAACAGCTGGAGAGAAGGGGGGCGTTAAAGAACTTCCAGTGCCACGGAACTGTGGATCCCGTGACCAGGTAGTCCAGGTGGCGCTTCGAAACCTTGCGCTTGCTGAGGATTCTGCCCATCGCCTCGCCCGCGAATTGCCCGATATTCACTTCTGCAAGCGGCGATGTTTGCCACGCCGGAAAGTAACTTGTCCCCCATGTACCATAGGGGATCCTCACTCGCGAAAAAACGTTATTGTCGTTGGTCATAGACTCTTTACCGCCTGTTCGAAAACGTGTTGGATCGTTGCTGAAAAACTGCTGCACAGCAGCCGTTACTTTGACTTCAGATATCGGGCTTCTTAATTACTTTCGCCGGATCGTAGCACTCCATTTCAGGGTCAGTCAACACCCAACCGACGATCCGCTTTAGAAGGGGTAGCCGTTTTATCGGTCGCGTAAGCGATCAGCATTACTCACTGATGGCGCTTGCAGTTCCTCCGGGCTCGGTCAGGACAGCAGAGAGCCTTGCACGCAAGTCATCGGGAATCGGTATCGGGCGCAAGGTACTAAAATCGGCGCAGACGGCAACGACAGCACCCTTAGCGACCAATTGAGCTGCGCTGAACGATTGGAACTCAAATCGAAGGGAAGAACGTCCGATTCTTGTTACCGACACTTCAATGTCGATCACGTCGTCGAGCTTAACGACGTGAAGGAAGTCGCATTCGATATGGACACGGGGCAGATTATAGCTGCCGCGGTGCGGACGGTTGATCCCAAGGGTGCGGAGGAACTCCATCTCCGCTTCTTCGAAGTAACGCAACATTGCAGTATGGTGAATGCGGCCGCTGGAGTCGGTGTCGATCATCCGTATACGGGCCTGAAAGCGGAATGGTGCATGACCGGACATAACTTCGATACCTCATGGGTTTAGATTACGGCATTTCTCGGATTTCTGTAGAGTCACCAAGTGGCGTGCAATGTGGATTTTTCTTGAGGAAAAATCCACGAGGCAGTGGTGGCTTTGCTCTATACCAATCCGAGAAATGCTATAGACCCTGGACGAATGGTTGCTGCAAATTATTGAATTTCGCTCAAAGCCCAGCACGCGGAATGTTTGCGTTATTGGGCTGTGAGCAATGACAAGGGACAATGACCAGGCATGAGAACCCAAATGGCTTACCCAGATTTGCTACAGCGTGTTTCATAAATAGATTCGGCCTCAAATCAGTGTCTTACGTTTGGGGAGAGTAAACCGTTCGGCTTCTGCCCATGAAGAAGCGGCAGACGCTGTTGACCGATGAGCAGTCGGAGTTGGTTGGGCCGCTGCCGGAGGCGAAGCAACTCAAAGATGGGCGGAGTCGCCCTCCGGCGCCGAACCGTAGCTGTTTGGCATGAACTTCTCGCTTCAGGCCTTTGATGTCAAATCTTGGCCACTGAGATCAATGCGTCAAGAGCCAATGCTCCCTGCCCTTTTGGATAGATCACAACGGGATTGATGTCGATTTCCTCGATGTTGGGATAGCAACGCGCCACCTCGCCGAGAGCGAAGAGAATCCCGGCCGCGGCCTCGACGTCGAGCGGTGGCGAGCCGCGGAACCCGCGGAAGAGTGTGGCGCATCGCAGAGCGCCAAGCTCCTTCACAATCTCTTCGATGGGGAGATCCGGCGGCATAAGGCGTACGTCGCGCAAGGCTTCAGCCAGCACGCCGCCAAAACCGGCGAGCAGCACCGGGCCCCAATCGGGATCGTTGCGCAAGCCAACGATCAGCTCAGTGCCTCGCTGTCCCATGCGCTCTACCAGAACTCCGTCAAGCACAAGCCCGGGTCTGTTCGCTTTTATGTTGTTATGTAATTTGGTCCATCCCTCGGCCAGCGAGCTATCGTTCTCAAGCCCTAAAATCACGCCGCCGGCTTCGGTCTTGTGCGCCAAATCGGCAGCTTGCGCCTTTAAGACCACAGGAAAACCGAGGCTGCGCGCCAGCGCCAGGGCCTCATCCAGATTGCGCGCCATTCCGCCTTCCGGAAAGGGAATGCCAAAACTCTTCAGGAGTTCCTTGGCTCTGTACTCGGCCATCGTTCCTGGTTCGATTGCGGGCATCGGCTTCGACCGGGCGTGTACAGGCTCTCTGCGAAACTCCTGCCGGCCGCGTGCGGTGACGCGGGCAAGCGCACGCAGTGCGCGTTCCGGCGACGGAAAGCATGGGACTCCAAGCTGTCGCAATTCCTGAATGCCTTCGGCATCGAATGGCGCGCCCTCGTCTAGGGCCGCGAAGACCGCAGGCTTCTTGGGTTTGATGGTCTTGAATGCGTCGAGGATCGGGGGCAGCTTCAGGTTAGTCGTGGCTGGATCCGTGAAGATGATTCCCATAAACACGCTTCCGAACTGCTCGTCGTCAAAAAATGGAGGGAGCGTGCGCCGGTAGAGGCTCGTATCAACCAGGCCCTGAGCCGTTATATCCAGGGGATTCGAAGGGGGGATAAACGCCGGAAGCGCCTCCCTCAAAGCCCGATCAGCGGCGGGTGACAGTTTGGGCAGTTCCAGGCCTATGCGCTCGCAAAGATCGAGTGTAAGGGCCTTGAACGCGCCGGACTCGGTGAACACCGCCGCGCCTGCGCGCGGCAACTCGCCGATACGAGTAAGAATCTGCGAAACGTCGACCAGTTCCTCGATAGTTTCCACATGAATGACTCCGGCATGAGTCACCAGCGTGTGCATAACCTCATAGTCGCCCGCCATGGCGCCGGTGTGCGTTGCCGCCGATGCGCGCGCGGCGCTGCTGCTGCCCGGGTGCAGTAGAACAAGATATTTGCCCGCTTCCTGCGCGCGCCGCGCCAATTCCAGAAATCTCTTCGGCTGTCGAAGTTGCTCGGCGAGGAGCGCCACCACGCGGGTGCCCGCATCGCCGATCATATGCTCCAGGTAGTCTTCAATTCCAGACGCGGCTTCATTGCCGGTCGAAACCGAATAGGTAAGCTTGACGGCGTGATGGCGCATGTTGACGGCAATCACCGCTGCCATCGCGCCGCTTTGAGAAATCATGGCAACTCCTGGCGCTTGGCTTTGCTCCTGCGGCGGGGTCACAACAAAGGTCAGCGGAATCGAGTCAGCGTAGTTCACCATTCCCAGGCAGTTCGGGCCCTCGATGATCATGCCGCTTTCGCGGGCAATGCTCGCCAGCTCGCGTTGCGCCGCTTTACCCGCCTCCCCGGCCTCGGCGAAACCCGCGGAGAATACAATGATGCCGCCAACTCCTTTCTCAGCGCACGCACGCGCGCCCGCCACCACGGCATGGCCGGGTATGGCCATCACCGCGCAGTCCACGCCTTTAGGCAGCTCCTCAATTGATCCCAGAGCGGTTATGCCATGGATGACAGGGCGCTTGGGGTTGATCAGGTAGAGTTCGCCCGTGTAGTGGGCGTTCTCCAGATTGAGGAGTACGCTTTCGCCGAGCGATCCGGGAGTAGCGGACGCGCCAATCAAAGCGATAGATCGCGGTTGTAACAGCCGGTCGAATTGGGTCCGGGTTGTATTTTGACTCTCAGTGGAAATCAATGTGTGTCTCCTTTGTTTGGGGGTGAACGGCGATAGCCTTCAACCGGGATTTCCAATTTGGCATTCAGTTTAGGGTCAGTCTACACCCAACCACCTCGCTGGCGCTCGATTTCTGAAAATCCTCTCTTGCGAGCGTCAGTGGGAGCCGACGGTTGGGAGTTCTCGTGTGTCGGCCGGCGAACGAAGGCCGTGAAGCATCTCATCTTCAGCGAGATCTCCGATGCGTCTCCGTCCCTGCGTTTTGGTCTCTGTCAAATCCTGGCACGCCGTTGACCAATCCCTACCCCGCCGGCACGATTGCAGGCCCGGTTGCGTGCGCGCCTGCCATACATAGAGCAAGTGCGAACAACAAGCTCAAAAGGCAGCATGGGAACGGGAAGTGGTTTCAGTTTTCACAAGTCGCTCTTTCCTGAACATTAAAATACACGACTAAGAACAAGCGAAAAACATTCGCCGGCTAAGCTACCGCACGGCAAAACGTGTGTCACCCGTTTGTGGCTAGAGCTTGCTACCGGGCCCTTCCACTTCGACATTCTATCTGCACTCAAAATTGCTTGCGTCCTCTGCGTTGCCGCTCCCCTTGTATTGCGCGTGTTGCGGATATGGACACAGAGGTCTGCTGCGCCCCGGGAACGCCTTCCCTGTTGCGATCACCGATTTCGGTGTAATACCCTTCTCCACCCAATCCACAACTGCGCCCAGCATGTCGAACTGGTCCAGCGAAGGTCCGCCGCCGCAATGGCTCATGCCCGGAACCAGATAGATCTGGCTAAACTGTGCAACTTTCTCAGTCCCGCCGTTGGTTTGGGCGAGCGACTTATAGTAGTCAAGCGTGTCGAGCGGCGAAAACCACGGATCGCTGAGGCCGTGGAAGAAGATCAGCTTGCCGCCGTTGGCCGAGAACGTGCTCAGGTTTGTATCGGTCGAATCGACGAGTGGATCGGAGGCAGAGAGGGCTGCCTTATCCACGTCCAGTTTCATCGCTGTTGTATATGGACCGAAAATCCCGTGGGAACTTGGAGCAAGCAGCCCAGGAATTCCGGCCTTCGATGTAATGCCGGTATCGTAAGGGAAACCGGGATAGATCTGATTCCCGTCCGGGTCCTTCGGTCCTGCGAAGGCTTTTTCGATTGCCGCGATCTTCTCCGGCGCAATGCAGGACGCGCTTTCCCCGCCTTTGCAGGCCAGAACCTCCGGATCGAAATGGCAGTCCATCGGATCGAAGATCATGCCGTCTTCTAGGCCGTCCTTTGCATCGCATTGCTTCAGCAGCGCATCGACGAAAAGCTTGCGGTCGCTATCCGCGAACAGTTGGTCGATTTCGGGCTTGCCAGATGCATCCTTCGGAGCCGCCTGGTTATAAGCAATCGGGATCCACTGACCGATAGCGAGGTTTGAAAAGCCGGTGCGCATCGCAGGATCGCCGGAGACGATGCCGTTGAAGAGCGTGGGAAACCGCTGGGAAAGAATCATGCCCTCGCGGCCGCCTGTCGAGCAACCCGCGAAATAGGAATAAGCCGCAGGTTTCGAGTAATACCTGGCAATGATCTGCTTGACCACTCCGGCTACTTCAGCATTGGCGAGGAAAGCAAAATCGAGATAGGCCTGCTGGTCGCGCCTGAATGAAAAATCGAACGCTCCAGTCTTCGCTTTGTGCCCCGTATCGGTGCTGGCCACAGCGAAGCCGCGCACCAGAGCGGGCGTTTCGCCTGCATAGAAAGCGCCGATCGGAGGCTGGATGATGCCGTTGCTGCCGCCGCCGCCCTGCATCATAAAGTCGCCATTCCAGTTTTCCGGCAAGGCGAGCGCGAAACCAATCCCGTAATCTACGCCGTCAACTCCCTTGCGCCGGTCGATCACCCCGTCCACGCGACAATGCGCGGGAAGGATTCCCGTGTAGACCGGCCTGCTGTCGAACCCCTTCGCATCGCTTGGACCTGTAGGAACGAGAACCGCGCTCGTAATCTCCACTTTGTCAATTCTGAGCTTGGTCAGATCGGCGCAGGAGCCGGATGGTTGGGCCTCTGCGGCAATTGTTCCCGCCACTCCACAGATGAGCACGAACAGAAGCATGGACCTCATTGTTGTTCCTTCCTTCCCCGCGCGTGGTTTGGTGTGAAATCCACGCACCCTGCTTGCCTGCCGGCTAATTGGCGCCGGTGGGAGCGTGACAAGTATAGCGCAAAAGTGAAGGCCGCTCTCCAACGCCATGCCACTTCGAACGGATAGCTACGGGCTCCGGTTTGCGTGGTAACCCACCGCAATTGGGTGAACTCATTTACAGCGGCCCTTCCGCCGAATCTCCCATACCCTGAGGCTTTCATTCCACGTTGCTTCTGGGTGCTCTGACTGGCACAAATTCGATTACATCCCCTGCCGGCCAGGGCAAGGACGCGGCACGGCCGCAGTGATAAAATCACGTCATGAAAGTTTGCTCGAGTGCCGACATCCCGGAGGGAGGCCGTATCGTGGTTGACCTTGGCTCCCGAACGATCGGCATTTTCCGCCTCGAGGGCAAGCTCCACGCCTACGAAAACGTATGCCCGCATCAAGGCGGGCCAGTGTGCCAAGGAACGATTCTTCCCCGTGTGGTGGAACAACTGGAGCCGGACTCCAAAGCTGCAACGGGGTTCCGCTTCGATCGCGGGGACATGCACATCGTGTGTCCCTGGCATGGATTCGAATACAGCATCGACACAGGTAAACATGCGGGTACCCCCAACTTCGAACTCACCCGCGTACAAGTCTCCGAGTCGAATGGAGAAGTCCATGCCGACGGCTGAAAGCATCACCGATCTGGTGACTGACGCAACGCTCGCCTATGCTCGCGCAGTCGAGGAGGCGGGCACGGAACTGCCCCCTTTGCGGCCTGAAGTAAGCACCACCGACGCGATAACGCTGGCCTGCGCGCTGCTGCGCTCGCAGAATCTTAATCCTTTCGACCTCGCCCTTTGGTTCTCACGAAAGAGCGGCCCACAATGATAAAGCCCCGCGACACACAACAGATCACCGTTCACACGGACACGCGCGAGATTCTCAACAACGCGCGTAACGACATTGGCCGATATGGCCTCGACAAATACTTCATCGTCGACGTCGACTCCCATCACGTGGAGCTCGACACGTGGGGAGAGATCCTCGAGTACATCGAGGATCCCGTACTGCGCTTCAATGGCCAACAAATGGCCAAGAACTGGCCGTATGCCTCGAACCTTGCGTTGAGCAACCATCCTCCGGGACTCACGTTTCAGGACGTCTCGGGACGCATTCCTCACATGGCGCAACTCGGCGAGCGTGTCGAGCCTTCGCCGGTTCACCGCGACGTAACGCTGGTCCGCCGGGCCATGGAGTCGATGGGGATCGCGGTGCAGATTGTGTTTCCACAGCCAATCCTGGAGATAGGATTACACCCTTCACCGGAGTTCGAACCGCAGTTGATCATGGCCTACAATCGGTGGTTTACCCAGCGAATTCTTGCCGCCGATAGCCGCATCAAATCGATGATCGCGCTGCCTTTTGCAAATGCCGACGCGTGCATGCGAGTCATTCACGAGTTTGCGGAGAAGCCCGGCGTAGTCGGATTCATGATCACGAGCCAGCGGACCGCTGAGTTGTGGAAGCCGCAGTACATGCCGGTCTACCGCGAGCTCGAGGAGCGCGGACTGCCTCTCGGTTTCCACGCCGGCCCCGACTACGCGGTCGGCCGCCAGATGAACAGGTTCATTTCCGTCCACTCGCTGTCGTTCGTAACATGCAACATGGTGCACCTGACGAACTGGATCATGAACGGAATGCCGGAGCGTTTTCCCAAACTGAACCTAATCTGGATCGAGAGCGGGCTTGCCTGGTTGCCTTTTCTGATGCAGCGCCTGGACCATGAGTTTTTGATGCGCCAGTCGGACGCACCGCTGCTGCGCCGTCTGCCCAGCGAATACATGCGCGAGATGTTCTACACCTCCCAACCGCTCGAAAAGACGAACATGCGTCTACTCGAATCGACGTTCGAGGCGATCAACGCGGAGACCCAATTGTTGTACTCATCGGACTGGCCGCATTGGGATTTCGACACCCCCGGCGTGATCGCGGGTTTGCCTTTCGTGAGCGAGCAAGGCAAGAAAAATATCCTGGGAGAATCTGCACGCCGCCTCTTTCGCTTGTAACTTTTCACCGAAATAGGAAAAATGTTCTAGAGGGCGCCGACACGTTCGCCGAGATCAAGTTGTGGGTCGAGGAAAGGCTGGAGTGGCCGCGCGCCTATCTCGAACTGCCTCATGGAATTGCTTCTCACAACACCATCGGACGCATCTTCGGGTTGGTTGATCGGTACGGGTTCGAGTCCGCTTTCCGGCGCTGGGTGGGCAGCATTTTGCCCGCCCTGGGAGCGGAGACCGTAGCCATCGACGGCAAGTCCAGCCGCCGTTCGGGAGGCGTCGATGCCATGGGCACGCAGACCGCCATCGCCGCCAAGTCCGCTCGCGACAGGCAAGAACTCTTCGGACTCAAATGAGGTTCATGCGATTGCTCGGCTTTCTTCTTGACAGAAATGTTTGGGTGCACGGTATAATTGTCTGTACACAATACAGCATGTATATATGTGGTACGCCGCATTTTTGTGGGGGTAATTCTATGTGTTTCGGCCAGGGCGTGGTCACGGGGCAGGGGTATTCGCACGAGCTATTGCCTTGGGAGAACTGAAATATGCCCGGACCATTTCCGCCGACGGGCACGAACGCCACGTGGCCCCGTTTTAGCAGGGCAACCGGCATGCGCAGGTCCACACCAAGACCAATGCAGGTGCAGGTATCTCTGCCGGTCGCTGGCGTGCAAAGTGGATTAGAATCGAATTGAGACAGGATACTTCGTTCGGGGAGGATTTTTAAATGACACAGCAGTTCGAGAGATTGATGCAACCGGGTCAGATTGGGCCAGTGAAGACCAGGAATCGGATCATTAAGACGGCCAACGGAACTTCTTTCATGGATTTTGATACGCAAGGACCGGGCGACCGGATGGTTGCCTATTATGAACGGCTGGCCAAGGGCGGTGTAGGCTACCTCATCGTCGAATCCTGCGGTGTGCAATACCCGGAGGGGATTCAGCACGTTCACTATGACGGCGAGAAGCTGCTTGGGGGCGTGCAGTTGCACATAGATGACGACCAGTACATCCCCGCTTTCGCCAGGATTGCGGATGCTGCCCATAAGCATGGCTGCCCGTGCGCGGTGCAACTGCAGCATGCGGGCGCCTGGAACCCCACGGGTCTGTTGCCCAAGCGCGACACCGCCATTGCCTCTGCTTTCAAGAAAGGCGAGTTTCCCGGCCCCGACTTCAGCGAGTGCCGGGCCATGACTCACGACGAAGTCGAGGCCATGATTGAGATCTGGATCAGCGCTGCCCTGCGGGTATGGAGGGCAGGTTTCGATGGAGTTGAGATTAATCATGGCACCTGCCATCAGGGCGCGACCTTTCTGTCCCGATTCTGGAATCACCGCACCGACGAGTTCGGCGCGCAGAACTTTGAAAACCGCACCCGCTTTTTGCGCCGGATTGTGGAGGGAGTCAAAGAGCGCAGCCAAGGTAAATTTGCTGTGGGCGTGCTGATGGACATCGCAGAATATCGCATCCCAAATGCGTACCCTATACATGAAGGCGTCGAAATGGCGAAACTGGTGGCCGACTCGGGCGCCGACGGCCTCAGCTGCCGCGCTCACAGCTACGGTCATCGCGGCGGTCTGATTCAACCCGACAAGCTGCTGTATCCGGAGCCGCCCGAGAACCTGCCTGAGGGTATGGATTGGAGCAATGGCGGCAGAGGCGCCGCGGTGCCGCTCTGTATAGCCGTTAAAGAGAAGGTTAAGAATATTCCCGTATGGACAGCGTGCCGTATCGATCCATGGATGGGCGAAGAGTATCTGCGCAAGGGGAGTCTGGATTTTGTGGGCATGACGCGCGCTCTGCTGGCCGATCCGGATTTGCCCAATAAAGTGGCCGCCGGAGAGTTGGACGATATCCGCTGGTGCCATGGCTGCCTGCACTGTTTCGATTGCCGCAACAAAAACCTGGCGCTCGAATGCCGGATCAATTCGAACCTTGGGCGGGAAGCCGACCCGGAATACATGTTTACTCCGGTGGAGAAAAAGAAAAAGGTACTGGTGGTCGGCGGCGGCCCGGCGGGGATGGAAGCAGCGCGCGTGGCTGCGCAACGCGGTCACGAAGTAGAGTTGTACGAGAAGGCTTCCTATCTCGGCGGATTGATTCCCATGGCGGCGATCGTTAAAGATAAGGAAACCGAAGATCTGATGAAGTACCTCCACTACATGGAGACGCAACTCAAGAAGGAAGGCGTCAAGGTTCACATGAAGACCGAAGTCACTGCCGACGTCGTCCGGAAAGAGAAGCCGGATGTGGTGGTAGTTGCCACCGGCAACGCCTACTCTAAATTTTCCGTCCCGGGAGGCGATGACAAGAAGGTAATTTCGGCGGCCAAGCTGCATAAGCAGCTGAAGTGGCTTCTCAAGTACTTAACTCCGTTGCAACTGCAAAAATTGACACACTTCTACATGCCCGTGGGCAAGAGCGCGGCAGTGGTCGGCGGCACACTGCATGGCGCCGAAGTTACCGAGTTCTTGGCCAAGCGCAAACGCAAGCTCGTCTTGGTCCACAATGGGCCTAAGTCGGAACTGGGCAAAGGGATGACCGTGGACGATCTAACCAATCTTTGGCCCTGGCTGGCCAAGAAGGACGTCCCGATCTACTCTGACGTCAAGTACGACAGCGTAACGGACAAGGGCCTGACGATCACGACGAAGGACGGCAAAACAGAGACCTTCAACGTGGATAGTATACTCACGACGCAGGAGTTGGCGCCCAATCTTGATCTGTTGAATAGCCTGAAGGGGACGGCGCCGGAGATCTACAACATCGGCAGTTCCCGCGAGCCCGGTCTGATCGTCGACGCCGTTCGTGAGGGAGCAAAGCTGGGCTATGCCATCTGAGACGCGCCACATCGGAGCCGGCGTAAAACCGAGGCCGGCTCTGAGAAGGTGCGGAATTTGTCGCTGGGGTATACCGCCTCGCGATTCGTGTCTTTCGTGCTTTAGCAGCAGAAGAGGTAGGAGATAGAGATGAAAATCGGCGTAGTTGGAGCGGCAGGAACGTTGGGGTCGTGTGCGGCCTTTGCTATTTTGGAAAAGAGGCTTCCGGGAGAGTTGTGGCTGTTCGATATGAAGCGCAACGTGCTCCTCGCCCACTATATGGATTTGCGGATCGCGGCCTCGGTAATGGGCCAAATGAGCGTCCACGCGGCCGGGGATTCTGCGGATTACGCAGGCTGCGATGTGGTCGTGAACACCGCGGGAGCTGCCCCGCGCGAGATAGCAAACCGCATGGAATTGCTGTCTGATAACCTTCGAATCGGGAAATCTATCGCCTCCGATGTCGGTAAGTACTGTCCGCAAGCGGTTGTGATTAACGCGACCAATCCAGTGGATCCTATAAACTATGCGTTCCAGTTCATCACAGGGATGGATAGTAAGAAACTAATTGGCTACTCGATAAACGACACTTACCGCGTGCGTATGAATACTGCCATCAAGCTTGGCGTCAGCGCCACTCGCATCGAGGCGCTTGTGGCCGGCGAGCACGGCCCCAACCAAGTGCCGCTATGGAGCACAATGAAACTCGACGGCAAACCGCTTCCGACCCCGCCGGAGTTGCGCGAGTACGTTATAGCCGCATGCCAGAACTTCCTGCGTGAGTATGAGGGTCTGCACAGCGGCCGCACCGCCGGCTGGATCTCCGGGGTTGGAATCGCGGATATGGTTCGGGCGGTGGTTCTGGATACGAAGGAGATTTTTCCGTGCTCAGTCAACCTTAACGGCGAATACGGACGGCGCGGATTCAGCGCAGGCGTTCCAGCCAGGATCGGTCGCGGCGGAGTGCAGCAGGTGGTGGAACTGCCACTGCCCGAAGACGAAAAGAAAAAGCTGGAAGCGGCTTTTGATTTTCTGGAAAATACGGCAAAAACCGTAAGAGACTTACTGGCCGCGCCAGTCGAAAGCCCCAAGGCGGCTGCTTCACATTGATTACGATCCCACTATGATCTGGTCGAATCGCGATCCAGGCCAGGGCTCATGAAGGTGGAGATGCTCGATGCGTCCATCAAACTCTGGCTGGCGCTGACGCAGCAGGTGGTGCGCGATAGGCCAATATCCTGGCGGACTGGCTGGAAGAGAACCGGGAACAGCAGCGCTGTGGAGTTCGCCGGTGAATTCTGCGATCCGCGAGCACATAGTGCAGGTGCACGTTACTCAGCAAAGCTCTGAGCGATCCGCCCTGAGGTGTTCCCTCTTCGCGCTAAGACGGGCGATGTGGAAATCGCCAATATGGGACAAAGCAGATCGCGGCGGGAGATTTGCGGCATAGAAAGAGCTCTTTCGGAGGCAGATGCAGCGCTGAAGGAGGAAATTCGTAGATGGCTGGGCAACAGTGCCCTATCAATGAGGGCGCGTCGGGTGTATGCGCTTTCATCCGTTGCCAGACACCCGATTCCTGTGGACCAATGGGCTGCCGCAGCGCACCGAGCGACAACCGTAAATATGTTAAATTCATACAGTCAGCCTGCTCACCGGAGAGATGGCCGAGCGGTTTAAGGCGCACGCTTGGAAAGCGTGTGTACTTTAACGAGTACCGTGGGTTCGAATCCCACTCTCTCCGCCATATCTTCCCGTATCCCATTCATTCCATTATCAAATAACAGATAATAGGTAACTTAGTAGATTTCCATTTCGTCCGAATTGTCCGCATTTTCCGTCCAATTCAGTCCTATAGGCCGTTTTTGCATGACAACGGACGGTATGCATGACAACGGCGGAGGGGCAACCGTCACCACTCTGCGGCCTCTGGCTCTCGATATGGCATGCTTGCTGCAACCCAGACCGTTAGCAGAGCAGCAATGTCTCGGGTTGCAGCCAATATGCTTTCCTGCATGTTGCTGCTGGGATAGAGGCGCAGAAATTCGTCGGCTAGAGCCTGTTCTTAACTTTGTAGGGCGCCCTGAACGAGCGAAATGCTGAAAATCCCCGCAAAACGCGGCTTCTGGATGGTTCGGCTTTCTATGAACTTATGATTTCTATTCAGGTCTGCGATCTTTGCCCAAAGGCCGCAATGATTCCATTGGGTTTACGATTGCCAAGCTAATAACAGGCTCTAGATCACTATAACTGTCGCGAATGATAGCTTCGTACATCGTTGCCGCGCTCCAAATCGCGCACGCAGCTGCTTAGTGCCAGGGTGGGCTTTTGCCGACAGGCGGCCATTGCTTTTTCCGGCGCCTACGCAGGCCAAGAGCAGTTATTGTCGTGATCAGTAAGTGTCCCCCGGCAGAGCCGGGGGATACTCCCACTTCGTATTAGAACGCGTACTTCAACGAGAATTGAATCACTCTGGGATTGGTGCTCGTGTCAGTGATCCGCCCGAATTTAGCGTCACCGTATTCACTGTCCGGCACGGCAAAATTGGGGTGGTTGAGAGCATTGAAGAAGTCCAACCGGAGCTGTACGTTGGCGCCTTCCTTCGGCCAATGCACCTGCAGGCTCTTGCCGAGCGAGATATCGACAGTGGACTGGTCAGGCTCCCGCAGGATGCCGCTAGGGGTGTCCCCATAACCCCTGGCGTCCTCGGTGCCACCGGAGTCAACGATATAGGCTGGAGCCGTGAAGCAATCCTCATTGATGTAGTTGTTCACTCGATGACTGATCGATCCCGCAGTCGATACGTGGTTCTTGTTGCACCCCGGAGCGTAGCTCGCCCGATCGGGGGGCTCGCCGTAAGCGCTGGCGGTGTTGTTGTAGGTAATGGACGCCTGCTGGCCGTCCTGGATCAAAGTTGAGGTTGCAAGGCTCCACCCACCGAGCGTGTCTGCCAGCAAACGATGAGATTGCGCCGGGCTGGGGAGGTTATAGATCCCCGAAAATACAAACCGCAGCGGCCGTATATAGGTATCCGGTCCGTATCCAGACTCGTGAGCGCGCGTAGCATTCTGATCGCCGATGGGTCCGATTCCGTTCGTCCCGAGGGTAAAGCCCGGTACGGGGCTGAGCAATCGCGCCCAGGTGAAGGAAGCCTGGTACTGCAAGCTATGCCTGAATTTCTGCGATAGCGATGCTTGCAAAGAGCTGTACCATGCCTCGAGCGAGGTCGTATCGTTATACGACGTGCTCGTTCCCCACCCTTGATAGGGTTTGCGAAAGTTGACGTTCTCAGCGGTGTTTGTGGTTATGGACGTGCCGTAATAGTTAATCGGGCTTTCGGGAGAGGCCAGAGGCGCCGTATTGATGGATGGGTCAAAGACTAAGTGCAGGTCGCGCGCTCCGGCGTACGCGACGTCTAAGACGGCGCCGCCCGGGATCTTGGATTCCAGGCCAAGACTATAGTGATAGGTTGTCGGAGGACGCCAAGTCAAATTCAGCGAATCCATGGTGTCCTCGGTTGAGGCGGAGTAAGGAACCCATGTAGGGAAGGCCGGAGCAATCGGGAAGGGAGCGGCATTGCTTGAAGCCCCATTATCAGCTCCTATCAGGACCACCCACGCACCGGTTGGTTGTTCATTGCACAATTGCAGATTCATCTGGCCCTCGGTCGTAGAGTGATACATGCCGATTCCGCCGCGAAGAACAAACCGATCCGAGCCGGGCAGCATCCAGGCAAAGCCCACACGCGGATTGATTGTATTTTCGCCCTGGTCATTGAGCGCGGAGTTGTTACCCGCCCTTATCACTCCGGCAGGCAAGGCGCCGAGGCTGTAATTTGGAGTAACCATTAAACCGTTGAGACTTCCCGCCGCAGATGGCTGGGGATCCAGCGCGGCTACATCCACGTTGCCCCCGCCATTCCCCCCGCTAGCGGCAGCCGCCATGTTGCCGATGAAATCGTAGCGGAAGCCCAGGTTGAGCGTGAGCCTCTGCGTGATTTTAAGGTCGTCTTGAATAAAGGCATTGCCCTGCCTGTAGCGCCAGTCGCGCGTCAAATTCCCAATCCCCTCGAAATCCTCGTAAATATTGCTCCAACCAATGCCTTCAACATTAGATTGCCCCATCAGAAGATCAGCCCAGGTGAGTGGAAGCATATAGGCCTCGAAGGCAAATTTCGCCATATCGTCCCGCCCGAAGGTGTAGCCGCCGCCGAAGGTGAACTGGTGCCTTCCCTTGGTCCAGGACAACATGTCATTGGCCGTGTACTCATCCTGCAAAAAGTACAATGCCGAAGTTGTGCCCGTCTCGAAGCCAGCGTCGAAGACCCAGATGTTGGGGTAATCGTTATCCTCTGCCGGGAGGCCCCCGGGCACGATCGCGCCCGCGGTGTTAGTCCCGCCGCTCATACCCAGGCTGTCGAAGGTAAACCCATTGCCATAAGTCTGGTTCGACACCGACCTATGCAGACCGACCACGAATTGGTTCACCATGTTGGGGCTCAGGATGAAGGTGTCCGCGACCGAGCCAATATCGAAGCGCTCTGGCTGATAGAGTGGAAATCCAGAAGTCGAGTACAACATGCTCCACATCTGGTTGCTGTTCGCACCGAAATAGCGAGCCGAGATTTTGTTGCGGTCGGACTGCAGGTAGTCGGCGTTCACCATCCATTGGTTTTCATTGAAAAAGCCGGGCGGGTCTAGAAATACACTGCCCGCAATATCATTGTATTGGCCCCCCACCAGGGAAGTGTCGATAGTCGTCGGTGTCGGTATCAAGTATTGACCGTTGGACAGCTTAGTATTTAACAGGTTGTAAGCCTGGGGAGAGATATTTGAGCCATCGGAGTTGATTATCTGAGTATCAGTTATGCCATAGTATACTTGGTAGGGGTATAAGTCGGCGTAAAGGTAGCCCTCATCGCCACCGAAAGTCTTTCCCAATCCCGTATACGTCCGGTCGTTCGTAAGGGGAGGGACTTCGGTTAGTTTATGGCACTCTGGGTCTTGGGAGTTGAGTTGCTTTGTGCCCTGCCAGGAACCAAAGAGCAGAATCTTTTTGTTGTTCCTGGACAATGGACCGCCCGCGGTAAAACCATATTGATTCTGCCGCAGAATGGGACGCGGATGGCCGGATTCCTTCGCAAACCAGTCATTGCCGTTGAGATCTTCATTGCGAAAATACTCGAACATGGTTGCGTGGTAGTCGTTGGTGCCGCTTTTCGTAATGACATCGACGTCGGCCCCGGCATTGCGCCCCGACGTGGCATCATATAGGGCCGTCTGCACTTTGAATTCCTGGATGGTGTCGGGATTGGGAGCCGGAATTCCCGCCGAGTAAATATCTGAACCCTGAATATCGTTGATGGTGATGCCGTTCATTTCAAAGTGGTTATCAGTCGAAGCGGCTCCCTGGCTCATGAGACTTCCGCCCCCGGGCTCCGCGTCTGAGCTGCCGGAGCCTCTTCCGACAGCCCCCGCGTTGTTGGCCGCTTGGGCGACCCCTGGGTTCAAGCCGATGATCTGCGTGAAGTTACGCGTAACCAAAGGCAGGTTCTCAAGCATCGCAGTATCCGTCACGCGCCCCAATTCACTCGATTCGGTTTGCAACTGCTCGTTTGAAGAAGCCACGGTAACCGTTTCCGTCACCGCGCCCGTTTCCATTCGTATGTTCAGTGCCGTTGTCTCCGCCACGATCACCGTCACGCTCGGCGACAAGGCCACCTTAAACCCTTGTTTCGTGACTTCGAGCTTGTATTGCCCTGGCGGAAGCAGGGAGACAACATACAGCCCATGGTCGTTGGTTTGCGCGGTTCGAGTGTCGCCCGTGGCCACATTCGTAACCTTGACCTGGGCGCCCACCACCATTGCACCGGTGGGGTCCGCGACCGCACCGGTGATGGCGCCTGTTGCGCCTGTCTGCGCGTCTAGCAGCCCGCAGGCGGCAAATAGTGCGCATACGACGAACGCCACGAACGCCCAGCGGTAGGGCGAGCCAATTTGTTTGCTAGAGGGTTGCATTTCTTGGGAATAACGCATCGGTTTTTTCCTTTCCGAATCCGGCCTCCCCGAAACTGGCCTCAAAAAACAATTGGCAAATAGTAAAAAACAAATGCAGGACGCGACAGGTCCTGAGCGGACATTTTCATGTCATTTACCGACACCCCGCCATCAAGAGAAAAGCCGGCGCGCCCGGTTCTTTGGTTCTGGAACGAATGCAGAAAAAGATCGCGAGCGGAGGCAAATGGGGGGTATAGTGGTTCGCAGCCGAAAGGCAAGACAGAAATTCCGGATCATTGCCGGTAGGGAGGACAAGGATCGTGCACGGACCTGTGATACCGCTGTCCGTTCATCCGCGCTCACGACTTGTTCGATCAGATGTATGCCTCGCTGGCCGACCGCCCCTGGCGTCAACTGCTGAACCGCCTAAATTGAAGAGAGGTTCCGGAATGACATCGCAATCAGGTTTGTACTCCATCCTCGCACTGAAAGCACATCGGAATCGTCTCAACCTCCCGCTCGCGGGCTGTGTGCCTGCCTTTCATTCCGTGCTGCTTCTTCCGCTCCTCTTCGCTGCAGCCGCCTTCGCAGCCGGCGCGCCGGCCCAACCGCGCGTCACCAAGCCCGTCGTCCATGTAGCAACTGGTCAGCTGCGTGGAACCATGCAGGGCACCACTGCCGTCTTCCTCGGAATCCCCTTTGCCGCTCCCCCGGTGGGCGCCCTGCGCTGGCGCGAGCCGCAGCCGCCAATCGCCTGGTCCGGCGTGCGCGACGCCACCAAGTTTGGCAGCTCGTGCGTCCAGAATCCGGCGGGCATCGGCACCTTCATTCAGCCGCTGGCTGCCGCCTACGGAAAAACCTACAACATCGTACCGGTTTCCTTTTCTGAAGATTGTCTCTTCCTCAATGTCTGGGCGCCCGGTTGGCCGGTTAAGACTCCCTTGCCTGTCATGGTCTGGGTTCACGGCGGCAGCAACCGCGCCGGAGGCAGCGCGGAAGACAGCTACGACGGCGCCGCGCTGGCCGCTCGCGGCGTTCTCGTTGTAACAATCAACTATCGCCTTGGCCCCCTCGGCTTTTTCTCCCATCCCGAGCTTGCTGCCGAGTCGCCGCACCACAGTACGGGCAACTACGGGCTCCTCGATCAGATAGCCGCACTCCGTTGGGTGCAGGAGAACATTGCGCAATTCGGCGGCGATCCCGGCAACGTCACCATCTTTGGCGAGTCCGCCGGCTCCGTCGATGTCACCATTCTCATGGCCTCACCTCTCAGCGACCATCTCTACCGCCGCGTCATCGCGGAGAGCGGCCCCGCATTTGGGATTGGCCGGGAACGCAACGCTTCCGAGATGACGCCACTCGCGCTGGGCGTGGGAACCGCGGCCGGTGGTAAGCCCGGTGCACAGCTTGAAGCTCTCAGAAAGCTGCCCGCCACGCAGGTTGAGGAAATCGAAAACCGTCTCATTGCCACTCAGTTCCCAGGCTACAATCCCAACTCGCCTGTCCTCGACGGCTGGGTCCTCCCGCAATCGCCAGCCAAGGCGTACGCCTCCGGCGCAATCCAGAAAGTCGACCTCCTCGTCGGGTTGAATGCGAGAGAATGGGCTGCATTCCGTGTGGGCGCCGAAGCAGCCCAGAAGATGTCCGGCCGGCCCGCTCCCAAGCCCGAACTTGGCAAGCAGATCAAGCTAATGCAGGCCCAGACGCGCCCCCTCTACGGGAATTGGACAGACATCACCGTCGCCGCGTACATGTTGAAAGTTATTCTCCACGGCGCGCCCGTGCTCGATCAGATCACCAACGATATCGGCATGGCCTGCCCCATGGGCGCTGAAGCCGCGCTCGTCACCAGTGCCGGGCAGCATGCCTTCGTCTATCGCTTCGAGCGTTCTGTGCCCGGCCCAGGCGAGGCAAACCTTGGAGCGTTCCACGCGATTGAACTGCCTTACGTCTTCGACACCTTTCAAGCCCGGACTTTCAATTGGCTGCCCTTCACTGCAACTGACCACAAGCTATCGAATTTGATTCAGACTTACTGGACTAACTTTGCCAAGACCGGCGACCCCAATGGTCCGGGCCTTCCTCATTGGGATGCATGGAACACCGCCCAGGAACCGTTCATGGTCTTCGGAGAGAACGGCGAAGCCTCGCCGCAGCAGAGCTTTTCGCCGCTGTTCTGCCATCTCTCTCCAGACCGGCTGAAGGAGCAACTCGGCAATCAATAATCCGACAGCCAGCCGCCGGGCGCGCAATCAGGCGCCCCGTCTAAAAGAAATGCAGCAGAATCACGCGAGAAATCTTCATCGGCATTTATGCCGGGTTTCGCGTTGTCCCTCCCGCCTCCAATCTCTGCGTGTAAATTAAACACTGCGCGGAGTTGCCTCGTTCTTTGTCCATGATCTGCATCGCCTCTCCGTATTCTCGTTCTTGGGCTTGCGGTCTCAGTGCGTCGGCGCTTCGCGCGAAAGCATGGGAGCCGCGACGCCGACGTTGCCCGCCCATGGCTGATCGCCGGCACGCCGCTCGCGCTGCATGACCTCTTCGTTGAGGTCGAACATGCCCGGCATAAGATCGGTCGCGACTTCGGGCTTCTCCGCGAAATGCATGTAGCTCTTGTTGGAGGCGAAGGCCGGCCAGTCCGGCTGCCCCTCAGCCTTGGGAACGCCGGTGCGCGCAAAGGACGTCCAATAGGCCATCATCGCATCCGATAACGCATTCTCTTTGGGGCCTTCCGGCAGCGGCCAGTTCGGCGGCAACACCGCGTCTTTGCCGATATGGCCGAAGACATAGGGCATTTCGCTGCCATGGAAAGCGTGAAAACCCCTCGCTTCCGCTGCGGGATAACCATGATCGAAGAAATAGAGATAGGAAGGCACGCCCACTTCCGCCTCGTCGCGGACAATCCGTTCGGCGCTCCAACCGAAGATCGCGTCGCGGCTTGCCGCAAACATGCTGCCCTTGATGTCGCTACTCGGATACAGCCGCAGGAATTCCGGCGCCAGATCGCCATAATGTTTGTGGATTTCGGCTTCATAGACATCGCTCGAATCGGGAGCTTTGTGCGCAGAGTCTTGCGGAAAGGCTCCCGCCAGCACCGGATAAATCTCGTTGCGATTGAAGCCCATCAGAACAGGCACCAGCGCCTCTTCCTTGTGATCGAATGTATCGACGAACTGGCGCGGTAGCGCCCAGCCATCCACGGTAGGTCCGCCTCGAAAGCCGGCATGTTTTGTCACGGTCTTGGCATCTATCGCCCGCAGCGCTTTGAGGTCTGCCGCGCCAAGCGCCTTTTCGAAAGCCGTTCCGTTCTCTTGGGCAGAAGGCATTCCATGGTTGGGCTGCTTCAATTCCGGAACGGATTGGATACCGAGGCTTTCGGCAATGACCTTTTGAAATAGACCGCGCGCCAGCGGGCTCACCATCAAAAGGGCCATGCTCACGCCGCCGGCGGACTCACCATCGATGGTCACGTTGCCGGGATCGCCGCCGAATTGCGCAATGTTCTGCTGCACCTAACGGAGTGCGGCTATCTGATCGAGGAGACCGTAATTGCCGGAGACGCCGTGCGGCGATTCCGCGCTCAGTTCCGGCAACGCCAACCAGCCGAGCGAACCGAGCCGGTAGTTGATCGATACGAAGACGATGCCGTGCTCCGCGAAGTGCGTGCCCTCATACTGCGGCTCCCAGCTGCCGCCTCTGACGAATCCGCCGCCATGAATCCAGACGATGACGGGCGCCTTCTTCGCGCGCGGCGGCATCCACACGTTCAGGAAGAGACAGTCCTCGCTGAGCTTCGGAGGATGAACGTTAAAGAGACTTTGCGGTGAATAAGACGTTTCAAAGCAGCTGGCGCCGAAATCGCGCGCGTCGCGCACGCCCTTCCACGGTCCCGCAGCAAGCGGAGCGGTCCATCGCTTGTCGCCGACCGGCGGTTCCGCGTAGGGAACGCCTTTGAAAGACCGCACACCATATGCATCGACCTGACCGGCCAATGCGCCTTGGGATATGGTGATGACAGTCTGATGACTATTTGCCGCCAGCACCGCCCCCGAAAAGATCGACAAGACTGCGACAGCCAGCGCTATCGCCATCGCTTTCGCTTTCGACATTGTTTCCTCCACGGCTGTCAGAAGTGCTAACTCGGCGGCCTATCGCCTGCGCCTGCCGAGCTGAAGTCGCCGTCGACTCTCATCGGGATTCTGCTGTGGACTACCGCGACTGTTTACATTGCGCCTGCTGAGCTGGGAGTTTGGGCGAATATAAGCCGACATTCCAATTCCAGGCGATGTCCCCGCTCGCTCGGCGCCGGCAAACAACTTCTTCATTGAACTCGTACATCCCGGGCAAGAGATGATCTGACGGCTGTGGAGCTTCCTCGAAAGCCATGTAGGAGCCTGTCGATCCGAACGCCGGCCAATCGGGCTCATCTTCTGCTTTTGGATGGCCCGTGCGAGCAAACGAGGTCCAATAACCAATCATCGCGTCAGAAAGCCTCTTCTCTTGCGGGGTGTTCGGAATTTTCGGCCAGAGTGGCGGCGTGCCATCGATCGTACCGAACACAAAAGGCAATTCGCTTGCGTGGAAGCCATGCAGAGCGGCATCGTCTGCGGCCGGGTACCCATGATCAAAAAAGTAGAGGAAAGACGGCTGCCCCAACGCAGTTTGTTTTCTAACAAGCCGCTGCGCCGTCCACCCGTACAGGGCGTCTCGCGTTGTGGCCAATATACTCTCCTCCATGTTCCGGCTGGGATAGAGCCGCAGGAAATCATCGGCGAGATCAAGATACTGGTCGCGAATGGTAGCTTCGTACGCGGCCGCATTCGCGGGAGGATGCGGTGCGAGGACCAGCAACGAGCGGATTTCGCCACTGTTGAAGCCAGCGAGCAGCGGCACAGGCGATTGTTCGCCTCTATCGAATACATCGACAAGCTGGCGCAGCATTACGTGTCCGTCGATCGTTCCCCAAGGTGCATACCCGGCCGCCGGCGCGGCCAGAGTCAGAGCGCTCGCATCCATCGCCCGCAACGCCGCGATATTCGGTGCGTGCAGAGCGGCAGCGAGTTGAGTACCGGTTTCCTCGGCGGAAGGTGAGCCAAACCTGGGCTGCTTCAGCTCGGGTGTGGAGATCATGTAGGCGCTTTCGGCAATT
>Ga0182027_10003677_pt1 | contig 24105 bp, 32 predicted proteins | sample 712E1DmetaG_FD_121300 | JGI IMG/M metagenome (GOLD analysis project Ga0182027, IMG submission 121300) | Permafrost microbial communities from Stordalen Mire, Sweden - 712E1D metaG (Illumina Assembly) | ecosystem: Environmental > Terrestrial > Soil > Wetlands > Permafrost | place: Sweden... | reverse complement strand
GCCGCCCGCGGTGGTTGGGTGCGGGGCGCATGGCCGTAGGGTGAGGGGTTGGGTTTGGGAGGGGAGCGGGGCGTCTGTGCGGAGTGCCGTCGCCGTGGGCGTTCGTGGCTGAGCGAGCGGTGTACTGTCCGCATCGTCGAAGCCGATCTGTGTACGTGCGAATGTGGAAGGGCGAGGGCGTTCTTCCCGTGACGCTGAGCGCGCGAAGCGTCCGCCCTGACAGCATGAGCGTTCTTGGTTTTGATCTTGATTGCGTTTGAGATGGATATAGTTGTTCTTGGCCGATGTGCTGACGCCGCATGGAGGGGCAGGGGGCGGCGGGCGTACTCGCACCGTCCGACCAATGACCCTTACCGGACGCGGCGTCAGCACGAGGGGAGGTGGGACGGGGAGGCCGATGGCCGCCCAGCGGCGGGGTGCGGGGCGACGGGAGCGCCCGCATTGTTCTTGATCGTGCCGTGCGGCTGAGGTAATCCGAAGCCTGACGGCGTTCTTGTGTTTGGCTGAACACAGTGCGTGGTGCTTGATCTACCCAGGAGGGAGGCGGAAGGAGCGAGATGTGGAACGGCGCGGAGTGAGTGTACGTCGAACGTAGCTAAGTGGAACGTTTATGAGCGAGTGGAGGCGGAAGGAATGGGTCACGCTCTGTGTGAAGTGCTCTTGTTCTGTGCACTTTCAGAGAATGCCGCTATGTGCTCCGCCGCGAAGCGTTTGGCGGAGTCACAAGGCGGTGTACTTGTTTGTGTGTTTGGCTGAGGGCGTGGTGTGCGTGTGTTCTTGTTCTTTGTGAGTGAAGGGATGTACGGCGGCTGGCGTTTACGTTCTGTGTGCCAGTGTCCCGCCTGTACAGCACGGAACGAACCGCACACGCCGCCCGAAGTGCTCTTACAGAAGTGTATGGCACTTTCAGAAACTTTATTGTGTCCCGCCGTGCGGGAAAGGCCTTATCAGAGTTGGCGAAGCTGTCCGACCCTGGGAGCAGACAAGATGGGAAAAGGATTGGCGGCAGAAGGGCGATTGATCAGTTATCGGGTTGGGTGATCGAGAACTAGTGTGCGGGTCTTTTCCGGCACACGAAAGGGCGGCTTGTGACGGTGTTCTTCCGTGGCCGTTGGTGCTTTTGTCCAGAGCTTGCGACCGCGACCCCGAAGGGAACAGCCAGTAAAAGTTGTCAGAGCTTGCGACGCGGTAGGAGCTTTCAGGGTGGTTCTTTGGGGGGAATGTTTATGCGTATTGTCCGCCTGTTGGTGTGGTGCCGGCTGCATTGCCGGGGAAGTAGGTAGCGCCTCCGCCGAAGGTGTTGATCACTCCATTGAGGGAGGCGGAGTAGCGTTTGCCTGTGGCGGCTCCGCTGAAGGTGCAGCTCCAATTTCGGATCATGCCGGTTGAGTCGACGGCGGCGAAAGCGGTGCTGAATGCCGGTGTTCCAGTGATCGTGATGGTGAGAGTGTTGTATTCAATCAATCCACCGGTGCCGGAGTAGAGATGGTTATTCGATGCACCACTGATCTTATAGTTGGCGGTGATGTAGATTTGCGCGCCTGCGAGTGCGATGATGTGCATTGTTGAGCAGGTGCCGTATTCCATGAGTCCGTTGATATTGATGATAGCGCCTCCGCTGGCAGATATACCGGCTGAGGTGGATAGTACCTTGAAGCCTCCGAGATTTAGGATGGCGTAATTGTTCACGTAGACGCCTGGTGCGGCACTGATCACGCAATTGGCAGGGGTGGTGGTGTTGCCGGTCAATTGAATTGTGCCTGCTCCGACCTGGGGCGAAGTGACGCTGACAGCTCCATAGCTTCCGTCTGCCACATGGATGGTCACGTTGTGGCCGTTTAAATCCAACGTGCCATAGACGACGTTGATCGCTTTTTGAATGGTAAGGAACGCGTGTGTTGCATCATTGGCTGAACCATCGTGCGAATCGTTGCCATCGGTGCGGACATAATAATTCGCATCGGCTGCCAGTGTAGTGCGTGGCGTGAAGCCCAGGGCGTTTTGTTTGGCGGCAATTGCGGCTGTGAGTGCATCGAGTGCGGCTTGAAGATCGGTTTGACTGGCGAGAGTTCCGGTTATTGAGCCCCACGTCCCGCCGCCGCCTGTGTGAGTGTGTTTATCCAGGTCATCGAGTGCTTGCTGAAGGTTGTTGTCATCACTGCTCAGCAAGGTTTGAAAGTTGGTGGTGTCAAGCTCGAGATGATTGCTGTCGTGATTATCGTTAGGTAACATCGATTTGGCTCACTTCCATATGCCAAGGGATTTTTTGATTGGCTTGCCAGTTGAAGCGTTCGGCGATTTTGACCATGCTCTTGAACGTCTGGCCACACATGGTGATATTGAGATTGTCTCCGTCTAGAAGCTCGAAGTCGGGATAAATCAGGAACTTGAATTGATTGAGGGTTGCGGGCATGCTGGTGTAGGACGGCCATGTGGCGGTCGAGGGCATGAAGCCGAGATTGTGGATGTGGTAATTCGTGCCATTGGTGCGGTGTTTGGCGAGGGTTTCATCTGTCCAAATCCAGGACTGTTTGTAGGGGACATTCTGGATTAAAGCGAGATTCACAAGTGAGGTGATGTTCTTCGCTGATGGATTGCTGTGGATGGCGAGATTGTAGGCGCGCCAGTGAGTGGAGATAAGCTTGATCTCTTGTGTGGACGTGCTGCCACTGACATCATTGTGTGCGGAGATGTAAGTGGCGTACTTTTGTTTAAGAAGTCCGACCAGCATTTGATTATTTCCGAGTGTAAGCACGGAGCCGGTAGAAGCGAATTGGTATAGCGGCCAGCCTTCGGTATAGTCAGCGGCATAAACGGGTTGAAGGTTTTGAAAGTGTGAGGATCTGATGTTGTTGAGTAAAACATAGGCGGCAACATCGGCGGCCTGGTTGATCTTGTTGCCATTTAGGATATTGCAGTGGAAGATGGCGAATTTGTCATCGAGTTGGATATCCATGATGGCATAATAGTTTGTGGGTAGGAGATACTCAACACCGTTGATCTTTAGGCCGCGTGTGAGGAAGCCAGTGAAAGCTGTTGGATTTACAAAATCGGTGGCAAGGACTTTGACGTGCATTTCAAGGCCTTGGATTTCATAGCCTACGATAGTGTTGTAGATATGTTGATCCGCGCCGCCGGTGGACTGTTGGTAAAAGCGAAACGTGGGAATGCCTGCGGCTGATGTCATCGCCGCTTTGAGTGTGGCGTTGATTGAGCGCATTAGTAGTTTTGACCCGTATCCAAGACCCAGGTTGCAACGATCATGTTCTTGGGTTCGGTAACGAAGTAGTTGGAAAACTCATTTAGGTATTGTTGGGCTATGGCCCTGAGTTCCTGCGCTTCATTGGGTACGAGATTGATTGCTTCCGCGCGTGAGTTGGCGCGCGTGATTGCGGCGAAGCCTGCCGCGCCCAGGGCGAGGATATCCACATCTTCGGCGGGAATGCTTGTGCCTGCACCTGCATCGAGGCCGTCAATGTAATTGGAAATGGTATAGAAGATGGTCAGGGATTGTGCGGTGGTGTAGATGGTTCTTGTTTCGATAAACCAGTGTCCATCTGTCTTGTACGCATAGAACGGGATGGCATCATCTTCTGATGGGTTTGCGGGATCGGATGGATACTCAACGCGAATGATGGCAATTGCGGGAAAGTCGAATGGCAATTCGATGCGCTGTTCATTTGTTCCGTCTATGACATAGGTTGCTTGAACAGGTCTGTAGTTATTGTATTTGGTGAGAGTTTCGCGCAAGGCTTGATCTACCTGGTCGGCGGTGTATTTGGCGAGGGTTGGATCATCCAGAAGTGCCAAGATTTTAGTACGGAAATCTGCAATTGCTGTCATGGGTGAAATCCTTTCAGAATGGCCTTATTTTGGTTTGGACGGTAGATTACTCGGCTTTGGCCTGTTTGTTTGACAGAGGGCTTGTTATTTTAGATAACAAGCCCCTGTGATGTGTCTCACGAGTGTTGAAGTCGGGTGAACTTCAGCAATAAAATTATTTTGGTTTGAAGAACGACAACTTTACGCCTGCGCGCAAGGCTTGAACATCGCCAACGAACATATTGGCAATGGCGAGCAGGACAAGCGGCTGGACAGTCGCGAAAACGGTTTTAGCGTCATCAAAGAACGAGACGCTTCCGTACTTCCCCATGAAGTAAAGAGCGAGGAAGCATGTAGCATCAACCAGAAGGGTCAAGAATTTCTGGTCTTGGAACGGATTGTATTTCATAATCTCCTTTCGTTTTTGGATCTTGCATCGCTGGTTTCAGCGATAGGCGCCCGCAGAATAGTTTGTTTGCAATGGTATTGCCTGATCATAGAATTCAAATGCTCACTTTGCATTACGTTCAAGACGGCAAGCTACTCTGCGGATGACAACCTGATTTAGGAATTAGCCTTTATCGAAAAGGCTAATTGCGCTCTGTGTAGTTTACGACCGCGCCCAAAATATCGAGTGTGGTTGTTCCTGGGCAAACGAAGGACAATTGAACGAGCAGATATTCCGTGTTGAGCAGGAAGATTGCTGTAGCCAACGGGATGAGGAGTTTGTGTTGGTCAACAACCTTTGCGTTTGCGAGGGTGGGAACCAAGGTGCCCTGGGTTTGGGCGGCGACCACGGCGACGGCGGTATCCAAGCCGCGCGAGACCTTGTTCACGGTTACGGCTATGCTGGTGCAATCGGCTACCAGCACTTCGAAGTCAACTTCGATGCTGGCAATCTTCGAGCCTTGAAGTGCAATGGAATTGCTCTGCACTTCAACGGGGATGGTGACGACTGCGGTTTCGGCATTGGCGGTCTTGTGTTTGCAGATCGTGCCTGACACCTGACCGGCTGCATCTGCCCACGTACCGGTAACATAGTGGAATTTGGTTGGCGGAATCCACTGCGCCATGTGTTGGTTACTGGTCATGCTTGATCTCCTTTTTTGAATGGGATGACTTGGCTATGTCATCGAGTTTAGGCTGGAAAGATTGCTCCATCAGTGGCTTGATCTTTCTTTTTCTTTTTTTTGGGCGAAGGTTTGCCGCTGTCGTGTTCGGCTTTGGCTTCGATCTTCGCTTCGCGCTGAATTTCGGCTGCGTTGGTTTGTTCCTGGTCAAACTTCATCTTGCGACCATCCATCAATATGAGCACGAATGCGCCATCTGGGTCAACACGCCATTTGAGTGGTTGGCTGTCGAACTGTGCGGCGAGAGCGTATGCCCTCACCTTCAGTTTGGGGTCGTTATCCATGTTTACACGTTTTCTTTGTGCAACGGTCGGAAGTCCTGAACCAAGATGGCCTTGAAGTCACGGACTTTGATCCGGTGCTCATCGTTCATGAACACGGCTGCATCGGTCTCGCGACCGGCTACAAAGATTTCAGGCTTGACGCCAAAGCGTTCGCCAACGATGATGGATGGTGCAATGGCAGGATCACAAACGGCTGCCCAATCATTGGTATCAGTCCAGTCGGGTACGACCAGGGGAACGACTAAACCTTTGAGCAGGTTTTCGGAATGAACGCCGCTGGTTACATCCCAGGCATTCAAGAAAGCGTCAAAGGCTGTCTTGCGCAAGGCACGCGGAACCAAGCAATAGCGAGGCTCGAGTGCCATCTTCGGACCCGTTCCGTAATAACTGGTGTCATTACGGATAAGCATGGGTTGGTTGTACATGGCGGCGGCCACGGTATCCCATTGTGCCGCAGTCAAAGCTGTGGTCAATAGGTTGGCATGTCCGCCTTTGGTGGTGACGACCGTATTATTGAACAATGCGCCACCATCGGCCATGGTGGGGCCAACGGAGCTGTTGTCTGTGAACACGGCGGCGATTTTGGCTGAGAGGGTGCGAAGTGCGGAGTTTGCCAGTTCTTTCGGATACTGAGCCAGCTTGCGGGTTTGATCGCGGTCGATCATTTCGAGTGTCAATGGAATATATCCACCACGTTTGACGAAGGATGCCGTTTCAGGGCTATCACCGATGGGCAACTCGGTATATTCGCCTTGTTCTGCCACGGTGGGTAGAGTGCCAATCGTTCCGACCAGGACACCCGTAATGTCGTTCAAACTCTCGAAGTGCTCAACTCGGACAATGGACTGCCACCAGTCGTAACCGGCTTTGCCCAATTGATCCCATTGATTAACAACGACCTTATTCATGACGTTGGCAACCAAGCCTGAGAAGTCTGTCGTAATGGCCAGATAGATTTCATCAGGATAATATCCGCCGCGCAATTGGCGGTCTCCGGTGAGTAGGAAGTACAACTCACGGATGCCTGAGAGACGGGCGGCCTTGACCGTTTCGAGACCATGGCTGCGCTCCACACCGAACATATCTTCGACTGCAGCGCGGATTTGATCCTCGCTGTTGAACATGCCAGTCGTGAGACTGCGGCCTGGTCCCTGAACGATGCTGGCCGCAGAAATCTCGGACAACATCTTACGGTCGGCGTCAATGCGGGTTTGAAGTTCGACGGGTTCGAACAATTGTCCGGCTTCAAGTTTGGCCTCGAAGTCTTGGCGGATACGTGCCTGGGCAGGAGCAGGCAGTTTGGATGTGGCCAGTCCTGTAGTCAGCAGATTGGCGCACATCTGTTTCAGGACAGCGCGCGAAGCCAGCGCATCGTTGTTCATCTGAGCGATTTGTTCCTGCGTTCCGCTCAGGTTTTGAAGTGCAGTGACGTTAGGATCGTCACTGGCCGCGGTCTGGTTTTCGGCTTCCAGTTCTTCGTCATCTTTTTCAATGACGGGCGCGGCGGTTGGTTTGATCTTGCTCATAGTGCCTCCTTTTGGGTATTGCGCGCTGAGGAATTTACCACCGCGCGCGGGATCTATAACAGTGTCGCAGGATGCAACACTGATGATCTTCGTTACTTCTCCGGTGCTCTTGTATTGCAAGCGCAGGACTGCCGAGAAGCCAATCGCTTTCATGATGGCTTGATCGGTCTTGGCCGCGTCACGCAGGGCGGTCAAGTCAAGGCCTGCGGGGCCATTGGGGATGAGTTGCAGACGAATGCCCTTTTCGGCTTCATCCCACATTGGATTGTGGAATGCTCCGGCTAAATCTCGGACGGATTGGCCTTGGAATAGTCCGGGGTGGTCAAGGAAACAGGGCAAGTCATCCCATAGACTGATTGAGTCTTTGAGTACGGCGGCACTGAATGAAATGCCGTGGCCTTTGGCTTCGCCTTCTGAGATGGCGATCACGTCAAAGCCGTTTTCAGTGGCTTTGGCTGACAAGCAAGTGAGAGTGAAATTCTTGTTGGGCATAGGTCTCCTTTTTGATTTGATTGCGTAAATTGGTTAGCTCTTGAATGGCTTCATCTCTGCCACAAGAGCAATGACGGTCGCCGCTGTGTATATGGAAGGTGCAAAATGGGTCATGATATTTCAATCGCCGGTCGAGGGCGCTTGTTTTTGATTTCATTGGTTTTCACCTGGCGGTGTAACCTCGCCAGTATCCTTGTTGATATTTGGTTTTGTGTCTTTTGGAAGTGGCACGCCGCTTTTGGTGGTGCCAGCTGGGGCGGGCTTATTGATGTCCTTGCGGATGCCCTGGGGGATGGTCTGGTCACTGTCAAGGACTTCACCGCCGAAGCGATAGACAATACGCATGAATTCCTGTTCGTTAATGAGATGGCGGTCATAGAGATCACCGAATGCTTGCTCAATGTAAGTGACGGCGAGGGCAAGGGAAGTGTTATCCCGTTCGCTGATATCATTGCCGCGTAAGTCAATGGTTGCTTTGGGGTTGACCAAGGGATCAACACGTTTGCGAACAGTGATTACGGTTTCAAGCAGGTCATTTAGCATCCAGAGAAAGAACTTCTGACGCTGTTCAAAGCGGCGGAAAGTGGGTGTACCTGCGGACTCGGCGGTGGTGCGAGTGGAACCTTCGGGTTCGGCAAGGAAGTGCATGGGGATACCTGCGCCGGATGCAATATGCTTTTTGAGTGCGAGGCCGTCATTGGAAGCGTCGTTGGCTTCCAATTTTGGACTGATCACGTCCCATGTTTCGCTCTCATCGGTGACGAGCACACTGCCTGGCTGTGGCGGGTTGGTATTGAGTTCGGCCTGGCGTTTTTTCTTGTCCTGGTCGTTTTTGAATTTGCCTTTGATAATGAACATAAAGGCATTGCGGAAACGATTGAGCGTGGCGCGGTTTTCAAGCCATGCGGAATAATGGCCAATCCACTTAAGAATGTGACCGAGATCACTTTCTCCCCATAAGCAACCGATTGGGCGATTTATGGCATAGTGGAGTACAAAGAGCTTTTGTTCGGTGCTGATTGGATCGTAGGCTGGATAGGGTGTTGTTTCCGTATCGAACGGAATGTAGGAAAGTTCCTGGCGGCAATCATTTGGACGGGTTTGAATGTCCTTGATTTGTTCGGCTGGTAGAGCGCGGACGAATACCATACCTGTATCGTCCACGGTACACAGGAAAAGGAGATCGCCACTGCGCGAGAGTTCGTCGAGCCAATCACTGGCTTGTATGTTGATTTGGTTGAGCCGATGGTTCCAAAATTCATCAATGAATTTTGCAGTGCGTTTATGGTTGCATGACCATTGGATACCATCTGCCCCAAGTACAAATTCATTGGTCAATTCGATGAGACGGCGGGCAATGGGATTGACGCGCCAAGCCAGTAAAGCGTTGTTGATATTGTCGATGCGACTGGCTTCAACTCGGTCGCGGTTGGCGGTTTGGTCTTGCGGATAAAAGGTATTGTCGTTCTCGGTTACAGTTAGAGCGACCTGACGTTTGACTTCCTTTTGGATTTGCGATTTGAAGAAGCGGGCGAGCATTAGAAATTCCTTTCTTCCTGCTTAAGGAAGTCAATCGGTTTGGTGATGAGGGTGGGACTGGTGATTTGCCAGTCGAGATCGTCGAGAATGGCGGTAAGCGAGTCCGCAAGAATGTAGTCATCATGGACGAGTTCGCCTTCCGTGTCGCGTGTGCCATCCTTCACGCCCCAGCGGATGAGTTTGGTTGGACCTGGCAGGATTTCGGATTGGCACTTGTCGTATTGAACGTTTACGGTGTTGTTCGGATCGCAATCATGGAAGCGGCCTGTTTCGATGATGGCGAGGTATCCCCATCCGATCTCGCTTTTTGATTGGGACGTGAATTTGACGGGAATAACCTGGGTGGGATACGACTGGTCAAGCATTGACCACTGACCTTCACCTACGCCGGTGGCGTCAATAACGATGTGCTGTGGTTTCCAAATATCGGCAAGAGCTTTTATCTTGCCGTATATGGTGGTGTGCTTTTCGCCCGTCCATTCGAAGCGTTTGATTACGCGGTACGTGGGTTTGAGCATGGTTTCGAGTGCGGATAGGTCAACGTCCACAATATCGAGCGTTTCACTGTCACGGCCTGGGTTACCGAGGCCTTCAAGGTCGAGTTCGGCTTCATCCTGTCCAGCCACGTCAATGAGAAAGGCATACAAATGCCATGGTGTTGGCATTTCCTGCGAGGGTTGATCAGCAATCATCAGCGCGCGGCGGCCTGCATTGAACATACCGGCCTGGGCGTCAATCTCTTCACAAAAGTATTGCGTCTTTATGAACGGATGCTGGCGTCCCATGCGTTTGATCTCGTTTTGAACGTGTGTTCTATACCATGCGTTGACCTTACCAACCTTTTGACAGTTCACGAGAAAGAACTGTTTACCGCCGAATTTGCGTTCTTCTTCTTTCGCAATCTTTGCCATTTGAGAGAGAAGTGTGTCGGATGTCCAAGATGTGCCGCTGAAAACTTTGGTTGCGTTTCCACTGGCGGCCATGGGTGAAAAGCGTTTGTCGTAAACGCTGATGGCAATATCCTGGGCTTCGTTCATGATGAGCAGGCGGTCGGCGGTGGCTCCGACCTGGTTAGCGGCTGGCTCTGCGGAAAAATACGAGATGCGGGCTTGACCCATGCGCATGATGTAACCGGCTGTGCGTGTGAGATTGCGTCCAAAGATCACGCCGCGTTTCTTTAATCGTTCCATGGCGTTGATCGTCTGCGGCTTGAAGGTGGGTTGAGCACAGACCATATCCGCACCCCAATAGTAAAAGCGCATGGAAAGGAATAAGAGCAGGTTGGCAAGGAGTTCATCCTTGCCGGATTGTCGGGAAAAAATGATCACGAAGGTTTTACCGTCACGATTGGCAACGGATTTGATAATGGCGTTGCCCGCTTCGAGTTGATAGGGTCGGAGTGTGATGCCTAAAAGATGCTGTGCGAAATGTTTCAGATTTCGGGCAGCTTCCTTTTCCTGGCGGAGTTCTGTTGCTGAGCGGGTGATTACCGTTTCCATTTTTGCCTATCGTTTTCACTGAGCATGGCTTCGGCAAGAGATGTGAAGCGCATGGTTTCGGTCTCTCGGTGGGTGGTGTTTTCAATGATGGCGTTGATAATCATTTGCAGATACGCGCGTGCGCCCATGTCATACTTGATTTCGAGATCGGGATCGGTCGCGGCATTGCGTTTGTTAAGGCGTACAACAACTTGAGCACGCGCAAGGTCAAGTTCATTGACGAAGTTGTTTTTCGGCATGGCAGCGAGTTCGTCACTATCCACCACTGCAATGAAGCTTGAATAAATGGTGTGCTTGGAGGCATTCTTATTGCCTTTTTTGCCTGGCATTATCGTTTGAGAGCGTAGAGTGTGTTCACTAGATTGACTAATGACAACAATCCGCCGCCTAGTGTGAGTGAGATTAAGAGATTGAAACGGGTGACTGTTTTTTCGACGAGGCGTAATCGTCGTTCATGATCGTCTGCGACTGTTGGCAATGGATGTAGAGCGCTGGCTGTTTCTTCCATCGTGCGTAAGCGGTGTTCGTGATCGTCTGCGGATTTTTGCAAAGCTGCTAATTGGAGTTCAACAACTTTGCTTTCAAGTTGGCGAATTTTTTCGAGAGAGTCTTCTTCGACGGTCATGCGATTTGTCCGTAGAGATAGCTGACCGGATACCACAAAGGTTTACAGCCTTTTGAGACTTTGAAGCCGCCTTCGGGGTCGAAGATGGGCATTGCAAATAACATCCCGTTCCAAGTTAGACCGGTCGAACCATTGGGATAGATGGAATATGCGAATGGGAAAAGCCATGGCTGTTCTTCCAGTGAATAGCCGTTGTAACTTGAGCATTTGGGAATGCCTGCGGCGCGGAATTGCGTATGTTTGGCGTTGTATTGAAGAACGCCGATCTGCTGGCGGTCGTATTTGTTCGGGTCGGCGGAAGCCAGCAAGATGACAGGCCAATTCATGATGGTTTTGTCCTTGAGCGACAAGTAGATTGAGCCTTTCGGGGTATATACCCGCGTCCAAAGTTTGAGATTGTCACCGATGGACTTAATCCAATCCATCTCGGTGTTACCGAGTTGGACCCAGTTGGTTTGACCGTGGCCGCCGACGGCGTTGAAGGTCCCGACTTTGACCTTCGGCATTTTGAGTTCCGCCTGTGTTTTGAGTGTCCAAATTTCCATGTGAAGTACCTCCATTCCGCCCGGTCGCCCGCATTTAAAGACTGGCCTAGAGTCAATGCGGGCGACTCTAGGCTAATGCGTATTTTCACGTATGTTTTTTGTGTTTGCAAGAGGGAAGCATCGTCAAAGATGACGATAATGCAGGGGTGGTTACACCCGTTTGAAATAAAAAAAGGCTGACTTTCGTCAGCTCTTTTATTATTGAATATGCGTTGGAAACTTGCTGTTCGGATCAGGGATCCAATAGGGTTCCGAAGTCCCGTTCCAATAATCCGGATTATAGATACCCCCGCCAGGACTATAACATTCCCCAAGGACAAACTCAATTGGCGCAGTATCCGGCAGGTTGCATGGTGGATATTGTCCTGGTTGAGTTGGCGGAGCGTTTGGTGAAACCCCGCTCAACGAATTCTCAAGTCCTGGCGTCGGGAAACATCCATCCTGCCACGGTCCGATACCATCCCGCATCCGGCACCACGAGTCATCCGGTTGCAGTATGGCCGGATAGGTAAAAGCATCTTCGACCACGCCGCTTGTATTCGTCAGGGTCACGGTCTCCCCGCTGTCTTTAAGTAAGAGTTGCGTCTTTGATCCGAAAAAGACCTTCCGCCCATTAGGTGGCAATTGCAGGCTGGGGATGGTGTAGCTACCATTGCCATTATTCGGATTAACCTGTAATGTCCAATTCGTTAAAGTGGCAATACCCGGCCCCAGGTTCTCCACCTCGATGAACTCATCCCCGTTATTGATCTCCCCATCCCCATTCCAATCCGATCCGGGACGCGGCAGTATTTCATTGATCACAACAGCAGGGATAGGGGTTGGCGCAATGGTAGGGGTCGGTTTACGGGGAGTTGGTGGTATTGGGGTAGGCGTTTCAGTCACGGGGGGAGAAGCCCAGTTCAGGCGTCCAGGAGTGCCACGAACATGGTTACCGTTACGATCCAGCGGCGTATTCGCGGTTGGCCCGGCAAAGGTGACCCAGGCGGATGGACTATCGGCGGAAATAATTCCGCTAGGAGGACAATAGCGTTCCATGCTGGAATAAGCAAGCTTTCTAATCGAGTTGGATGCAATACCTGCCGGCCAATACCCATCCCACCAATTAGCGTGATCAATCAATGACCCTGAGTTGGTCAACTGCAAAATTTCGCCATCGGGCGTGAGACTCAAATTGGAGTCGACTTGGTCAATCGTAACGTCTTTAAACTCATCCTTAATATTCGCAAGCAGAAAATAACCATGAGCAGGGATGGTCTTCGTCCCATCCAGAGGAATATCCGTACTGGTATCCACAATAGTAAATGTCCAGCCGCTCAAGTTAAGTGGAGAGGCACCTGGATTATAGAATTCCACCCACTGATCGCCTGTATTCGTTGACGAAGTTCCCATCCAACCGACTTCGTTGATGACCAGTTGCAGACTTGATGTACATGGATTGGGGTTATTTACCAATTGTGGCATATGTCCAACAGATGCAAGCGACGGAACGATGACAGCCCCTAATAACCCTGCCAAAAGCAGAAGTGCAAACAGCGTTCGAAACAAGAGCTTTTTGCTAATCATCCCCCTGATTTTATCAAAGAAACGCCAAATGATGTGATTGGAAAATCGAGGATCAGCCTGCCCCATCCGAGCTTGACATAATCGCATTTTCTGACGATAATAGGGTCGGAGGTAGCCATGGCAAATTATCCTGGTGGTAAGAATGGGGCTGGAACCTATCAGAAAATCATCAACCAGATGCCGCCGCATGACGTGTACATCGAGCCGTTTCTTGGTTCGGGTGCGGTGATGCGGTTGAAACGGCCTGCGGCATGCAGTATCGCTATAGATATGGATGTGAGGTGTACGAACAAAATCAAATGTGCTCTTCCTGGTGTCCACGTCGTTTGTGATGATGCGATATCCTTTTTGAAAGCCTACAACTATAAGGGGTGTGAGTTGGTCTATGCCGACCCGCCTTATCTTGGCTCTACGAGGTCATGCAAGCAGGCCATCTATAAACACGAGATGATGAGCGACGATGATCATCTCGAATTGCTGGTGGTCTTGAAGTCACTGCCTTGTATGGTCATGCTTTCGGGTTATTGGTCGGAGTTGTATGCGCATGAGTTGAAGGACTGGCGCTCGATCTCGTTTCAGGCCATGACGCGCGGCGGGTTTGCCGCGACTGAATGGCTATGGATGAATTATCCAGAGCCATTTGAATTGCATGATTACTCGTATCTTGGGGAAAATTTTCGGGAGCGTGAGCGGATCAAGCGTAAGAAGATACGTTGGGCAGAACGTCTCAAGTCCATGCCTGCGCTCGAACGGTTTGCGATTTTGAGTGTCATCGCTGAATTTGCGGGTGCTGGCGATCGCTGAAATTAGTCACCATCGAATATGGTGGTGCGGACCTGAACGACAAAGCCCCTCGGTTTTTCCGAGGGGCTTTGGCTTTGCGGAATGTTGTCTACCATCATGGTTTGCTTACCATCTCCGCAAGCTTTTTCATTTCTTTCATATGAGCGTGGCGGGCTTCATAGACCAGATGAGCGATGAGGTCTTGATCGTTGGTGCCAACCAGTTGCATTTCACGCAGGCGGATTTCGAAATGGATATTCTGCGGCCAATCTACGCGGACGACAAGATGCTGGAATGCAAGGCTGAACGTGACCATTGCCTTATCCCCTATTTTGAATTCAAGAGTTTTGATAATTTGATAGGTTTGGTACATGGTTGCTCCTTTCAAGCGAACTTCAATTGATTTAGGCCTATCTTTGTGATTTTGGCTTTCAAGCACTTACGCCCGCGCTCCATCTCTTGATTGGGTTGTTCTTTGGTTTCAAGAAAATACGGCCAGTGATTGAGCACGGTAACGAATTCGTTCAAGGATGGATATACGTTGTCGCGTGAGATGGTTAGAGCGAATTCATCACCGATGTTGGTGATGGTGATATGCAAGCCATTACTGAGTTTGCGTGTGAAGGGACGGTTTCTCTGTGCGAGGGCGTCAATCACCATATCATTGAGCATTTGGGAAAGGATGGACATTGCGTTACTCCTTGAATAAAGATTTTTTGAATTGGTCGCGCTGTTCCTTGGTCAGCCTGCGCCATCTCTGCTCATATTCGGGAAGCGGCGGTCGGGGCTGAGATGGTGTGCGCGGTTTACGTGGCCGGCGCGGAAGGAAAAGTTTTAGCCGGATGGCTTCATTGCTTGGCTCTTGTCCGTAGTGGATGAGGGCGTAAAGATATTTCACATTGACGCCGATCTCCTGAGCAAGTCGGTGATATTTGTATCCGGCCTTGCGATAGGCGGATTTGAGTTTGCGTGGGGTCTTGGGATGGATGAGGTGAGTTTTCATGGGCAAGTTGTGGAAGTCACCCAATCTTGAGACACCCATCCCTCGGTCGTCTCGGTCTGTACCATAAGCCAACCGTCGACCGGCTGGCCGATCACTTCCAGCACTGTACCATATGGATACCAACCGATTGCGCTTCCTGCTGGTGCATCGCGTAGCCATAATGACTTACTGGCTATTACCATCATGCACGGCAAAGGATAACGAGTGCCGATGGGTGCAGGTGTTGTCCATGTGGCCAACATCGTCGGAGTTGACGAGGCTGCCGGCATAGTCAAGCTTGGTGATGTTGCAGCATCGCTGTTTGTGGTGATTGGATATCCTATCGCTGTTTCTGGTGGTGTGCCCTGGGGTGTGGTTTCCATGCACGCGAGGGAAGTAATGAGCAGGGTCAATATTGAGAGAATGATCTTAGTCTGTCGTAGTAGGGGCTGTGTACAAGGGGTACAAGTCCGGTGCAATTGGCGGACGGAAAACTTTTTAGATAGAGGGATGATCATGCTTGGCTCCTTTGAAGTTGTACTGAAGTTGTACCCATCCTTGCCTGTGGGCAATTGTGTACGGATGGGTACAACTCGGATTTAGTGGTTTTTGGTTGGGATCTTGACGGGTTCGTCTGTGGACAAGGGGTACAACTCGGCCAGTTGTACACATGCCTCTGTGTACAACTCTCCAACCGGTTCGGGCAGACTGGTCCAAAGCTCTTGGAAGGCCTGCCAACCTTCATCCGAGAGATACCAGCAGTTGAGAAGTTCAACATTCAGGTGATAGCGCGCGGCCATTTGGAACGTCTGTACTGGCGGCCAATCGTGGGCAAGTCCGCCAAAGATGGTCATTTGGGGCGGAGTGAGTGACGTGTTGATTGCCTGATAGGTGCGTTGGTCGTCCAAAGGCAGGGCGTTGAACAGTTTGTGCTGGTCAAAGTGATATGCGTACCAGTGGGAGCGCGAGGTTTGGATTTGGCTGGCTGTGATTACGAGCGGTTTTCTTGACATCATTCTCCTTGGTGGTGGTGCCGGCTGTCTCCCAGGCGAGATGGTGGCGGCTGTTACGCTTCAATGTCGGCGTAACGATGACGGATGCGGTAGGCTTTTTGTTTGCAAGCCGGACTGTGGTATTTCCGTGTGCCATTGCGTCCGCGGTACATGAGTTGGCCGCATCCAGCACACGGAATATATTTGCTATCAGTCATCAAGAAAGGTGTCGTCGCCCATGGAGGGCATGTCCGTTTCTGGTTTGCGTTGGTCAAATGCTCCAGCTTCTGCCAATGCTTTCACCATCCAATCGGGTGTCTTTGATAGGGCGGGGATGGTGGTTGTATCTGCGGCCTTTTTGACGAAGCCTTGCTCGGGGTCAACGGCAAGTGGGGGAATGGGTTTGTTGTGGAAGTGTCCGAGGCCAAAGGCTCCAATATCCGAATACATGTTCTTGAAGTCAGCAGACCATTGGGCATAAAGAGCCGGTAGCATTTCAACAGTTATTTCTTCGGCATTGTCTTCGATGTGCTTCAGCAGTGCATCTTGCACCGCATCCTTCGCCGCATCTTCCCGCATCTTCCGCATGTTTTCAGGTTCCACGATATGGAAGAAGAAAACAGCAATCAGATTTAGGCCAATCAATCCGCTGAGCATTAGGATCACATTGCGGATGTCGTCTTGTGAGAGTGTGGTGATTTGGCCGGTCTGGCCTGAGCGGTAGAGTGTGTCAATGGTGAATAGGCCGATACTGCCGCACATATCCACGACTGCAATCAAGGCGGCGATTGTTTTTTGAGGGGTGCCACCGGCTTGCTTCAAAAAGATGACAAGCCAGATAATCGCACCGCCTTCCGTGGCAAGCAGGCCTAAAAAGCCGATGAGTTTTTGATTGTCGGGCAGGGTGGACTGGATGAAGTCGAGTGAGCGACTTCCAGCGTACACGAGTAGGCCGATTGCCATGATGTAAAAAGCAATCAGGCCGATGGACTTGAAAAGTTTGTTCATTTGATAGGCTCCTTGTGGTGTAAAATATTGTTGGCTGACCGTCCGCTTGTCGTGGCTTGATAGGCTCCTGCGGGTGGGCGGTCGGTTCATTGTTCCGACGTTCCTGGGCGTCGGTTACATCATCAGGCGTGGGGTCATCCAAGCCTGCCAATGCCGTGAGGTGAAAAATGATACATTTGTTGGTTCACTTGCAAGTGCAAGTGATGAACTTCCTTGCGTCGTTCCCGTTTGCTGAAACGACGAAGGATACATATCGCCGCGTCTTGCTTCAATTGATCGAGCTTCCTTTGCTTGGTGAATTGAGTGCGGCGGACTTGCTAAAGTTTGTTGAGCGGCCCGAGTGGGGGAATTCACAACGATATGTCGCGTTGTGCGTTTCTCGAAAGTTTTTGAGTTGGGAGTATGGGGTGGGTCATCCGGCCTTGATTGCCCGGGTGAAGCGGATTACTGCGTCACCGCAACCACGACTGACTGGTGTACAGGTCATGCAGTTGGTGGCAATGTTCAATATTCAGACCGTGTTGGGTTTGCGTGATCGGGCGTTGGTGTATGTGGCGCTGGATTGCAATTTGCGTGCAACGGAGTTATGTCGGTTGGAGTTGGGGAATGTGGACTTAGGTCAATGCAAGCTGTTTGCTTTGGTCAAGGGCGGGCAGTGGGCTTGGAAAACTTTCAGTCCCGAAACTGCTGATGCTATTAGGGCATGGATTGACGTGAGACAACCCGCGCTTGGTGTGCAGACGTTGTTTGTGGGCTTTCAACATTCGCATAAGGGACAATCGCTTACGCGGGAGGGATTGAAAACTATCATGCTACATTGGAGCAAGAAGGTGGGTTTTCACATTTCACCCCATATGTTCAGACGGTCTTATGCGAGCCTGACCACGTTGGCCGGTGCGCCGAAGAATGTGGTAAAGGCGGGTGGTGGATGGAAAAGTGACGCTGTGCTTGACCACTATATAGGGGATTTGGAATTGGAAGCTACACGTCAATATTTGCCAGTTGGGAGGTTGGCAAAATGAAGTAAAATCAAGGCGCAGAACCTGACCCCAAAGCAGTTGGTTGTGGGTTCGAATCCCGCCAGGGGCACCTGTGTAAGTTGTAAAGGTTCTGCGATAACCTTTCGCTTACCCATTGGAGAGAGGGCTGGCTGTAACCGGCTCTCTTTCCGTTTTTAGGGGGCGAATGTGGCGAATGACTAATTAGGTCTGATCACCACGGGGGGGGATTTATGTATATACTGGTCAACAAGCTCTTTCGAAAGCTTGTGATTGGCTTCAATCAATGCAAGAACAGCAGCAACCATCGCGTCTTCAAAAGAAATCTCGCCTAATTCAACCATCGCAAGAAAATGATGCAACAAAGCATTACTCAAAGATGTTTTATAAAGTTCTTGAAGATTAAATTCTTGTTGCGTCATCTTATCTCCACAAATGGCACTAGCAACAACAACACCAGACCGTAGAAGAACAAAGCATATTTAATCCCGACCAATTGCTCATTGAGTTCAGCTTCGGTTGTTGGCTGGCATAGTCGAGCGTTGGTGAGTGATGTAATTATCCACGTCCGACTTAGGGATGCGTAACGGGCTATTGCGTGCATCGGGGTTGAGTTTGTAGGCATGGGGAAAATGTCCGGCTTGATACAGATTTACGATGGTACGGACTGAACAACGAAGCGTTTTAGCGACTTGCTTTGTCGATAACTCTTGTGGATCGCTGTTTTTCATTTGCGTATTGTACGCAAATTAGGAAATAAGTCAAGGGTGGGTGGCAAACCCCAAGCCCAGCGCGAAGCCGTCAGTGTGGGCACTTACAGAAACGAATTTGAAGGCCAACCCAAAAGCCTGCACGAGCTTACAGTCATAGAGTCAAACGTCAACGGCAACCACGAAGTGCCGCCACAAGGCGGCGCGATTTTTTGCGGATCTGAATTGGATATTGTTGCTCAAGTATCGCCATTTCTGGCGAGGGTGCCGGCATAGTCATGGCTGACGGTGCTGCAGCATCGCTGTTCCTGGCGGTGTCTTCGATCGCATCGCCGTTTATGGCGTGGTGATATCGCATCGCTATTTCTGACGGTGGCCCAGGTATCGCCTTTTCTGGTGGTGCTGGCCAAGGCGTCATCGAGGCTCGTCATTTCTGGCGATTGGATCCTGCATCGCTGGTTCTGGTGATAGGCCCTGGCTCGCTGTTTCTGGCGATAGTTACCGGTATAGTCATGCCTGGCGATGTTGGCCAGCATCGTTGTTTTTGGTGGTGTGGGCGATCGTACATCGTCGGGGATGGCGATAGGATCCATGGAATAAAAAAACTCCCCACCTTGTACGGTGGGGAGTTGGTGAGTGAAGTATATCAATTGGTGATTGTTGCCTCGTCGGGGATGTTGTCCACGTCCATATGCTTACCACAATCTTGGCATTCGCCAATCGATTCCCATTCGGCGGGTTGATCCTGCGTCTCACATGCGACACGGATGGTCAAAATCTTGACGTGCAGGTGTGGGCAAACGGGCATTATAGGTTTTCCTTCCTTTGAGAGATTTTTTCAAGGCATTGAACCATGTAATAAGCTTGTTGCAAGTATTCGTTGTCTTGGTAAATTGTTCCTTCAAATCCGTCACCTTTGCTATATTCTGCCTGGCGCATGGTTTCAATTCCATACTCTGAGATGTTGGGATGGATTTGGTAGATCACAAGGCGCATGAATTGCGCGAGGGCTTCACGTTCTTTCTTGGTCATGGCTATTGTCCTTCCGGTTTGGTTGGGTCAATGCGTAAAACTGCTTTATGCTTCCATTCACCCACGCGGATGATTATTTTTTTCCCGATCAGGTCTGCGACGGTATGCGCGGAGGTGGAGGTTTTGAGGGCGGCAATGTCGGCGCCCGCTGACAGGAGGTAACCGCGCGGGAACTCTGGTCCCGTTTTGGTTTGGAAGTATAGAACGGGTTGAACGATCACGCGAGGTTTGTGCGTGTCGGGGTCAATGTCCTTCGGGTTGGGGATGGTCTCCTCGTTGGTCATGCGGGAGATGGTGACAGTGATTTGCTGGACGTGCCAGCGTTCCAAGAGGTCTGTAACCTTAAGGAAGCGGGCGGGATGCAAGTCGTCAAGTAAAGTTGTTGGGGCGATTGGGTTTGACATTCTTATCCTTTCTTTTTTAATTCTTTGGTTGTCAGTGTTCCTACGGTGCGCCCGTCTGCGTCGAAGGTGGGGTATTGTGTGCCTTCCCAAAGTTCTTGGTTTCCATAATTGACGGATAGGGAGAGTGTCTCTAAGATGCGCGCCAATTCTGCGCGGGTCTTGTCAAAGAAAGCGGGCGTATTGGTCTTTATGGTGATTGTTACTTTCAGGGGTTGCATGGTTTCATCCTTTCAGGAGTTTACAGACTTTGATTGCCTCGGCGGGTGTAACCGTCAAGCGCATTTCTATATTATTAGTGCGGATTTCCACGGAGTGGATTTTATCGTTTGCGCTGTAAAATGATTTGTTCCAATCGACATAACGTAAGTATTTTGATAGTGCCTTTCGGATTAAGTTTTCCTTTCTTGTTTGTTGGTCTATGCGGTCTTGATGTTGTTTGCATTCGATCAAATATTCTTTCGCGTGGGGAAGTAGGCGGCGTTTGATGTCTGCGGCGAGGGATGTGGGTTGGCGGTCAATACTCATTGAAATAACTTCATGGTCAATGAGAGAAGTAATGCCGCGCGGGGTGGTTGCCCATGCTTTGAGATGATAGGGGGCGGAGTAGCCGTCAATCGACAAGCTAATATAGGCGTCGTCTGTGTGGATGTGGTTACTCCATCTTTCGGGGTCAATGTCGGCGCGCCAAAGTTCGCCTGTACTAGCCGTCATTTCAACGGCTAGAGTTATGGTCAATTGGGCAAGGTCTGGTTTCTCGGTCATGGTCATAATCCTGGGTCGGCGTCTGTGAAGTCGTCAAATTCTTGTGTGTACTGGCTGGCTGTTTCATCGTCCATTATTTCGATGCCTTCATCTTCCAGCACTACGCGGGCGGCGTCGGCGGGGGTCAATCCATCTGAGTACATGTCATAATATAGTTGGTCTGGCATATCATCCAGTTCCACGCCCGCGATTGAGCGGGCGTGGAGTCTGGCTTGTTCCATCCATGTTTCAAAGTTTGTAGTCATGCTGACAGGCTTTCATAATCTTCTTGGCGGTCTTGGCGCTTCTCGAATTTCTGCGAGCCGTACATAGCGCGGATGGCGTCAAGCGATTTTTCCGAGCGGTTGAAAGATGGCACACCGGCAAAGTACCACGCGGCTTTTTTGTGTGCCCATTTGAATTCAAGTGCCTTCAATTCTTCCTTGTGCGCTTTGGTCTCTCCGGTTACCCAAACCCATAAACCGCATAATTCGACATTCAAGCCCATGTTAAGGGCGGCTTCGATTTTCTGGCGGAGGATTTCCGTCAATCCGTCAATGTCGTGAAAGTCTGCGGCGCTTTTCTTGCCTTCGGCGTGGGCGGCTTCCTGACGTTGGCGGGCGGCATGGGCGGCGAAGTGGGCGCAGAAGTCTGCAAACTCGGCGTTAAGTTCTTGGGTCTCGCGGGTGGCGGTTTCCTGTTCGTCTTTGGGTCGGCGGTCGGGGTGTACTGAGAAGATCACGCGCTTGTATTCGCGGGTGGCTTCGTCCATTGTTTGGCAGTTCGTGAAATGTGACATGATTACCTTTCTATTCGGCGTTATCGTGTTGTTTTGTGAGATAGTCAAAAAAAGTTTCTTGCATGGTGGGTAAACGGGTGTACTCATAGCGTAGGCGATAGCTATAATTCCCGTTGCCTTTGTGTCCTGAGTAGTAATACATTTCAAGGCTGGTTTTCTCTGCTTCGCTTCGGTCATTACCGAAGCATGTACCATCTTGGCTTAGCCAATGGTCATCTGCAAAATGTGCTTCGCAAAAGTCACGATGTAGGATTATCTCGTCACGGATGATGATAGGCCCTGGGCGGGGTTGGCGTTGGATGGTTGGGGCGGGTTGGTTGGTGGGGTGTACTCTCATTTGGTTTCCTCTGTGGCGTAAGCGGTCAGGGAAAAGGCTTCCTTGATTTGCGCGGGGGTTCGTGTGAAGCATTTATAGTTTTGGTTGGGGATGGGTCGGAGTAGGATGAGGCCATTTACGCGGTATCCGGTTTCGACTTGGTAAAGAGCGCCTGTCAGTTTTGAGCGTGCATAGATTTTGACGGTAGCATCTTTGGGGGCTTGGATGTGCGGGGGAGAAAGGCGGAAAGTAATAATCATATTGATAGGTTCCTTTTTTTTTAACCACTGGAAACGCTCCAGCGGCAGTAGCTAGTCGGATGGAAGAACCAATTGAGCAGGGTTCCAATGCCAGCAGGGCGGCAATCCTAAAACGCCAAAAAGGGAGGCTTGAGCCCAAACGCCAGCACAATCACGCGGAGGGGCGGAGGGACGGAGCGGGGAATAAGCGAAAACGGGAATATTTTGATTGACGGCGATCTGTGCCACTTTGAGCGAACCATTGCCCGGCGCAAAGAAAACGGCAAAGGAAGCGCCCACAAGGCCAGCACGCGAGCGCGCCATAAGGCGCGCAACAAGTCGCGCCCGAAGAAGCGAAGGACTAGACCAAACAACAGGGATACCACGCGAAGCGGCAAGGCGGACAAGATCAACAGCGGAGGCAGACCATGAACCAGAGCCGGAGGCGTCAAAAGCGGCGCGAATGGTCACACGCGGAAACGATGAGGGACGAAGGAGAACGGCTTGTATAACGGCGGCATCGGCGCCAATAGCACAACCCACAGACAAGGAAAAGCCGCTAGTGAGAAAAGCGTCAACCACATCAGCGACAAGGGGAAAAGCGGAGGGAGGCAGGGAACGCGTACCACCAAAATAGACGGTAGCCGCAAGCGGGGCGGGGGTGGGATTTGATTGATTGGTTATCATGAACTTGATTATAAGGCAATATAATCAAGATGAAGGTTAGAGTTAGATTAGAATATATGTATATAAAACCATAAGTGACGATGGCGGCCAGCAGGTCCGCGCGCCCGCTGATAGGGCGGAGGGGAAAGAGAGCGCCCAGGGTGGAGCAGAACAGTAAACCGGACAAAGTTGGTCGGAACACACCATACACCACACACTAGCCGAGGGGATGGGGTTTGGGGAAGGGGGGTCTGCAATGAGTTCCCCCTTACCCAAGTTCAATATCTTTTGCGGTCTTTGCGTTACCGCTTTTTAGTTCTTACTTTCAGAGTTGGATGTGGAATGGAGGCACACAACAAAACGATAAGCGCAGATAGGCGGCGGTACTCCGAGAAAAGCAATGGGTCTGCCCGAAGGGACGGCGTTCTTCCGCCCTTGCTTTTCGTCCGCCCTGCGCTATCCTATCCAGTGCTGCCGAAATGGAACCCTGGTAGCAGATTGGTTGTCAGACGCGGGTCTTTGTGTTCGTATCTTTCAATGCTCTTTACCGCTGGTCTTTGTGAAAGTGGCAGTGCGGTCGCGTGGGTGCGCTTCCCACACGTCCGCTGTGCCGTTCTGTGTTTGGCTGAAGGTATGGTGTGCGAGTGTTCTTGTTCTTTCTTTGGTTGTCCGCCGGTGTTCTGCCGGGCGGCAATCCAAAGCGCACACGATACCTGAAGTGCTTGTACAGAAGTGTATGGTTTGTGGTTGGCAACAAAAATCCCCTCTATTCGAGGGGATCAGTACCGGCAAGGATGCGGATGGCTTTGGATCGGTTTGGGTGGATTTGTTTGAGTGCTTTTTCGGTCTTGGTATCAATGTAGATGCGGACATATTTACCACCTTTGAGGAATGCTGGCCTTCCACTGCCTGGTCTGGCTCCGCCTTGTTTTTTGACGGTGTAGGGTGCTTGATCTTCCATGTTTTTGTATCTCCTTATCTATAATATACACCTATAATCAAGTTGTTGTCAAGGTTGATATTGAGGTGTGCGCGTAGTTGCGGAAACGATGAGGAACGATGAAGTTGTGTTCGTGTCTTTCAATGTTCTTTACAATCACGGCGTTTTTGTCGGCATGGAGCACAGGCTTTTAGGCGCAACTGCGCCGACCTTGCCGGAAAACAAGGTGCGGACTCTGGCGGCTTCTTTTATGCGCGCCAGAGTCCGCACTTACCACCAGAGAGGCAAGGGAAAAGGGAAAGCCCTGCGCCCCTATCCCAAGTTCAACACACCATGCTGGACATGCCGCCCGCGGTGGTTGGGTGCGGGGCGCATGGCCGTAGGGTGAGGGGTTGGGTTTGGGAGGGGAGCGGGGCGTCTGTGCGGAGTGCCGTCGCCGTGGGCGTTCGTGGCTGAGCGAGCGGTGT
>Ga0182027_10003675_pt1 | contig 24114 bp, 19 predicted proteins | sample 712E1DmetaG_FD_121300 | JGI IMG/M metagenome (GOLD analysis project Ga0182027, IMG submission 121300) | Permafrost microbial communities from Stordalen Mire, Sweden - 712E1D metaG (Illumina Assembly) | ecosystem: Environmental > Terrestrial > Soil > Wetlands > Permafrost | place: Sweden... | reverse complement strand
TTCTGCTTGAGGTTGCCGATGGTGAGGATCGAAAAACTGGCACCAGACTTCGTCGTATAGAGCGCCTCTGCCGCAGCCATTTTCATAGGCTGGTACACATCCATCAAACGAGCCTGGGCGTCACCCGAAATAGCGACCAGGATGGTCGCCACCCCGGTGAAAAACGCGGCGAACCGGCTGGCCCGCAAAAACGAAGTCCGGTGCTCACTGCCGCGGGGCTCGCGGTGCGCCCGCCACGTGCTGATCCCGAGCACCAAGGCACCGGCGGTGGCCAATGCGCCGAGGACGGTGTGGGCGAACGAGCCCCACAACATCGGGTTGCCAAGAAGTAGCCAGAAGTTGGTGAGCACCGCCTGGCCGTGGACAACCTTGTAACCGACCGGGTGCTGCATCCATGAGTTGGCGGCCAGAATAAACAGGGCCGACAAGGTCGTCCCCAGGCTCACCATCCAGATCGTCGCCAAGTGGAGCCGGGGGGAGAGGCGCCCGCGGCCGAATATCCATAGGCCTATGAAGGTCGACTCCATGAAAAAGGCCAACAGCGCTTCGATGGCCAGCGGGGCACCGAAAATGTTGCCGACGAAGACAGAATAAGCGGACCAGTTGAGCCCGAACTGGAACTCGAGGACAATACCGGTCACTATGCCCACTGCCATCTCGATGAGGAACAGGCGCCCAAAAAACCGACTAAGGCGGTCCCAGCCGGCATCGCCGCGCTTGTAAGCCAGGGTCTGCATCAAGGCCACCAAGAAGGCGAGCCCGATCGTGAGCGGCACGAAGAAGAAGTGGAAGACCGTTACGACGCTGAACTCCCAGCGCGCCAAAAGCAGCTGCATCAGGGCTCCGATCCTCGATTAGTGGACATTGAGGCCTCCGCAAATAGACCGGGCAGCAATAAACGGTAAGCGGTGGCCGATGGCGGCGGCTAGGGACGAAGGTCCCAAACAGGGCATCCTCCCGACCAGGGCGTTTGGGCCCGGTGGGCCCTCGGTCAGGACCTCAATTTGCGGACCAGGCGATAGCGTGTGGCATGGCTTTCCCCGAAACGAGGATGCGACGGCTACGGCGTTCTACCGTCCTGCGGGAAATGGTGGCCGAGACGTCGATCGGCGTGAAGGACCTCGTGGCCCCGCTCTTCGTCCGAGAGGGCATCGAGGGCCCCCGACCGGTGCCCTCGATGCCCGGAGTCGTCCAGCACACGTTGGGCTCGCTGGTGAAAGAGGCCAGGCAGCTGTGCGACCTGGGGGTACCGGCTCTGGTCCTGTTCGGCGTACCGGTGCACAAGGACGCCGAGGGCAGCCAGGCATGGGCGCCGGACGGGATCGTGCAGGTGGCGCTGGAGGCCCTGCGCCAGGAGCTGGGCTCGGAGATGGTCCTCATCGCCGACCTGTGCCTGGACGAGTACACCGACCACGGGCACTGCGGACTGCTCGACGACCGGGGGGAGGTCGCCAATGACCCGACCCTCGCCCTCTACGCGCGGGTAGCCCGCGCCCAGGCCCGCGCCGGAGCCGACCTCGTCGCCCCCTCGGGGATGATGGACGGCCAGGTGGCGGCGATCCGGGCGGCGTTGGACGGTGACGGCCACATCGAGGTGGGGATCCTCGCCTATTCGGCCAAGTTCGCATCGGCTCTGTACGGGCCGTTCCGTGACGCGGTGGACGTGACCATAGCGGGAGGTGGTAACCGGCGCGGCTACCAACAGGACCCCCGCAACACCAGAGAGGCCGTACGGGAGGCCGAGCTCGACGTCGCCGAGGGAGCGGACATGGTGATGGTCAAGCCCGCCATGGCTTACCTCGACATCATTGCCGCCGTCCGTAAGGTGGTAAGGGTACCGGTAGCCGCCTACCACGTGAGCGGCGAGTACGCCATGGTCAAGGCGGCGGCCGAGCGGGGATGGTTGGACGGCGCCGCCGTAGCTCTCGAGCACCTCGGTGCCATAAAACGGGCCGGCGCCGACATGGTCCTGACCTACTTCGCGGCCGAAGTCGCCGAGATCCTGGGCCTGTGACGGACGAGCGAGTGACCGACGGGCCCGCGACCGGCCGGCCCGCGACCAACCGCTCGCTTTTCGAACGGGCCTGCCGCGTATCGCCCGGGGGGGTCAACTCTCCGGTGCGGGCCTTCCGGGCGGTGGGTGGCGCGCCCTATTTCGTGGCCCGGGGCGAAGGGGCCTACGTCTGGGACGTAGAGGGTACGCGGTACATCGACTACGTCCAGTCCTATGGCGCGTTGGTCCTCGGCCACGCCCATCCCAAGGTCATCGAGGCCATCAGGCGGGCGACGGGCCTCGGGACAACCTTCGGGGCGCCCACCGAGGGCGAGGTGCTGCTGGCCGAGACCATCTGTGAGCGCGTGCCCGGTTGCCAGGTACTAAGGCTCGTCAGTAGCGGCACCGAAGCCGCCATGACCGCGGTCAGGCTGGCCCGGGGCGCGACAGGCCGGGACCGGGTGGTCCTGTTCTCGGGTTGCTACCACGGCCACAGCGACGCACTGCTGGCCGGAGGGGGCAGCGGCGTCGCCACCCTCGGGCTGCCGACCTCGGCCGGAGTGCCCGCTGGTGCCGTGGCCGAAACGCTGGTGGCGCCCTACAACCGGGTGCCCCAGATCGGCCCCGACGTGGCTGCCGTCATCGTGGAGCCGGTCGCCGCCAACATGGGGCTCGTACCGCCTCAGCCCGGCTTCCTCGAAGGCCTGCGCCAAGAATGTGACCGGGCAGGGGCCCTGCTGATCTTCGATGAGGTGATAACCGGCTTCCGGGTCGGCCCCGGGGGTGCGTCCCGCCTCTTCGGCGTGACCCCTGACCTTTGGTGCTTCGGCAAGGTGATCGGCGGCGGCCTGCCGCTGGCGGCCTTCGGCGGCCGACGAGACATCATGGAGCAGCTCGCGCCCCTAGGCCCCGTGTACCAAGCAGGGACCCTGTCTGGCAACCCGGTGGCGACCGCCGCCGGCCTGGCCGTTCTTTCCCTCCTGGACGACGCCGCATACAAGGAGCTGTCCGCATGGGCAGGCCGTTTCGGGGCCGGGCTGGCAGCAGCGGCGCAGGAAGCCGGCCTGGCTGTCCAGGTACCCGTGGCAGGTCCGCTCGTCGGCATCTTTTTCGGGCCCAGCGCCGTTACAGACTATGAGGGCGCCCGCGTCTCGGCGTCCAGCGGGCTCTATCCGGCCCTCATGCACGGCCTGTTGGAGCGAGGAGTAGCCATCGCCCCCGGCCCCTACGAAGTGCTGTTCCCGAGCCTGGCCCACACCGGCGCTGACCTCGAGCGCACCGTGGGCGCATTCGGGGAAGCCGCCCGCGCCGCCGTCCGGGGCGCGGCCTGAGAGGGGCTCAGTGAGCGGGTTTGGCCCGGGCTAGGGCGGCGACCGCCTTGTAAGCCGCCTCGGCCGGCCCTGTCTCATCGGGCCGGAGCATGTTGGACATGATCCGTAGCAACCACTCCATCAAAGATCGGCTCTGCATCCCGGTCAGGGTGCACGCCCGCATCACCGCGGGCCGGCTGATAGCGCGTACGAACGCGCGGGCCACCCGGTAGTACAGGCCGTACTCGGCCTGCAGGCGCTGCTCGTACTCCCGCAGCTCCCCGGGGTCGTTACTCGTGAGCGCCTGGCCCAGGACCACCGCCGCCAGTCGCCCGGTCTCGTACCCGTAGGCGATGCCCTCGCCGTTGAACGGGTTGATCATGCCGCTGGCGTCGCCGACCACCAGATGGGTAGGCCCCGATCGGGGACCGACGGACATGCCCATGGGGAGCCGGCCGCCGGTGGCCGGGCCCAGGCATGTCTCCGGACTGAGCCCCCACGACCTGGGCACGAAGCTGCAAAAGGCTTCCAGCATCTGGGTGGTGTTGGCGCCTTTCCATTTCGCCGAGGTCGTCAACAAACCGACCCCAACGTTGACCCGCCCGTCGCCCAAGGGGAAGATCCAGCCATAGCCCGGCATGGCATTACCGGCCTGGTCCCGAAGGTCCAGCCAGGAGTCGATCCAGGGTTCGTCATGGCGCGGCGAGGTCCAGTAGCCCCTCAAGGCCATGCCCTGGGGATAGGTACGGTTGCGCTGGTTGCCGATCGACCAGCCGAAGCGGGAATTGGCGCCGTCGGCCACGACGACGTAGCGCGCCGTTACCCGGCCGCTGTGGCCGTCTTCGCCCTTGGCCACCAGGCGCGCCCCTCGTAGGGACTCGCCTTCCATGATCGCCTCGGCCGCCTCAGTGTGCCCCCACAGGGCAGCCCCGGCTTTTGCCGCTTGGTCGGCGACCATGGCATCGAGATCCTTGCGGGTCACCACGTAGCCGTAGCGGGGTAGACCGGGCACCGCGGGCCAGGGGAGTTCGAGGCTGCGGCCGAAGCCGTGCGAGCGCAGCCCCTCGTAGCGGTGGCAGGCAGCGAGTTCCTGGGCCAGGCCCATGTCCTGGAGCTGGCGCACCGAGCGGGGGGTGAGCCCGTCCCCGCAGGTTTTTTCTCTGGGGAAGGCCTTGCGTTCCACCAGGATCACATCGTGGCCGGCCTTGGCCAGCCAATAGGCACACGAGGACCCCGAGGGCCCGGCGCCAATGACAAGGACGTCGCACTCGTGGTCGCCAGCGGGGTTGGTGGGGTTCATCTGCCTCGGAGCGTTCGTCGGCCGAGCCTTTGGCGGCACGGCAAAGGGCTGGTGCGATGCTACTCGTCAACCACCCGATTAGCGGCCGGCCGTGCCCGGAGGGTGACCTGGGAGGTACCCGAAGGTGAGCCTGGGAGGTACCCGAAGGTGAGCTGGTGCCGTTGTGACGCTAGCCTAACGACTCGATGGACCAGTACCTCCCGATCCTGCTCCTCGTCATCCTGGCTCTGTTGTTCGCGATCGGCTCGTTCATAGCCTCTCGCGTCCTGGGCCCCAACGGCCATCTCAACCCGGCGAAGGTCGGCCCTTACGAGTCCGGCATAGCCCCCGTCCGAGAGCCTTCCGCCCGCTTCCCGGTGCGCTTCTACCTGGTGGCGATGATCTTTGTCATCTTTGACATCGAGATCGTCTTCCTCTACCCGTTCGCCGTCATGTTCCGGCAACTGGCCCTGTTCGGGCTCGTAGAGTTCGCCTCCTTCGCCCTCGTGGTCTTCATCGCCTTCGCCTATCTCGTGTCCGAAGGCGCCCTCGACTGGGGGCCGGGCAAGCGCGTCGGTGACCGCAGCGGCGCCGCCGTCAGCCGCACCCTCAACGCCACTGTTCGCAGGGTCGGCCGGCCGGGCGCCCCCGGCAGCCGCTCCTACGCTCCCACCGCCGGGACAACCACCGCCGGGACAGCCACCGCCGGGACAGCAGCTCCCTCCACTACGGCTACCACCACCACCACCGGCTCGGCCAAGGCAGACACCTGATGGGCCTGGAAGACCTCCGGCACAACTTTTTCACCGGGACCCTCGAAGAGGTAGTCAAGTGGGCGCGGGCCTCCAGCTCCTGGGGCGCCAACTTCGGCCTGGCCTGCTGCGCCATCGAGATGATGGCAACCGGCGCCGCCAACTTCGACCTGGCCCGCTTCGGCATGGAAGTGTTCCGGGCGTCGCCCCGCCAGGCAGACCTCATGATCGTGGCCGGTCGGCTCAGCCAGAAGATGGCCCCCGTGCTCCGCCAGGTCTACGACCAGATGATGGAGCCCAAGTGGGTCATCTCGATGGGGGTGTGCGCCTCCACCGGCGGCATGTTCAACAACTACGCGCTCGTCCAGGGGGTCGACCAGGTCGTGCCCGTGGACGTGTACACGCCGGGGTGCCCACCCGGGCCCGAGACTCTTATCCACTCCATCCTCACGCTGCACGAACAGATCCGCAGGGGCGAGATAACCCGCAGGCGAGCCGTGACGGGTGGCGGAGCCGGCATCCACCTGGAGGAAATCGAGCCCCTCCAGCTCGGCCCGACCGGTCGCAGCCTGGTGGACCGCGCTAGCCGGGCGGAGAGCAGGTGAGCGAAGACCAAACACCCCAGCCGACGCCGGAAGCGTCGGCCCCGAGCGACAGCGGGCCGAGCCTGTTGCACGGTTGCCCGGTCAGTGAGACTCTGGGCCAACCCACCGTTCACACCGACCGTGGCCGCTACCTCGCCCTCATGGAGGCTTTGTACCGGGACGGGTTCGAGTCGTGCATGGGCGTGAGCGGCGTCGACTACCTGACCCATCCCGGGCGGGACATCCCGGAGGGAGTCGCGGCCGAACGTTTCGAGGTCGTGGTGGAACTGGTGTCATTTTCCCGACGCGAACGCCTGCGGGTCCGTTGCCAGGTGCCCGCGGACGATCCCGTCGTGCCCAGCCTTTTCGACCTGTGGCCCGGCAGCGAAGCGCATGAACGCGAGACGTTCGACATGTTCGGCGTCCGGTTCACGGACCATCCCGACCTGACCCGCATACTGATGCCCGAGGACTGGGAGGGCCACCCCTTGCGCAAGGACTACGCCACCGGCCAGGTGCCGGTCCAGTTCAAGGAAGCACCCAAATGACGACCCCCTCGCTGGTCGACCTCCTGAAAGCCAAGACCTCCGAAGGCGCTCAAGAACTACTGGCGCGCGAGAGGACCAGCGTCAAGGAACTGCGGGCCGAGGTGGGCGGCGTGCTGCGCCTACCCGAAGGTGTGACCCTCGACCGGGACGACATCAACTACGAGGCTCCCGACGACGAGACGATGATCCTCAACCTCGGCCCTTCCCACCCGTCCACTCACGGAGTGTTGAGGGTGATGGTCGAGATCCGGGGCGAACAGGTGTTGCGTACCAAGCCTGTCATCGGCTACTTGCATACGGGCATGGAGAAGACCGGCGAGGAGCTGATGTACCAGCAGGGCGCCACCAACGTGACCCGCATGGACTACCTCTCGCCGTTCTTCAACGAGCTGGCCTACTGCCTCTCGGTGGAGAAGCTGGCGGGCGTCGAGGTGCCACCGCGCGCCCAATGGATCCGCATGCTCATGTGCGAGCTCAACCGGATCTCCTCCCACCTGCTCTGGCTCGCCACCAACGGCGCCGATCTCGGCGCCCTCAACATGCTCGTCTACGGCTGGCGGGACCGGGAACTGGTCCTGGCCTTCTTCGAAAAGGTGACGGGCCTGCGGATGAACCACAACTACATCCGTCCCGGGGGGGTGGCGGCCGACCTGCCCGACGGCTGGCGCGACGACGTCCTCGCCATCTGCGACACCGTCGTAAAGCGGATGGACGAGTACGACAACCTGCTCACGGGCCAGCCGTTGCTGCAGAACCGCATGGACGGCGTGGGCGCCCTCGACTCCGAAACCGCCGTTGGCCTCGGCCTGACCGGGCCTCTGCTGCGCTCGACCGGCGTGGCCTACGACGTCCGCCGCGACTTCCCGTACCTGTTTTACGAACAGGTCGACTTCGACGTGATAGTCGGCACTGCGGGAGACTGCTGGGACCGCTTCGCCATACGGGCCAACGAGATCCGCGAATCGGTCCGCATACTGCGCCAGGTGGCCAAGGCGATGCCCGCCGGGGACTACCGGGCGCAGGATAAGAAGTTCACGCCGCCGCCCCGCAACCGGATCGACGAGTCGATGGAGGCTCTGATCCATCACTTCAAGTTGTTCACGGAGGGCTTCCGGGTCGCCCCAGGCGACGCCTACGTACCCGTCGAGTCCCCCCGCGGGGAGCTGGGTTGCTACGTGGTGTCGGACGGGACCTCACGGCCTTATCGCTTGCACGTACGGGCCCCTTCGTTCGCCAACCTGCAGGCGCTGGCCCCGATGGTCCGGGGTGGGTTTATCCCCGACGTGATCGCCTGCATATCCAGCATCGACCCGGTACTGGGGGACGTCGACCGTTGAGCCCGACGCGAAAGGGGCCCGATTGGGCCCGATGCCGGCATCTCGGCAAGGATCGATATACATGGGCCTGAGCCAGGACAACCTCGTCCGAGCGCGACGACTCATCGCTCTGTACCCGCACAAGCGCTCCGCGCTCATCCCCGTGCTGCACTTGCTCCAGGAGCAGGAGGGGTACCTGAGCCCGGACGGGATCGAGGACGTGGCCACGCTCTTCGAGCTAACCCCCGCCGAGGTGCGCGGCACGGCCAGCTTCTATGACATGTTCCACCTCGAGCCCGTCGGCCGCTACCTGGTCGCCGTCTGCACCAATATCGCCTGCATGCTCGAAGGCGCCTACGAGCTCCTCGAGCACATCGAGGAAAGCCTGGGCGTGCACCCCGGCGGGACGACCGCCGATGGCACCTTCACCCTCGAGGACGCCGAATGCCTGGCCCTGTGTGGCAACGCCCCCTGCGTCACTGTCAACTGGCGGTTCTTCGGCAACCTGACCCCGGAGTCGTGGGACGCCCTGGCCGAAGACCTTCGGGCCGGCCGTCTCGACACCGAGGTCCCCCCGCACGGCACGCTCTCCCGGGTCCAGCGCTCGGTGGGCCTGCCCGCCGCTGCTCCAGAGCCTCAGCCCCCGGCCAAGCCGCGGCGGGCCGCCAAAAAGGGCGTCACCAGCTCGCCTTCCGCTGCGATCGACGCCGCCGGGCAGCCGGTGGCGCTGGGGACGTCGCGCACGACTCCGGCGGTGGCCAGCACGCTCCTGATCGACGGCCCCCCTGCGCCCGAGGAGAACGGTCGGTGAGCGCCGTCGAGACGCCGGGCCCCAAGCAAGGGCCCAAGATCGTGACGTCGCGCTTCGGCCTCCGCGAGAGCTGGACGCTGGCCTCATACCTCGACCACGGTGGTTACGAGGGCCTGCGCCGCGCCCTGGCCATGACCCCCGAAGAGGTGCACCAGGCCACCCTGGCCTCGAGCATCCTCGGCCGTGGGGGGGCTGGCTTCGACGCCGGCCGCAAGTGGGGCATGTTGCGCAAGGCCGAGCCCGTGTACCTGGTGGTCAACGGGGACGAAAGCGAACCAGCCACGTTCAAGGACCATGCCCTGATCGAAGGCGACCCCCACCAACTGATCGAAGGCAGCCTCATATGCGCCTACGCCATCGGGGCGGCCCAGGTTTTCATCTTCGTACGGGGGGAAATGGCGCTGGCCCAAGAGCGCCTACAGGCCGCGCTCAACGAGGCCTACGAGTACGGAGCCGTCGGCGCCAACATATTGGGCTCAGGTTTCTCCGTCGACATCGTCGTCCACCCCGGCGCCGGCGCCTATATCTGCGGTGAGGAGACAGCTCTCCTGGAAAGCCTGGAGGGCAAGCGCGGTTTTCCCCGCATCAAGCCTCCTTATTACCCCGCGGCCGTAGGCCTTTACGGTGCGCCGACTGTCGTCAACAACGTGGAGACCCTCTCCAATCTCCCGTGGATCATGTGCAACGGGAGCGACGCCTTTTCCGCCCTGGGCGACGGGCGCTCCCGGGGCACAAAGGTCCTGGCCTTGGCGGGCCATGTGCGCCGCCCCGGTAACTATGAGATCGAGTTCGCCAAGGTGAGTTTTCGCGAGCTCATCTACGACCCTGCGCTGGGTGGCGGTGTGCGCCACGACCGCGACCTCAAAGCCTTCATCCCCGGAGGCGTTTCCGCCCCTTGGTTCGGTCCCCAGCACCTGGACCTTTCCCTTTCCAACGAGGTGATCGCCCAAGCCGGTTCCATGGCCGGGTCCGGCGCCGTGACGGTCATGGACGAGACGACATGCGTGGTGCGGGCGGTCTGGCGGATAACCCGCTTCTTCCACCGGGAGTCCTGCGGGCAGTGCACGCCCTGCCGTGAGGGCTCGGGTTGGGTCGAGAAGATAATGCGGCGCATCGAGGACGGCGAGGGCAGGGAGGCCGACCTGGAGCTTCTCATGGACATCTGCGACAACATCGTCCCCGGCGTCAGCTGGCCTCCGGCCCAGACGACCATCTGCGTCCTGGGCCCTTCGATCCCGAGCTCGGTGGCGTCGGGCATCCGCATGTTCCGGGACGAGTTCCTGGAGCACATCCGGCTCGGCCACTGTCCCTCCCCCCCGGACCGGTTGCGAGAGAGCCCCGCTTATGCCTGAAGACGTCGCCATAACCCTTGACGGCCGCCAGGTGATGGCCAGGAAAGGCGAGATGCTCATCGCCGCCGCCGAGCGGGCGGGCACCTACATACCCCGCTTCTGTTACCACCCCCGGATGAAGCCGGTCGGCATGTGCCGTATGTGCTTGGTGCAGATCAAGGGGCCTCGCGGCTTCAGCCTCAGCCCGGCGTGCTACGTGCCCGTGACCGAGGGCATGGAAGTGGTGACCGACAGCGCTCCGGTGAAAAAGGCTCAGGACGGGGTGCTCGAGTTCCTGCTCATCAACCACCCCCTCGACTGCCCGGTGTGCGACAAAGGCGGGGAATGCCCGCTCCAGGACCAGACCGTGGCCTATGGGCCGGGAGAGACGAGGTTCGTCGAGGAAAAGCGCCACTGGGACAAACCGGTACCGCTGTCCCCGCTCGTGCTCATCGACCGCGAGCGCTGCATACAGTGCGCCAGGTGCACTCGTTTCGCCGAGGAGGTAGCCGGGGACGCCGGCATCGACTTCGCCTCTCGCAGCGACTCCACCGAAGTCGCGGCCTACCCCGGTCAACCTTTCGGTTCCAACTTCAGCGGCAATGTGGTCCAGATCTGCCCGGTCGGCGCCCTGCTGGCCAAGCCCTACCGGTTCAAGGCCCGGCCGTGGGACCTCGAGCAGGTGGAAAGCACGTGTACGTACTGCGCCGTAGGGTGCCGGGTGGCAGTGCAATCCAGCTCGGAAGAGGTAGTGCGTTTCATCGGGGTCGATAGTGACCCCGTCAATTGGGGCTGGCTGTGCGACAAGGGCCGGTTCGGGTTCGAGGCCCTCAACAGCCCCGAACGCCTCTCTCGCCCGCTTGTGCGACAAGAAGGCGGTACCGACCTGGTCGAAGGGGCCTGGGCGGCGGCATTGGCCGAGATCGCCGGACGGGTCTCCGGCGTGCCCGGTGAAAAGATCGGCGTCCTGGGCGGGTCTCGCCTGGCCAACGAGGACGCCTATGCCTGGGCCAAGCTCGCCCGCACCGTCCTGCGAACAGACAACGTCGACGCCCAGCTCGGCGACGGGCTGCCAGGCGACCTGGTGGCCGGCCTGCCGAGGGCGACCATCGACCAGGTTTGCGACGCCTCTGTGATCCTCACCATGGCCCCCGACATCAAAGAGGAGCTTCCCGTCCTCTACCTGCGCCTGCGTCATGCGGCTGTCGAGAAGGGCGTCCCGATCATCGAGATAAGCCCGGGCCCGACGGGTCTTTCCGCCGTGGCTGCCGAGCGCCTTCACTACCGGCCGGGCGAGCTTGAGGGCCTGGTAAAGGCTCTTCTCGGCGACAACCCCGTTACGGACGACGTCGCCGGCATCGCCGCCGCACAGGTCGAGCGCGCCCGGGCCACCATCGCCTCCGCCACCGGGGACGGCGCCGGGACTGTCGGCGGGGGGACGGGCGGCGGGGGGACGGGCGGCGACGGGACAGCAGCCCCCGGAGCCCCCCGGCTCGCCGTGGTGGTCGGGCGGGCGTCGCTGGCCGAGCCCGCAACGGCCACAGCAGATGCGGCGCGACTGTTGGCCGGTCTCCCGGGCGTCTCGTTCCTGCCCACGCTGCGCCGGTCCAATGTGCACGGGGCCATCGACCTCGGGCTCTCGCCCGGGCTTTTGCCAGGGCGCGTCAGCCTGGAAGAGGGGCGGCAGTGGTATGAGCACCACTGGGGGACGCCCCTGCCCAAGGCTCGCGGACTTGACGCCCTGGGCATGCTCGCCCGGGCCGCAGCCGGCCAACTTGACGTCCTGTTCCTGCTGGGCGCCGACCCGTTGTCGGACTGCCCCGATGCTCAGCTGGCGGCCCAGGCCCTGGAGGGTGCCGGCTTCGTCGTTGCCATTGATGCCTTCCTCACACCGAGCGCCGCCCGGGCGGACGTCGTGCTCCCGGCGGCCATGTACACCGAGCGGCGGGGCAGCTTCACCAACCTGGAGGGCCGCGTCACCTGGCTCGGGCAGAAGGTGACAGCCCCGGGGTCGGCCCGGCCGGACTGGATGATCGCCGTACAACTGGCCTCCCGTCTCGGCTCCAACCTGGGCGCCAACTCGCTCGAAGACCTGTGGGCCGAGATAGAGACGGTGTCGCCGCTGCACCGAGGTGTCCCCCAGGCGCTCCTGGTATCCCGCCAGGGGCGCAACGGGGTCGTCGTCCCCCTCGGCCTCGAGACCCCTTCGCCGGAGCTGACCGACGTGCCGCCGCCGCTTGACCCCATGGCCGACCCGGGCATTGTCTCCGCCGAACTTCACCCTGCTCCTCCAGTGTCGCTTTCGGTCGTAGGCCCGGGAACGGGGCGCACCAACGCCCCCGGCGCCGGGGGCGAGCAGCTCCAGGCCCAGGGCGGGGCTGGCGCGGCAGGCCCCGGCGCACCGGGAGAGGCGCCGGCTACCGCCGGCCTGGCGGAACCCTCCCGGCTTGGCCTCGGGCCGGCTGGTCCCGCGGTTGCCTCCCCGGCACCCGCTGGGGTTGCCTCCCCGCCCCCACCCGCGGTGCGGGCTTCGGGCGACGACGGCAGTGGGAACGGGCGGGGCCTGCGCCTGGTGGCGAGCCGGCCGATGTGGGACGGCGGCGTGCTCGTTCAGCGCTCGCCCTCCCTGGCCGGCCTGCACCCGCCGCTCGCCCTGCGGGTCAACCCGCAAGACCTGTCCCACCTGGGTGACGGGCATGTGGGCGAGGTGAAGGTGAGCACAGCGCGTGGGAGCGTCGTGGTGCCGGCCGTGGCCGACGACCATGTCGCCGCCGGGTCCGCGGTACTGCCGTTCAACCTGCCCGGAGGCGGTGCCGGCTCGCTCATTGACGCCTCGGCGCCCTACACCGAGCTCACGGTCGAACCGGTGGGCGGGGCATGATCGCCGCGGCCGCCGCCTACACCGGGGACCCCGTCTTCGCCCGGGGGATAGACCTGATCGTCTGGGTGTTCGTCCTGGTGAAGCTGATCATCGTCTTCGCCCTGCTCATGGTGTCCGTCCTGTTCATGGTCATGTTCGAGCGCAAGGTCGTAGCCCGCCTCGGCAACCGGTGGGGGCCCAACCGGGCCGGGCCCAAAGGCTGGCTGCAGTCGCTGGCGGACGGGATAAAGCTGTTCTTCAAGGAGGCGCTGGTCCCCGCCCGGGCGGACAAGTTCGTCTACCGGATCGCTCCGATCATCGCCCTCGTGCCCGCGTTCGTGGCCTTCTCGATCGTGCCGGTGGGAGGGACCATCTCCATCGGCAGTTACACGACCAGGCTGCAGCTGGCTGACCCACCGTGGGGCATCCTGGTCATGCTGATGGCCTCGAGCATCAGCGTCTACGGCGTCATGCTGGCAGGCTGGGCCTCCGGTTCCAAGTACCCCCTAATGGGCTCGGTCCGCGCCAGCGCCCAAATGATCTCCTACGAAGCCGCCCTGGGCCTGACCGTCGCCACCGTCGTGTTGTTGAGCGGGTCGCTCCACACGAGCGTCATCGTCGCCGCCCAGCATGGTGGCTTCCTTTACCACTGGAACATACTGCGGGCCTACGGCGCCCCGGCCGCCATCTTCTTCATCGCCATAACGGCAGAAATGACGCGGCCCCCCTTCGACCTCGTCGAGGCGGAAGAGGAGCTGGCAGGCGGTTTCAACCTCGAGTACTCCTCCATTGGCTTCGCGCTGTTCTACCTGGCCGAGTACATGGCCCTCGTCACCAACTCGGCCATATTCACCACTCTTTTCCTCGGCGGCCCTGACGGGCCCCGCATCGCCGGAAACTCCATCGGCCCGGTGTGGTTCACGATAAAGGTGCTGGTCCTGCTCTACATATACGTGTGGATGCGGGCCACCCTGCCCCGGCTGCGCTACGACCAGCTCATGGACCTCGGCTGGAAACGGCTCATCCCCGGTTCCCTCGCCATGCTGCTGATCGTCGCCGGCGCCCGTGTGGGCTGGCGTTACGGGCTGTTGGCCCTCTCGGGCAGCCTGATCGCGTTCGTGGTCCTCGAGCGGGCCATAGAAGTCGGCCAGCAGCAAGAGACCAACGCCATGTCGGAGCTGGACGCGCCATGAGCTTCTTGGACCAGAACAGGTTCGTCTCGTTTTTCAAGGGCTTCCTGGTCACCGGCAAGCAGCCGCTGAAGCCGAAGGTGACCGTCGAGTACCCCGAGCACAAGCGGCCCAAGCCCGAGCGCGCCCACGGCCGTCACGTGCTCAACCGTTACGAAGACGGCATGGAGAAGTGCATCGGTTGCGAACTGTGCGCGGGCGTCTGCCCCGCCCGGTGCATATACGTTCGGGGAGCGGACAACCCGCCCGACGCGCCGGTGTCGCCCGGCGAGCGGTACGGGTTCGTGTACGAGATCAATTTCCTGCGCTGTATCCATTGCGACCTCTGCGTCGAGGCCTGCCCGACCGAGGCTATAACCGAGTCGAAGCTGTTCGAGTTCTCCTTCACCAACCGGGACGACGCCATCTACACCAAGGCCGAGCTGGTCGTAGAGGATTCGGGAAAGCCCAAGGCGCTGCCTTGGGAGGACTGGAAGCCCGGCGACGACCGCAACACGTCAGCCTGGATGCGGGCCACGTCGCCCTCGGGACGGGCCGACCTCGAAGGCGTGCCGCTGTGGTCCGGAGATCTCGGGTACGGCGTCCGGCCGGCTCAAGCCGGCCAGTCCGACCCCCAGGCCGCCGACGTGCCCGCCGATTTCGACGTGTCGGTACGCGAAGTGGCCGCCGCCGAGCTGAAGGGCGTAGGCGTGAGCACAGTCCGACCGGTCAGGCGACCGGGCGCGGCCGGTCCGGCGGGTGCCCTGTGAGCCTCTTGGCCGTCACCCACCTGGCCAGCGCCTCGGCTTGGGCCGTCTATGCCGTGGGCGCCCTTATGGCCCTGGCCGGCGCCGCCGGCGTGGTGCTCCAGCGCAACCCCGTGCACTGCGCCCTGGCCCTGGTCACCACCATCTTCGGCATTGCGCTTCTCTTTATCGACCAGGGCGCTGACTTCCTGGCCGCCGTCCAGGTCATCGTCTATGCCGGCGCCATCGTGATCCTTTTCCTGTTCGTGATCATGCTGCTCGGGGTCGACCGCAAGGAGCAGCGCGCCCCGGAGAAATTGAAAGGCCTGATCCCCGTCGCCGTCCTTGTCGGGGTGGTGGCGCTGGCCGAGCTCTTAGTGCTTGTCCGGGTCCACTACTGGGCCACCGGCTCCAAAGCCGGGGCCGGGGCCCTCAACGGCCCGGGCGAAAACGTCCAGAAGCTGGGCCAGAGCATTTTCACCGCTTACCTCCTACCTTTTGAAATGACGTCCGCCCTGTTGGTAATTGCCGTCGTCGCCGCCGTGGTCCTGGTGCGGCGGCCTTCGCCGGCTCCGCCCGGGCCCGAGCGCCGCACGGTCGTGGGGGGACGGGAACCGGCCCGCTCCGGTCCGGCCCCGGCTAAGGCGACCGTAGCCGAGCGAAGCGCGCCAACCGGGCGCGGTAGCGGCGCCAGCAGCGGTGCGGAGCAGTCGGGCCCAACAGGAGAGGTGGTCCGATGACCGTACCCGGCGCCTGGTACCTCGTGCTGGCTGCCTGCCTGTTCGGCATCGGTGCCGTCGGGCTCCTGGTCAGGCGCAACATCCTGGTCATGTACATGTGCATCGAACTGATGCTCAACGCCGTCAATTTGACGTTTGTGACGTTTTCCCGCATGCTCAACGATCTTGGTGGACAAGATGCCGTCTTTTTCATCCTCGTCGTGGCGGCCGCTGAGGTGGTCGTGGGCCTGGGCATCATCGTGTCCATCTACCGGCGGCGCAGCGGCGCCACGGCCGACGACATCAGCTCGTTGAAAGGCTGACGAGCCATGGTAAATGCCGCCTACGCAATCGTCGCTTTCCCGTTGCTCGGCTTCATCATCAACCTGGTCTCCGGGCGGCGCCTCGGTGAGCCGGCGGCCGGGTGGGTGGGCACGGTGGCCGCGGGCGGCTCTTTCGTTTCCACGCTCATTGTCTGGGTGACCATGCTCGGCCGGCCCGCCGACAACCGCTTCGCCGACCTGACGATATTCACCTGGTTCCCTGTGGCCGGCCTACACGTCAACGCCGGGATCCTGGTCGACCCGCTGTCCATGACCATGGCCCTGTTCGTGACCGGGGTATCGACCGCCATACACATGTACTCCATCGGGTACATGCACCGGGACCCCGGCTTCGACAGGTTCTTCGTCTACCTCAACCTGTTCCTTTTCTCGATGATCGTGCTCGTCCTGGCCGACAACTTCCTCTTCTCCTTCCTGGGCTGGGAAGGCGTGGGCTTCTGCTCCTACGGGCTGGTGGGCTTCTGGTTCCAGCGCCAGACGGCGGCCGTGGCGGCCAAGAAAGCCTTCGTGACCAACCGGGTCGGCGATGTCGGGTTCCTGCTGGCGATGTTCTTGATGTTCGCCCACTTCGGGTCTTTGAACTACTCCTCAGTGCTCGGGACGCTTTCCCACGGCCACGCCACGGGCCTGTTGGTGGCGGCGCCCGGAGCCATCAAGGGCACCACGGCCACCGCCATAACGCTTCTGCTCTTCCTCGGCGCTGTCGGGAAGTCGGCCCAGATCCCGCTGTACATCTGGCTGCCCGACGCCATGGAAGGCCCGACGCCCATATCGGCCCTCATCCATGCCGCCACCATGGTCACGGCCGGCGTTTACCTGATGGTGCGGGTCGCCCCCCTGCTCCACTACGCCCACGCCACGTCATGGGTGATCGCCTGCGTCGGCGCCGCCACCGCCCTGCTGGCGGCGACGATCGCCTGCAGCCAGGACGACATCAAAAAGGCCCTGGCATACTCGACGATCTCCCAGCTTGGTTACATGTTCCTGGCGGTAGGCGCCGGGGACTACGTCGACGGCGTATTCCACATGCTCACGCACGCCTTCTTCAAGGCCCTCCTGTTCCTCGCCGCCGGCGCCGTGATCCACGCCCTGGCCGACCACCAAAACATGAAGGAGATGGGCGGGCTGAGAAAGTACCTGCCCATCACCGCCGTCACCTTCGGTGTGGGCTGGCTGGCCATCTCGGGCATACCGCCGCTCGCGGGTTTCTGGTCCAAGGACGCCGTTTTGTCCTCGGCGTGGCAGATGAACAAGGTCCTCTGGGTCATCGGCGTCTTCACCGCCGGCCTGACGGCCTACTACATGAGCCGCCAGTTCGCCCTCGTTTTCACCGGTCAGGCCCGTTGGGAGGAAGCCCGCCCCGCCGCCGTCGCCAGTCATGAGCAGCACGAGGCTGAGGGCCACGACGCCGTGGAAGGCCACGAAGCCACCGGGCCCGGGCTGCCGGCGCCCGCCCATGCCGAGGCCCGCCCCAAAGACCCGACCTGGACCATGTCCGTCCCCCTCATAGTGCTGGCCATCGCGGCCGTGCTGGGCGGGGGGATCAATTTCCCGGCCTGGCACATGGACTACTTGACCCGCTTCCTGAGCCCCCTGTTCCCCGCGGGCACGTCTGTCACCATAAGCACCGGCACCAAGTGGGCGCTCTCCCTGCTGACCACTGCTGTGGCCCTAACCGGTCTCGGCCTGGGGCTGTCCACCTGGAGGACAGCCGAACACCCCCGGCTCGAGCCGAATTTCCTGCGCCGGGCCTGGTACTTCGACGCCCTCGTGTCGGCTACGGTTTCCGGGCCGCTGCGCCTGGCCGCTTCCGGGCTGGCGTTCGTCATGGACAGGAAGGTCGTCGACGGGCTGGTCAACGGCACCGCCCGCGCCCTGGGGGCTTCCGGCCGGGCACTGCGCCATCTACAAAATGGCTATGTCCGCACTTACGCCTTGGGCATCGGCGTGGGACTGGTCGTTCTGCTTGCCTACCTCACTTTCCGAGTCGGGAACTAAACCATGAGCTTCCCGATCCTCGACCTGATCGTCTTCCTGCCCCTGGGCGCCGCCATCGTGGTCGCTCTGTTGCCCAAGACGGCACCGAGCAATGTGGTGAGGGCGTTGGCGGTTGGCGCGGCGGTGGTCGAGCTTGGCGTCGCGCTGTGGATGGTCATCGCTTTCAAGACCGGGGACGCTCACGCCGGTTTCCAGTTCACCAGCCATCAGTCCTGGTTGGCCCCGCTCAGCATCTCCTGGTACCTGGGCGTCGACGGTATATCCCTCTTCCTCGTCGCCATGACGGCCCTGCTGTTCCCGATCGCCATGGCCAGCCCCCCGGGGCAACGATCGTCGAAGTCCTACCTGGGCTGGATGCTCCTGCTGGAGTCGGCCTGCATGACGACCTTCCTGTCCCTCGACGCCTTTTTGTTCTTCGTCGCCTTCGAGGTCACCCTGGTACCGGGCTACTTCCTCATCGTCAACGGCGACGGCCCGCGGCGGGGCTACGCCGCCACCAAGTTCTTCCTTTATACCTTCGCCGGTTCGGCGTTCCTGTTCGTCGGGATCCTCGCCACCTACGTCCTCGCCTCCGCCCACGAGCCCTCCGGTACCAAGGCCTCCTTCGACATCATCGCCCTCGCCCGGGGGACGGTCCACCTACCCATCGCTGACCAGGAACTGCTCCTGCTGGCTTTCGGTTTGGCGTTCGCCGTCAAAATGCCGCTGGTGCCCTTCCACACCTGGATGCCGGACGCCTACACGCAGGCCCCCACCGGCGGGTCGATGGTGCTGGCCGGCATCCTGTTCAAGCTCGGCGCGTACGGCATCCTGCGCTGGGGCATCTTCTTGTTCCCTCGGGCGGCGGTCAACCTCGCCCCCCTGGCGCTCACGCTCGCCGCCATCGGCATCATCTGGGGTTCGGTCGTAGCGGCCATGCAACGCGACCTGAAGCGCCTCGTGGCCTACGGGACGGTGGCCGGGGTCGGTTTCATCGTGATCGGGCTGTTCGGTTTCACCAGCGAGGGGATCACGGGCGGCATCGTCGAGATGGTCAATCACGGCTTGTCGACGGGGGCGCTCTTCTTGCTGGTCGGCATGGTCTGGGAACGCAAGAAGAGCTACAGCTTCTCCCAGCTCGGGGGCCTGCAGAGCGCCGTGCCCATCCTGGGGTGGGTCTTCATGGCCGTCATCATGAGCGACATCGGGCTGCCGGGGCTCAACGGCTTCATCGGCGAACTGCTGGTCCTGTTGGGCACGTTCATCACCCATCGCTGGTGGGCCGTGGTGGCTACCTCCGGCGTGGTCTTCGGGGCCGTGTACCTGCTGTGGGCCTACCAGCGCGTCTTCCACGGGCCCGCCCAGGCCGTAAACCAGGGACTGCGGGACATGACCTGGGGGGAGCGGGCGGCGGTGGCACCCCTGCTCGCCGGCATCATTTTCATCGGCGTCTACCCCCAACCCGTACTGAGCCGGATCGAGCCTGCCGTCGACCACCTGGTAGCGCACATCGAGTACGCCGACCCCAGTTTCAGGATCCCATCTCAGGGAGTCGGGCACGGCACCTTCGCCGTACCTGCCAACCAGGTCGTGGACATGCCCCCGTCCACGGCAAAGGCGACGGCGGCGGGCACGGGGGCTAACCCATGAGCGCCGTCCAGTTGGCCGCCGGTGGGGGCTGCACCATCGACTCGGTCACGGCCAAAGTCACGGGCCTGTGCACGGGCAAGGGCTCCATCACCCTTTCGGTCAATTACGACTCGATAATGCCGCTAATCGTGCTGGCGGGCGGCGCCCTCGTCATCCTGCTGGTAGCGGCCCTGATACCCAAACGCCGGTACCCCGGGCTGTGGGCGGCGATCACGTTCCTCATCGGCACGGGGACGGTTGTCGACGGTTTGGTGCAGTGGAGCACCCTAAATGGTTACACGGGTGTCCCGGTGACCCTTGGGGACCAGATAATTTACGATCACTTCAGCGCCTTTTTCGTCATATTGTTCGGGTGCGCCACCGCCCTGGGCGCCGCCACATCGGACAGCTACCTGGTGCGGGAAAACCTCGACGGCCCCGAACCCTACATCCTCATGTTGCTGTGCTCGGCCGGAGCCGTGCTGATGGCCGAAGCGGCCGGCTTCATTAGCCTTTTCCTGGGCCTGGAGATCCTGTCTATATCGCTGTACACGATGTCGGCATACCACCGCCGCCGGGCGGCCTCGGGCGAAGCCGGTCTCAAGTACTTCATCCTGGGCTCTTTCTCCTCGGCGATCTTCATCTACGGGGCCGCCCTCATTTACGGGGCCACCGGTTCGACTCAGTTCGTCGAGATATTCAGCTTTCTCGTCGGCAACACCCTGGCGCACAGCGGGGTCTTACTGGCCGGTATGGGCCTGGTGATCGTGGGCCTGGGCTTCAAGGTCGCCGCCGTTCCCTTCCATTTCTGGTCACCCGACGTCTACCAGGGAGCACCTACGCCTTTCGTCGGCTATATGGCCGCCGTGGCCAAAGCCGGCGGCTTCGCCGCCTTGGTCCGGGTGCTCATGCTGGCACTGCCCACCGAAGCCAGCAACTGGCGCCCCGTCATCTGGGTGCTGGCCGCGGCGTCGGTGCTCGTCGGCTCCGTGCTCGCCCTGGTCCAGTCCGACCTGAAGCGCATGCTGGCCTATTCGTCGGTGAGCCAGGTCGGCTACGTCCTCATCGCCCTCCAGGCGGGGACCACCCAGGGCATGACTGCCGTGTGCTTCTACCTGTTCACGTACACCTTCATGGTGATCGGCACCTTTGCCGTCGTGAGCGTCCTTCAGGGCCGAGGCGAGACTCGCAACGACCTGAGCTCCGTACGGGGCCTGGCGTCGCGCAGCCCATGGCTGGCCGGGGCCATGCTGGTCCTCCTCCTGGGACAAGCCGGTATCCCCCTTACCAGTGGCTTCCTCGGGAAATGGGTCGTGATATCGGCCGCCATCGCCAAAGGGCAGTACGTGCTGGGTTTGATCGGCATGCTGGGCGCCGCCATTGCCGCCTTCTTCTACCTCCGGGTCGCCCTGCTGATGTACATCCCGGCCGCCGCAGGGTCAACCTCAGTGGCGACGGGAGGCCCGGGGGACGAGGACGATGGCGCGTACGGAGGCTCCGACCTCACGGCCATAGCGAGCGCGGGCCTGTCGGGCCGTGACTCCGCCGTGGCGCTACGAGCGCCGTCCACTACCCGGCTGCGGGTACCGGGGGCCACGACCGCCGTGCTCGCTATCTGCGTGGCATTCACCATCTTCGCCGGCGTGTCCACGCCGGTCCTGTCCCTGGCCCACACGATCACCCTTCCCTGGATGCCCTAAGCGGCCTTCCCTCAGATCGCCTAGCCCTCTGGCGAGGAAGGGTCGGTCAGCTGGGCCTCGAAGATGACCGCCCCGGTGGCGTTGTCCCGCACCAGGAAGAGGAACGGGTGGTCGAAGACGATCGTGACGGGCGGAGGAGCGGGCATGGCCGTGGGCGTCAGGCCCCCTCCCGTGGCGGCCGACGCTTCTGTCCCCTTCTCGCTCACGTTCATCTGCGCGTCGTGGACCACGAAGGACAGGTCCAACGACCGGGGAGACAGGGGAGAGAAGTCGGCCTCCGGGGTGAATGCCTGGCCCATGCCCATGTCGCTCAGCACCTGGTTGAGCCGGAGGGACGTCGCCAGCCTGAACCTCGGCAGCTTTATGTCCGCCCGCTCCTGTTGCAGCGCCGCGACAGTCGCGCTCAACCCGGCCGGGGTCAGTTGGCTTTCGAAGGTGCCCAGTTGCCCGAGCGGCGGCATGAGCACGACCGCCGACATATCGTCGCCCTTGTAGGGCAGCTCCGCCGCGTCCAGGTCGGCCGTGGCGGAGACGGGTACGTCCAGCGGCTGGGAAGTCGACATCATCGGGACGTCCGTCGTGGTCCCGGCGGCGACATGGAACGGTGCGGATGTGGTCAGAGAGGGATCGAACGGGGTCTGCCACGGCGCGTCCATATAGACGGCGTCCACCAATACGGCCACCACGTCCTGAAGCTCCGACGCCGTCAGCAGATTGGTTATATGGCCAGCCGTACGGGCGGCGACCCAACTGTCGATGGCACGGGCCGACCCCGCCGGGTCGCTGTCCAGGTCCTGCTCCCTGACCCCGGCGGCGAAGTCCGCGGCCAGTAGCCCCAGGTACGAGGAGCGCACCGGGAACCCGCTCTGGAGCCACAGTTGGTTGGCCGTGTCCAGCACCACGTGATCGGACGCGGCCTGGCGGCTAAGGGTGGCGTTCAATGAACGCCAGGCCCGCGCCTGCTGTTGGGGGGACATGGCCGCCGAACTCAGGGCCTGTGCTATGCCGGCTTCGGTAGGCCCGGCCGCCCCTGGCTCCAGCATGGCCAGCAGGGTGGCGATGCTCGAAGGGGAAAGCACCAGGTTGGGCCGTCCAGGCGCCAGCCGGTGCAGCAGGTCAAGTGCGAACGCCTGCTCGGCGCCGCTGAGGGCAGGGACAGGCGCGGCAGCCGGCGCCGCGACCGCGGCACTGCTCAGGCCAGTCACGGCCACGGCCGCGGCGAGTACCGCCGCGGCACCGGACCGAGCGGCGTGGGCCCCGGTCCGCCTGGAGGTCGACCACCAATGCACCGCCCGAAGCCTACGTGGCGCAGTCGTCTACCCGCCGGCAGCGGCGGCCAACTTCGCCAAGTTCGTAGGACGGGCTCCCGGGCCCGGGCCCAGCGGCCGTGGGATGTCTAGCTGCCTGGGACCTAGCTGGCGGCCTTCTCGGCACCTGCCGCCTCTACCTGGCGTTGAGCTGAGGGGACCAGGAACCGGCCGATGAGCGGCAGTTCCCAGATGGACTCGGCCCGGGCCACGGCGAGTGCCATCGGCAGGGCGTGCTCAGGGGAGTCATAGACCGCATAACGGGGTTGCCAGTCGGGGTCGAACTTGGCGTTGAACCGCCACAAAGACTCGATCTGCATCGAACCGCCCATCCGGCGCACCAACCAGGCCTGGGCCTTCTGGGGCAGGCCGTCGCCGGCTTCCCCGGCCAGGACGGCCCTCATCGTGGCGAAGTTCAACCCGAGGCCTTTGTAACCCCGTTCCCGTAGGTGACGGATGGTCTCGACGATGGCGAAATCTATGAGACCGTTGGGATGTTCAGCGTTGTCGCGGCGCATTAGGTCGAGGGAGAAACCCTCTATGGCCGGCGCTGGGACGTACTGGCAGAAGGCCACCGCCGGCCCCGGCCCCCGCCCGTCCTCGCCCAGCGGGCCATGGACCACGGCCAGCAGCAAGCCTGTGTCGCGCGGGTCGAATATGCGTCCCAAGGTCATGGAAAAGCCGCGCTCGACCCCGCCCCGGCGGCTCTTGGTCATGACCTCTTCCAGCTCCCGAGCCAGGCCCGGGCCCACGTGAGCCGGGTCATGAAAGCTTATGGTGTAGCCGTTGCGAGCCACCCGGTTGACGGCTTGGCGCAAGCCCTTGGACTTCCCCCCTCCGAGGGAGAACCGCTCCGTACGGACGACGGCCTCGTCGCCCACGTACAGGTCATGCATGCCCGTGGCCCGGTAGATGGGCAACCAGTCTTCGGACGCCCCGAGCAGGCCCAGGCTCCATCCCCGGGCATCGGCGAACTCGCGGAAGCTCCGCCAAGCGCCCTCACGTTCCGCCGGCGGCCCCACAGGGTCGGGCGAGACCAGGCAGACGCCGCTGTAAACGGCATAAGCCACCACCGTCCCGCCCCAGAAGTAAAACTCCTTGTCCGAGCGCAGCGTGAAGTAATCGAGGGTCCCGGCGCCGTACCGCCTGACCACCTCCCGGGCTCGTTCGAGCCCTCCGCTACCGTGACGGGGCCAGCGGGCCACGACGGGCCGGAACACCATCCAGGCCGCCACCAGCACCAGGCCGGCCGTCACCGAGAACATGGCGGGAGAGAAGAAGTCGTCCAGACGGTCGGGCAATGGGACATGCTTCATCCCGACCATGCGTTCGACGGTGGCCTGAAAGGCTTGTACCCACCCGATCCGGGCAGACCGGCGGTGGTGCACCGTAGTGGTGACCCAGGAGGTGCCCTCCAGCGCCAGGGCCCCGGCCACGATCGCCGTCACGGCCAGGCCAACCAGGCGAGCGAGGGCCCGGCCGACCGGAGGGGCGTCACTGCCGGCCCGGAACGAGTCGCGCCGGAGCCACAAGAAAGCGGCGACGCCCAGTGCTATGACGGCGCTAGTCAGGGGGGCCTCTGACGAGGCCGTCGCCCATGGGCGAAAATGGTGCCTGGGCGCGCGCTACCAAAGAGGCAGTACCACCCCAGGGGCCCTTTTGTCGTTGGCGCGGAGGGGGCTTGTCCGCCCGGGCGTTTCCACCAGGCACTATACAACGGCGACGCGGGTTTTCCGGTC
>Ga0182027_10003674_pt1 | contig 24117 bp, 19 predicted proteins | sample 712E1DmetaG_FD_121300 | JGI IMG/M metagenome (GOLD analysis project Ga0182027, IMG submission 121300) | Permafrost microbial communities from Stordalen Mire, Sweden - 712E1D metaG (Illumina Assembly) | ecosystem: Environmental > Terrestrial > Soil > Wetlands > Permafrost | place: Sweden... | reverse complement strand
TATTTCATGCGGTTCAATATGCTGCTGCTGTCGAAGAATACCATCCATACCGCGAACACGACAAGGGTGATAGTGTATTTGTTGACCAATATCCTGAAGATCTTTGTAAACACTTTTTTAATTATCAATTAATCAACTTCTTCTTGAAATAATTATATGTCTCAATCTGTGACCGGACTTCAGTCCCGCCGTTTTTTTTGTATTTGTTTGCTTCTCCGGGACCGATGATCCTTGCCTTGACATTGTCGCTGAGCTGGATCTTCAGCATGTCCATGATTTCGTGCTGGATCTCTTTGCTAAAGATAGGGCAAGCCACCTCGATACGGTTATCGAAGTTTCTGACCATCCAGTCGGCAGAGGTTATGAAATATTGGGGATCACCTCCGTTGGCGAAGACGATGACCCTCGAATGTTCAAGAAAACGGTCAACGATGCTGATGGCTTCGATGTTATCGCTCAGACCTGGCTGGCCGGGGACGAGGACACAAATGCCACGTATGATCAGTTTGATCTTCACACCGGCCTGACTTGCCTTGTATAGCTTTTTAATAATGGTTTCATCCACCAGGTTGTTCAGCTTGATGATGACCCATGCTTTTTTTCCATTCCCGGCATTGCGGATCTCGTTATTCAACAGGTGCATGAAATGGTTGCGCATTAGGAAAGGCGCTACGACAAGGGTTTTATACCTCATCGGGCGGTAATTCGCTTCCATCTGGTGAAAGGCATTTGCTACGTCGGCAGTAATTTTTTCATGAGAAGTAAGCAGGCTTTCATCTGCATAAACATTGGCAGTATCTTCATTAAAATTGCCAGTTCCGATATTGGCATAAAAAAAATCCCTGTTATTTTCTTTTCTCCGGATGAGGATAAGCTTGCTGTGAACCTTAAACCCGGGAATTCCCTGGATCACTTTTACGCCTTCTTCCTGCAGCCGTTCTGTATAGAGGATGTTTGCTTCTTCGTCGAAACGTGCCTGAAGTTCCATGAACACGGTTACATATTTTCCGTTCCTGGCTGCATTGATCAGTGCATTGATCACACTGGAATTTTTAGCAGCGCGGTAAATTGTCATTTTGATCGACCTTACCTTTGGATCGATAGACGCCTCGCGCAATAAGTCGGTGATGTATTGGAATGACTGGTATGGATAGTGGAGCATGATGTCTTTCTTCCGGATCGCAGCAAGGATACTGGTATTCGGAGGAAGGTCCCGGTGCCGGAGGGGAACAAGGGGTGCATTTTCAAGTGTTTTCGATCCAAGGTTGGGAAAATTCATGAAGTCTTTGAAATTATGATATCTTCCCCCGCCGCGGATAGGGTCATCCTTGCGGATATCCAGGCGTTTGATAATGGTCTTGAGAAGGGTATCGGGAATGGAGTTGTCGTAAACAAAGCGTACCGGGTTCCCCCGTTTGCGCTGTTTCAGGCTTTCGGTCATGATCTCCAGGAAACTCTTCGAAACATCGGTGTCGATGTCGAGTTCCGCATCCCTTGTAAATTTCACCGTATGGGCGCTGAAGGAATCATAACCGAAAACCGAGAAGATATCAGAAAGGCAATAGCGGATAACATCATCGAGAAGTATGATGAATTTTTTACTTCCCGATTGCGGCAGGATGAAAAACCGCGAAAGTGTCTTGGTAGGCAGTTCGATCAGGGCATAATCGGCTTTGGCAGATCCGTATTTTTTCAAGGTCACCGCGAGGTAGATCGATTTATCCCGGAGAGATGACATATCTTTCAGGTTGCTGATCATCATCGGGAAAAGGAATACACGGACCTCTTCCTGGAAGTATTTACGGATCAGTATTCCTTGTCTTTCCGTCAGTTGGGTTTCATTGATAATGAAAATATTTTGCATCCGCAGTTCATCCACGATCTCCTGGTAAATCCGGATGAAATCCTTTTCCTGTGAGATTACGATGTCATTGATCTCTTTCAGGATTTTCCGGGGGTTCACATTAAGGGAGTGATGTAAACGGTCCATTTTGATCATCCGGGTCAATGTGGCAACCCTGACGCGGAAGAACTCATCCCGGTTATTGGAAAAAATGCCCAGGAATTTCAGCCGTTCTATCAGCGGGTTCCTGATGTCATCAGCCTCCTGCAATACCCTTCCATTGAAATGCAGCCAGCTGGTTTCGCGGTTAACAACCGGTATTTTGTTATTTTTTCCCATGGCTATGGTAACATCTTGGGAAAGACGATGAATTCATTTACCGGGTCGACAGAGGGAATGGACTCCCATTTTTCGGTATTAAAGGAGATACAGATTGTGCCTGAGGTCGGTAAAATATCCACTCCCGGGTGAAGAAAGAGGTTTGCCAGGTGGGTGATGGTAGGATTGTGGCCGAAGATCATTAATGAATTGACCTCATTTGAGGTCGCATAGATGAGATCGAGGATACGGTCATAATACCCGTCGTAGATCTTCCGTTCCACACGGATCTTATCTTCCGGATACCCGATCCCCTTTGCAATCAGGACAGCTGTCTGAAAGGCACGTACAGCCGGGCTTGAGATCATCAGGTCGATTTTAACAGCGTGTTCCTTCAGAAACCGGATTACCTTCAGAGTTCTCTTGATCCCTTTTTCCAGTAAAGGACGTTCCATGTCGGATCCACCGGGTTCATCCCAGGAAGATTTTGCATGCCTGACAAGATATAGTTTTTTCATGGTTAATAAGCAAACAACGGAAATTCCTTCATCATCTCGTTCACTTTCTTCCTGGTCTTTACGATCTTGTCTTCATTCTCAATATCGCTGATCACTTCATCGATCAGTTCAACAATCAGTGGCATATGTTTCTCTTTCAATCCACGGGTTGTGATAGCAGGCGTTCCGACACGAAGTCCCGATGTCTGGAACGGTGAGCGGCTATCAAAAGGAACCATGTTTTTGTTTACCGTAATATCTGCTTTCACAAGGGTGTTTTCAACCTGTTTACCGGTGATGCCGGGGAATTTCTTCCGCAGGTCTATCAGCATAAGATGGTTATCCGTTCCGCCGGAGATGACATGGTATCCTTTGTCGACGAAAGTTTGTGCCATGATGGCAGCATTCTTTTTTACCTGGATAATATAATCCATGTATTCATCCGATAATGCTTCAAAGAAGGATACGGCTTTGGATGCAATCACATGTTCCAGCGGCCCGCCCTGGATCCCGGGAAATACGGCTGAATCAAGCATCGCCGAGAACATCTTGGTTTCACCTTTCGGAGTCTTCAATCCCCAGGGATTTTCAAAGTCTTTGCCCATCAGGATCATGCCGCCCCGTGGGCCGCGAAGTGTCTTGTGTGTTGTGGTCGTTACAACGTGACACCAGGGAATGGGATCGTTGAGCAAACCCCTTGCAATCAATCCTGCAGGATGTGCGATATCAGCCATGAGGATCGCCCCGGTTTTATCGGCAATCCCGCGCATACGCTTGTAATCCCAGTCGCGGGAATAGGCGGAAGCCCCTGCTATGATAAGCTTTGGCCTGACCTGTAAAGCCTGTTCTTCCATTTTATCGTAGTTGATCATGCCGGTGGCTTCCTCCACCTTATATCCCACGGGTTTATAAAAGATCCCGGAGGAATTTACCGGTGAACCATGAGATAAATGTCCGCCATGCGAAAGATCAAGCCCTAAAAAAGTATCACCGGGTTTCAGAACGGTCATGAGTACAGCCATGTTGGCCTGCGCACCCGAATGAGGTTGAACATTTGCCCAATCGGCATTGAACAACTGCTTGGCACGGTCAATCGCCAGTTGTTCGGAAATATCAACAAACTGGCATCCTCCGTAATATCTTCTGCCAGGATATCCTTCTGCATATTTGTTGGTCAGGCAGGAGCCCATTGCTTTTAGTACCTGGTCACTGACGAAATTTTCGGATGCGATCAATTCAATCCCGCTTGTTTGGCGGTTCAATTCTTTTTTAATGACACTGAAGATCTGTGAATCTTTTTTCATGATGAGAATAAATTAAAGAAATTCGGGTACGTTGGAAGAAAACTTGCGATTGAACGACAAAATTAAGATTTATTTGAAATAATTTGACCAATTTTGTGGTTAGAACGAAGGAATGCTTTAAAACCAAAGCACAAAACTCAAAACTGCCGTGTTTCATTCAAAAACCATCATTACAAAAACCTGGATATATTGCAAAACTTAAGTAACAGAAAAATCTTTCCCCTTAAACTTTCCGGCACCCTCCCCCGGAATGTTATTCATTTTTCATTTTTCATTATTCATTTTTCATTTTTCATTCTTCTGTTCTTCCTTTTTCCCACTACAGCTTTCTGCCAACTTGATGCCGGGCCGAACGACACGATCAATCCCGGCGTTCCGGTAACGCTGACTGCCACATATGGCAATCCCGGGATTCCGGTCATTCTCGGCGATGATGATGTTGCAGGACCTTTTCCGATTGGTTTCAGCTTCCGGTTTTTCGGAAAGAACTTCACAGAGTTCTATCTCGGCTCCAACGGATGGGTCAGTTTTACGCCCAGTCCAAACACTGCAGGGATCCGGAATCCCAAGACATTGCCCACCACAGACAACACATATCCGAAGAATGTGATCATGGGCCCATGGATAGATTTGTGGCCCGGAACCTTCGACACTTTTGTGTTTTATCTTACCCTAGGGGATGCACCCAACAGGCAACTGGTAGTAATGTGGTGCCAGGTTCCTATGTATTCCCAGAACAAAAGTGATTGTTACGATTCAATAGCCACATTTCAAATCATTCTTCATGAAGGAGTAAATACAGTTGAAAATCAGATATTGACTAAAAAACGTTGTGACTCCTGGTGGGATAACCGGGCAACCATAGGTGTTCAAAATGGAGACGGTTCCATTGGTTTTGCAGTTCCCGGCAGAAATAACACTTCATTTACGGCAAGCAGGGAAGGCTGGCTGTATACTCCCGTCTCAGTGGATAGTTTCGCAATTACATCGATCCCCTTTCACATGCAACCGATTGTGCCGGGCAATAAAATTGTTTACAACTGGTATGAATGGTCCCAGCAGATTTCAACAAACCAAACCATTACCGTCTCCCCTAATGAAACCACATGGTATTATGTTTACCTGGATCTGTGCTCAGGAATTACCCTGAAGGATTCGGTCCTTGTTTTCGTTGCCAAACCAGTTCCCAATGCATTCACACCGAACGGAGACGGGCTAAATGATAAATTCAGGATCATAGGTACTCCTTCTGAAAATATTACAAAGTATAATTTCCGGATTTTTGACCGTTGGGGGCAGATGATCTTCAGCACGACCGATATCAACGAGGCCTGGGACGGCAAAGCCAAGGGACAATATTGTCCTGCAGGGGTATATGTGTGGGAAATCTTTTACGAGGACAGCAAAAAGACAAAGGTTACCAACAAGGGAACTGTGATGCTGATCCGGTAAGCTGAAAGTTTATAAAGTTTGTAAAGTCACAGAGTTACAAAGCAACTTACAAATAAACATCTGAACAACTGAATAACTCACCAATTTACCAGTTCACTACTTCAAAAATACGTTCATATATTGGTACAAAATAATAATAACCGGATGAAAAAAATTATTACGACTGTTCTATTAGTTTCAGTTCTTTTCCCGGTGATCTCATTTTCACAATCTGAGACAAAAACTCAACATGATAAGCGTATGCAATGGTGGCGGGATGCACGTTTTGGCATGTTCATCCATTGGGGGTTGTATTCCGTTCCTGCCGGCGAATGGAACGGTAAGACCGGCTATGGCGAGTGGATCCGGACTTCTGCTGAAATCCCTCTCGACACTTATAATCGTTTCAGGGAACAATTCAACCCGGTAAAATTCGATGCCGATGAATGGGTAAGAATGGCAAAGGATGCCGGGATGAAATACATCGTCATCACATCCAAACACCATGATGGGTTCTGCATGTTCGACAGCAAGCAAACGGATTTCAATATCATGAATACTCCTTTTCATCACGACCCGATGAAGGACCTTGCCGGGGCCTGCCACAAGTACGGGCTGAAATTCTGTTTTTATTACTCCATCATGGACTGGCACCATCCTGATTACCTTCCACGGAGGAGTTGGGAAAAGAACCGGCCGTCGACTGGCGCCAATTTCCGGCAATATGTGGATTATATGAAAGCCGAGCTGAAGGAACTGCTGACAAACTACGGGGAGATCGGGGTTCTCTGGTTCGACGGGGAATGGGAAAATACCTGGAATGAGAAATTCGGGAAAGAGATCTATTCATACTGCCGAAGCCTGCAACCCCAAATTATCGTCAACAACAGGGTGGGCGCAGGCAGGATGGACATGGAAGGCCTTACAAGGGAAGGCGCATTTGGCGGTGATTTCGGTACACCGGAACAACAGATTCCTCCTACCGGTTTACCGGGTGTTGACTGGGAAACCTGTATGACTATGAATGATCACTGGGGATATAACAAGAACGATCATAATTTTAAAACCCCAAATGAGCTGATATGCATGATTGCCGACATTGCTTCAAAAGGCGGAAATTACCTGCTTAATGTCGGCCCAACCAGTGAAGGTTTGATCCCGCCTGAAAGCATCGAACGGCTGAAAGCTATCGGTACATGGATGAAAGTGAACGGAGAAGCTATCTCTGAAACACAGTCCAGCCCTTTTCATTCGCTGGATTGGGGAAGATGCACAAGGAAAGAAATTCCGGGTGGGGTTCGTTTGTTCTTTCATGTATTCAAATGGCCGGAGAACTATACGTTGGTCCTTCCGGGTATCCTGAACGACCCTTCAAAGGCATATTTGTTGGCTGATGCCGCTAAAACGCCCCTTGAGGTTGTCCGGAAGGATGATGCATTGATGATTTCACTTCCTGAAAATAGCCCCGATAATGTTAACTCAGTAATTGTTTTGGAACTTGTTGGCAAACTGGATCTCACCGAACCGCCGCGAATGGTTTCTGATTTCGATTTCTTTGTTGATTCAGCGGAGGTGAAATTAGAAAGCGACCGTGAAAATGTGGAGATCCGTTACACCATTGACAGCAGTTATTGTGACACTAAATCTCCTTTATATTCCCACCCGCTGGTTTTAAAAAGGTCAGCTGCTATTTCTGCCAGGTGTTTCCGGAACGGGAAACCTGTGTCAGGAATAAATACTATGATCTTCAGGAAGATAGCAGCAATCCCCGCAGTTAAGATTGGGAAAATCGTTCCGGGGATCAGCTACGCCTATTATGAAGGAAACTGGGACAGCATCCCGGATTTTGAAAAACTTAAACCCATGAAGGAAGGGATCCAGGATAATTTTAGCCTTGACCCAAAAACCGTAAAAGAATATTACGGATTCAGTTTCAAAGGCTATATCGCAGTTCCGGCAAATGATATGTATGCTTTTTCTACAGACTCCGACGACGGAAGCAATCTCTGGATCGACGGGAAGAAGGTCGTGGATAATGATGGTCTTCATGGCGGGAAGGAAGTGGAGGCAGCGATTGCATTAATGAAAGGTTATCATGAGATCCGCGTCGACTATTTCAACAAAACCGGTAGTGACGGAATTACAGTTTCCATCCGGAGCACATCCTTGAAAAAACAACCGATCCCGGCGAGGATGCTTTTTCATTGATAGCTGACGAGCTGATGAGTTTACGAGCTGATGATCTGTTGAGTTTACAGGATGGGAATTTGATGACTTTATAAGCTTTATGAATTTTATAATTTTCGTGTGAATAAGATTCTTCCTGTTTTCCTTCTCATTATCTCTTCAGTTTGCTTTGGACAGGGAAATAGTGAGCCCTGGCCTGGAGAATTCTTCAAAGGATACTCCCGGTCGGTTACAACCGGCAAATTCTCCTATCATTCCCCTCAACCCGACGTTACCGAATCCCTTTTGCTGCGGTCCATCGATTCGGCATCTTATATCTCCTGGGAAACGGAAACAGTTCCTTACGACTACAATTTCACTGCCCCCTTTGCCAATTTTGTCTGGATGTTCGGGATCGACGCGAACCCCGAAAGCCACAAATACCGTCTTTACGTGAACGGAACATACTGCCTGACTTTTGCAAACCCGCTGGTTTCAGAAATTAAGCCATGGACCGTATCGGGGAAAGATGGTAGCTCCCTGACATTCCTGACCACCATGCTGGATAAATATGATGACCCGATGGGGTATGCTGTTCTGAAACTTCCGTCAGAATTGATCAGGAACGGAAAACCCCAGGTCATCAGGGTGGTTGGCGAATCATCAGGCAGCAATGTCTGGTACATGACGTTCGAATCAGCGGTTGAGGAAAAACTGAATATTGTACAGGAAGAAGCAGTTGTCAGGAACGGGAAGAAACCATGCTATTCCGTATTGTTCAACTTTGTTCACCTGGGCCCCGCAATAACAGGTAAGTTAAAGATCGACGAACAGCCATATATCTTATTCAGGCTTCAGCCGGGATTTAACAGTATTCCTGTTCTTATACCTGCGATAAAAGGTACTTCCCGTCACACGGCAACATATAACCTGGCGGGTTGGGGGTCTCCCGCACACAGGAATTTTCTTGTTCACCCTGTCAGGGAATGGACGATCTACCTTGTACAGCATGCGCATACTGACATTGGGTATACACGCCCGCAAACGGAGATCCTTCCTGAGCACCTAAGGTATATTGATTATGCTCTGGATTATTGTGACCAGACCGATTCCCTGTCTGAAGAGGCCCGGTTCCGGTGGACCTGCGAGACATCATGGGCCCTGAGCGAATACCTCAGTTCTCGTCCCCCGGCCCAGATTGAACGACTGAAGAAAAGAGTAGCGGAAGGAAGGATCGAACTGACCGGATTGTTCCTGAATTCTTCGGATTTATCAGATGAGGCCACAATAGCCTCATATCTGCAGCCGGTTAAACAATTCCGGGATGCAGGGATCCCTGTCACCGCTGCGATGCAGGATGATATAAACGGCGTTCCCTGGTGCCTCGTGGATTACCTGGACGGATGCGGGATCCATTACCTTTCTATGGGACAGAATGATTCACGCGCGCTGAAACCATTCGACCGGCCAACCACATTCTGGTGGCAGTCGCCATCGGGAAATAAAATACTCGTTAACCGTCCGGAGCATTATATGTGGGGCAATTCACTTGGCATTCTAACTAACCCTGCAACATTCGCACAGAATCTCTTTCAGCATCTTTCCGATATCATGAAGAAAGGATATCCCTATGACCATTATGCCATTCAGTTCAGCGGCTATCTTACGGATAATTCACCTCCCTCCACCACCGCCTGCAAACTGGTTGAACAATGGAATAATCAATATATCTGGCCGAAATTACGGCTGGCAACTATCAGTGAATTCGGGAAATATATGGCAAAAGAACATACTGCGGATATTCCAACCTGCCGGGGTGCCTGGCCCGACTGGTGGATGGACGGGTTCGGGTCGGCATGCATGGAAACCGCTTATACACGCTCGGCACATGAAGATTTTATAGCGAACCAGGGACTTATGGCAATGGCCGTTATCATGCATATCAGCATACCGGACCACCTTGCTGATCTCTCAAAACAAATTTCCAATGACCTGGCATTTTATGATGAACATACCTTTGGCGCTGCCGAGAGCATCAGTGATCCACGGATTGAAAACAGCATTGTACAGTGGAATGAAAAATCCGCCTATACATGGGATGCCGTCAAGAAGAACGGGATCCTGAAGGAGGAAGTTCTTGGCCTTATCCAGGATAAATTACCCCGTCTTGATCTCCCTTCAGTCTCAGTGTTCAATACGCTCAGCTGGCCACGCTCGGGAATGTTGAAGGTATATATTGATCACCAGGTTCTGCCTGTCGGGAGATCCTTTGCCATTGTGGATGATCTTGGAAAACCTGTTCCTGTTCAGCAGCTTGAATCGAGGGAGGAAGGAACCTGGTGGGCCCTCTGGGCAGCAAATGTTCCTCCCATGGGTTATGCCTCTTACCGGATCATCGTGGGAAATGGAATCAGGAATGACACTAAACCCGCATTTACCGGGACCCTTGAAAATGAGTACTACCTTCTTCGAATCAATGTTTCGAAAGGAACAATAGAAAGTCTTTTTGACAAGCAGCTGGGAAAGGAACTGGTCGATTCGAATTCAGCTTATCAGCCGGGACAATTCATTTATGAGAGATTGGGAAAGAATCGCCACCAGCTGGAAGTATTGAAACTGGACGAGGCCACGCGGACCGTTCTCAGCGATGTTCATTTTTCCGGGAATATCATTGACGGACCTGTCTGGCAGAGTATTTCCCTGTATGGTTCTGCACCGGAGTGTGCTGAAAAAGACGGCATCACTTGTGAGATCCGTTTGTATAAAACTGAAAAGAAGATTGAATTCCTCTATTCCCTGAAAAAACTCCCGGTGACAGATCCCGAAGGAGGATATATCGCATTTCCTTTTCAACTGGAAAACGGGCATCTTGTCTTTGAAGTCCAGGGAGGCACAGTAAGACCGGGAAAAGATCAGCTGGAGGGTTCGGCTTCAGACTGGAATGGCATCCAGAATTTTGTTTCCGTGAAAAATGACAATTCCCAGCTGGTCCTCGTAAGTCCCGAGATTCCCCTTGTGCAGCTGGGTGCCATTAACCTTGGAAAGTTCTCCAGAATTGCCAGTCCCGCGTCAAACTCAATCTATTCCTGGGTCTTCAATAATTACTGGACAACCAATTTTCGTGCATATCAGGAAGGTGAATTGAAATGGACCTACAGACTGACCTCATCGAAAGATACCTCCGCTGTTTTTCCGGCAACTTTTGGATGGAATGAACGGATCCCCATGCCGGCAAGGGTATTTCCAGCGCAGGGTACGGGTACGAATTCTTTTCGCAAGTCATTTATCGATCTGCCCCGGGATCTCTTGCTGATCAGTGCGAAACCTTCATCCGATAAGACCGGAATTATCTTACAGGTCCGGGAAGTTGCAGGAACCCATTCCTCCATTACCTGGCACGATGTGCTGTCTTCATGGCCGGGCCTGAAGGAGTCGACTGACGCCAGATCCGCTTTTGAAGTGGATGTCCTGGAAGAAAAAATTGCGGAAGTTGAGAAAAGAATTGAATTTAAACCTTATGAGACGAAATTCATAAAAATTGTTTTTTGATGTACCCTTCTCCTGTAACCCATGTCTATGGTTCAAACATTGGAAAGGGGCCGGGGGATGGGTTATAAGGCTTTATGCCGTTGTATTTTTCAACGAAGATGTTCATTTTTATCTTTTATTCTGGTAAGGTTGAACTTGTTTTATAACCGGATTCTCGCCTGGATTTCCATTTCCGATTTCGCGTTACCTCTGATCATATCGAGACCGGTGCCGATCACGTTGCGGTCGGAATACCAGGTCTGTGAATATCGGATCCAGAAATCCATCCAATGAAAAGGAGACCATTCTGCAAGAAGGAAACAACGCAATCCTTTCCCTGAATAGGAGGGGACAGAATAACCATAAAGAACATCACTTTCATAGGCATAAATCCGCTCGTTCCAGGAATCGGTATCAAACAAGGCATAAAGAAAAGCCAGCGAAAAATGACTGCCCGGGTGTTTATATGAAAGATCCTGGCTGAGAAGGTAACCAGACCCGGGATTTAAATTACCGGTCCGGTTTCTCAGCCATTCAAACCGGCTTTTCAATAAAAGGGATTCGGAGACCTGCCAGTTGGCCTGATAACGCAATGTCATCGATGTCGCTTCTTCAAGGATATTTACAGGCCGGATGTTTTCTGCAACATTGATCTGTTTTAACCTTTTCCTGAACCGGAGGTACATCCTTACATATTTCCCCGCCGTATAATCAGATTGTATTTGGTATTCGCTTCCGCGCGAAGGTGCGTCTGTACGGTACTTCAGCCAGGGAAAACGATACAGATCAGCATAACCGGTGAGACCAAGTCCCGGTGCTATGCCAGCGTTGAAGGTCACCAGAACTCCTTCTTCGTTTGCATTGGTGCTGTTCTGTCCAAGAGCATCGGATAGCAGATCCTGGTAATTACGCTGGTAATCGCGGAGAGAAAGTGAAAACATCAACCTTGGATCAGGATTCACCTGGATCCCGGTTAGAAATGCCATCCCGCCATTCCGGCTTCGCGAACATTCACCAAATAAAAAGGCATTTCGTAAAGAAACCTGGAAATCAATTCCAAAATTCAGGTTTTCTTTTCCGGAGAAAGTAAAGATGTTATAGGGATGGATTTTGGGCTCCAGGCTGGCACTCCAGTGGCTCCTGAAACCGGTAAGACCGATAGACAGGAAGGAATTCCGGAAGTTAATATTTCCCCCATAAATGGATTCACGAAGTGAATTCTTAAACTTAATTTCCCGTGGGATCCGGTGATAGCCGGTTTCAGAAAATGAACTGATCATTTCTGTATCGCCGGTTAAAGTATCACTTGCTGTTACATTTGCATCCCGTTTGTGGTTTGACCAGAAAAGGGAAAGCCTGAATTTCCATTTTCTCAACACCAGGGCAGCTCCCCGGAGATAGTTCCCTTCATTGGTCGACTGGCTGGGTACAATGCCCCGTGAATACCTTCGCACATTACCCGTTCCCGGAATGGCGCCCGCTGATATTCCGGAGCTGAGCGTAAGTCCCTGGCCAAAATCCACATTAAAATTTCCAATGGTAATTTGCTTCAGCATTCCTGTATTCTGCAGGCTGAGATATCCGGAGTAAAAATCCATTCCGTATTTCTGGTTTCCCCTGAAAAACTGTTCCCCGGCATCCTTTTCCCCGCTGAAGCCCATCGAAAGCCGGTTGTAGAAGGAATATGTGTAACGGAAATACAGTTTTGCAGGACTACCTGCATACCCTGCATTGGGATTCTGTTCAAGAATGGAATCTGGAACATGGTAACCTGCCTGCTTCTGAACGACCTGTCCGGCTCTCATCAACAACTGGTTCCTTCCTGATCGCAGTAGATCCTTCATCCGGATGGGATGCTTTTCCATTTCCTGACCAACCGAAACATATGGCAGGATCTCACGGATAGTTGCTGAATCAAATCCATCCACAACCTTAAGCTCATAAATGGAATAAATCCTTCCATAAAACTGGATGTAATTAATAAGATTGTTGATCTGCCGGTCACTCAGGAACTGGAGTTGGCCTAGCTCCTCATGATTTGTATGATTCAGATTGACCGGATGGTTTTGCAGGCGGTCAAGAATATCTGAGATTTCAGAAAAATCGATCGGTTTGTCGGAGGTTTCCGACAGTTTTTCTGTCGTTCGTTCGATGAGATCAGGGTTTTCATTTTGTGACCGACCATCCGCAGGAAATAAAAAAGCGCAAACAAAGATGCCTGATATCAAATTTTTTAAAAGATTATTTTTACCATAATAGACACATAGGTCAAAATAGGAATTAATCTTTTTCATTATCAATTTTCAATTACTTTTTCTTTTTTCCGAAATAATAAGTAAGCGAAGCCTGTGGGGAATATCCGAGAACAAGATGATAGGACGAAGCCAGGTCAAATTGCAGGTTTCCAAACTCCAGCCCAAATCCGAATGTGAACGTGGCCGGGTTTGACTGAACCCCCATCCGGATAAACAGTGATTTTGCAGGCCTATACTCGATTCCTGCTTTCAGAACGGGTTTATGTAACAGGTCTTTTTCCACTTCCACGTCGGAATGCAACCCCCCGGTGATTCTCCAGCTGAGTCCAAAGCGCATGAGTGTCGGGAGCCTTTCATGTGTCAGGGAAGATAGTTTTACCGGAACAGGGTTGGCTATATGCAGCCCCAGCCAGAGATGCTCGCTGGCCCGGAACTGCAATCCAATCTCACAGGAAAAATCATCGTTATCCTTAAAACCATCTGAGACATGCAGGCGCAGGTAATTTACCTGTACCCCGGCAGAAAATTTTTTTGTCAGCCGCATTCCATAGGACAGACTTGCATTCATCTCTGAGTACAATGCAAATCCGAAATGACGGATCGAAACGCCGAAAGCTCCTTTCCCGGCCGGAAGCGTTATTGCAAGAGCTTTCTGGCTCAGGTCTTTTAAAAGGTAACGGTTTTCAAAATAGATCCCGGCACTGAACCTCCTGCACCAAGCGAGTCCTGCCTGGTTGTTGAATACCGACCATTCATCGGACTGAGTTATCGAAGTGTATCCCAATGCAGCTGCCCTGCCACCTATGACAACATGACCACCGGCAGCATAAGCGCAATTGGAAACAAGCAAAATGAATGATAAAGTAATCCGGCCCTTCGTCCCCATCCTCTGTATTTTTTCTGCTTAATCGGTCAAAAAGGAAAAGGTAATAGGCTTTCTTGGAATTTTTTTTGAACAGGAAGAATGATCCGGTCAGAATTATGTAGTATGAAAGAAAAAAGATGAATTATGAATATTGGTTACTGGATGCTGGATGTATGGGTATGGGGATATTGAAAAGGATACTAATGAATGGTTTTAGGATTAGATTTAATTCCTGCATTCTTAATTCCTGCATTCTGATTTTCTGCATTATGAAATATCGTCATTCAGTTGTATTTTTGAATCCTCATTATAAATTATAGAATATGAAGACGACCATCATTGATTTTCTGAAGGAACTTGAAAAGAACAACAACCGCGAATGGTTCCAGGCAAATAAACCCAGATATGAAGAAGGGAAAAAGGAATTCGAGGATTTTATCAATTCCCTTCTCCCGGCCATCGCAAAATTTGACGATTCCATTAAATTTCTGATTGCTAAGGATTGCATCTGGCGCATATACAGGGATGTCCGCTTTGCAAAAGATAAGTCACCTTATAAAACAAATTTCGGGGCATTCATGGCCAAAGGCGGTAAGAAGAACCATGGGCCGGGGTATTACTTCCACATGCAGCCTGGCGAGTGTTTTCTCTCAGGAGGCGTCTGGATGCCGGAACCTGAAGTCACCAAGAAGATCCGGAAAGAGATCTTTTACAATTATGATGAATTTAAAGGTATTCTCAACCATAAGGATTTCAAAAAATATTTTGATGGAATTGATGACTGGGATCGGCAGAAGCTTCCTCCGCGTGAGTTCCCAAAAGAGTTCCCTGGAATGAGCCTTCTCCTGAACCGCAGCTTTACCATCTCCCATGCCCTGGAAGAGAAAGTATTATACAGCGAAGGCCTGCTCGATTATACGGTGAAAATTTACAAGGCGATGGGCCCCTATAATAATTTCCTGGCAAGGGCAATGGAAGGATAAAAAGTGACAAAGTCACAAAGTGACAAAGTAACAGAGTCACAAAGTGACAAAGTCACAGTAATTTTACAGCGCATTAGCTCATCAGCTCATCAGCTCACAACCTGCCAATGATTGTTTGCTTCCCCGAAACTACCTGGTTGAGTTCAATTTCCAGTTTTGTATCCAGCGGCAACAGAAGGTCGACCCGGGATCCGAATTTGATGAAGCCGAGTTCATCACCTTGATCTTCAGGAGTTCCAACTTTGGGATAGGTGACAATTCTTCTAGCAACGGCGCCGGCAATCTGGCGTATCAGTATTTCTTTCCCTCCGGCTGTCTGGATCACGGTGGTTGCCCGTTCATTTTCCAGCGAGGATTTTGGACTGAAAGCCACCATATGTTTTCCCGGGTGGTAAAAATAATACTTGATCATTCCGGAAACCGGGAACCAATTGATATGAACATTCCGGGCCGACATAAAGATCGAAACCTGGATGCGCTCGTCCCTGAAATATTCAGGTTCCATTGTCTTTTCGATCACGACTACTTTCCCATCTGCCGGACAGGTAATGATATTTTCCCCTCCGTTAAGCGCCCTGGCAGGTGACCGGAAAAACCGGACGATCATTATGAAAAACCAAAGTCCAACGACATAAAGAATGATATGAAACCAGGTCTGCTGGGGGAAAATATGGTTAAAAGTCAGCAGAACAACGGCTACAAACAGGAACGCAATAAAAATGGTTGTGTATCCTTCTCTGTGAATAGTCATCTTTTTATTTTAAAGAACGGTCTGAAAGACGAAGTACAAAAATACAAAAGGAGCTGAAACAAAGATCGTATCGAAACGGTCAAGAATTCCCCCATGTCCGGGTAAAATATTTCCGGAATCTTTCAGGTTCAGGCTTCTCTTAAATAAGGATTCCGCCAGGTCGCCGAATGAGCCGAACAGGATAATAAGCCCGGTAAGCACCAGCAGGTGTATCAGCTGCGTCCCTTCGGTGATAAAGTAAAACCCTGCAACAGCAAGTAAAGCCACGATCGTCCCCCCGATGGTTCCTTCCCAGGTTTTTTTCGGCGAGATCCTTTCAAAAAACTTATGTTTCCCGAAATTCTTCCCTACAAGGTAAGCCCCCGTATCATAGATCCATGTGATCAAAAAATAAGCTGTAAGGTATGCCGGGAAGTGATGAAATACAGTACCTCCGATTGGATCGTTCATCATGTTTAGCAGCGAAACCGGCAGGGCAATATAAATCAGTCCGAATATGGTTACTGCAGCATTGATCAGCGGCTTTTCCTTCTTCCGGTATAATTCAATGATGATCGGGATAAAGAAAATGGGCAACATGACAACAATGGAAATTGTAAGTAGATGTGGCCCCCGGAAAAAAAAGAATCCTGTAATCAGCAGATACAGAATCGTTCCCAGGAGGGTCCCGGTGAACTTTTGTGGCTTGCATTCTTCGGTAACCGTAATGGAATAGAATTCCAACAACCCGAGTATGACCACTGCAAGAAAGATCGCCGCAAAAAAGAACCGGTTAAGATAAAGGGCTAAAAGGATCAGGAAGACCATGGATAGCCCGGTGATGGTGCGTGCCCAGAAGTTACTCATCAGAAATAAATCGGTTTACAATCAGTTTGGCTTTCAGAACATCATCCCGGCGGATGTTCAGTTCAATTTCTCCGAATGCAAGGTATGAAGAATCTTTTTTGTTTACGATCACCGCAGGAATATCCTCATTCTCAAGCAGGTCCTTTAGCATCTCCACCTTGTATAGTACCGTGGAACTGTAAATCACTTCCCATTGTTCATCTGCCGGTTTATTCATTTTCAGGAGGTCTGTCTTCAATGAGGAATACATACAATTCCTTGGGGCCGTGGGCTCCGAGCACCAATGTTTTCTCAATATCGGCTGTACGGCTCGGCCCTGTGATCAGGGAGATCAGCGAAGGAAAATTATCTTCATACTTTTTTCTGATATCCTTTAATGCGTCTTTCAGGTCGGGGACAAGTTGTGATGTATAGGCAACGATGAGATGGGTCTCCGGGAAAACAGTCATCCTTCGTCCGGGCGAAACATGCGAGGAAACCATCACCGTGCCGAGTCGGGCAATCAGGTATTCGCACCGTGTGATCCCAAGTTTCATATCCGTGAATTTTTCCGGGTCCGATTCAAACGGGATCCCTCCCTGCTTCAGCAGCAGCTGTAATTGTTCATCATAACAATACATCACCGGCCAATCCTTTTCAAGGATGTACGATTGGAGAAAAGAAAGAAACTCATCCTCGCTCTCACAATAACCGAATTTACCGGATACTCTCACGAGCTCTTCGGCAAAGGTCACATCCAGCGGTTCGGTCAATGGAGTATAAACGGAAGTCTCCATATCGATGATCGGGTAGGGTGGGTCCGTCTTCTCGATCAGGGCATCACGGATCTTCTTAAGGACTTTTTCTTTTGATGTACTCTCGTCCATTGTTACTCAATTTTATCAATGCCATTCTGACTATCAGCAATCTCAGGCTTCACCTCTTCCACAGCAGCAACTTCTGCTGGTACTTCTTCTGCAGGAGTTTCAACAACTTTTTCTTTTGGTCTGATCCCTTCAAAATCTTTATCCTTTTCAAAAGGACGTTTGCCGAAAATATCTTCCAGATCTTCGCGGAAAATGACTTCTTTTTCTAATAATACTCCAGCAAGTTTTTCAAGATTTACTCTGTGATCCACCAGAATTTGTTTGGCTCTGATATAAGCCTTATCAATGAGTTTGCTGATTTCTTCATCTATAACCTGGGCGGTCATTTCGCTGTATGGTTTATTGAATGAATATTCCTGCGCACCGGAGGAATCATAATAACTGACGTTTCCGATTTTCTCATTCAAACCAAAATAAACTACCATGGCATACGCTTGCTTAGTCACTCTTTCCAAATCATTCAGAGCACCTGTAGAAATTTTTCCAAACACTACTTCTTCCGAAGCTCTGCCTCCGAGGGTTGCAGTCATTTCATCAAACATCTGTTCAAAGGTTGTGATTTGTCTTTCTTCAGGAAGATACCATGCAGCTCCCAAAGCTTTACCACGAGGAACGATAGTTACTTTCACCAGCGGGTTTGCGTGTTCAAGCAACCAACTTACTGAAGCATGACCGGCTTCATGAAAGGCAATTACTTTTTTCTCGTCGGGTGAAATAATTTTATTTCGTTTTTCCAATCCGCCGATGATACGATCAATGGCATCAAGGAAATCCTGCTTTTCAATGGACTTTTTACTATTCCTTGCAGCGATCAGTGCGGATTCATTACATACATTGGCAATGTCAGCTCCTGAAAATCCGGGAGTCTGCTTGGCAAGAAAATCCGTATCAACAGAAATATCAAGCTTCAGCGGACGAATATGAACTTTAAAAATTGCTTTGCGTTCTTCGAGGTCAGGAAGTTCGAGATGTATCTGCCTGTCAAACCTGCCTGCACGCATCAGAGCCCTGTCGAGAATATCAGCACGGTTGGTAGCGGCTAGAATGATCACACCCACATTGGTACCAAAGCCATCCATTTCGGTGAGCAACTGATTTAAAGTATTTTCTCTTTCATCATTCGCTCCGGTGATGGCGTTTCTGCCACGCGCACGTCCTATTGCATCAATCTCATCAATAAAAATAATACATGGCGCTTTTTCTTTCGCTTGTTTGAAAAGATCACGAACTCTTGAAGCACCCACTCCAACAAACATTTCCACAAAATCAGATCCGGACAAAGAGAAGAAAGGAACTTTTGCTTCCCCTGCAACTGCCTTTGCCAGCAGGGTTTTCCCGGTTCCTGGAGGACCGACCAGCAATGCACCTTTTGGAATCTTACCTCCAAGTTCAGTATATTTTTTTGGATTTTTCAGGAAGTCGACAATTTCCATGATCTCCACCTTGGCTTCTTCCAGTCCCGCTACATCATTGAAATTAATATTTACACTGGTATCCTTGTCGAACAATTGAGCCTTGGCTTTTCCGATATTAAAAATCTGTCCGCCGCCACCACCAGCACCACCACTCATACGACGCATGATGAATATCCAGAAAACAATCAGTAAACCAATCGGAATGATCCAGCTTAAAATATCACTGCTCCAGTCCTTACTGTTGTCAATGCTTGGAGTGATTTTTTCCCGATCAAAGCTATCTTGCATTCGGGCTTTTTCATCCTTTGTTTTTCCGATGGTATCCTTTTTAAATACATTGAGCTGCGCATCTTCAAACTTCTGTGCAAAATGATCATCCACCTGCATGGTAAACTGAGCGCTGGAACCAGTGGTGCTTATTCCCTTATCTACGTATTTTTTATATCTGGGAAGTGTAAGCCTGTCCTTCTTAACATAAATTTCTGCTTTTTCTTTTCTAACAATAACAACCTTTTCAACATCATGGTTCTTCACCATTTCATTTTCAAACTGGGTCCAGTTAATCTCTTCTGTGGAACCGTTCCAGCTGAAAAACTGTATTAAAATAAAAGCTACAGCAATTATTCCATAGATCCAATAAAAGTTGAAACCCATTTTAGATTTCTTCCCATTATTAGGCATCGGTGGTTTTTTTCCGGGATTGGGGTTTCTATTCTCCGCCATTCAATATTCCTTTTCTTAATTAATTAATTAATTTTCCGAAGCTATCTGCTTAATTTCTGCATCAGCCCAAAGCTTCTCCAACTGATAAAAGCGCCGGGCATCTTCATTAAAAATATGAACCACCACATCAAAATAATCAAGCAGGATCCATTCAGCATTCTGATAACCTTCGGTATGAGTCGGGTTTTGTCCGGTGGTTTTTTTTACAACCATATCCACCGAATTCGCAATCGCTTCTACTTGTGTACTTGACGTACCGTGACAAATAATAAAGAAATCAGAGATCGCTCCGTGAATATTCTGTAAATTTATACTGACAATATCTTTTCCTTTTTTTTCCTGTATTCCTTTTATGATAATTTCTGATAAAGATTCGGAATTGTGTTTTAGTTTCTTCTTAGCCATTCAAGTTTATTACGTGATAATCTGCAAAGGTAAGTAATTATTAATAAACAAATCATAAAGAATTTTCGTACGTTTGATTTTTATTTTCCATTCATAAAAAGCATGCTCACTCACGAAATCATCCGGCTTGAAATTACCGATTCAACCAATCGTTATGCTGCAGCATTGATTTCAGAAAAAGAAATAAATGAAGGAACTATTGTGCTTACCCGCTGCCAAAGTGCCGGGAAAGGGCAAAAAGATAATGTATGGGAGAGTGAAGGCGGTAAAAATCTTACCTTTAGTATGATTTTATCTCCTGTGTTTCTTCCGACAGAAAAACAATTTTATCTAAACAAGATCATTTCCCTTGCTATTACTGATTATCTGAAAAGTGTGATCAATAATATTCAGGATATAAAAATCAAATGGCCCAACGATGTGTACGTGGCTGATAAAAAAATAGCAGGCATACTGATCGAGAATTTTCTATTGGGAAATAGAAATAATTATTCCGTTGTTGGAATAGGTTTAAATATCAATCAGGAAAAATTTCTGAGTGATGCACCCAATCCTGTTTCACTGATAAATATTACCGGTGAAGTTTATGATACGGATGAAGTGCTGACTAACTTGTGCAATAGTATTGACAGGCGTTATGAGCAATTGCACGATGGCAGGTATGCTGAAATCGACAGTGATTATCTTAATACATTATTTCGTTTTGGAGAATTCTTTCTTTATGAGATCAATAATACTAAATTGCAAGCAAGAATAATTGGCATCAATCTTTTTGGAAAATTAATTCTCGAAACGCAGGCAGGTGAGAAGATTGAATGCGATATACATGAAGTGGTGTTTGTGCTCTATTGACAAGCCCATCAGTTGGGCGAAATTTGTAATTCAACTCTGTGATAAATTTCAATTTTAAAACTTAAGGCCTCTCCAATAATCCCCGCCAATAAACTGGCATTAGAAAAATTCTCCTAAATTTAAAAACAAACCACTTGATTTCCCTTGTCCAAAGCCATAATCAATAGCTAAATTCGATTTTGTAATTTTATTTATTTTTATTCTTAATCCGATTCCTTTAGCAAATAATACTGTATTGAAATTATTTGAAGGATATTCAGTAAGGGATTCTGCATTAGCAAACACTACTCCTCCAAACAATCCATTGTTAGTAATTTTAAAGCGGTATTCGCTTTCGAGATAAACAAAATCAGTTCCCCTGAATCGTCCCTGCACATATCCTCTTCCGGTGTTATCGTATGCGTCCCAACCTGTACTCGGCAAGTCTAAATATGGAAGCTTGCCCGAAACGGTGATATTGTTATAACTCCAAAAAGCTAATATATTCTCCGATTCAAAAGGAAATTTAAAATATTTTCTTACCTCAATCAAAAGTGATTTCGAATTGTAATCACTTCCGATTGCATTAAAATTATTCCGCAACTGCACGCTTGCAGTCATACCTTTGTCTGGATTTATTGGGTTTTCTCTGTTGTCGAACCTTAAATTAAACGACAAACCAGATGTTATTGATTTATCATTTAAGCCATATTCTATTATTTGCTGATAGATATTTTCAGGGCCCGATAATTTTTCTATCTCCCAATGATAATCCAAATGATAACCCAAACCCACGAAGAAGTCCGGAAAAATCTCCCGGACAACTATTTCGTGAAACTTTAAATAAGCAAAATCAATATGAAAGGCATCGGATAGAGAGTTGTGACCACCCAAGCCAAATGTTTTCGTCGGGAACTTATAAATTCGCCAATCGCCAATAAATTTCAATTTTAAATCATCATCCGCAATATAAGAATTAATCATTCCCCAATATTGATTGAATTGGGAGTAATCTGCACTTGCAGAAATTAACGAAAGTTTAGACTTATTTGTATCCAGATAAAAGGAAATGTTGGAAGCTATAACACCTGTTAATCCTGTCGCCATAGCATATCCGGCAGCCGGAACAACAGATGCATATATTTTTCTGTTTTTGCCTGAAGTATCATCCACCACAGATTCACCATTAACTACTTTTTTATAAATGTCGATAATGTCTTTCAGTTTGCTTTCTTTGTGCAACTTTACAATGCTATCCTTTTTCAGTGAATCGCTTTTAGTCTGTGAATAAAGGCAAAAACTAAAACCTGCAAAAAGTGAAATGATAATTATTCTTCGTAGCATTTTGTAAAAGCTTAAAGTGCAAAGATTAGCTTTTATTTATTCATAAATTTGCAAAAAACAAACAAATTTATAATAGCGAAGTAAAAAATCATAATTTATAATTCAAATGTTTTATTGTTCAATTATTCCTCTCGCTCGGGAAGACTTGTGTGTCGGCAGGAATGTCACTTTAAAGTTTCAGATCAAACTTCTCTTTTAATTTACTTGCAAGTACATTCACAAAATTCTGTAATGGTTTAGTAGCAAGCATGCTCATCATTGGATTTAGTTCTGCTTCAAAAGTAATCTGTGCTTCACATTTATCTGCGGCGAGAGCATTCAACATAGAATGTAGACTATAAGACAATGGTGTTTTCCCGTCAGGGATCATCACTACTTTGCGGTCAGGAATGCGCTCGGATATCATCATTGCAAGATCAGTCATTCCTTTAATAGTGAATGAACACGTATCTTTAGTGGATTTCCAGTTGATCACCTGCTCGGGCATCAGATCCTGAAAGTTATTAAAATCGCTGAGGAAATTATAAATAACATCCGCACTATTGTGGATCACCACTTTTTCGCTTTCAATATTTGTCATAAAATAAATCGGATTATTCGTGGATTACTTTCCCCATTGTGCAGGATTTTCACGCCATTTTTCCAGTGTGATCAGGTCGCCTTCGAGTACATAACTGTTGTTAACAGCCTGTTGTATGAGTGTATCATAATTGGTCAACGTTACTAAAGAGCATTTTGCTTTTTTGAAATTATCTTCAGCTGTTTTAAAACCATAAGTAAAAATCGCCGCCATGCCTAATACTTTACAACCGGCACCCTGCAATGCTTCAACGGCTTTTATACTGCTGGTCCCTGTGGAAACAAGATCTTCGATTACCACAACCGACTGACCTGATTCAACCACACCTTCAATCACATTACCCAATCCGTGGCCCTTTTCAGATGAACGGACATATACAAAGGGCAATCCCATTTCCTGCGCTACTAAAGCTCCGATAGCAATACCACCAGTGGCCACACCAGCAATCACTTCTGGTATTCCATACTCTTCAGTAATGATATCAACAAACTGCTGACGAATATAATTTCTTATCTTCGGAAAAGATAAAGTTTTACGATTATCACAATAAATCGGCGACTTCCATCCCGATGCCCATGTAAATGGTTTTGCAACTTCTAATTTAATTGCTTTAATTTGCAGAAGAAATTCTGCAACCTTAAAAGCGGAATCATCCTTTAATTTCATGCGGGCAAATGTATAAAGTTTTTATCAACGACAAAAAAATTTTTCTTTCGGAGAATATTATCAACTCACCAATAGCCGAAAGTGATTTAACATATAATTATACTGATAAACATTCACTTGAATCGGTGATTGAACACTTCTCAAACGATAAAAAAGCAGAAAAATTGTTTATCAGTTCAAAAAATGTTGAAATTTTATTTAATGATTTTCAATCGCTGTTTCATTTTATTGACGCTGCCGGAGGTATGGTGGAAAATCATCATCATGAAATTCTTTTTATTTTCCGTTATGGTAAATGGGATCTTCCAAAAGGAAAAATGGAAGCCGGTGAAAGCATTGAACAGACTGCGCTGCGGGAAGTGGAAGAAGAATGTGGTATCAGCGGATTAAAAATTTCAGAAAAACTTCCCTCTACTTTTCATATTTATAGTCAGGACGGAATCCGAATCTTAAAAGAAACTCATTGGTTCAGGATGCAATGCAGTAAATGCAATCATCCG
>Ga0182027_10003673_pt1 | contig 24121 bp, 14 predicted proteins | sample 712E1DmetaG_FD_121300 | JGI IMG/M metagenome (GOLD analysis project Ga0182027, IMG submission 121300) | Permafrost microbial communities from Stordalen Mire, Sweden - 712E1D metaG (Illumina Assembly) | ecosystem: Environmental > Terrestrial > Soil > Wetlands > Permafrost | place: Sweden... | reverse complement strand
GAGTTGGGCCCCGCCAATCTTCGGTGAGCGATCGCCCGCGTCCTCGCCTTTGCGCGACGGTAGTCCAATGCTGTTATAGTGCCGCCTTTTCTGGTCGGGAATATCGATTTCGAAGACGGGGTTCCGTCGCCAGTCCAGGTCGATGAGGTGCTCCCAAACCGCTCGCTTCTCGTGCAGTTGCAGAGCCCGCCTGATGGCTTCAATCAGATCTGCCCGGACCTGTTTGACCGAAGCCTCCTGATAGCCGCTGAGAAGCGGCTTGGCGAAGCAGGTAACCACGTTCGGCATGCTGCGCAGCGCCTCGGAGATATCCCGCTGGTGCGTGCTGGAGAAGATCACAATGGGAAGACTCGGATCTGCCTCGCAGAGGAGCAGCGGCAGCAGGGCCCACTGCAGAGGATTTTCGCTCTTGCCCTGTAGCCGGTCTTTGGCCGCTTCAAAGGCCAGAAGCGTCCAATCGCCTTTCGTTTTCACTTTCCGATAAATCCCTGCCAGCCGTTCCAGGAATTGGATCTCATCGATCGATGCCCGGTGCATTCCCGAATCGGGGAAGAGGCGGAGATCGAGCAGGACCACATCGAAGCGGCCTGTTCCCAGGACCTTGAGCTTGGCCCAATCCTCGGGGGAAGACGCCGCGGCTTCCAGCAGGGCCAGCAGAGTCTCCGGGCTATTCTCAGCCCGCAGGAATATACGCCCCTGCTCAAACTCCCACGAATCCGAACCGGGCTCGAACGGTGGGCCGGCCTGGCCCGTCAGGAGAACAGAAAGAAGCTTGGCGTAACCGAGGCGAATCTGATCGTCAACCAGCAAGAAGCGTACCTGTTCAAAACGTCCAAACATGTCATATGACGGAAAATGCTCTGAACCGGAGCTCATTGTGTAGACGGCGGGCCCTTCGGACCACTGGCTGGCCGGGCGCAAGAGCCCGAGCGTTTCCAGAAAGTTCCGGAGGGCTCCAATGGGCTTATCTTGGGCCAGTTCGGCCCAGAGATCCCTGGCGCCTGTATCGTTGATCTCCGCCATGCTGTTGAGGAGGACCAGAGGGCCGATCAAGTTGGCGACTTCGTGACGGCCATGAGCTTGCGTGAGAGAATGGAACCACAATTCACGGATGTGATGGATGACCGGATCCTGCGGCTGGGCGGAGGCGAGGGGAATCGAGACATCGGCGGAGAGATGCAGATCTGCGAGGAGTTGGGCCACCCCATATCCCTCTCGGCCGAAGCGCGCCGCTAGCAACGCCCGATCTTTTTGCGCCGACGCAAGAAGCGCTACCAAGGACTGTTCCTCTGGCATGCCGAAGACCCGATACAAGCGTACCCAGGGAAGATCGGAGAGCAGCAACGGCAATGTTCGCACGCCGAACGAGCCCGCATGCTTGTGGCTGGCAAGATCCACCAGCATGACGCTGAAGCCCGTGGGACCGCGCAACGCCATCCATGCCACCCAGTCGAATGCCGTAACCCGGTCGGCCAGATTCAATCCACTTTGCTCGGCCGTGGAAGCCGGTACTTCGTCGAACACCACAACAAGATTGCCGTTTGGGGCGAATTCTTTATTCCAAAGCTGGGCGAAGTCTTCCCGGTAGGAGTAGACGGTGCGTCCATCTCCAATCAGGATTTTCAGAACCTCGAAGACGGGACTCATTTGTTTCGGTTCGTGGGCTGGAGTTGGTTGCATTTCATGGCTCACCGGTCGCTGCCTCCCTTCTTCGTGCCCGCGGCACGCCGGGCGCGGGCGTATCTCAGGACCCGTTCGCTGCAGGATCCCGAAGCCGGTTCCCTGCCGCTCAATTCGAAAATCCGCTTAATGAAATCTGCCGCCTGCATGGTGGTCAGATTCTGGCGCAGGAGGATCTTCATCGCCTTGGTAGGGCTCAAATCGCCCAGAATCTCACTCTTTCGGGCGGCGCCAAAAGGGTCGCGCGTGAGTTCCAACGCAGCCTCAAGGAGTTCCTCGGCCTGGCGGCCGTACTGGGTATTGAGTTGGTGCAGCGCCCCATCCAACTCCGCGCGCTGGCTGCGTGGCCGGGGCAGTACGACTCCATCAGTCTCCGGCACCGGCAGCGGTTCCAGCCTGGGGACAGACGGCTGTTCAACAGGGAACAAGTTGCGTGGCAGATAACGATCAAGCGCTTCGTCCCAAGTCCGCGAGTTGCGGGCCACTTCGATGGCCGTGCCCCGAAGATCCGCCACGTTGCCAGGCCAGTCGTAATGGACCAGCCGCTCGACCAAGGCTGGATCGATCTTCTTGGGCCAGACGCCGCCGATGCGGCGAGTCTCTTCCTCGAGAAACTGGCCGAAAAGGAGCGGGATGTCCTCGGCGCGTTCGGCCAGGGATGGAAACTTCAGGTGGATGCCGTATTCACGGCCGAGGCGGTCGAACAGGTCGGGAAGAAAGTTGGTCCGGTGGCGGTAGTCCAGATCGTCGATCGGCTGGTTGGTGGCGGCGATAAGGAACACGTCCACGAAGATTAATTGGGTTTGGGGATCGAACTCGCCTACGATGCTGCGGCGGGCGTCGTTCGCAGCCGGACCGCTGGGGGGAAAATTGCCGAGACGCTTCACGGCGCGGCGGCCATCACGCAGGCGTCCGTATTCGAGTAGGTCCGCCTGCCCGCGCGGGGGCAGGTTCGCGATCTCATCCAGGAACAGAATGGCTTGGTGCGCCCGCTCGGCGGCTCCTACCTGAGGCCCCGGGGAATCGGTATAGGCGCCCGGCCAGGCACCGAATAATTGCGCGACCAACAACTGCTCGCTGCCCGGTTGCACGCTGAACGTCTGCATGGGGCGTTCCGCGCGGGAGGAATGCCGGTGGATGTAGTTGGCGAGCGAGGTCTTGCCAGTACCGCGGCCGCCCAGAACCAGAAGGTTCCCATGCGCGTTCCTGGCCGCCGACCTGGCCGCCCGCAACGTCTCCAAGAGAGCCACACTTCGGCCGGCAAGAGCGCCGGTCTCATCCTCGATCAAACCGTACTCCTCCAGCACGGCCGCCAGCCTATCACGCGTCAACTCGTCCTTCTCCACATAAGCCAGGGCGCCGGCGCGGGCGGCCTGGCCGCTGCGATCGGCCCGCAGTTGCGCACTCAAAACGACCACGGGAACGCGGCAATGCCCAGGTCCTCTGGCTGGATCCGGCCAGGCATCGATCATAGCCTGGAGAATTGTGAGTCCGAACGCGAAATCCGCGCGCGGCGGCCAATTACGGTCCGGGTGCAAGGGGCCTGCCTGAACGGGCCCTTGGTCGAACTCCAGATCGAGGAGAACGAGCGCGAGCCGGCGGGAAGCGAAGTCGCGCCAGAAAGACTCGATCATGCTCAAAGCTACGGCAGAGTCGTTCTCCACGCGATCCTGAACGCGGCGCTGAGACGAAGTGAACCAGGCATCGGCGATCGCATCCTCCACCGTCAGCTCGTCGCCGGAATTGAGAGGCTGGATGCCGAGGCGCTGGCAGAGGCGCATTCTGTCGCTCCGGCTATTGCCATAGAGATCGTCGACGAATATGATAAGCGGCCGGCTCATGGGAGCACGACTCCCTGCGGCAGCGAGAGGGCGTCCCGCAGGCGAATCGCTTTAGCTTCCATAAGATTGAGATATTCGGTCTTAGTGGTACGATCGCCTTCGCGCCACACAGCCTCTGCCTCCGATGAAACCTGGGTGAAGGCCTCGATTGCTTGCCGCAGATCGGCCTGTAGCGAAAGAATGAGACCGTCCGCGACGTAGATCTCGTGCAGGGATTGACGGAGCAACTCCTTGGTTCTCTCCTGGAGGCGCCACAACGGCCCCTGGTCAACCAGTTGGGAGGGGCTAAAGTCCGCGATCATGGAGGCGAGAAAAACGCGCAGCTTCTCTAGTTGAAACGAAATGCCGGCCAGCACCTCGGGTAGCGGGGCGCCCGGAACGGCGGCCAACCATACTTCCCGATCTGCTCGCATCTCGTAAAGCAAACGACGTTCGAGCCATGTATGGCGTAGCGCGCCGCGTTCGTCACCCGCACGGCAAGCGATTCCCGAACGGACCTTCAGATCTTCAGAAGCTGCAACTCTTTCCATATCTCCGCTGCAACAGGCTTGGCCCGGTGATGGTTGATAAGGGCTAGATTCAGGGATGCCTTAGGGTCGGCCCTTAGCATCTGATATTCTTGCTCCGCTTGGATGATGATGTTGCGGAGAACCGGGTCTTTTCGCAGGGCCGCCTCGAGTTGGGAATTCGGGCCCGCAGCATCCAGAGCTCGCATAGCCAACCATAGAGCCAAGAGGTATTCTCTGATCTTCGGATCTAAGATCTCCCAATTCACAGGAGGCTTGGCGGTCTTGAGATATTCCTGGAACTTACTCATTCTTTTCTTCAGTTCCGGGCCTGGTTCGCCGAGCGGGACCGGGGGAACCAGAAAATGGACTCTGCCAGGGTACTTCCCCCGCATCTCTTCGATTACCTCCGGGTTCTTGTCCAGACCCGCAAGCATTGTGCCCTTAAAGCACAAAACGTGGGCGTTCGGGTTCTCCATCAGCTTGGGTAGAGAGGCGTGTACACGGGTCTCGGCGGGACCAGTCAAATGAAAGAGCACTACGTAAGGCCGTTCCAGCTCGTACGGCTGCCGAGCTTTGGTGGTGATATAGTCCGCTGTCTCGATGCCAAAACGCGCGTCGGCCTGATCTATGCTGTAGAGTTCCATTTCAGAGAACGTCGTCGGAGTATCGGGGGCCGGTCCATGTCATCACGATTCTCGCGGTATCCGTGAATTCCAGTGTCGCTCGTGTACCCCTCCGTTCCTCCGTTCGAGTCAGCAGCCTGCCATCCCCCACCACCGGCACTCCACCAAAAAGCTCCGTTATGGCGGACGCCATGTTACCCCGGGTAAGGCTGCCCCGAGATTCGATTTGTTTACACTGCTCGCAAATATCCGTCACGTTCACCTTGGCCAGGATTTCCTGCATCTTCTTGCCGAACGCCAGAGACAATCGCGCGGTTTGATCGGCCTCTCTGGGCGTGAGTTCCAATTCGGCCGATTCCGGCATCGCGTAGTCGTGGCAGAGCGCCTCCAGGCCGGCGATGGTCTGCAAAGGCCAGGTGGACAGAACGTAGAACTTGTCGGTATTCTTGATGTCGTCGGCGGTTACGCTCAGTTCCTTCTCCGGGTTGAGCAGATGGAGGCCGGCTATCATGTAGTCCGCGCGCATGGGCTTTCCGTTGCGCCCGGCATGGTTGAACCAGTACTTAGTCATCTCAAATAGTTCTTCGGCTTCGGCGGAATCGATCGCGGCTACCTCCAATCCCAGGCTCGGGTAGTTGCTTAGCAGCATCCGAGCGATTCTGCGGTGTTCTGCAAACTTCAAACGGAATTGCATGTACTGCCATATCGGGTCTTCCGCCTCGCGTACTTCTCCAAGTCCAGCCAGCACGGTCGCCGCAACGTGTCTGGTAGCAAGCTCAATGCGGCCCCTCTCGTCGGCTGCATGATCGGCGAATTTATGAAAATCATGGCACACCAGAACTTCGCAGGAGCCAGCCACGATCTTTTGAGGGACTGCTGGGAAATAATCGTCTCCCATGGTCCCAGCGCCAAACAGGCCCCTCACCGGTGAAATTACGGTTTGTAATCGCGCGAGCGGTTCTTTGGCTTGGTCAAGAAGCTTAACCACTTCTCTGATTGGGTCCTGAATACGGGCATAGGCCAAGGCTGCGTCTTTTTCCCGCTCGCGCAGGAGGGCTTGCGTTTGTTCCTGGGATTTCCTGGCGCTGGCGTTGACCAGGTCCAGGTTGCTCCACGACATCTGATAGAACATCATCAGGGTTTCCATCAGAGCGTCGAAGTCGCCCGTTTCCTCAAAAGTGGACTTCCACTCGTGAGTAACGCCGACGCAAGCGTAAGCCCGGAAGTATCCATCCCTATCCAAGTCTGTTTTGGCTGGTTTAGTGCCCCCGTGTGCCAAGGATGTCTTGATGAACCTGTTCAATTGGTCCGTGTTATTCCGCAAGCTCTGCAACGTGGTCTGGACGTCGGCTTTCAGAGGCGGTTCGCCAAACAGTTTGGTGACGACGTAACGGACAATATATACGTCGGGGACAACCTCTTGCTGCTGTCCTAACCACCTCCTGATTTTGGTCGCAATGGGCCCAATTTGCGCCCCCGGCGCTTGCTGCTTCATTCCATCACTGGCCTCTTTCAATAGCCACGGAAGCAAGTCTCCATTAGGCTGCTCTTCCCGGATAGGGTCCGCGCCATCGAATGAGCTGAAGACACCGAGCTTCGTATCACCGATTCCGCTAACAACAAAACATGTCGTGTCGGCCCCAACCACGCTCTGGACACGGGCGGCAAAGCTCTTGTGCTCCCGTTCGAGTTCGTGAGGCTTCGGATACAGTGGAGCACCATAGGCCACGAGCTCCAGCAAGGCCAGATTCTGCTTCAGCATGTCGCGTAAGGTAATGTCGAGAGACTTGAATGGCGCCGCCATTTCGTTTCGCTCCTGGCAGGAGTTGCCTGTTCTTCAGATGGCCGCTAATTTTACCTCAAATCGTGTGCGATTTCTCGGGCACCTTATCGCCGGGTTGTGGCGCCCCAGCCTCGGCCTGGACTCGAGGCGGCTCCGCGGCGCAAACATTTTCCGCCGGGTCAACCTCGATTGGTGCGCCTTTCAACTGGTGCAGTACCATCTGTTCTATTCGCACGAAATCCTTGGCCTGCCGCTGCCGCGCATTTCCACCGAATGCAAGGTTGAGGTCCCATATTGGTTGTTTGATTATTCCCGGTCTCGGCGTCATCAGCACAATCCGATCCCCGAGGTAAACCGCTTCCTCAACATCATGCGTAACAAAAACGATGGTGGCTGCCGTTTCCTTACGGATTTTCTTGATCAACTCCTGCATGTCGCTGCGGGTCTGGGCGTCCAATGCCCCGAACGGCTCGTCCATCAGGACGACTTTGGGTCCGACTGCCAGAGTGCGCGCGATCGCCACCCGCTGCTGCATACCGCCCGACAGGGTTTCGGGGTAGTAGTCTCCAAATCCATCCAGGCCGACCGCGGCAATCCACTTCTTCACGTCACCTTCCCTTTTGCTCTTCCCAAATTCAAGGAGCTTCATGCCATAGGCGACATTCTCCTTCACTTTCAACCAGGGGAAGGAGGTGTACTTCTGGAAAACCATGCCCCGCTCGCGGCCCGGGCCGTCGATGGGGACCCCGTCCAACAGAATCCGGCCTTCCGTGGGCCGCTCCAGCCCAGCGATCTGGCGCAATAGCGTGGACTTGCCGCAGCCGGACGGCCCCAGCAGAATGCAGATTTCGTCGCCGATCTCCAGAGTGATCGGGCCCAGGGCGTGGAGCAGTTTTCCATTGCCGGTGTGATATGTCTTGCTGACGCCGATGATCTCAATCTTCGCAGCCATCGGTCAGTTTTCCGCCTTTCGAAGAAATCGCCACGGAAACAACTGCCGTTCCACCAGCGTGAGCAGCCAGCGAAAAATGAACGCCGCGACGCCGATCGCGATGATTCCGGCATAGACGCGCTCGAAATCCAGAACCTTGCGGGCCGCTTCCACCATGTAGCCCACCCCTTTTCTGGCGTTGACCATTTCGGCCAGGATCACATAGGTCCAACCGATGTCATAAAGGATCTTGAAGGAACCGAAGATCGATGGGAACGATGCGCGAAACAGCAGCCAAAGCACCTGCATCCTGTTGGCTCCGAGCGTATACGCCGTTTCGACGTAAGCATTGTCCACGCGATTGACTTCCTCTACCACCAAGGCCAGCAGGTAGAAGAACATGCCAAACCACAGGAAGGAGACCTTCATCAACTCATCTAGTCCAAACAGACCGAGGAATGCGGGCAGAAAAGCCGTGATCGGCATGGAGCGCATAGGCGCGGCCACCGGATTGATGTAGGCCCCGAAGGAACGAAAACTGGCCATGCACACGCCCAACGGGATGGCAACCACCGCGGATAGCAGAAAGGCCTGCGCGATCCGCCACCAACTCTGCACCACATTGCCGAATAGGTCGTAATCCTTCCAGAGGCGCACCAGCGCCTCCAGCACCTTAAGCGGCTTCGGAAAAGAAAGGGGCGGGAGCAGTTTGAACTCGGTAACGACGAACCAAAGTGCGATCACAGTCACCCAGCTTAGAAGGCCCAAGGTGATGCGAGTCGGCTTGCTGCAATCGCTGCGAAGCGGCAAGAAGGAACTGGCCTTACCTAAGAGTCTTGGCATGGTTGACCGCCGTTTTGACTGGGAGACCCAGCTCAGCCGGTGGCGCGCGTCGTGCTATTTATTTGGATAGGCTTTGATATCCGAGCGCCGATTCTTCTCGCGCCCTTCAGGTGTACTGTTGTCGGCTACCGAATGGTCGGGCCCAGCACCGACAGTAACGATTCTATTGGCTGGGAAGTGGTAATTCGCGATCAGGTAGTCCTTCACGGCATCAGCCCGGCGCTTTGAAAGCAAAATATTGTGATTGCGGTCGCCGCTGGAGTCCGTGTTGCCGACAATCTCTACTACCGTGTTCTCATAAGCTTGCATGAATCCGCCTATGTCGTCGACCTGCGACTTGGAATCCATGCTAATCGCCGCTGAATCCACGTCGAAGTTGATCGTCTTGTGCATCTCGGAGATCTCAGGCTGCGTCTTTGTGGCATTTGAGTTGTAGGTTGGGGTGTGGACCGGCTCCACCGGAAACTGATTCTGTAATGCCAGCAGCACCTGGCGAGTCATCGTAGCCTCGATATCCGGCGTCAGCTGCTTAATTTGTAGCAACTCGCGGTACATATCCTGTGCCATGCCAAAAATGTTGGCGTAGTCTGACCGCTCACCGACCTTGCCGAAAAACGCCAGATTGTCTGAATAATTAGAGAGCATGACGCCGCCGAGCATAGTCTTGGCTAAGTCCGCAGGCATGTTGAAGTCTTTTATGCCGCCGATGAGGTTGTAAGCACGCGACGGGTCGTTCTTGACATAATCCACGCCCTTGAGCCAGCCGGCGGCAAACTTCGTGACGGTATCAGGATGCTCCCGCAGGAAGTCGTCAGACACCACCAGGATGTCGGCGATCAATTTGCTAGCGATCCGCGTGTCGTAGATCTTAACGGCCCCCGCGCGCTTACTTACCGCGTCGCTCATGTCGGGATCCCAAGCGACCGCTGCATCGACCTTTCCTTGCGCAAACAGAGTGGCCGGCTCGATGCCATCCTTTGTATGGATCGCCTGATTCATGATGGCATCGCGCTGTCCTCTGCTCAGGCCTGAATTCTCGAGGCCATACCAGAGCAGAAAGTGGGAAGGTGTGTAAGGCGCGAAGGCGATGCTCTTGCCCGCCAGATCTTCGACCTTCCGAATACCGTCACGGCCGATGACGCCATCGGCGCCGCGGGACCAGTCCACCATGAGGAAGGCGCGGCCGTTGAAACCCTTGGCCTTCAACGTGGCATAGTCCTTGGCCCAGACGTCCGTAGTAGTCAGCATCACGTCGACGTTGTTGCTGGCCAAGGCCGCCGTGCCCTCGGTCCAATCGTCGATGATCTTGAAGGAAACCTTGATCCCCTGCTTGTCGAACTCCGATCCCGGCTGCGTGTCCAGACCGCCGTTGGCCGCCAGGCCGCCGGCGCAGCCCACCCAAATATTGACACGGCAGCGGACCTCGCCCTCCTTACCTGGCGAGCCGGGCGTCAGCTTGAACGACGTTCCCCCGCCGCCGTCCGAACCGCTAAACCTCTTATACGCCAGGTATCCGGCTGCCACCACCGCAAGCACGACGACTATGGGGACCAACTTCTTCTTCCATCCGGTGTCGGGGCCCTGTTCGATCTTCTCCAATTGCCTTCCGCAAATTGGACACGCGAAATCGCCCGCCTCCGGCACGTCGAGCGAGACGTGTTTGTCGGCGTTATCGCAATTGCCGAAGTTTCTGCACCTGCCTTTGCGCATTGCCATTTGGATCTCCTCGTCTAACGCTTGTTAAGAATCTCTTCCGCCCGGTTCGCGGCTTCCAGATAGGTCTTGTAGCGCTTATCCAGCGGATTTTTCACTTCAGCCTTAATGGCGTCCAGTTCCTCATTGATCGCAGCCATCAACTGCTCTCTCTTGACCTGGTGCAAATACTCGCCGGCCAGCAGAGTTTGGACCGTTGCCTCGGTCTGATCGAAAACCTCCCCGGTGGCTTCGTCGGCCGCGCTATCAAGGGTTTTTCCCAGGAGCATCGGTGGGTTGTCGCGGAGGCGCTCATTCTTAGTGATGAGGTAAACGCTTGCTACGCCCGTTTGAGGGTCCTCCCATCTCTGCACAATGTTTAGGGCCTTGGCGATGAGGAAGAGCGGGAACACATCCATAGGGCTGACAGAGCGCACGAATAGGCTGGGCAGGTCGGTGCCATCTCCTTCCCCGTGCAACTGAAAGGCAACCGCGGATACCCGGCCTTCGTACTTCTGCCGCAGGGACGCAGCGTCACGTGCAAAACGCAACGGAAAGACGTTGGTCACGTTGACCAGGGTAATTTCGCGGCCTTTCCCTTTGTTCCGGCTTTGTTCGTCGTCGGGGATGATGATGAGTTCGGTGTTTCCAGGCTTCGCGCCCCTAAGCTCGGAGGCCAGAAGGTCGCGGAACTCCGTACTCTCGGCATCCGGCATGATGATGGTGAAGTCCTCAATTTTGGTCTGGTCCTTAGGAATGCCCGTGGCCGAGCGCTTCACTTCGGCATCATTCAATGGCAGGAAGGTGCGCGCGCGCGACACGACCTGAAGCACGTAGCTTCGCAAAGCGTCGCGGTCGCGCCCATACTCTTTAGCCAGACGATCCACGAGGTTTACGCGCAAAATTCGGTTTAGGTTAGGATCGCTGGAAATAGCGGCGTTGTGAGCCTCTTCCGCACTGGCCACGCAAACCTGCTCCAGAACCTCGATGAACTTCTCCTTGGTGTCGATCTTGGCATTGAACGAACTGAAGCGTTGGTCTTCTCCCAGCAAGGAAGAGAGCGCCTGACGCACAGCGTTCGTCTGCTTGGTCTGGGCCGATTTATCGCGCGTCAGCCGCTTCGAGAAGTCGCGGACCGCTTTGGGATCGTAGAAGCGCACCACCTGTTTGGTAACGTCGGAGCTGCCGCTATCCTTACAGCGGATCTCGACATTCTTCTTGAACACTTCGGTGGCTTCGGTGATTTTGCTGGCTGCCTTGTTGACCTCAGTAGCAAGGGCCGTCAACTCCGCGATCAACGCCTCCAGCAACCTCTTCGCATACTGCAAACCCAGGGTTCGTGTCCGGTAAGTGTAGAGTTCCGAAAGCTGCGGCGCCTGCTTCGCGAAAAGGCGCTCGCGGGCTCCCGTCAGATCGCCGACCCACGTGATGGCGCCCCACTCTTTCTGGTTGGCGTCAGTCAGCTTCCCGGCGTTGGTTTCGCTATCGCGGGATTTCGCAACCCGGTCGTCCATGTCGTCCCTGCGCTGCGTGAGGGAAGCGTTCAAGGCGTCGAGGAGACGCGAAACGTCGGTCATGGACCGCGCGCCATTGCGCCAGTCCGCGAACAATTCCGTCTCAATCCGGCGGCGGATTTCGCGGACCTGGTCCTTCATGTCACTGGTCTTGATCTGGTAGAACTTCTGAACGCCCGCTTCGCGGTAGTTCTGGGAGAAGGCTTCCTCGAATAGCTGCGAAAGTTTGGTCAACCAGGTTTTTTCTTTTCCGCGGAGCGTCTCCCGAACCAGCGACTGGAAGTTGGCCATCTGGTCGGTCCAATAGACGTTGATCTGTTTCCAGCGCCGGTTATTGATCTCGTCCTTCAAAATGCCCAGCGAAAGGCAGAGGTGCTCGTCGGTGATTAGCCAGTTCTCGAGGGTCTCCTTTTGGGTGACGATGGCGTTGAAGCTTTGATTGACGGCGTCTTCGGAGTATCCGGAAGACTCGGTCCAGTTATTGAACCGCAGTTGCAGAGCAGCCTGCCGGGCGAACTCGTAGGTCAACAACTCACGAATTTCCTGCTCGGGATAGGCGATCTGTTTGACGCCGAACGAAAAAAACTGCCGGCTCCGCAGGGGCTTCGGTGGTGTGGCCGAGGAACACTCCGGTTCCTTGGCGTGCCCCATATTCTCAAAGCCCTCTTGACGCTTCAATGAATCCCAGATGAAATCCTTTACCGCCACGATCTTCTGGTACAGAAATGATGCCACGATGTTAGGCAGCTCTTCGTCATAATTCACGCGATTGCCGGCTTCGTTTTCGTCGCTGAAGAGGTAGCAGCAATTGAACGGATCCCGGACCGTCAACCGGCCTTTGACATCGCAAGAGGTATCCCACGGCTGGTAAGCTCCCACCGCCAGCGCGTTCAGTTCCAGAAGAGCTGCATAGGCATTGGCGTGGTAATTGCCGGTTGTGTCTTTCTTGGCGGGAGGGTCCAGTTCCGGTAGAGCCCCGTAGACGATGATCGGATATCGGGATGCATCCTGGTAGGTTTGCCGCAGCTGGGAGATGACATCGATGACGCTGCCGCTGCCGGTGCCCCCGGCCAACCCCGTGCAAACGTGAAAGACCGTGTCCACGGTCCCACCGTTCTGCATGTCCGAAACCAGTTGTTTGGTCTGGCGCTGGAATTCCACTACTTTGCACGCAAATAGAAAACGGCCGAGTCGCCGTTTCTGACCACCGAATACGTTGCCTGCGTCCTGTGACGCCACCATCACGCGAAATTGTTCGCGGTTACCCAGCCACGGACCAATGCCCGGGTAATCCCCGAGACTGTTCAAAACCTGGTCCAGGTTGATCCCTTTGATTAGGAGTTGGCTTGTTTTCTGCAATTGGACGCTCGTGCCGAGGATCTTCCACGAGGGGTCGTCGTGCGCCATCATCTCGTCGCTGGAATCTACGTAGAGAAATCGGAGGCTGATGCCGGCCGGGTCCTCGGACCGATGATTTTGATAGATCAGCTTCCGGAGAGAGCGGATCATCTTTCCGCCGTTGCCGCCGAGGCCGATTACCAGATGATTGGGCATTGAACTTCGGATCCTCCCTTGGAATTAGTCGCAACTACTAAACATAGGCCCCACCTAGGGCCCATTCTCCGGCTTCGCCAATTGTCAGGAGAGACACGGAGCGCTGCACTTCTCGTGCCATCGGATCCCCCTCGAACACGGCTGGCACCAAGCCCTCGATCCGGCGGCTTGGTACAGGCTCCCTGGTGGCTTGACAGCGTCAAGTACTTGACACCAGGCACTCCGCAATCGTTCTGGTGCCGTAGTACGGTCGCGCGGTTCCCGTTGCCACCTCGACCAAGCCCTGAATCAGCCTTCGAGACCACGGGTCTGCCAATAGCACTCCAGGTATCGAATTCGATATTCACCGTAATCTCTTCGCCGATTAATTTCGCCTCTTTGCGGCGATTTCTGCCTCAAAAGCTTTGGCACAACAAATGCTCCTTGTGGACTTGGGAGAGCCGATTTCATTGAGGCACAAGGGCATACCGGATGTGGCTTTGAGCGACCATCAATTGTACTGCAACGCACGGAAAAAGAAAACCTCTATTTTTGTACAACGCAAATCGACGGCGGTTCTTACAATATGGTAGTAATTGGGGTCAATTCGGCGTATCACGAGTCCTCGGCGGCTTTGCTCGTGGATGGAGTCCTTTTGGCAGCGGCCGAGGAGGAGCGGTTCAACCGCATCAAGCACGGCAAGCAGTCGGCCGTCGACAATTCGGACGATCTCCCTTGGCAAGCCATCAAGTTTTGCCTGGAACAGGGCGGCTTGAGCTGGTCCGATGTCGATCACATCGGCTACTCATTCGATCCCTGGGCCCGTCGAAATACCGCCTGGCACGATCCGGTCAAGCCGCAAACGGGTGACTTCGGAACGCCGGAGGGAGAGGAAGCGTTCTTTCAGTCCAACCTCCGCGCCCGAGATCTCCTGCTGTCGCGCATGGTGCAGGCACAATTCCATTTCTTGTCGCACCACCGCAGTCATGCCGCCTCGGCGTACTTGGTCTCCCCATTCGCCCGAGCAGGCGTGCTGGTGGTGGATGGCATCGCCGAATCAGCCTCGACTTGGGCAGGCGTGGGGGACACCCAATTACACAAGCACTTCGAAGTGGAGTACCCGAATTCGCTTGGTTTCCTGTGGGAGAAGGTCTGCGAGTTCCTCGGGTTCGACCGCTATGACGGGCCAGGCAAGGTGATGGCCCTCGGCACAGTTTCAGATTCTCGGGACGCTGCGTCCCTGGTCGACTTCGCCGAAGCCTTTCGTGAGTTCGTCGTGCTGTTGCCTGGTGGCCAGTTCGCGGTCGCTGCCGATGTGCTGGGCTACCGCGGCAGCGACTTTGCCGGCCTGGAGAGCCTTCTGGGACCGAGGGAAGAGGCGGTTCGCCAGCCGTCCCGCAGGACTGCGATTGCCTCCGCTCTGCAATCGGTGACTGAAGATGTCATGGCCCACTTGGCAAACGAGCTCTGGCGCCGCGCAAATCCGGCCGGGATGGACGAGATATCCGATCTTTGCTTGGCTGGTGGGGTCGCTCTGAATTGTGTCGCCAACCGCAGGCTACTCGATCGTTCGCCATGGAAGCGTGTTTGGATCCAGCCCGCCGCCAACGATGCAGGTACGTCCTTGGGCGCCGCACTCCTGGTCTGGAGCGAAGTCTTGGGCCACACTGCTCGCCCGCTGATGACAGATGTTTACCTCGGCCCTTCCTTCACCGCAGTTCAATGCGAAACAGCCCTGAGGCGCGCTGGCCTGGCTTTTCGACGTCCCGCAAATCTCCCGAAGGAAATTGCCTCACTGGTTGCCGATGGAAAGGTGGCTGGATGGTTTCAGGACCGAATGGAATTCGGTCCCCGCGCGCTCGGCAACCGCAGCATCCTAGCCGACCCGCGCTGTCCTGAGACCCGCAGCATCCTTAACCGCAAGATCAAGGAACGGGAATGTTTCCGACCGTTCGCCCCCAGCGTCCTTGAAAACGACGCCAAGCCCTGGTTTGCGCTTTCAGGCAACGGAATCCAAAGCGATCCCGACGAGTTCATGCTGATGGCCGCCCCAGTTTGCGCTGGCGGCTCCAATACCTTCCCTGCGGTCGTGCACTGCAACCAAGAGACCGGAGAAGCCACGGCTCGCGTGCATGTGGTACGCCCCGGCCGTAACCCGCTCTACGAAGAGTATCTGGACTACTGCCGCGACACGATGGGCGCCGGTGTTTCACTTAACACTTCTTTTAATGTCGGCGAACCAATTGTTTGCAGACCGGAGGACGCCTGCGGCACGTTTCTGAGGTCGGGGCTGGATGCGATGGCTCTCGGACCTTACCTGGTATCAAGACAATGACCCCTACACTGCCACTAGAATTGACGGTTTTGGCTCCACGGCCACTTCTCCACTGTGAGCCGGTTTCCACGGAGATCGCTCCGGCGAACGTGCGCGGCGAGCAGGCGAACCGTCTGATGGTGATCTTCCGCGCGCCGGGTTGCGCTTACGACCTTCGTGCCGGGGGCGGGTGCACGTATTGTGGGTTTCGCCATCTGACGACACACGGCGTGCCGGTTACTGCCATGGAATACGTGGCCCAGTTCGAACATGCGTTGCGCGGGCGCAGTTTGGAGCGGGAGAACGTGCGCCAGATCGATCTTTTCAACTCCGGCAATTTCCTGAATGACGGCGAAGTACCAGCCGAGGCCCGTGTGGCGATTCTGCGCCGTTGTGCGAACCAGAAAACAGTACGCCTGGTGATGGCGGAATCCCGCCCAGAATACATCACTGCGCCCCGGTTAGAGACCATGCAAAAAGTCCTGAGCGGCCGCAGCCAGATCGGATTGGAAATCGGAGTTGGCTTTGATGCCTTCGACGAATCGAAGGTTCGGGTCATTCGCAAAGGCATCACGCGCGCATCCTTCGAACGGGCAGTCGCCAGGATGGGTCAGACCGGAACGGACTTGATGACTTACGTACTTGTGAAGCCTTGCGAGATGACCGATGACGAAGCGCTGACCGATGTGCAGAACGCCGCCGAGTATGTACACAACTTGGCGGCTCGCCACGGCATCAGCGCCCGCATCAGTCTTGAGCCAACGTTTGTGGTCCCCAACACGCCGTTAGCTGACGAATTCCGCGCCGGGCGATACCAACCACCGTCCTTCGCGCTCGTGATAGAGGCGGCAGCGCGTATCGCGCACCTCGGCCATCTCACCGTGGGCATGTGGGATGAGGGTCTCAACCCGCTGGCCGTGCCTTTTGCCAGCCCATGGGAACTCCCACGAATCCTGGACGCACTTAGGCGCTTCAATCTCACACAAAACCCCACCCTGCTGCAGTGGAACTAGTCCGCTTGGGCTGGGCTCCGGCTGGCGGCACGCGCGCCTGGGGAATCGGCGGCCGAAAAATCACCGTAAGATATATTCTGGTGCATCGTTATGTCAGTGGTAGGCTGGAGCCGTGGGAGGAGATGCGGCATTGACCAAGACCGCGCTGATTCTCACGCCGAGTCGCGACTGCAAGCTTCACGAAGGAGAATCCATGGAGACCAGTGAAATTGCCGATGGCGTTCTCAATGGGCGATCAAGCCTCTTGGGTGCCATGGGTTGGATGTTTGGACTGTCGTTTGTGCTCACGCTGTTCCTGGGCTGGGTTCCATTGATTGGCCCCTTCATCGGTCCGGCGGTGGGTGGGTTCATCGGCGGCAGGCGGGCGGGTTCGCCTGGTACGGCCGTGCTGGCGGCAGTGTTGCCTGCCGTTCTGCTCACGCTGCTTATGTTCGCGCTTGCGGGCATGGCGGCGCTCTTGTCCCATCTGCCTATCGTCGGAGCCATCGCGGCAATTGTGGCCGGAGCGATGGGTGTGATCATTATCGTCCACAATCTGGTTTTGTTTTTGGCAGCGCTGGTGGGCGGTGCCACCCGGTGACAATCGAGGCCGCATAAGATCAAGGCTGGGCGACCGTTCCTTCCGTGATGGCTCCTCGACGTCTCGTCCTAGCGAGATCGCCTCGAAGCTCGGGCATGCTTAAGGGCTTCATTTTCATAACCGCGCGGTCGTCGGGCGGTTAGCGGCGCGAGTTTGGGTTGCGAGCGCTTTCAAATCGGCCGGGACGATTCAGCCGAGGCGAAATCACCATCCGCTCCCCCAGTAGCGCCCCCTATGGGGATTTGTGTGTGGGCACCGGTCAGACGATAGCCCTACCGCAACCCGGACGCCCCCGGCAAGCCCGGCCAGAAAAAAACCTCTCCGCCGTCACGAATCTAGTAGCTCCGGGTGAACCTTCCGGTATTAATGAATCTGAGTAGCCAAAGCGGCATTCCCATCTCGTCGAGCTTGGCCAATATCTGTCGTTTCATTGTTTCTCTACTCTCCAGTTCATGAGGTCAAATCGGGTCGGCACTCCCGGTGCGCAACCAAGCCGATGAATGATCACAGGCCAGGAAGTGCGATCAGCGGCGCACCGCCCACTATGCCAGTTTGCAATTTCGCTTCCACCACAGAACATATTGAAAACAAGGATCTTGAAAGGTAGAGACCGGTGTCACATTCACGACGCCGTCATTTTTTCGTCAGCTCCAACGAGAAATTGTCACCACCTCGGCTTCGTAGAGTTCGGACCGTGCGGCAGCATGTTCGCAAACGAATGCTTAACACGGGCCGCCTTCGCAATCTCACCTCGCACGAACCCCGTGGCTTGGTGAGGGCTTTGTGCAAAACCGAGCGCCTTGTAAGTTTCGGGCGGGACCGTCGTTTCCTTTAGTGATGCTAATCGACGTCTCGCCTCCCCGCTCCAGTCACTTGAAGCTGCTCCCACCGGGCACGCTCGAAGGTTTCGTTCTAATCGGTGTGGCCGCCACTGCCGTGGCGGGGCTACTCTGGCTGGCGGCGCGCGCTCAGCTTGCGCGCGCGTCCGAATCGGCTGGGCCTCTCAGCCGCGGCGAGATTGTCCTCCTTTCCCCCGGCACTCGGACGGAAGATCTCGTTCCAGCCATGCGGCTACTCTACCCATCTGAGACCGAAGCCGTGGCGACGGCCGGCACGCTGGCGGAATTCCTGCGCGCTGCGAGGCCACTGGATCACGTTGGAGCCTTGTCCCGCGCGCTCGCCGCGGCGCCGCATACCCCCCTGCTGACCGGCGCGCAAATCCAACGGATCAAGCCGCTTTTGATCGTCCGCACCCCCGACCAGTTTCATAAGGTCATTCGGTCGATCACCTGTTGGTTCTTCCTGCCTTTCGCGGCAGTCTTTCTGATCCAATCAGCCCGCCGCCAGAATGGCGGGGCACTGTTTCTGCCCATTGGCATGGCGCTCACCGGCATCGGCATCGCGACCCTGCTCTCGATCCAGGACCCCGTGCGCGACACACTGCGCGGGCTCGATGTAGCCCGCCACTGTGCCGCCGGCTGCGGCATCTATCTGCTGGCCGCCTCAATTCACTTCGAACGCCGCACCCGCACCCTCGTCTTCCCGCCGCTGGTGGCGGCACTGTCGCTTGGCGTCGCGCTGGCCTGTTTCGGAACCGGTCCGGCCGGCAGCGGCGTCAAAATTGGGCTGCGCATTCTGGGAGCAACTATGCAGCCTTCCGAAGCCATCAAGCTGCTGGTTGTTTTCTTTCTCGCCGGTTATCTCGCGTCGCGCTGGCAGTACCTGCGAGTACTCACCCAAGACCGTCGCACGCATTTCGGCCTTCGTATCCCCCGCCGCAAAGATCTCTTGCCGCTGATCGCCGGCATGGGCATGTGCCTCTTGTTGTTTCTGGTGCAGAAGGACAACGGCCCGGCTCTGATCATCGCGACGTTATTCCTGGCGCTTTACGGAGTTGCCCGCCGCCACATGGCTTTGGTTGCAGCCATTTTGTGCGGTGCCGCCACCGCCGCCTGGGGTATCGCGGCCATTTTTCCCTCCGCCCTTTCAACGGTGCTGGCACGCCTGGAGATCTGGCGCAACGTCTGGGACAACACAGTGCGTGGCGGCGATCAGGTCGGTCAGGCGCTCTGGGCATTTGCCAGCGGCGGGGCATGGGGCCAAGGGCTGGGCCTCGGTTTCCCGCAGGTGGTTCCCGAGGTCTACACCGACATGATCGGCGCAGCCGTCGCCGAAAACCTGGGTTTCTTCGGCACCTCCGCCGTAGTGCTGCTGTACGCTCTATTGGTGTGGTGCGGATTTCGTGCTGCCGCCCGCGCTCGCGGCAGCTATGAATGCCTGCTGGCCCTGGGTCTTGCGGTCGCTTTCGCGGTTCAGGCGCTGTTGATCTTCGGAGGGACTCTGGGGTTGGTTCCGCTAACCGGCGTCACCGCGCCGTTTCTAAGCTACGGAGGCGTCTCGCTACTGGTGAACTTCGCAGCGCTGGGAATCTGGGCTTCCATCGCTGGCCGAGGCACAGACCGTAGGGAGGAGCTTCCCGAAGTCGCGCCACTGATGCAGCCGGCACGCGTGGTCGGCCTACTGCTGGCGGCCGGCGGCGTCTGCGTCTTCGGCGACGCGGCCCGCTACCAAATCTTCACTGCCGACGAAACTTCGCTGCGCACGGTAAGCACGCTGACCCGCTGGAGCGCTCCTGGCGCCGGACCACAGCCGATCCAGGTGGAAAACCCGCGCTTTGCCATTCTGGCGCGGTATCTGCGCCGCGGCGATATTGTAGACCGCAACGACCTCCCGCTGGCTACCAGCGGTTGCGAAACCCTCGACCACTGGCGCGCCACGTACGCCAAAATGGGGCTCCCCGTCGATTCCCGCTGCGTGCCCGGCGAGCGCCACTACCCACTGGGCGAAGCTCTCGCCTACACACTCGGCGACATTCGCCGCACCAACCTGATACAGTCCGACCGCCAGGCGGAGCGGCGCTTCGACGAACACCTCCGCGGCTACGCCAGTAACCGCGACCTGCTGGTTCTCCTGCGCGACCGCTACAATCCGCGGAGCGCCGAAGCCCGCGGCCTTCTCGAGCGGGACCGCTCCGTCCACCTGACCCTGAACGGCCCCTTCCAACTGGAAGTCAGCCGCATTTTCGGAGCGGAACTGGCTCGCCGCCACTTTCACGCGGGGGCAGTCGCCGTGCTGTCCCCCGACACTGGCAGCGTCTTGGCTTCGGTGAGCTATCCGCTACCATCCACGGCCGACCCCAAGCAGAACGGCGAAGATCTGATGGACCGCGCCCGCGTCGGGCTCTTGCCGCCCGGATCCACGGCCAAGCTCATTACCGACATCGGGCTGCTCCGCAAGAATCCATCCTTCGCCGAAGCCGTCTTCGAATGCCGGCGGCTCCTTGACCATCGCGCCGGCATTGTGCTGCCCTCCGGTCACGCGGTTCGCGACGACATCCAGGATCGGCCGCATGGCGCGATTTCCATGCGTGAGGCCGTGGTGCATTCGTGCAACGCCTGGCATGCCGCCGCCGGCACCGGACTGCTGGGTCCGGACGCTTACCTGGACGTCGCCAGCATGTACAATATCCGCGTCTGCCAGGACCCGTCGCGGCGCCTGCCTGCCCTGATGTCCGAAACCTCTTACGGCCAGGGTGAGTTGCTGGTTACTCCGTTCCAGGTGGCGCGCCTGGCAGGTACCGTGGCCGCGGATGGTGTGCTGCAGCCACTCCGCTGGACCACTGCCGAGAGCCAAGCAGGCCCGGTGCAAGTGCTGACGGCCGATTCGGCCCGACGTCTGGCGGGCTTCCTGCGCGAAGTGGTCACCGTGGGCACCGGCCATGTGCTAGCGTCACAGCCCGGCGAAATCGCCGGTAAGACCGGCACCGCGCAGCGCGCCGATCGCCGCGACCGGCCCCTGCCTTCCCATTCCTGGTTTGCCGGCTTTGCTCCGTATAGCGCGCCGCCCAGCCGCCGAATCGCCTTTGCCGTGGTGGTAGAAGGCGGCGGCTACGGAGCAAGCACGGCCGCTCCCATCGCGGGCCGGATCGTGGAAGCTGCACGCAAGTTGAGCGTTGTTCCATAGAGGAGATCTGCATTATGTTGAGACAAACCTTCGAAGTTCTGAAGCGCGTCCGCCGCATGGCCGGCCAACCCGCGCTTGACGGCTCGCCCGCCGAACTCATCGAGATCCGCGACGCCATTGTCGAAGACGTCGCCAAACGCTGTCACCCGCTGCCTGGGGGCTCCGTCTTCCCGTTTTCGGTGGTCGAAGCCGGGATCTACACCACCACGGACGACCGGCGCCTAGTGGTGGAACGTAATCTGGGCGCCCCCTCCGGACTGCCCGCGGACATACGGCGCGCCATTAAGCGGCAGGGTTGCACGGTGCCCGGCGACCTCAAAGTGAAGGTGATCGCGCTCGATGCCCGCCCTGGTGACCGGGACTGGCGAGTCGAATACTCCGACGCCCCGAATAACCGCGAGGACCTCGCACGCAAGGCCGGCCGACAACCGTACCTAGTGGTGGTTTCGGGCGGAGCCGAGCCGGCCGAATTCCGGCTGCAAACCGGTAGCGTCCGTATTGGACGCGGCGCCGACGTCCGATTCTCCCGCGAAATCCGGCGCAATGACGTGGTCTTCCTGGACAACACCGGCGCGGGCCGTTCCGTCTCTCGAAACCACGCCCGGATCGACTGCGACGCTGATGGCAACTGCTCCCTGATCCAAGAGAACAAGAAGAACAAAACGGAGATCCGCCGCCGCAACGGCCAGCCGTTCCCCGTGAGCGCGATGGGCCGGCCGGCAGAGCTGCGCGATGGCGACGAGATCCGGCTAGGTGAAGCCCTGCTTCGGTTCGAACTGAGGTAGAGCTTCCCGGAAGTGCGGAGTAGACATGACACCCAGCCTACGAAGGAGGTCAAAGGCGCAGGTGTCGCCGCGCCCTGAATCCGGCGCGACTCGAAGCCGGCGGCGCTGTTTGCCCATGGCCAGCAAGGCCTCTTTCTTGGGCAACCCGTGGCACAATTGCGCGAGCCAATTCCCTACACCGTCAGGACGTCGACGATCCGGTCTATATGCTCTGTGAGAAGGTCCTTGAGTTCCCCTGCGCACTGTCGATAGCGCTGCAGGGTCACTGAGTCCTTTCCGTCCGGCCATGGGTCCACCACGTCTCCCTGCAGACCGAAGAACTCCTTCAGTATAAAGGTCTTTTTCTGCGGAAGAGTCTTGCCAGGCGTGAGAAGCAGAGACTTATCCATTAGGAGGATCAAATCCGCTTGTTCCACAAGCCCTGGTGTCAGCAGTTCGGGGCGGTGGTCCTTGAGGAGGTCCTCTCCGTAGATCTCACGAATGACGTATCGAGCAGCATACGAGGCTTCTGTCCCAGTTATTGGCCCCAGGCCGGCTGCACGCACCTTGATACGCTGCGTCGGCTTCTTGTCTTCAAGAAGGCGGGTCGCGATGATCTTGGCGATCGGATCGCGACAGGTGCCGCCGGCACTGACGAAAACGAGAGTCTTGTGCGACCCTCGGAATCGGTGCCAGAGAAGCAGCATGACCGCCAGGGCCAGTCCCGGAATTCCCACCTTGGCAACGGGGTGTGCCAGAAGAGGTGCCGCGGAACCACGGGTTGCAAACCGAACATACAAATACCCTGCGGCAGCAATTACTATACCCGCAATGATATTGCTGCCCACTGGATCCTTCCAGACGGCAAGGATTCGAGTTCGCAGGCTCATTGTGGCTCCTTGGGCATCGCGAAGCAGGTTGCAGATCCCGTGAGTGCAGGCTTGGTTCGGCGTGATTGCATGTGATCGTCTTGCCCCCCGGCCCAAAGCGAAAGGCGGCGCCGCGCAATCCAAAGGTATCACAGTGATAGGACGTCCGTGGGCCTCGCGCGGCGGTTGGCTCACGAGCAAGAGAAGTTCGTCCACTTCTGCAGTTTCTCTGCAGGACGAGCCCTAGCATCTGAATCTGGCACTCGAAGACAGTCCATGCCGCTTCGGCACGTAGCGGCCCGGAGCGAACCCACTGTTCACGAACCTCATTGTTGCAGAGGTCACCCATATTTCCAATACACGTTGTCGCGAGTGCCGACGGCGTCGCCACCCTGCTGGACAACACCGGAGAGCCTCTGCGGCGGGCCGCAACATATAATCCTGGATTTCCATTTTCGCGACTTACCCGATAACCTCTTGAAATCGTCGGACGCCTTTATTCATGCGGGTTCCAATGCGGTCAAGACGCTTCGGAGGGCAACACCCAATGGGTGACAAACAAAATCAGCCGTTTCAGCTATCGTTCAACGCCTCGCTGAAGATCGATTTCCAAGGATCACGGGTCACTTCCGATGGTGGCCTCATTCTGGTGCGCGAACTTGATGAGAGATTGGGCCTGGGCGCTCTCATCGCAGAGCACCTGAGTGATCGGCGGCGCGGGAAGAACACCCAGCTTCCGCTCGCCGATCTGTTCCGCCAGTCCGTCTACAGCCGCATCGCTGGCTATGAGGATGTTAACGACGCCGAGCGGCTGAGCCAAGATCCAACTTTCCGGCTGATCGGTTCGGAGAAGACTTGGGATCGTGGCGCGGCGCTGACTTCCCGCTTGCAGACGTTCGAGACCGAGATGCTGGCCGAGGAGGAGAACTTCGGCAGCTTGGCCCGCATCAATCGGGAACTCATCGGCAAGGCGGAAGCCCTCGATTCCCCGCAGCGGGTCGTGCTGGACATGGACAGCACTGAGATTTCGGTTTACGGTGAGCAAGAGAACAGCGCATACAACGGCCACTTCGAGTCCACCTGCTATCACCCGCTGCTGCTGTTCAACCGTGAAGGCGACTGCCTGGCGGCAAAGCTGCGGCCCGGCAACGTCCACAGTGCCGACGACTGGGAAGAGTTGCTCCTGCCGGAGATTGAGCGGCAGCAGAAGCTGGGCAAGGATGTTGTGTTCCGCGCCGACGCGGCCTTCGCCAAGCCGGAGATCTACGAGGCTCTGGAGGAGCGGGGCGTGAAGTATGCCATCCGCATTCCGGCCAATGAGAACCTGGAGCGGGATATCTCGGAATTGCTAACCCGTCCGGTGGGACGCCCGAGCCACAAGCCGGTGGTCTGGTACAAGGGTTTTCTTTACCAGGCAGCGAGTTGGAAGACGGCGCGGCGAGTGGTGGCGAAGGTGGAGTTTCACTTTGGCGAACTGTTCCCGCGCGTGGGGTTCATCGTGACCAACCTGGAGACCGACAACCGGGCGGTGGTGCGGTTCTACAACAAGCGAGGCACGGCGGAGCAATGGATCAAGGAAGGCAAGCAGGCCGTGAAGCTGACGCGGCTG
>Ga0182027_10003672_pt1 | contig 24129 bp, 34 predicted proteins | sample 712E1DmetaG_FD_121300 | JGI IMG/M metagenome (GOLD analysis project Ga0182027, IMG submission 121300) | Permafrost microbial communities from Stordalen Mire, Sweden - 712E1D metaG (Illumina Assembly) | ecosystem: Environmental > Terrestrial > Soil > Wetlands > Permafrost | place: Sweden... | reverse complement strand
TATATCGAGCGCTTCTACAACCCGAAGCGGCGGCACTCGACGCTGGGATATCTGAGCCCCATGGAGTTCGAGATGAAGGCTGGTGTAGCTTAAGCGGCTGTCAACTAAACCGGCAGCAGCTCAGCCTTTACGAGCTTGGAATAACTACTGGCATGCCAGGACTAGGGGGCGCGCAATTAGAGAAAAAGAGCATCAAGGCGACGCTTGTAGGCGTTGGGACCAATGCTGTTTTCTTGCTGTACTACGGGAAGGTGTACATCTATGAGCACCTGACTGATGAGCTGGCCTGGATAGCGCCAGTGTGTCCGCTCTCCCAAGTGGGCAGAGAATTGTTTTCGCTTACGAATACCAAGGTCGCAGATTACATAGCAGCCGAAGAATTTGCATTGGCAACAAAGCCTGCAAACTCGTCAAAATTGTCGGTCTTCGATACATTTGAGATTGGAGGTAATGTTCTTCCCGTTGGAACCCCCAAAATCCTCTTTCAGGCGTCCTAGAGTCACACCGGTATATTGTCGTGCTTCTTCCAGACCTGCGCGACCTGCTTGTTCCGCAGCATCCGTAGCGCGCCAGCGATCCGGCGCCGCGTGTTGTGCGGGCGGATCACTTCGTCGATCCAGCCGCGCGACGCCGCCACGAACGGATTGAGGAACTTCTCCTCATATTCCTTGGTGTGCTCCGCGATGGCCTTGGGATCGCCGGCGTCCTTGCGGAAGATGATCTCCACCGCGCCCTTGGCGCCCATCACCGCGATCTCGGCCCACGGCCACGCGTAGTTCACGTCGCCGCGCAGGTGCTTGGACGCCATCACCAGATAGGCCCCGCCATAGGCCTTGCGCGTGATGACCGTCACCTTCGGCACCGTCGCCTCGGCATAGGCGAACAACAGCTTGGCGCCGTGCTTGATGATGCCGCCATGCTCCTGCGCCGTGCCGGGCAAAAAACCGGGCACGTCCACAAAGGTGACGATGGGAATGTTGAAGCAATCGCAGAACCGCACGAAGCGCGTCGCCTTGCGCGAGGCGTCGCTGTCGAGCACGCCCGCCAGCACCATCGGCTGGTTGGCGACGAAGCCGACGGTGGAACCTTCCACCCGCCCGAAGCCGGTGATGATGTTGCGCGCGAAGGCCTCGCCGATCTCGAAGAAATCGCCCTCGTCCGCGATCTTCAGGATCAGCTCCTTCATGTCGTAGGGCTTGTTGGGGCTTTGCGGCACCAGCGTGTCGAGCGAAGGTTCCTCGCGCTGGGTTTCGTCCTCGGTCGGCCAGTGCGGCGGCTTCTCGCGGTTGTTGAGCGGCAGGAAATCGTAGAGCCGGCGGATTTCCTCCAGGCATATCACATCGTTCTCATAGGCGCCGTCGGCCACCGCGGACTTGGTGGTGTGGACCTGCGCGCCGCCGAGCTGCTCGGGGGTCACGTCTTCGTGGGTCACCGCCTTGGTGACATCCGGCCCGGTGATGAACATGTAGGAGGTGTCGCGCACCATGAAGATGAAATCGGTAAGCGCGGGCGAATAGACGTCGCCGCCCGCGCACGGTCCCATGATGACGGAAATCTGGGGCACGACGCCCGACGACAGCACGTTGCGCTTGAAGATTTCGCCGAAGCCGGCGAGCGAAGCGACGCCTTCCTGGATGCGCGCGCCGCCCGCGTCGTAGAGCCCGATGATCGGTGCGCCGTTCTGCATCGCCATGTCCTGGATCTTGCAGATCTTCTGCGCGTGCGCCTCGGAGAGCGAACCGCCCAACACGGTGAAGTCCTTGGCGAAGACATAGACCATGCGCCCGTTGATGGTGCCCCAGCCGGTCACCACGCCGTCGCCGGGAATCTTCGCCGCGTGGAAATCGGTGCCGCGATGTTCGACGAACATGTCGAACTCCTCAAACGAGCCGGCATCGAGCAGAAGCTCCAGCCGCTCGCGCGCCGTCAGCTTGCCGCGGGCGTGCTGGGCCTTGATGCGCGCCTCGCCGCCGCCGGCGCGGGCGCGGGCCCGGCGTTCCTCGAGTTCGTGGATGACGTGTTTCATGGCGCACCTCTCTCGCCGCCGCTCAATCGCATGAATCGCGCGGCAGCGTCCAGTTCGGCCTCGAGCGCGCGGGCGCGCTGCTCGGTCCAGGTGTTGCGGCCCCATTTTTCCATCTGATATTCCTCGTCCACAAACGCCGCCGCGAAGGCTTCTGCCGCGCTGAGCCGGCCTTTGAGCAGGGCAAGCCCCAGGACCAGCGAACCCAGCAGCGCCACGGCGCCCGCCAGCGCCGTGAGCGTGAAGGGGTTGAGCGGCGCGATCGCCGCGCGCAGCCGATCGAGCGCGACTTCCTCTTGCCGGATCGGCGCGATGCCGGCTCCGGTGAGGAGCTTCACGCCGGTGCGCTGCTCCAGCCAGTCGAGCAGCGGGTCCCATGCTTCGCTCTGCCGCGCGACCAGATCGGCCGGGGCTTGCGCGCGGTAACAGAGAAGATCGTTGGCGTAGGCGAGAATGCCGTCCGCGACCGCCGCCTCATGTCCCGTGGTCTCGTCGATCGCAGTGTTGGCGCATTTGGTCATGAACATCTCGGCCGGTTTGATCTCCTCGCCCTGCCCGCGCCATTCCTCGGCAATCGCCTCCGCCAGTTCGCGCCAGGGCATGGCGAGTTCAGCGTGCGCCGGCGTCTTGACCGGCTTGCCGTCGAGCAGGACCGAATAGAGCGCGCGCGCCGGAATGCCGACGCTAACATTGGTGTAGAACCGCCTCATCTTACGCGCTTCTTCTTCCGCAATCCCAGTTTGCGCGCCGCGTCGTTCGCTGCCAGTGCGGTGCGGGCTTTCGGCAGGCTCGCGCGCAACTTGTCCGGCAATCCGTCGTGCGGGCCGAGCTTCGGCTTGGGATGATCGGCCCACAACAGCGGGCCGATTTCCTTGTTGCGCTTGGGATGGAACGGATACCAGAACTGGTTTTTCGCCCGCGAGGCTTCGCCGCCCACGATCAGCACGGCGTTTTCGTCGGAATTGTTGATGACGACATGCGTGACGCCCGTGCGGCTTTCCCACCCCACCAGATCGCCCGACCACATCGGGTGAACATGGCCATCCAGCCAGCAATCGACGCTGCCCGACACGACGTAGACGAATTCTTCCTCGTCGCGCTCGGCATGCGGCCAGGACGTGCGCCGCCCCGGCGGCAGCACTTCGAGATGTACGCCCAGCCGCGAGAACCGCGCGCGCTTGCCGAAGGGCGCATCGATGCCGTGATATTCCTTGCTGTCGGGATAGGTGTAGCTCTTGTCCGGCTCGAGGATGTCGCGCCAGTGCGCGACGAAATCGGGTAGCCCGCGTTTCGCCGAGCCCTTGGACGCGGGTCGGCCTCGTTTCTGGTCGGTCAATCCGTCATGCGGCCCCAGATTGCGCTTCGGCGCGTCGCTCCAGTGCAGCCCCATCTTCTTGAGGTTCGCGTCCGACGTCGCATCGCGCGCCAGCGGATGACGTGCCCTGCCGCTGCGCAGGGTCGGTTCGCTGAGGATGAAGAGACGCGCATCCTTTTTCGTGTTGTTGAGAAATGCCTGGGCGATGCCGGTGCGGTCGTTGAGGCTTACGCCGTGACCTTCCTTGAGCCGGAAAAGATGGCCATCCACGAACATGTCGGGCGAGCCGTCGAGCACGAAGGCGAAGATTTCCATATCGCGCATCATGATCGGCGGGTTCGAGCGCTCGCCGGGGCGCAACCGGAAATGCGCCACGCGCAAATGGGTCAAGCCGGTGGCGCCAGCCAGATCGGCGATGAAGCCGAAGCTCTCGCCAATGCCCAGCGGTTTCACGGGCTCCGCCGATTCGACTTCGCGCCAGTTCTTGATGAAGGCAGGTCGTTTCTTCATTTCCTTTTTCCCTTGACGAAAGGGTCTCGCTCTTCTTCGGCGTTGAACCCGAACAGCTCCCAGCTCTTGCGCATATGCTCCGGCAGCGGCGCGGTGACGCGCAATCTCCCGCCGTCGGGATGGGCGATGTCAATGGCGCGGGCGTGCAGGTGCAGCTTGTCGGCCACCGCGCCCTTGGGGCGCGCTTCGTTGCCGCCATATTTGAAATCGCCGACGATGGGCACACCAAGGCTCGCGAGGTGCACGCGGATCTGATGCGTGCGCCCGGTCAGCGGCTTTGCCGCGACCCAGGCGAACTCTCCGCCCGCCTCTCCCAGCACGGCGTAATCGGTGATGGCGTGCTTGGCCTCGTCCGCATCGCTCACCTCCATCCGCTCGTCCTTCCCGCGCACGCCTTCCTTCGCCAGCGCCGCCTTCACCGTGCCGCGCTTCTGCTTGGGCACGCCTTTGGTCAGCGCCCAATAGATTTTCGACGCGTCGCGCTGGGCCAGCGACTTCGCCAGCGCCGCCGCGGCCGGGACCGTGCGCGCCACGACCAGAACGCCCGAGGTGTCGCGGTCGAGCCGGTGCACCAGCCGCGGCCGCTGCTTCTTCTCGAAGGCCAGCGAGTCGAGCATCCCGTCGATGTGGCGGCTGAGGCCCGAGCCGCCCTGCGTTGCCAGCCCCGGCGGCTTGTTCAGCACGATGACCGAGGAATCCATATAAAGGACATAAGGTTCCAGGCTCTCGCCCTTGACCGGCCGCGGGCGGGGCTTCGCCTCGGCGGCCGCGTGAATCACTTCCGGCGGCAGGCGCAGAGTCTGCCCGGCCGCCACCCGGTCGCCCGCCTTGGCGCGCTTGCCGTCGAGGCGCACCTGGCCGGTGCGCAGCAGCTTTTCCAACCGCCCGTGCGCCAGGCCCGGATAATGGCGGCGGAACCAGCGGTCCAGCCGGATGCCGTCCTCGTCGCGCTCCACGACGGTCCCATTCTGTTTGCTCAATTGACGCTCCGGGGCGCTGTCCCTTAGCTTGCGGGAGATGGGGATGGAGTTCCCCGAAACCGCGTTCGGCTGATGACTCCTACCGTATGAAGATGCCGCCAGGGGCGCAACCATGCGGTTGGGTGATACAAAATTCTTCAACCTATTCGCGCTGATCGCCGCCAGCACAAACGCCGACCGCACGCGCGACGTCTGGCAGGTTGGTCCGGTCGCCTGGACTCGCCAGCGCACGACCCACAACGGGCCGGACTACTCCTTCCAGGTCGAGGTCCACACGCTGCGCCACGCCGGCCGGCGCGGCTGGACTCTGCTGGCGGGGCACGAATCCTGGTGGGACCGCGCGGGCAAGGACGCCTTTCGCAACGGCCGCTGGGTCCATTTGGCCAAAGGCGCCCGCGCCGACGTGCTCAAATGGCTCGCCGAGCAGGAAGGCTCGCTGGAGCCGTAGGGATCATCCCTCCTCCTCCGCTTCCTCTTCTTCAAGCGCGGGCGCTTCGTGCGCTCCCTTCGGCAGCAGGTGGCGGGGCAGGAAGGCGTATCCCGCGATCAGCGTCGGCACGACGGCGCTTCCGATCACCACCGCGACCAGAAACGAGTACTGCCCTTGCGTGATGATGTTGTGCGAGAACCCGTACAGCGCCGAGATCGTTCCGAACGTCAGGCCGGTGGACATCATCAGCGTGTAATACCAGCGCTCGTCATGCCTGGGACGGAACTGCCCGATCACCGGGTACAGTCCGAAGATCTTCGTCATCACCTTGCCGCCCAGAAGGGCCAGGAAAACGAATGGAGCCGCCACCAGCGCCGGAACGGAGACGAACATGCCCGCGCGAAGAAAATAGAACGGGGTGAGAAATCCGACGGTCAGGGTGCGCAGACGGCGAAGCCAGTGGGCATCCTGGTTCGAGAACTCGGCCAGCGCGATACCCACAAGATAGGCCGGGAGCACCGCCTCGCTGCCGGACCAAGCCGCCATCCCGCCCAATGTGAAAAGCACCAGGATCACCCATTTAGTTCGGATGGCCGCGGTCCGGTTGGCGTAAACCCTGGTCAGCCAATGGGTGGTGGCGGGCAATACCGCCAGCGCGAAGACGGTCGCGCCGATGAAGACGGCGGTCTTGTAGGTGAACGGCGCGAACAACAGGCCCAGCGCGATGACCGTACCCAGATCGTTGACGAAGCAGGCGCCCAGAATGCCCTTGCCGAAATCCGTCTTGTTGAAGCCGGTCTCCAGCATCACCGCGTAAACCACCGCCATCGACGTGGTGGAAAGCGCGACGCCGCAAAGCAGGCTGGCCTGCGCATTCCAGCCCAGCAGATAATAGGCAATGGCCGCGCAGCCGAGGAACGGCGCGAAGAACCCGACCAGGCCGACGACCGTCACCTCCGTCAGCTTCTTGCGGATGACCTCCGGCTCAAGTTCGGCGCCGGCGAGGAATGTGAGCAACACCGCGCCTGAAGCCGCGAGGAACTTCAGCCACTCCAGATTGGAACCCAGGTAGTCCAGTTTGCCGAAATACCCTGCGACGGCGGCGACGATCACCCCGACGCAGATTTCGACCAGCGCGATGGCGACCCGCAGGTGATAGGCGATAACGGCTGATACAATGGCCAGCCAGAGCCAAAGGGCGGCGATGATGTAATTGTGTTCCACGGTGGAGTCCTTCCTTCACAAACAACGTCCAGGCCTTGGCGCAGGCACAAAAAAACCGCTTCGCAGCGGGTTGCTTCACTCGCACATTCCCTACCGCAGCATTGGTCTGCACGGTAGGAGCCATCAGCCCGGCCTGGGCGGTTAAAGGGGGACTCCATCCCCACGAGCGGAGTCTGATTTGCCATTCACTTGGAAGAAAAGCAAGCCGGCAGCGGGAACGCGTCGCGGAATGGTAACCCTCGAAAGGGTGAAGGTGCTAAGGTACGGGCAGAATAAGAACCAGCCGTACTTTAGGGGGCGGCGGACACAACGCTCAAACCTAAGGAGAATAGGAAATGGCCGGCAACTATGACGTGGCAGTCCTGGTCGGAAGCCTGCGCAAGGAATCCTTCAACCGCAAGACGGCGCACGCGCTGGCGGAGGCCGCGCCGCCGTCCCTCAAGCTGAGCATTGTCGAGATCGGCCATCTGACGCCCTACGACCAGGACCTCGATGCAAATCCGCCGCAGCCGTGGATACAGTTCTGCGACCGGATCAAGGCGGCCGATGCGGTGCTGTTTGTGACGCCCGAGTACAACCGGTCGGTCCCTGGTTTCCTGAAGAACGCCATCGATATCGGTTCGCGGCCTTATGGCCATAGCGCCTGGAACGGCAAGCCCGGCGCCGTGGTCAGCGTCTCGCCCGGCGCCATCGGCGGGTTCGGCGCCAACCATCATCTGCGCCAGTCGCTGGTGTTCCTCAACGTCCCGACCATGCCGCAGCCCGAGGCCTATATCGGCGGCGCGGACAAGCTGTTCGACGCAGGGGGCAAGCTCGTCAACGAGAGCACGCGCAAATTCCTCGGCCAGTTCATGGAAGCATTCGCGGCGTGGATCGAGAAGAACCGGAGGCGGTAATCGAAGAAAAGGAGTCTGACCCAATTTTTCCCTGCGCTACGGGCAGAATAAGAATTAGACACATTTTGGATTGAGGAGAATCACTGATCCCCTCTCATCGCGCCTTCAGCGCTTTGATTTTGCGCAATGAAGCGGCGCACGGCGCATGGTCTCGTGGCGGCGGTCAACGGGGGGATTGCAATGGCCACACACACGTTACATCGATTGATCTTCGCCGGTGCATTGACGGCTGCGTTTCTTTTGTTCCCTTCCGCCGCACGGGCTGAGGGCGATTTCACCGGCCTATGGCGGACGAATATGGGCGACATGCACATCGAGCAGGACGGCGATCGCGCACGGGGCGATTACGAGATGAAGGACGGCCGGATGCACGGGGGTATCGACGGTGATGCATTCAGCGGCTTCTGGGCCCAATCAAGTGCAGCACACCGTTGCTTCGAAGAACGGATGGAATCGCATTATTGGGGCCGCTTCACGCTGATCCTTAGCGACGACACGGAGCACTTCCACGGCCGCTGGTCCTACTGCAACGACGACCCCGGTTCGGGAGGCGAATGGACCGGCTCGCGGCGCCACCACCACTTCTAGCACGGCTGACGGCATTGCGGATCTGGCGGCGCGCAAGGACGCCTTGCGCAACGCTCGCCGGGTGCACCTCGTGCGCGCCGACGTGCTCAAATGGTTCGCGGAACGGGAAGATGCGCTGGAGCCTGAAGACTCCCTGAATCCTAGTCGCCGAACCCTTCGAGGCGCACATAGACCAGATCGATGATGCTGCCCTGGCCGTTCGGCTTGATGGCCACGACGTGCTGGTCCATGTCCTTGCCCGCCTTGAACACGATCTCTCCCCGGCTCGGACTGTCGCTATCGCAATTGAGTTCGCCCGAGGCGTGTTTACCGTCCGCGTGCCAGTTGGCGGAGCAATCCAGCAGCGCGCCGTACTTGGCCAGCGCCGGGCGGTAGAACGCGGCGACCTTGTCGGGCGGATCGTTCGATTCGAGCTTGAGGACCGCGACCTTCAGGCCGAATGGACCCGCCACCGCCCAGATATGCGCCGCCGAATCGTCGTCGGCGTTGTCCTTGTGCGGCCGGGCGCCGGGATACGTTGGAAGGCCGACATCCCTGGCATCCGCGCTCTTGCCGGCGCCGATGCTCAGGTTGAAATCATGGTTCTTGCCGTTATCCCCTGCCTGCGCCGCAATCGGCAGCGACAGAAGCCCAGTCGCGATCGCTGCGCCAAGAATACTTTTCCCGATTTCAAGTGTACGCATATCCGCCCTCCCTCATTGTGGCCACGAATGCTCCGGCGGATCTTGGTTCGAGAATTACGTCGAAAACATGACCTGCGGGATCACTCCTCGGCTTTCTTCGCCCGCAGCTTCGCCCAGTAATCCAGCCGCTTCTGGATCTCGCGTTCGAAGCCCGCTTCCTTCGGCTGATAAAGATGCTGGCGCGCCATGCCGTCGGGAAAATAATTCTGCCCGGAGAAACTCTCCTCCGCCTCGTGGTCGTATTCGTAGCCTTTGCCGTAGCCGAGATTCTTCATCAGCTTGGTGGGCGCGTTGAGGATATGCGCCGGCGGCATCAGCGAGCCGTGCTCCTCGGCCGCGCGCTTGGCCGCGCCTTGCGCCACGTACACCGCGTTCGATTTGGGCGCGCTGGCGAGATAGATCACGCATTGCACCAGCGCGATTTCACCTTCGGGGCTGCCGAGGAAATCGTAATAATCCTTGGCGGCGAGCGCCTGCACTACGGCCTGCGGATCGGCAAGCCCCACATCCTCTACGCTGGCGCGCACCAGCCGGCGCGCGATGTAGAGCGGCTGCTCGCCACCCGCCAGCATCCGCGCCAGCCAATAGAGCGCCGCATCGGGATCTGAGCCGCGGATCGACTTATGCAGCGCGGAGATCAGATTGTAATGTTCCTCGCGCGATTTATCGTAGAGCGGCGCGCGCTTCTGCACGGCCGCGACCAGGGCGGCGGGATCGAGCGGCTTTGCGATCTTCAGCGCCGCCACCTCCTCGGCGAGGTTGAGCAGATAGCGCCCGTCGCCGTCCGCCATGGCGCGCAGGGTTTCGCGCGCCTCGGCGGTGAGCTTTAGCGGCTCGCCGTAATGGGCCTCGACGCGCTGGAGCAGGGTCTCGAGCGCCGCATCGTCGAGCCGGCGCAGCACCAAAACCTGGGCGCGCGACAAGAGCGGGCCGTTTAGCTCGAACGACGGGTTCTCGGTCGTGGCGCCGACCAGCACGATGGTGCCATCCTCCACCACCGGAAGGAAGCTGTCCTGCTGGCTCCTGTTGAAGCGGTGGATTTCGTCGACGAACAGCAGCGTGCCCTGCCCGATCTTGCGGCGCTGGCGCGCGCCGTCGAACGATTTCTTCAGGTCCGCGACGCCCGAAAACACCGCCGACAATTGCTCGAAGTGCAGCTTGAAGGCATGGGATAAGAGACGCGCGATGGTGGTCTTGCCGGTGCCCGGCGGACCCCAAAGGATAATGGAATGGGGCCGGTTCTCCGCCACCATGCGCCCGATGGGGCCTTCGGGGCCGATCAGATGATCCTGGCCTACCACTTCGGCCAGCGTCTTGGGGCGCAACCGGTCGGCCAAGGGCCTTGGTGCGTCGTCTGGTAAGCCACCGGCTTCGAATAGATCGGTCATGGCGGGGACAATATCGCGAATAGCGAATGGCGAATAGCGAATAGGAACTTCCCTACTCGCTACTCGCCACATTCACCCGTCCACGCTCAGGTTCATCCTCTGCCCGCCGCGGTCGATCACCATGTCCCAGTGACTGCCCCCAGCGTTGAGGACGTGCTGCAACTGCCCGGTGCTGGTGATGACCTGGCCGTTGACGGCGCGCACGATGTCGCCCGGCTGGAAGCCGTAGCCCGCCGCCAGGCTGTTGTCCGAAACCGCGCGGATCACGACGCCCTTAGCCATCAGGTCCATTTGCAGGTCCACGGCCACCGCCGGTGAAAGAGTCTCCACCCGCGCGCCGGTCAGCGGATTGTGCCCGCCGATCACAGCGCCATCGCGCGAGCCTGCCGGCGGCAAAGCCAGCTTGACCGCCGCGTTGGAGACGCGGCCATGGGAGGCGATCTGCGCCTTCACCGTATCGCCCGGCTTGTGGGTGGCGACGCGGTAGTTGAGCGACTGCATGTCGCTGACCGCGACGCCGTCGATGGACAAGATCACATCGCCGGTCCTCAGCCCGGCCTGCGCCGCCGGACCGCCGGGAAAAATGTCCTTCAGCAAGACGCCCTCGGGCCGCGGCAGGCCGAGGCTGGCGGCAATCTCGCCCGTCACCGCCTGGCCGTCCGCGCCGATCCAGGGAAGCTTGATGCCGCCGCTCTGCGCCCCATCCACCACACGGCGCGCCAGATTGGCGGGAATGGCGAAACCGATGCCGACGGATTCGCCGGTGCGCGAGTAGATCGCCGAATTGATGCCCGCGAGCTTGCCGTCGGTCGTCACCAGCGCCCCGCCCGAGTTGCCCGGATTGATGGCGGCGTCGGTCTGGATGAAGAACTGGTAGTTTGAGGCGCCGACGTCGGTGCGCGCCAGCGCGGAAACGATGCCCATGGTCACGGTCTGGCCGACGCCGAACGGATCGCCGATGGCGAGCACCAGATCGCCGACTTGCAGCCGGTCGCTGTCGCCGAATTCGACGGTCGGCAGCTTCTCGCCCTTGGTGTCGATCTTAAGCACCGCGAGGTCGGTGCGCTGGTCCGCCAGGATCACCTTGGCCTTGAATTCGCGCTTGTCGGACAGCGCCACCACGATGTCCTGGCCGCCCTCGATGACATGGTTGTTGGTCAGGATCAGCCCATCGGGACGCACGATCACGCCCGAACCCAGCGACTGCTGCACACGCTGGCGCATCTGGGGATTGACGCCGAAGAAGCGTTGGAAGAACGGATCGTTGAAGAACGGATTCATCGCCGGCGCCTGGACGACGCTGCGCGAATAGACGTTGACCACCGCGGGCGCCACGCGTTTGACCACCGGCGCGAAAGTGAGGCTCACCTCGCCCATCGAATGTGGAACCTTTCCGGCGGGCTCCGGCGCCTGCATCGGCACGGCCGATTCGGCGGGAGTCGCGGAGGGAACCAGGAAGTAAACGGCTACGGCGAAGGCAAACACGCCTGCGGCGGCCAACAATGACGAACGGTTCATGATCTCGCTCCCCAAGACGCAAAAGGGCGACCCCTCGCCGAGCCGCCCCGATTGTCGCCTACGAACTTGTCCAGGAGATTACTCCTCGGTGTTTTCCTCTTCAGAATCGATCACCGGGCCGGAATCCTTGCCCTTGGCCTCGGGATCGCGATCGACGAATTCGATGATCGCCATCGCCGCATTGTCGCCATGGCGGAAGCCCGCCTTCAACACGCGGGTATAACCGCCCGGACGGCCCGCATAACGCGGCCCGATCACGTCGAACAGCTTCTTCACCTGATCGGCATCGCGCACCTGCGACATCGCCAAGCGGCGGGCGTGCAGGTCGGCCCGGCGCGACAGCGTCACCAGCTTCTCCACGAACGGCCGCATCTCCTTGGCCTTAGGCAGGGTGGTGGTGATCTGCTCGTGCTTGATCAACGCCGCCGCCATGTTCGCGAACATGGCGGTGCGGTGCGACGCGGTGACGTTCAGCTTGCGGCCCTGATTGCGATGGCGCATGGCACACTACACTTTCAAGAGTTAGTACTGGTCCTCGTAACGCTTGGCGAGGTCTTCGATGTTCTCCGGCGGCCAGCCCGGCACTTCCATGCCGAGATGCAGGCCCATTTCGGCGAGCACCGCCTTGATCTCGTTCAGCGACTTGCGCCCGAAGTTCGGGGTGCGGAGCATTTCCGCCTCGGTCTTCTGGATCAGGTCGCCGATATAGACGATGTTGTCGTTCTTCAGGCAGTTGGCCGAACGCACCGAAAGCTCCAGCTCGTCCACCTTCTTGAGCAGCACCGGGTTGAAGGCGAGATCGGGCTTGGCCTCCTCGGTGACGCGCTCGCGCGGCTCCTCGAAATTGATGAAGACCTGAAGCTGGTCCTGCAGGATGCGCGCGGCATAGGCGACCGCATTGTCGGGAGCGATGGCGCCGTTGGTTTCCACGGTCAGCGTCAGCTTGTCATAGTCGAGGATCTGGCCTTCGCGGGTGTTCTCCACCTTGTAGGAGACCTTCTTCACCGGCGAGAACAGGCTGTCGACCGGCATCAGGCCGATAGGGGCGTCCTCCGGGCGGTTGCGGTCCGCCGGGACGTAGCCCTTGCCGGTCGCCACCGTCAGCTCCATGCGAAAATCGACCTTCTCATCCAGCGTGCAGAGCACGAGGTCGGGATTGAGGATTTCCACGTCGGCCACGGCCTGGATCTGGCCCGCGGTGATTTCGCCGGGGCCGCTCGCCTTCAGCGTCAGCCGCTTGGGGCCTTCCGCATGCATGCGCAGCGCGATCTGCTTGACGTTGAGCACGATGTCGGTGACGTCCTCGCGCACGCCGGCGATCGAGGAGAATTCGTGCAGCACGCCGTCGATCTGGATCGAGGTGACGGCCGCGCCTTGCAGCGACGACAGCAGCACGCGGCGCAGCGCATTGCCGAGCGTCAGCCCGAAGCCGCGCTCCAGCGGTTCGGCAACGATGGTCGCCGCCCGTGCCGCATCAAGTCCCGTATCGACGCGGAGCTTTTGCGGCTTGATCAATTCCTGCCAATTTTTCTGAAACATTTTGCCTCATCGTTTCCCGGACGCGTCGGATCGCGCCCATTTCGTTCGACGGGTAAGCTTCTTCCGAACCAAAACTCTTAAACGCGACGGCGCTTGGGCGGCCGGCAGCCATTGTGCGGAATCGGCGTCACATCGCGGATCGAGGTGACGATCAGTCCCACCGTCTGCAGCGCGCGCAGCGCGGATTCACGCCCCGAACCGGGGCCGGAAACTTCCACTTCCAGGGTCTTCATGCCGTGCTCGATGGCCTTCTTGCCGGCGTCCTCGGCGGCGACCTGAGCGGCATAAGGCGTCGATTTGCGCGAGCCCTTGAAGCCCATCATGCCGGCCGACGACCAGGAAATCGCATTTCCGGCGCCGTCCGTGATGGTGATAATCGTGTTGTTGAAGGTCGCGGCGACATGCGCCACGCCGACCACGATGTTCTTCTTTTCCTTCTTGCGGGCGCGCGGCGCCTTTTTTTCCGTCGGAGCGGCCATGGTCTATTTCGTCACTTTCTTCTTGCCGGCGATTGCCTTGGCCGGGCCCTTGCGCGTGCGCGCGTTGGTGTGGGTGCGCTGGCCGCGCACCGGCAGACTCTTGCGGTGGCGCAGGCCGCGATAACAGCCCAGATCCATCAGCCGCTTGATGTTCATCGACACCTCGCGGCGCAGATCGCCCTCCACGACGTAATCGCGGTCGATCACCTCGCGGATCTGGATGACCTCGGCGTCCGTCAGGTCGTGGACGCGCCGCTCAGGGGCGATGCCCACTTTGTCGCAGATCTCCTTGGCCTTGGCCGGGCCGATGCCATGGATGTAGCGCAGGCCAATCAGGACGCGCTTCTGGGTAGGAATATTGACGCCGGCGATGCGTGCCACGAGTCTCTCCGAATGCCTTTAAGGCCTTGAATTGATTACATTACACGCTTGCGTACGATCCTAGAAAACCCTCTGCGCCACTCCGCGATTAGGGCGTCCAATGCCGGAATTTTCCTGGGAAATCGGCTGCAAGGGCGCGGATTATATTAATGCTTGCACCTCAGTCAACTGGCCAAGTCCAGGGACTTCCAAGCTATCCCAACCCCAGGCATCCCTTCCTGCCGGCCCGGTCGAGGGCGGCCGCGATGGCTTTGCTGACTTGGTTGACGGGCGCCATGCCGTCGACGGTCACCAGCTTTCCCTGTTTCTTGTAATATTCGATCAGCGGCGCGGTGTTCTTGTAATAGACCGCCAGGCGATTCTTCAGGGTTTCCGGCGTGTCGTCGGCGCGGGAGGCGCCCCCGCTCTGCTTGATGCGATGCTCGACCCGCTCGATCAGCACTGCATCGTCAACCTTGAGCTCGATCACCAGGTCGATCTTGCGGTCGCGGGCCTTCAGCATGGCATCGAGCGCCTCGGCCTGCGGGATGGTGCGCGGGAAGCCGTCGAACACGGCGCCCTTGGCGCAGTCCGGCTGGTCGTAGCGCTCGGCGATGATGCCGACCACGATCTCGTCGGGTACCAGATCGCCCGATTCCATGATCGCCTTGCACTTCTTGCCGAGCTCGGTGCCAGCCGCGATCGCGGCGCGCAGCATGTCGCCGGTGGAAAGCTGCGGCAGGGCGCGGCGCTTCTCGATGACCTTCGCCTGCGTCCCCTTGCCCGAACCCGGCGGACCGAAAAGAACCAGATTCAACGTCGCGCTCCCCGAAGCTTGGCCTTCTTGATCAGCCCCTCATATTGCTGGGCGATCAGATGGCTCTGGATCTGCGCCACGGTGTCCATCGTCACGCTGACCACGATGAGGATCGACGTGCCGCCGAGCGCGAAGGACATGTTGTAGAAGCCCCAGGCGAATTCTGGAATGAGGCACACGACCGCAAGGTAGAGGGCGCCGACCGCGGTACATCGGGTAAGAACGAAATCGATATAGTCGGCCGTCTTCTTGCCCGGCCTGATGCCGGGAATGAAGCCGCCGTATCTCTTCAAATTCTCCGCCGTCTCCTCAGGGTTGAAGACGATGGAGGTGTAGAAGAAGGCGAAGAAGATGATCATCGCGCCGTAGAGGACGAGATAAAGCGGCTGGCCGCGGCTGATATAGGTGACGATGTTCTGCACCCATTCGGGAATGTTCTGGGCGTTGAACGAGGCGATCGTCATCGGCATCAACAGAATGGACGAGGCGAAGATCGGCGGAATGACGCCCGAGACGTTGAGTTTGAGCGGCAAGTGCGAGGCTTCGCCGCCGAACATGCGCTGGCCGACCTGTCGCTTGGGATATTGCACCAGCAGGCGGCGCTGGGCGCGCTCCATGAAGACGATGAAGGCGACCAACGCAACCGCGAACAGCCCGAAGAAGATCAGCGCCAGCGGATTCATCGCGCCGGTGCGCGTCGCTTCCAGGGCCTGGCCGATGATCTGCGGAAAGCGCGCCACGATGCCCGCGAAGATGATCAACGAAATCCCGTTGCCCACCCCGCGGCTGGTGATCTGTTCGCCGATCCACATCAAGAGGATGGTGCCGCCGGTCAGCGTCACCACGGCGGTCATGCGAAAGTACAGGCCCGGGTTGAGCACGATGCCCTGCCCGTGCTCCAGGCCGATGGCGATACCGAAGGCCTGCACCGCGGCCAAGCCGACGGTGCCGTAGCGCGTGTACTGGTTGATGACCTTCTGACCCGCGGCGCCTTCCTTCTTCAAGGCCTCCAGCTCGGGAAACACCGTCGTCATCAACTGCATGATGATCGAGGCGGAGATGTACGGCATGATGCCGAGCGCGAAGATCGCCATGCGCGAGACCGCGCCGCCGGCCAGCGTATTGAAAATGTCGAGCAGGCCGCCGCCTTGCGTATTGACGAAATGGGCCATGCCGGCGGGATCGATCCCCGGCATCGGGATGTAGGTGCCGAGCCGCGCCACAATCAGGGCGCCCAGCGTGAACAGGACGCGCTGGCGCAGTTCCTTCGCCTTGGCGAAGGAGCTGAAATTGAAATTTGCGGCCAGTTGTTCGGCTGCTGAGGGCATCGTCTACTCCCGACTCGCGGCCGACTTTATATCGGGTCGGCCGCACTCTTCAGCAAGGGCGCTGTGCGCCTCGCCTAACCGCCTCGCGCGGCACGCTTTTCCGCCGATTTGACGCGGCGCTGCGCCCGCTTGCCCGGCGCGCCCTTCTTGTTCATCGTGACCTTCTTCTTGAAGGTCGTGACGACCGAACCGCCGGCCTTTTGCACGGCCTCCACGGCGCTGGCCGAGGCGCCCGCGACCTCGATGTCGAGCTTCGACTTGATCTCGCCCTTGGCGAGCAGGCGCACGCCGTCGCGGCTCTTGGCGATCAGACCGGCCTTCTTCAGCGCTTCCAAGCCGATCTTGCCCGAGGCGTCGAGCTTCTTGTCGTCGATCGCCTTCTGGATGCGCCCGAGGTTCACTTCGGCGAAGTCCTTGGCGAAGATGTTGTTGAAGCCGCGCTTTGGCATGCGCATGTGCAGCGGCATCTGGCCGCCTTCGAAGCCGTAGACCTTGGTCCCGGTGCGCGCCTTGGCGCCCTTGACGCCGCGGCCCGACGTCTTGCCGAGGCCCGAGGACGAACCGCGCCCGAGCTTGTCCTTGCGCTTGTGCGCGCCCGGATTGTTGCGGATTTCGTTGAGCTTCATATCACTTGCCTTCTTCGACGATCTCGACGAGGTGCGCCACGGCGCGGATCATGCCGCGCACCGCCGGCGTGTCCTCCAGCGTCCGCGTGCGGCGGATCTTGCCGAGCCCCAGCCCCCTCAGCGTCGCCGCCTGGACGTCGGGCTTGCGGTTGGCGCTCTTGATCTGGCGCACGGTCACGGTCTTCTTTTTGTCGGCCATCGTCGGGTTCCTTATGCGCTCGCCTCGGCGCCCTTCTGGCCCTCGCGGCGCGAGACGATCTCGGCCACCGAGCGGCCGCGGCGCTGGGCGACCATGCGCGGCGACTGCTGATGCTTCAGCGCGTCGAAGGTGGCGCGCACCATGTTGTAGGGGTTGGAGGTCCCGAGCGACTTCGACACCACATCGCCCACGCCCAACGCCTCGAACACCGCGCGCATCGGGCCGCCGGCGATGATGCCGGTGCCGGCCGGAGCGGGCCTCACCAGGACCTTGCCGGCGCCGTGATGGCCGCGAGTTTCGTGATGCAGCGTGCGCCCGTCCTTCAGCGGCACGCGGATCAGCGCGCGCTTGGCGGCGTCCGTCGCCTTGCGGATGGCCTCAGGCACTTCGCGCGCCTTGCCGTGGCCGAAGCCGACCCGGCCGCGCTGATCGCCGACGACGACGAGCGCCGCGAAGCCGAAGCGCCGCCCGCCCTTCACCACCTTGGCCACACGGTTGATGTGGACCAGCTTGTCGACGAATTCGCTGTCGCGCTCTTCGCGACCGTGTTCCCTGCCTTCACGCGCCACGTGCCGTTCCTTCCCTTAAAATTCGAGACCGCCCTCACGGGCGGCATCGGCCAGCGCCTTCACGCGGCCATGATAGATATAGCCGCCGCGATCGAACACGACCTGCTTGACGCCCTTGGCGATCGCCCGTTCGGCGATCTTCTTGCCGACCACCGCCGCCGCCGCCACGTTCCAGGACTTGGCGATCTTGGCTTCCTTCTCGTTGGTCGAGGCAACGGCCAGCGTCGCCTTCGCCTTGTCGTCGATGACCTGGGCATAGATATGCCGGCCCGAGCGGAACACCGACAGCCGCGGACGGCCGCCCGCATTATGCACCAGGCGGAAACGCGTGCGCTTCTTGCGCCGGTCGAAGAGGTTCTTCGTCATGGCTACTTCTTCTTGCCTTCCTTGCGGCGGACGAATTCGCCCGCATAGCGAACGCCCTTACCCTTGTAGGGTTCCGGCGGGCGATAGCCGCGGATTTCCGCCGCAACCTGACCGACCAGTTGCTTGTCGATGCCCGAGATCGTCAGCATGGTCGGCTTTTCCGAGGTGATCGTGATGCCCGCCGGGATCGGATAGGCCACGTCGTGGCTGAAGCCGAGCTGGAGGTTGAGGTTCTTGCCCGCGACCTGGGCGCGGTAGCCCACCCCCTGGATCTCCAGCTTCTCCGAGAAGCCGTTGGTCACGCCCTGGACCAGATTGTTGACCAGGGTGCGCGACAGGCCCCACATCTGCGCCGCGCGCTCCATCTCCTTGCGCGGCGTGAGCGAGACGCCGTGCGCGTCCACGCTGGCGTCGATTTCCTCGACCAGCGTGACGTTTAGTTCGCCCTTGGGGCCCTTGACCTTCACGGTCTTGCCTTCGACAGAGGCCGTGACCCCTTTCGGCAACGCAACCGGTTTCTTGCCGATACGCGACATGGTCTTCTCCTAGAACACCTGGCAGAGAACTTCTCCGCCCACGTTCTTTTCCCTGGCCACGGTATCCGTCATCAAGCCTTGCGGCGTCGAGACGATGGACACGCCCAGCCCCTGATAATGCGGCTTCAGTTCGGTCACCGAGGCATAGACCCGGCGGCCCGGCGTCGAGACGCGCTTGAGCTCGCGGATGACCGGGCGGCCCTCGTGATATTTAAGCTCGATCTCGAGTTCGCGTGCGCCGGTCGCGAACTCGACCTCGGAGTAGCCGCGGATGAACCCTTCCGCTTGCAACACGTCGAGCAGCCGCACGCGCAACTTCGAGTTCGGCGACTTGATCTTCGCCAGCCCGCGAAGCTGGCCGTTACGGATGCGCGACAGTAGATCGCCAATCGGATCGGTGATCGCCATATTCCCGTTTCTCCTTACCAGCTCGCCTTGGTCATGCCAGGGATCTGGCCGAAATTCGCAAGATCACGCAGCGCGATGCGCGACAGCTTGACCTTGCGGTAGAAACCCTTCGAACGGCCGCTGAACTCGCAGCGATGGTGGATGCGCGTCTTCGACGAATTGCGCGGCAGCTTGGCGAGTTTCAGCCTGGCGGCGAAGCGCTCTTCGGGCGGAACGCTCATGTCCTCGGCCCTGCCCTTCAGCGCCGCGCGCTTGGCGGCGTATTGCGCCACCATCTTCTCGCGCTTCTTGTTACGATTGATCTGGGAAGTTTTCGCCATTGCGTCTCGCCTCAATTCATGAACGGGAACTGGAAGCCCTTGAGAAGCGCCTTGGCTTCCGCATCGGTCTTCGCAGAGGTGTTGATGATGATGTCCATGCCCCAGACATTCTCGGTCTTGTCGTAATCGATTTCGACAAAAACCATGTGCTCCTTGAGGCCCATCGAGTAATTGCCCCTTCCGTCGAAGCTGGTGGCCTTCAAGCCGCGGAAGTCGCGCACCCGCGGCAGCGCCATGGTGACCAGCCGGTCGAGGAACTCGTACATGCGGTCCTGGCGCAGCGTGACCTTGACGCCGACCGGGCGGCCCGCCGTGATCTTGAAGGTCGAAATCGCCTTCTTGGCCCGGGTGATCACCGCCTTCTGGCCGGCGATCGCGGTCAGGTCGTTCTGCGCGGCCTGGATCTTCTTGGTATCCTGCGAGCCCTCGCCCGCGCCGATGTTCAGCACGACCTTGTTGATCTTCGGGACCTGCAGCGGATTCTTGTAGCCGAACTGCTTCATCAGCTCGGGACGGATGACGTCGTCATAGCGCTTCTTGAAGCGCGGCGTGTAATTGGGATCGCGCGCCTGTTCGCCGACCGCGATTTGCGTACCCGCAGCTTTTTCCCCGCCTTTTTTGGCCTTCTTCTCCGCCTTGGCGTCGGCCTTGGCGGCTTCGATCGGGTTGCCGCCCCTTGGCGGCTTCGCACCCTTCTTTTCTTTTCCTGCCTCAGACATCGATCACCTCACCGGACTTCTTCGCAAACCGCACGCGCCGTCCGTCGCCCAATATCTTCCAGCCGATCCGCGTCGCCGCGCCCGACTTGGGATCGACATGGGCGAGATTCGACAGTTGCACCGGCAGCTCCTTGCTGACGATGCCGCCCTGCTGCTTCTGGGTCTGGCGCTGATGGCGCTTGACGGCGTTCACGCCGGAAACCAGCGCGCGGTTCTCCTTCGGGAAAACCTTCATGACTTCGCCCTTCTTGCCCTTGTCGCGGCCGGTGGTGACGATCACGCGGTCGCCCTTCTTGATCTTGGCGGACATCAGAGCACCTCCGGCGCCAGCGAAATGATCTTCATGTGGTTCTTGGCGCGCAACTCGCGGGTCACGGGCCCGAAAATGCGCGTGCCGATCGGCTCGCCCTGGGGGTTGACCAGCACCGCCGCGTTGCCGTCGAAGCGGATCAGGCTGCCGTCCGGCCGGCGCACACCCTTGGCCGTGCGCACGACGACGGCCTTGAGCACCTCGCCCTTCTTCACGCGGCCGCGCGGGATCGCCTCCTTGACGCTGACCACGATAGTGTCGCCGACGTCGGCATAGCGCCGATGCGAGCCGCCCAGCACCTTGATGCACATCACTCGGCGCGCGCCGGAATTGTCGGCGACATCAAGCTCGGTCGTCATCTGTATCATTGTGGTCTACTCCCGATGCCCATTCGCCCTATTTCGCGGAAACGCGCTCGAACGCTTCCCAGGTCTTCAACTTGGAAACCGGCCGGCACTCGCGGATACGCACGATGTCGCCGACCTTGAACTCGCCCTTCTCGTCATGGGCGTGATACTTCTTGCTCCGGCGCACGGTCTTGCCCATCACCGGATGGGTGAAGCGGCGCTCCACGTTGACCACCACGGTCTTCTTGTTCTTGTCACTGACCACGACACCTTGCAGCACGCGCTTGGGCATTTTCTGTTCCTTCTCTCCTTCAACCGGCCTTGCGGCGCTGTTCGGTCAAGATCGTCCGGATGCGGGCGATGTCCTTGCGCACGACGCGGATGCGGTTGGTCTTTTCGAGCTGGCCGTTGGCGCGCTGAAAACGCAGGTTGAACTGTTCCTTCTTGAGCTTGGCCAGCTGATCCGCCAGTTCGTCGGGCGTCTTGGTGCGAAAATCGTCCGCCTTGGACGAAACCTTCGCCGTGGCCGCGGCCTGCTTGGCCTTGGACTTCGTCTTGGGGGCGGCTTTCGCCTTGGTCTTCTTCTCGGCCATCATCTTTCTCACTCGCTGCGGGCGACGAATTTCGTCGCAACGGAAAGTTTCGCCGCACCCAGGCGCATGGCTTCCTTGGCGGTCGCCAAATCGACGCCGTCGATCTCGAACAGGATGCGGCCCGGTTTGACCTTGGCGACCCAGAATTCCGGCGCGCCTTTGCCCGAACCCATGCGCACTTCGGCCGGCTTCTTCGACACCGGCACGTCCGGGAAGACGCGGATCCAGACGCGGCCGGCGCGCTTCATTTCGCGCGTGATGGCGCGGCGGGCCGCCTCGATCTCGCGGGCGTTGATGCGCTCCGGCTCCAGGCACTTGAGACCGAACTGGCCGAAATTGAGCGCGGTGCCGCCTTTGGCGGGACCGTGGATACGGCCCTTGTGCTGTTTGCGGAACTTGGTGCGTGCGGGTTGAAGCATGACGGATGTCTTCCAGAGTTACGGTGCCGGCGCGGGCGTTGGGGTGCGTTGACCAGTACTGCGGCTCTGATCGGAGGATTCCGCCTGGCGCTTTTCGACCGCCATCGGATCGTGCTCCATGATCTCGCCCTTGAAGATCCAGACCTTGACGCCGCAGGTGCCGTAGGTCGTCTTCGCGGTGGCGACGCCATAGTCGATGTCGGCGCGCAGCGTGTGCAGCGGCACGCGCCCTTCGCGGTACCATTCCATGCGGGCGATTTCGGCGCCGCCCAGCCGGCCGCCGCAGTTGATGCGGATGCCTTGCGCGCCGAGCCGCATCGCGGATTGCACCGCGCGCTTCATCACCCGGCGGAAGGCCACGCGGCGCTCGAGCTGCTGGGCGATGTTCTCGGCCACCAGCTTGGCGTCGATCTCGGGCTTGCGGATTTCGACGATGTTGAGGTGCACCTCGTCCGTCGTGAATTTCTGCACGTCGCTGCGCAGCTTTTCGATGTCGGCGCCCTTCTTGCCGATGACCACGCCGGGCCGCGCCGAATGGATCGTGATCCGGCACTTCTTGTGCGGCCGTTCGATCACCACGCGGCTGACGCCCGCCTGCTTGAGATGCTCGCACAGATAGGTGCGGATCTTGATGTCTTCCTGAAGGAGCTTGCCGTACTCCTTCTTGCCCGCGTACCAGCGCGAATCCCAGGTGCGGTTGATGCCGAGCCTGAGGCCGGTCGGATTGACTTTCTGACCCATTACGCCTTCTCCTTCGCGGGCACAGACTTCTTCACCGCTGACTTCTTCGCCGCCGGTTTCTTGGCCGCCGGCTTCTTCGCCGGCGCCTTCTTCTTCGGCGTGCTTGCCTTCTTCCCTTCGGCGGCCGCGGCCGGTTCGGCCTTGGCGGGCGCTTTCTTCTCGCGCGTCTCCTCGACCACAATGGTGATCTGGCTGAAGGGCTTCTCGATGCCCGCGCCGCGACCGCGCGCGCGCGCCTGGAAGCGTTTCATCACGATGTTCTTGCCGACGCTGGCTTCGCTCACCACCAAACTGTCGACGTCGAGGTCGTGGTTGTTTTCGGCGTTGGCGATGGCCGATTGCAGGACCTTCTTCACCGTCTTGGCGATGCGTTTCGGCGAGAAACTCAGCTCGTAGAGCGCCGCTTCCGCCTTCTTGCCGCGGATCGATTGCGCCACGAGGTTCAGCTTGCGCGGGGAAATGCGGATCATCCGGCCGATGGCCTTGGCCTGATGATCAGCGAGAACGCGGGCGCGTGCATCCTTACCCATTATTCCGCCCTCTTCGCTTTCTTGTCGCCGCCGCCGGAATGGCCGTGGAACGTGCGCGTCGGCGAGAACTCGCCGAGCTTGTGGCCCACCATGTCTTCCGTCACCAGCACCGGGATGTGCTTCCTGCCGTTGTAGACGCCGAAGGTGAGGCCGACGAACTGCGGCAGGATCGTCGAGCGGCGCGACCAGGTCTTGATCACGTCCTTGCGCCCCGAACCGCGCGTGGCCTCTGCCTTCTTGAGCAGATAGCCGTCGACAAAGGGACCTTTCCAAACCGAACGTGTCATCTCACTGTCCTTGCGTCGTCTTGCCGTGGCGCGAACGCACGATGTACTTCGTGGTACGCTTGTTCTTGCGCGTCTTGGCGCCCTTGGTCGGCTTGCCCCAGGGCGTGACCGGATTGCGGCCACCCTTGGTGCGGCCTTCGCCGCCGCCGTGCGGATGGTCGATCGGGTTCATGGCCGTGCCGCGCACGTTCGGACGCTTGCCTTTCCAGACATTGCGGCCCGCCTTGCCGATGACTTCGTTCATGTGGTCGGGGTTCGACACCGCGCCGACCGTCGCCATGCAGTCCAGCCGCACCCGGCGCACTTCGCCCGAATTGAGCCGCAGCGTCGCGTAGCCAGCGTCGCGGCCGAGATACTGCGCATAGGTTCCGGCGGAACGCGCGATCTGTCCGCCCTTACCCGGCTTCATCTCGATATTGTGGATGATCGTGCCGATGGGCATCGCCGAAAGCTTCATGGCGTTGCCGGGCTTCACATCCACCTTGTCGCCGGAGACGACCGTGTCGCCTACCGCGAGACGCTGCGGAGCGAGGATATAAGCCAGCTCGCCGTCCTTGTATTTGATAAGAGCGATGAACGCGGTGCGATTGGGATCGTATTCCAGGCGTTCGACCTTCGCAGCCACATCGTACTTAAGCCGCTTGAAGTCGATGATGCGGTAGCGTTGCTTGTGTCCACCGCCCTGCCATCGCACGGTGACGCGCCCCGTATTGTTACGGCCGCCGTGCCTGGTCTGGCCTTCGGTGAGCGCCTTGACCGGCGCGCCCTTGTGCAAGCTGGAGCGGTCGATGAGCACCAATTGGCGCTGACCGGGCGTGGTGGGCCGATATTGTTTGAGCGCCATCTTACAGCCCCGTCGTAATGTCGATCTGGTGGCCCTCTTCGAGGGTCACGATCGCTTTTTTGAAGTCGCTGCGCGTAAACTTCGTTCCGCGGAAGATTTTCTTCTTGCCCTTCACGCGAACCGTGTTGACCGCCTTCACCTTGACCTTGAAGAGTGCCTCCACCGCCTTAGCGATGGCCGGTTTGGTGGCGTCGAGCGTCACACGGAAGACCACCTGATTGGTTTCCGACAGCTTGG
>Ga0182027_10003671_pt1 | contig 24139 bp, 21 predicted proteins | sample 712E1DmetaG_FD_121300 | JGI IMG/M metagenome (GOLD analysis project Ga0182027, IMG submission 121300) | Permafrost microbial communities from Stordalen Mire, Sweden - 712E1D metaG (Illumina Assembly) | ecosystem: Environmental > Terrestrial > Soil > Wetlands > Permafrost | place: Sweden... | reverse complement strand
GTCGGCGCGCGCAATAAAGAGCTGGTCATTCTGGAGAAGGAACTGCGCGAGTGCAGCGATGCGCTGATGATTACGACCGATGACGGCACCTATGCCGACAAGGGCTTCGTCACCGACAAGCTGCGGCAGTTGATCGAGAACGGCACACGCATCGACCTGGTGCTGGCGATCGGCCCTATCCCCATGATGAGAGCGGTGGCGGAGATGACGCGGAAGGAGCGCATCCGCACCATCGTCAGCTTGAACCCGATCATGATCGACGGCACCGGCATGTGTGGCGGCTGCCGCGTGCTGGTCGACGGCAAGAGCGAGTTCGCCTGCGTGGATGGCCCCGAGTTCGACGCGCACCGCGTGGATTTCGCTGTGCTGGTGCAACGCAATTCGATGTATCGGACGGCGGAGCAGAAATCGATGGAAGACTTCCAGCACGAGCCCGAAAAGCAGCTCGAAACCGTTCGTGCCAGACAGACGGGCACATGCGCGCTGCAAGGAGGCGACCGGTGACAGAACCCACTAAGCCGCCCACTAAGCACCCCTCGTTGAATCCGCTGCCATTGAAAGAGCGCATGAAGGTGCCGCGGCAGCACATGCTGGAGCAGGCTCCGCTGCTGCGCGCCACGAATTTCACCGAAGTGAACCTGGGCTATTCCGAGGAGCTGGCGCGGCGGGAAGCGCAGCGCTGCCTGGAATGTGCCAAGCCACAATGCGTCACCGACTGCCCGGTGGGCGTCAAGGTGAAGGAGTTCGTGGAGTTGATCGTGGCTGGCGACTACCTCGGCGCGGCGGCCAAAATCCGCGAAGACAACGTGCTGCCGGCCATCACCGGGCGCGTCTGCCCGCAGGAAGACCACTGCGAAGGCGGCTGCTTGATGGGCAAGAAGGTTCAGCCGCTCGGCATTGGATATCTGGAGCGCTTCGTGGCCGACTACGAGCAGCGCCATCTGGATATTCGCAAGGTGGCCAAGGCGACGCCCACGGGAAAGCGGGTTGCGATCGTTGGCAGCGGCCCCTCCGGCCTGACGGCGGCGGGCGATCTCGTGCAAAAGGGACACGAAGTTCACGTATTTGAAGCGCTGCACGAGATCGGCGGCGTACTCGTGTATGGCATTCCGGAATTCCGCCTGCCGAAAGCGATCATCCGTCAGCAAGTCGATTACATGCGCGCCATGGGCGTCGTGTTTGAGACCGACGTTGTGGTGGGACGGACGGTCACCATCGACGAGCTGATGCAGGAGGAAGGCTACGACGCGGTGTTTATCGGCACCGGCGCTGGACTCCCGCAGTTCATGGGCATTCCCGGCGAACATCTGAATGGCGTCTACTCGGCGAACGAATTCCTGACGCGCATCAACCTGATGCACGCCTACGAATTCCCAAGGTACGACGAGCCGATGCTGGATTTCCGCGGCAAGAATGTGGCCGTGATCGGTGGCGGAAACACGGCGCTCGATGCGATCCGGTCGGCGTTGCGGCTGGGCGCGGGCAAGGCGTTCATTCTCTATCGCCGCAGCGAGGCGGAGATGCCGGCGCGCAAGGAAGAAGTGAAACACGCGCAACAGGAAGGCATCGAATTTCAGGTGCTGGCCGCGCCCATCGAGTTTCTCAACGACGGCAGGGGATGGTTGGCCGGTGCCCGCTGCCAGAAGATGGCCCTGGGCGAGCCGGATGCTTCCGGGAGAAGGCGGCCGGTTCCGATTGAGGGCTCCGAATACGAAATTCCTCTTGCCGTGGCCGTGATCGCAATCGGGACGAGTGCTAATCCGATTGTCCAGAGCACCACGCCGGGGTTGAACACGAACAAGCGGAATTACATCGAAGCCGATCCGATGACGCAGCGCACCTCGCGAAAAGGTGTTTTCGCCGGCGGTGACATCGTCACAGGAAGTGCGACGGTGATTTTGGCCATGGGCGCTGGACGGCGGGCGGCGAAGTCGATCCATGAGTATCTGACCAGCCCTGGCGCGTGGTAAGGGCGTTGTAAGTAATTGATTGGCAGGAGTTTAAGCGGTAAGAGCTTGGCGTGACGAACCTCACTCTGCTTGGTGCGCAAGGTCACAGCGACCGGGGTGGAGTGGGCTTGTAATCGAAACTGGCGGGGTGTGGACAGGCGTCAACGAGGTGAAGCATGGCAGTCCAAGCGCGCGGTAAAGTCACGGTCGATGTCGAAGAATGCAAGGGATGCGGGCTGTGCGTGGAGTCGTGTCCGCCGAAGTGCCTGGAACTTGGGTCGGAGTTGAACGCTTACGGGGCGCATCCGGCGCACTACACCGGGCAGGACTGTACGGGCTGTGGAATCTGCTTTTATTGCTGCCCGGAACCAGGCGCGATTACCGTCTACCGGGTGAAGGCGAAAGCCAAGGCGGTGGCACCGGTGGCGGCGCAGGAGGGCGAACATGCGGCAGCTCTGTAAAGGAAACGTGGCGGTGGTAAAGGGCGCGATCCTCGCCGGATGCCGCGGGTACTACGGGTATCCGATTACTCCCGCGAGTGAGATCGCCGAAGCGGCGGCGCTTTACTTCCCGCAGGTCGGCGGAACTTTTGTGCAAGCGGAGAGCGAAGTCGCCGCCATCAACATGGTGTACGGGGCAGCGGCGGCCGGGATGCGCGCCATGACTGGATCCTCGGGGCCCGGCCTCAGCCTGATGCAGGAAGGTATGTCGTATCTGGCCGGCGCGGAGCTGCCGTGCGTGATTGTGGATGTAATGCGCGGCGGACCGGGACTGGGCAACATCGCCCCGGAACAAAGCGATTATTTCGCCATGGTAAAAGGCGGAGGCCATGGCAACTACCGCAATATCGTGCTGGCTCCCGCATCCGTGCAGGAGATGGCCGAGCTCACCATGCTGGCCTTCGAGCTCGCCGACAAGTACCGCAATCCTGCCGTGATTCTAACCGACGGCTTCGTCGGGCAAATGATGGAGCCGCTCGAACTGGAAGATCGTGAAGTTCAGCCGCCGGAAAAACTTTGGGCGGTAAAGGGAACGCCCGAAACGCGGGCCAACCTGGTTAGTTCCATTTATCTCGAAATCGATGAATTGGAAGATCACCAGCGCAGAATGGAAGCCAAGTACATGCGCGCGCAAGCTGCCGAGCCGCGCTGCGAGCTCTGCCGCGCCGACGACGCTGAGATCCTGCTGGTGGGGTACGGCATCGTGTCGCGAGTGTTGTTTTCCGCGGTGGAAGCGCTGCGCAAGGAAGGCGTGAAAGCGGGCCTGTTCCGGCCGATCACGCTCTGGCCCTATCCTTCGAAAGCTTTGGTGGAAGCGGCTGCTAAGGTGCAGAAAGTGTTAGTCGTCGAATTGAGCAACGGACAAATGGTGGAAGATGTGCGCCTGGCGCTGAACGGCAAGGTGCCGGTGGAGTTCTACGGCCGTGTCGGTGGCAATGTGCCGTCGGTCCGAGAGCTGCAAGAACAGGTGTTGACACGCATGGCCGTAGCGGTCTGAGACCAGCTCCACGTCGAGCTGGTCGGAAGAGGGCAACGAAAATGGCAAACGAGAGCGTGATCAGCGTAGTGGATAAAGAAGTGAAGGCGGAAATCAAGGTGGAGGTCAAGTCCGAATCCATCGCCAAAGTCGATCCCAAAGCAAATGCCGACAGCGAATACGAGTCCATACACTCCAAGTCGCCGCTGTTCTACGACCTGTACGAGCGCAAGTCGGAGCTGAAGAACCAGACTCACTACTGCCCCGGCTGCGGACACGGCGTGGTGCACAAGCTGATTGCCGAAGCGCTGCAGGAACTCGGACTGCAGGACAAGACGATCTTCGTGAGTCCGGTGGGCTGTTCGGTGTTTGCTTACTACTATTTCGACGTGGGCAATGTGCAGGCCGCGCACGGCCGCGCGCCGGCTTGCGCCACGGGAGCCAAACGATCCTGCCCCGACAAAATCGTCATCGCCTATCAGGGAGACGGAGACTTGGCGGCGATCGGCACGGCTGAGATCGTGCATGCCGCCAATCGCGGAGAGAAGATTACCGTCTTTTTCGTGAACAACGGAATCTACGGCATGACGGGCGGACAGTTGGCGCCCACCACCCTGGTCGGGCAGAAGAGTACCACTTCTCCCTGGGGCCGGCGGCCGTCGAATGAAGGCTTCCCGATGCACATGGCGGAACTGCTCGCCACCCTGGAAGCGCCAGCCTACATCGAACGCGTGGCGCTTTCGGACAACAAGAACATCATGAAGGCGCGGCGAGCGATCCGCAAGGCGCTCGAGATTCAGCGCGATGGCGCGGGCTTCTCGTTTGTCGAAATCCTGTCGCCGTGTCCGACGATCTGGGGCAAAGACCCGGTGGAAGCGCGGCGCTGGGTTCTCGAAAAGATGATGCCCGTCTTTCCCCTGAATGTTTTCCGCGATCACCGGCCAGAAATGCCCGCGGGCAATCAGCCGCCGCACCGCTCCGTAGCGGATGTGCTGGAGATCACTCCGAAAGCGGGCAAGCTCGATGCTTCGAAGACAGTACACGCCCATCGCTTCAAGGATGTGAAAATCAAAATCGCGGGCCTCGGGGGACAGGGCGTGCTGTTGTTGGGGCAACTGCTCATCGAAATGGGCATGCGCGAAGGATTGGAAGTGAGCTGGCTGCCGTCGTATGGTCCGGAGATGCGCTCGGGCAGCGCGCACTGCCACGTCTGCTTGTCGAAAGAGCGGATCGGGTCGCCGCTGGTCTCGCACCCAGACGTGCTCGTGGCTATGAATGAGTTCTCGCTGAGGAAGTTTGCCCCCGAGGTAGTGAGCGGCGGGGTTATTCTTTACAACGGCGCCAGCGTTCCTGCCGACTTTAGCGTGCCGGAAGTGCAGGTGGTCCCGATTCCGGCGGCGGAGATCGCCGACAAACTAGGCTCGACCAAGGCGGCCAACATCGTAATGATGGGAGCGCTGCTCGAAGAAACCGAGTGTCTGGCTCCCGGAACCGCCTTGAGCGTGCTCGAAGACAAGGTAAAGAAAGTGAGCCTGCTGGAAATCGATCGCAAGGCGCTGAACGCAGGCCGCCTGTTTATCGATGAGCAGGCGCACATTGGCGCGGTCAGTCAGCCCGACGGCTTCGCTTAGGAAGCCGCAGTGAAAGCCGGGTCTGAAAGCGTCGCATGATCGATCACTCGCATCAAATTGTCATCCTGAGCGAAGTGAGGGATCTGCATCCATCAAATTGTCATCCCGAACGAAGTGAGGGATCTGTAGTTTGCGGCAAGATGCAGATCCCTCACTTCGTGAGGGATGACAAAGTCCTAATAATTACAATGTGAAGAGAGGCTTGGAATGTCGACTGCCTGGACATCTCGTTACGCGGCACGCACCAAGGGCATCACCAGTTCTCAAATTCGCGAGTTGCTGAAGGTCACCCAAAGACCCGGCATGATCTCCTTTGGCGGCGGACTGCCCGCGCCCGATGTTTTCCCCGTGCAACGTTTTGAGGAAGCCTGTCATAAGGTGCTTACCGAGCAAGCGAATCAAGCCTTGCAGTACGGGGCCACCGAGGGCTACACGCCGCTTCGCGAACTGATTGCGAATAACATGGCGCGCTATGGGATCAAGGTGAAGGCCGAAAACGTCCTGATCACTTCCGGCTCGCAGCAGGCGCTCGACCTGATCGGCAAGCTGTTTATCAATGCTGGAGATCGCGTGCTGGTGGAAGCGCCGACTTATCTTGGCGCCTTGCAGGCTTTCAACATTTATGGCGCGGAATATGTGTCGGTTCCGAGCGATGAAAACGGCCTTTGCACCGATCAATTGGAGGAGCCTCTGCGCTCCGGCCCCAAGTTCATGTACGTGCTGCCCAACTTCCAGAACCCGGCCGGAACCACCTTGTCCGAGGGGCGCCGCCAGGAACTGGTGCTGCTGGCGGACCGGTACGGCATTCCGATTGTCGAAGACGATCCCTACGGCCAGTTGCGCTATGAAGGCGAGCACCTGCCATCGCTGGTCGTGCTTGACCGCGAGAACCTGCGCCGCGACGAAGGCTATTCCATCGGCAACGTTATTTACCTGAGCACGTTCTCGAAGACGCTGGCTCCCGGGCTGCGCTTGGGATGGATCGTCGCTCCGCCCGATGTTATCGGCAAACTGGCGCAACTGAAACAGGGCGCCGATCTGCACACTTCGACCTTCACGCAGTTCGTGGCCTACGAAGTCGCACGCGATGGATTCCTCGACAAACACGTGAAAGTGATTCGTCAGGTCTATCGCGAACGCCGCGACGTCATGCTCCAGGCTCTGCAAGAATTCTTCCCTGCCGAAGTAACCTGGACTCATCCGCAGGGCGGGCTATTCCTCTGGGTGAATCTACCCAAAGGGCTGGACATCCAGGCAGTTTTCAGGTCGGCACTCGAACAGAATGTGGCGTTCGTGCCCGGCGATTCCTTCTATGCCAACGATCCGCAAGAAGGCAGCCGGCACATGCGCTTGAACTTTTCCAACGCCACTCCAGAGCAGATACGGGAGGGCATACGGCGGCTGGCTGCGGCCGTGAAGAGCCATCTGACAGCCACGACGCGTCGATCAGAAATGACTCTCGGAGTGTAGGAACTGGAGCAGTTCGAGATTTGGTATAGCGAAACGGCGCGGCTGAACAGCTTGCGGAAAAACTCAATTTTGGGTGGCGCAGCGGTTTACCGCTGCGATAACTGCAGTGTTTTGAATGCGGCTTTAGCCGCTGAGGTCACAGTTCTTGATCGGAAAGGACCTTTCCCGCAGCCTCTGAAGCCGTGCCCTTCTCACTACCTAGGCGAACCAGAGTTTGTTTAGCGGTCTGAGACGAGGCAAGCCCCGTCTCTACGGGCAATCACTGCGAACTTACTTCCTATTTCGTTCCCACCAAATGCACTTCCGACACCGGCGGGCCGTTCTGCGATTTCTTCACACCGATCAACTCCACCGCTTTCGCCGCGATGTGTTCGGCGGAGACTTCGAACTCCTTGATTAACTCCCATGGAGCACCGGAATCTCCGAAGCGGTCCTTGACGCCGATCGCGCCGGTGATGATGGGGATGCCGTAGAGAGCGGGCGACTCGGTGATGGCGTTGGCGACGGGCCACGCCAGCGCGCCGATCTGATGCTCTTCGGCGGTCAGGACGACGCTGGTGTCGCGCGCGGCTCGGACGATGGCTTCGGTGTCGAGCGGCTTGAGGGTGTGCATGTTGAGGATGCGGGTTTCGTAGCCAAAATCCTGCTTCAAGATCCACGCAGCGCGCATGGCTTCGGGCACCATGGGACCGCAGGCGATGATGGTCAAGTCTTCGCACTCGTCGCGGTAGTCGGATTCCAGTTTCGTCACGAAGGCGTCGATGAAATTGGCGGTGCCTTCATTCTTGCGCAAGCGAATCACATTGGCTTTGCCGAAGACGAATGGCGTTTTCTCATCGGTGACGATGGGCGTCGCTTCGCGCGCGAAGCGTATGTACTTCGGGCCAACGTGCTTGAGCAGCAAATAGTCGGTGGCTTTGCGGGTCTCGACCATGTCGCAGGGCACGACCACGTTCATGTTGGGCAGTCCGCACATGGCGAAACAGTCTTCGAGCGCCTGGTGCGTGGCGCCGTCGGGGCCGACGCTGACGCCGCCGTGGGCTCCGGCGATCAGGACGTTGAAGTTGCCGTAGCAGATCGAGGTGCGGATCTGGTCGAGATTGCGGGCGGCGGCAAAGGTGGCGTAGGTTCCGAAGACGGGGAGCTTCCCTTCTTTCGCCAGTCCGGCGGCGGCTGAGGTGGCGGATTGCTCGGCGATGCCCATGCTGATCCAGCGCGACTTGCGGTCGGGCTTGCCGGCGTAGAACTCGCTGATGGTGATGGAGCCGGAAATGTCCAGGCCGAAGCAGACGATACGCGGATCGTCGCCGTTCGCCGCCAGCGACTGGCCGAAGCCCAGGCGCGTGGGCTTCATCTGGACTTTCATGTTTGCGGCGGCGTTCCACCAGTAGTTGCGATGAAACTTCGGCATCTTGGCGTCGAGTTTGCGCTCAACTTCGGCTTGATATTGCTGGGCGTGGGCGAGGAGTTGCGCGACGGGAATCTGGCCGGCTTCACCTGTACCTAGACCGAGTTCCTTCAGCGCTTTGTCTAACTCTTCGCGGGTGGGCGCTCTGCCGTGCCATCCGGCTACGTCTTCCATGAAGCTGACGCCTTTGCCTTTGACGGTGTCAGCGATGATGACGGTGGGCTTGCCGGAGCCGGCTTTGGCCTTGGCTTTCTCCAGCGCTTCGACGACCTGCTTCATGTCGTGGCCGTCGATGGTTTGGACGTCCCATCCGAAGCTGCGATATTTGTCTTCCAGGGGCTCGACGTTCATTACGTCTTTTACGAAGCCGTCGATCTGCAGGCGATTGCGGTCGATGATGCCGATCAGGTTGTCGAGCTTGAAATGGCCTGCTTCCATCGCGGCTTCCCAGATCTGGCCTTCCTGCTGCTCGCCGTCTCCCATGATGCAGAAGACGTCGTGATTCTTTTTGTCCAACTTGGCCGCTAACGCGATGCCTACGGCTATGCTCAGACCCTGGCCGAGCGATCCGGTGGAGACTTCCACGCCTGGCAGCTTCAGCCAGTGCGGATGGCCTTGATACGGCGAATAGAGCTTGCGCAGGAGCGCTACATCTTCTTTCGGACAGAATCCGGCGAAGGCTAGGCCGAGGTAAAGGCTGGGCGCTTTGTGGCCGGTCGACCAGATGATGCGATCGCGGTCGGGCCAAGTGGGATTTTTGGGATCGTGGTTGGCGACGCGAAGGTAGAGCGCGGCGGTGATGTCCATGATGGAGAGCGTGCCGCCGGCGTGTCCGGACCCGGCCGCGCAGAGAGCCGCGAGGTCGTAGCCGCGCATCAAGTTGGCCTGCTGCTTCAGTTCGTCGATGGTGTAGGAACGCAGGACTTCGCCAGTGGTCGAATTCTGAATAGACATGGGGTTGCTCCTTCGCTTACGCCAGACGTTCGAACGAAATTCGGACGACAATCCGGGCCGGGCGGGAAACGGCGCATAGGCTTGCGCATTTAACTTGCAAGACGAGCGTAGCTGGCGCGGTAGCGGGGTTCAGTGAGCGCGGTCACGGGTCGGGGTGACGGGTGACGATGTTCCCGTCCGAGCGGTCGGTTTTCACCGCCGAGACGCGGAGAACGCCGAGAAAGACCCGGCAGAACTCTGTCATACGGTGGAGCGACGGGCGTCTCGCCCGTCCTGCAGTTCGACGGCCGGGCGGGGACGCCCGGCGCTCCACTTTCTACCGCAAATTCTTCCCCACCCACTCTTCAATCTTCTCCAGCGCTGTGTTCAGGTTCTCCAGCGAGTTGGCGACACTGAAGCGGAGGTAGCCTTCTCCGTACTTGCCAAAGGCGGTGCCGGAGAGGCAGGCCACGCCGGCTTGTTCGAGCATCGCGTCGGCCAGTTTCTTCGACGGCCATCCGGTCTTGGTAATGTTCGGGAAAACGTAGAACGCGCCTTTGGGAATACGGCAGGAGAAGCCTTTGATCTTATTCAGGCCGGCTACGAAGACGTCGCGTCTGTGCTTGAACTCGGCACTCATTTTGTCGACCGAGGACTGATCTCCACGCAGCGCTGCAATCCCGGCTACCTGGGTGAAGCTGGCGGTGCAGGAATTCGAATTCGTGTTCAGGCGCGCGATTTGTGCCGCCAGATCGGGGCGCATTACTCCGTAGCCCATGCGCCATCCGGTCATGGCGTAGGTTTTGGAGAAGCCATCGAGCAGAATGGTGCGCTCCTTGAAGCCGGGGACGCTCATGATGGAGAAGTGCTCGCCTTCGAAGATGAGGCGGCTGTAGATTTCGTCCGAAAGAATCATGATGTTGCGGTCGCCGATGGCCTCGGCGATTTCGAGAATGTCTTGCTTCGCGAGCACGCCGCCGGTCGGGTTGTGCGGCGAGTTCAAGATGATCAGCCGGGTGCGATCGGTGATCAGCGACGCCAGTTCTTTTACGTCGAGGGCGAAGTCGCGGTCCTCGCGCAGCTGGATTGGGACCGCGCGTCCGCCGACGTAGTCGATCATGGATTCGTAAATGGGGAATCCGGGATTGGGATAGATAACTTCATCTCCCTCATCAATCAATGCCAGGATGCTGAAGAAAATAATCGGCTTGCCGCCAGGGACAACAACTACCTCCTGGCTCGAAACCGGGACCTTGCGGGTGCGGCTGATGTAGTTGGCGATCTCCTGGCGCAGATCGGGGAGACCGGCGGCTGGGCCGTAGTGGGTCCATCCCATGTGGAGTGCGTCAACACCAGCTTCGACGATGTTGGCGGGGGTGTCGAAGTCGGGTTCGCCGATCTCGAGGTGAATGATCTCTTTGCCCTGCTTTTCAAGAGCGCGGGCTCGGTTCAGGACTTCAAAGGCGGTTTCAGTGCCGAGCCGCGACATGCGGCCGGCTAGACGCAGTTTGAATTCAGTTGTGGTGGACATGACTTGGGAGATTATATCTCTCGGCGTCGACCACGGGTCAGTAGCGAGCGTCACGGGGACTTGTGATTTTTGCGCCTCGTGAAAGAGTAGCGAGAAGACGTGATAAACGCTGCTGCGGGCGTAGTATATCGACTGAAGATGGGTTTCTAGCCAAATTTATGGACGCGAAAATCTCCGCAATTCCTCGTCTCGCTGCCTACCTTCTCTACTTCTACTTCATTGTCGGGCTGTCCGTCGGCATTGCAGTTGGACAGACGTATTTTTCTGCGGACATTGTCGATTTGCGGAAACCAAATAACCCCGTGCTGGCCAGACTTTACGTTACAAAGAATAAGAGACGTATCGAATTTCAGCCGCCAAGCGGCGATAGGGCGCTTGTGGCTCATTTTCGGCCCACTCCACCCGAGAAGGACGGACCTGAGGCGCATATTGGCGGTTACGGAAAGGCGATTATCCTCAATCTCTCAGATTGGAGCTCGACGATCATCGAGCCAGAACAAAAGATGTACTTCCAAACATCTTGGGGAAGCCCGGGGCCGAGCGTGCTGTACAACATGTATGCTCTGCTCCAGCCGACAAACATCGAGGATGCATGTGCGGAATGGATGCGAAAATCCGAATCTCAGGGATGGATGCGAAGATCCGAATCTCAGGGAGGAAGCTGTAAGAAATCTGGTAACGAGCTCATCAACGGCCGCATCGCAGCCAAGTACGATACCTTCTGCGAAGGAGAGATTTGCAACCTCTGGATTGATTTGAAGCTGGGCACTTTGGTCAAGCGCGAAAGCAAGTGGACAAGCACGGAATTACGCAATATCCACGAGGGGCCTCAGCCGTCAAGCCTGTTCGAGATTCCCGAAGACTACGTAATCTCCATCGCGCAACTTGGCGGAATCATCGGGCGGCATGAACCGGAGTGACGGCGCACGGTAGGTGTCACTCCGAGATGGTGCTCTCTTCGCTTTGCGCTCGCAGGACGCGATCGATGGAGTAGGGAGCGCGCAGAGTGGGCTCGTGGTAGTGGCGCACCTGCATCTCTCCCAGCAAGCCGACGGCGAGCATGTTCACTCCCCCCAGCAACAGGACGGCGGAGAACATCATCAGCGGGCCGTGCTGATACATGACATCGGCCTGGTGCAGGAGCTTTTGCAGAATGAGCCAGCCGGAGATGCCGCAGCCCGCCATGATGCTGAACATCCCAATCGTGCCGAAGAAGTGCAAGGGGCGCGAAAGATATTTGAGCAGGAAGCGGATGGTGATGAGGTCGAAGAAGACGCCGAAGGTGCGGGAGATTCCGTAATGCGAAACGCCGCGTTCCCGGTTCACATTCTTGATGGGAACTTCGACGATCGACGCGCCATACCACGACGCCAGCGCGGGAATGAAGCGGTGGAGCTCTCCGTAAAGTGGAACCTGCCCCAGAATTTCACGGCGGTAGGCTTTGAAAGTGGTGCCGAAGTCGTGAATGTCTACCCCGCTCAGTTTGGCCATGAGCCAGTTGGCGCAGCGCGAAGGAAAACGGCGCAGCCAGAAATTGTCGACGCGATTCTTGCGCCAGCCGCTGACGATGTCGTAGCCCTCGGCAATTTTTTCGAGGAACAACGGAATGTCGGCGGGATCGTGCTGCAAGTCGCCGTCCATGGCGATGATGTATTCGCCGCGGGCGTGATCGAATCCAGCAGCGAGGCCGGCGGTTTGGCCAAAATTGCGGCGCAGCTTGACGACGGTCACGCGGCTGTCGACGGCGGCGATCTCACGCAGCAACGGGAATGTGCCATCGGTGGAACCGTCATCGACCAGCACCATCTCGAAGGGCTCGCCGCTGGCTTCCATCACGGACTTAAGGCGCGCATACAGGTCGGTGACGTTCTCCTGCTCGTTATGGAGAGGAACTACGATTGAGTATTTGAGCACTGTGCTTTGATTATACGGCAGCGGAGCGCAGCTTTCGAGGTGACTTCCGTGAGGCGGGGCTTTGGCGAGCACAGAGGAGAGGCATCGCGTGGCGACCAAGTCTCTGGTAGCCCCGGCAGGAATCGAACCTGCATAGTCAGTTTAGGAAACTGAAGTCCTATCCGTTGAACGACGGGGCCGCACGGGAATCAGGTTAGCAGGTTGCGAAACGGGATGCCAAACCTGCCATGCTTATCTTGATCCGCCGCCGACGAAGTGGACGATCTCCAGCCGATCTCCATCGTGCAATGGAGTCTTTGACCATTGGTCGCGGGGCACGATTTCGCGATTCAGTTCGATCGCGAGGCGGTCGGGCTTCATGCTGAGCTGCTCGACGAGCGCGCCCAGAGTTTCGGCGGATGACGCCTGAGTTTCGCCATTGATGGTTAGATTCATCGAATCCATTGTCGCATTTTGCGGCCCTTCAATCCGGGCCAACAATGCGCAGGCCCTAAAGGGGCGTGTGTTTTCGAGGGCTTATCCGCAGCCGGGAACGCCGTTTCCAAAACAATTTGCAACCTACTGCTAAATCGCGGCGCGGAGTTGAAACTTGCGGGTGGCGGTTCGTCCCGCGAAGCTTGCTTGCACGAGCACGGAGGAATCGGAGAGCGCCTTTTCATCCACCTGAACGTTCATTTCGGCGTTGCCCTTGGCGTCGGTGAGAACCTGCGCGTAGTAGGGCGCGGCGTCGGGCCGGACGAAACGAAGTGTAAGACGGGCGCCTTCGACCGTGGCGCCTCCGTCGGTGACCCGTATCCGCATGGTCAAGGCGCCGCTCGCATGCACGGAGCTGGCATTGACCCACTCCAGGTCAAGCTCTTTCACCGCTGCCAGCGTTTCCGGTGCATCCCGATTGTCGAAGACGGAATCAAGCTTGCCATCGCGGATGGCGTCGAGCACCTCGCGATGCAGTTCGCGCAGGCGCTTCTCCATGTCGTGATCGTTGTCCGGAAAACCTTTCCCCGCCCCCGGTCCATAAGGAACGGCGTGCTTGCCGATGCAGCGGCCGCGAACGAAAACTTGTGTTTGCAGCAACTGCTCGCCTTCGCGGGCTTCGCTTTGCACGTGGTAGACCGTGTCTTCGTGACGAATGTCGGTGTTAAAACCAAAGATCATGCCATTCAGGCTTTCCCCAGTCGTGCCAAAACAGGCTCCGCCGGATGAAACTGCCGTTAAAACGCGCACTTAGCTTGACACTTTTGCCAGCCAAAACTAATCTAGAACGTCTGCTGCTTGGCGCAAATTATATATAGCTCCCCCTATGCCGGACAATTATTTCGCTCGCTACCTGCCCCTCCTGATGCATTTCGGCATAGCCACGGCCCTGGCGGCCGCGATCGTGATCCTCTCGTGGCTGATAGGCCAGCATAAACCGAATCGGGCGAAGATGTCGCCCTATGAGTGCGGGGTTCAGCCCATCGGCGACGCTCGGGGACGATTTTCCGTCAAGTTCTACCTGGTAGCCATGCTCTTTATATTGTTCGACGTGGAAGCCGTTTTCCTTTATCCCTGGGCGGTCATCCTGCGCGAACTGAAGATGTTCGGATTCTGGGAGATGATGGTGTACATCGCGATCGTGCTGGTCGGCCTCTTCTATGTTTGGAAAAAAGGCGTGCTCGACTGGGGTCTGACAGCCGCCAAGCGGGGAGACGTCTGATGGCACTGGCTCCCCCGATCACCGACATCGAGCAGTTGAAATCGCATCCCGCTTTGGCCCGCCTGGCGGAGTGGAACGCCTCGGTCGTGCAGGCGGTGAAATTCGATCGCGACGAGCTTACGATCTGGATCGAGAAGGACGCAATTCGCGAAGCTTGCGCGATATTGCGCGACTCCACCGATTGCCCTTTCAATTACTTATGCGACATCACCTGTGTGGATTGGTATCCTTCCGAGCCGCGGTTTGAGGTGGTTTACCATCTGCTTTCGATTCCCCATAAAGAACGGGTGCGCCTGAAGGCTCGACTGGACGGCTCCAGTCCGGCGATCGAATCGGTCACGTCCGTTTGGCCCTCGGCCAACCACTATGAGCGCGAGGTGTTCGATCTGTTTGGTGTGCGCTTCAGCGGACATCCCAACCTCGAACGCATTATGATGCCCGATGACTGGGAAGGCCATCCTCTGCGGAAGGACTACCCGGTGGAAGGTTATCGGTAGATCATGACGCAATTTCCCGCCACTGCAGCCGATCCCGGTCGAGAAACTAGCTCGGGTGATCGCACCCTGGTCCTGAACATGGGGCCGCAACACCCTTCGACCCACGGGGTGCTGCGCTTGGTGCTGGAAATCGACGGCGAGACCATTGTGCGGCTTAAGCCGGTGATCGGCTATCTGCACACCGGCATCGAGAAAACCTGCGAAGCCAAGTTCTACCAGCAAGTTGTGCCGCTGACCGATCGCATCGACTATCTCTGCCCCCTGACCAACAACCTCGCCTATTGCCTGGCTGTCGAGAAGTTGCTGGGGCTGGAGATTCCTCCAAAAGCGCAGTGGATGCGGGTTCTGATGAATGAACTGAGCCGCATCAATTCCCACCTGGTCTGGCTGGGAACGCATGCCATGGACTTGGGCGCGTTCACCGTCTTCCTCTATTGCTTCCGCGAGCGCGAAGACGTTCTGCGCTTCTTCGAGATGGTGAGCGGGCAGCGCATGATGACGTCTTATTTCCGCATTGGCGGCTTGGCGCTGGAGCCGCCGCTGGGATTCTTCGAGAAGGTCAAGAAGTTTGCCGACCGCTTCCGCGGCAACATAGATGAATACGAGGGCTTGCTGACCGGGAATCCGATTTTCATGATGCGCACCAAGGGCGTCGCCCGCCTGAGCGCGGAAGACGCGATTGCGCTGGGCGCGTGCGGTCCCACGCTGCGCGGCAGCGGGGTTGATATTGATCTTCGCCGCGATGCTCCTTATACGGGCTACGAAAATTTCAAGTTCAACGTGCCGGTGCGCACGGAAGGAGACGTGTTCGCGCGATACCTTTGCCGGGTACAGGAGTTAAGGGAATCGATTGGCATCGTGGAACAGGCGCTGGCGGGAATGCCGGAAGGACCCATCAAAGCCGACGCGCCCAAGGTCGTGCTGCCCGACCGCGAGAAAATGAAGACGCAGATGGAAGCCCTCATCTACCATTTCAAGATCATTACGGAAGGCTTCACGGTTCCGGCGGGCGAGGTTTACCAGGCGATCGAATCGCCGCGCGGAGAAATGGGATACTACGTCGTCAGCGACGGAACGGCCAAGCCGTATCGCGTGCACATGCGCGGGCCGTCGTTCGCGAATCTGCAAGTGCTGGCCAAAATGTGCGAAGGCGGCCTGATTGCCGACGTGGTCGCTGCCATTGGAAGTCTTGATGTGATACTGGGAGATATCGACCGGTAGAAATTTGGTAATCGGGCAATTTTGTAATCTGAAACGGCGCGGATTTAGGTTTTCAAATTACGAAATTACCCGATTACAAAATTACCAAATGACCTTATGAGGTTTTCTGACGAATTCGAGACGCGGTTTGCCGAGATGCTGACGCATTACCCGACCCGGCGCTCGGCGCTGGTGCCTACGCTGCTCTACGCGCAGGATGAGGTCGGCAGACTGAGCGACGAGGTAATTGCGGAACTCGCTCAGCGACTGGACCTCACGGAACTGGAAGTCCGCAATGTGATCAGCTACTACTCGATGCTGACTACGAAACCGCGCGGGAAGTACACCGTGCAGGTGTGTACCAATATCGCGTGCATGCTTCGCGGTGGCGAGGAACTGCTCGATCACTGCAAGAAAAAGCTCGGCGTCGGCCACAAGGGCACGACAGCAGATGGTTTGTTCTCGCTGGAAGAAGTTGAGTGTATCGGCGCCTGTAGCTGGGCTCCGGCAGTCCAGGTGAACTACGATTTTCATGAGAACCTGACGAACGCAAAGCTGGACGAGATTCTGGACGAGTATAGGAAAAAAGGAACGCAGTAAGTAAATTGGTAATTTGTGATTTGTAATTTGTAATTGAAAACCGAGCCGGTTGAGCACCCGGACTTGCAATTACAAATTACAAATTACCAGTCACGAATTGTTTTATGGCTTCTCTCGTTTCCCATCCCGACGAGGTACGCGTGATCTCGAAGCGCTTTGGTCAGGGCGCTACGGAGATCGATCGCTATCTCCAACTGGACGGCTATCAGGCCGTGCAGAAGGCTTTGGGCATGGGCGCGGACGCGATCATTGCCGAGGTGAAGAACTCTGGCCTGCGCGGACGAGGTGGCGCCGGGTTCAGCACGGGGATGAAGTGGTCGTTTGTGCCGAAGCAATCGGCCAAACCGAAATATGTGCTCTGCAACGGCGACGAGAGCGAGCCCGGAACCTGCAAGGACCGCCTGATTTTCGAACACGATCCGCACTCGGTCATCGAAGGCGTCATGATTGCCGCCATCGCGGTCGGTTCGCATACCGGATATATCTACATACGCGGCGAGTATCGCTATCTGTCGGTCATCATGCAGAAGGCGATCAAAGACGCCTACGCCAAGGGATTTCTTGGCAAGAATATTTTCGGCAGCGGATACGATCTGGACATTTATTGGCACGGCGGAGCGGGTGCATACGAAGTTGGCGAAGAATCGGCGCTGATGGAGTCGCTCGAAGGCAAGCGCGGCATTCCTCGCATCCGTCCGCCCTTCCCTGCCGTGGTCGGCCTGTGGGGCGGCCCGACGGTCATTAATAATGCGGAGACTCTCGCCGCCGTGCCGCACATCATTTTGGGTGGCGCGGATTGGTACGCGAAACTTGGAACGCCGAAGAATGGTGGCACGCGACTGTTCTGCCTGTCGGGAAATCTCAACAAGCCGGGCGTCTACGAACTTCCGATGGGCTATAACCTCAAGAAGATGATCTATGAGGTCGGCGGCGGAATTTCGAGCGGACGCAGTTTAAAAGCGGTCGTCCCCGGTGGATCGTCGACGCCGGTGTTGCTGCCCGAAGAAATCGATGTCGCGATGGACTTCGACTCGGTGGCGAAAGCAGGTTCGATGCTGGGATCGGGCGGCGTGGTCGTGCTCGACGATACCGCGTGCATTGTCAAGTTTGCGTTGCGCACGATGAAGTTCTACCGGCATGAGAGCTGCGGCTGGTGCATTCCCTGCCGCGAAGGCACGGACTGGCTGGAGAAGACGCTGACGCGATTCCATGCTGGTGCGGGCGTTAAGAAAGACATCGACAATATTTATTATTTGTCCGAAAACATGCTGGGGAAAACGTTCTGTCCGCTCGGAGATGCGGCGGCGATGCCCACCATGGCATTCGTGAAAAAGTTCAGAAAAGAATTTGAAGATCACTTAGATGGAAAGCCGTGCCCGTTTGAGAAACAAGGCGCGGCAGAGCCGGTATTAGCTTGAAAAACTGTCGTTGGTCGTTAGTCGTTCGTCGTTGGCAGATCGAGCAAGTGCCAACGGTGCTTTGCGAACGACCAGCGACGAACGACTAACGACGACCTTATGCCTGATGTCAACTTAACTGTCGACGGCAAGAAGATCACCGCCCCCGCGGGCTCGCTGCTGATCGAGGCCTGCAAGAGCGCGGGCATTGAAGTGCCTTCGTTTTGCTATTACCCCGGACTCTCGTTGCAGGGCGCTTGCCGCATGTGCGTCGTGAAGATCGAGAAGATGCCCAAGCTCCAGACCGCCTGCACGACGACAGTGACCGAGGGCATGATCGTCGCGACCGACAGCGATGAGGTGCGCCAGGCCCGCAAGGCGATGGTCGAGTTGTTGCTTGGCAACCATCCGCTGGACTGCCCGGTGTGCGACGCCGGCGGCGAGTGCGAACTGCAGGACATGACGTTCTCCTACGGCGCATCGGAATCGAAATTTATCGAGACCAAGAATCACCGCGAAGAACAGCAGTGGTCCCCGGTGGTGTATTTCGACCGGCCGCGCTGCATCCTGTGTTATCGCTGCGTGCGCGTGTGCGGCGAAGGCATGGACGTTTGGGCGTTGGGCGTGCAGAACCGCGGCGTCAGTTCAATTATTGCTCCGAATATCAGTGCGCCCGATCAAGACGCGCATCTCGACTGCGAAGAGTGCGGCATGTGCATCGACATCTGCCCGGTCGGTGCGCTCACCTCGGGTGCGTACCGTTATAAGACGCGGCCCTGGGAAATGAACCACGTGGGCACGATCTGCACCCACTGCGGAGACGGCTGCAAAACCACGCTGGGCGTGCGCCGCTGCGATACGGGCGCGGAGATTGTCCGCGGCGACAACCGCGACAAAAGCGGAATCAATGGCGATTTCCTTTGTGTCAAGGGACGCTACGCTTTCGATTTTGTCCATCACAAAGACCGCCTGACCGAGCCACTGATTCGCAAGAACGGCAAGCTGACGCCTGCCGCCTGGGAAGAGGCGTTTGAACTGATCGGCACCCGCTTCAAAGAAATTCGCGATCATGATGGAGGCAGCGCGATTGGCGTCGTCGGGTCGAATCGCACGACCAACGAAGAAAATTATCTGCTTTCAAAATTTGCGCGGTCTGTCCTCAAGACGAATAACGTCGACCATCACCGGACCGCAGATTACCCAGCGCTCGCCGCCGCGCTCCAGGGTAAGCCGGGAAAAACAGCTTCTATGCGCGACGTGTTGACGGCGCCGGCGATTCTGCTGATTGGCAACGATCCGACGAATCAGCATCCGCTGCTGGCGTGGCAGATCCGGACCAACGTCCGGTTGCGACGCGCGAAGCTTTACGTCATCAACTCCGCGCCCATCAAGTTGCGGCGACAAGCGACGGCGTTCGCAATGGTCCCGGCGGGCGCGGAAGCGAAGGCAGTCGCATTTCTCGCCGGCGACGATTCCCTGCTCGATTCGCTGGTGAGCGACGCCACGAACCGCGACGCCTGGATTGCGCTGCGCGAGAAAATTCGCGCCGAGCAGAACATCGTTATCGCCTTCGGTTCTGAGCTGCGCGGCCAGGACGTAGCGAAGTTGGTGAGTTTTGCGGAGAGCTTGACTGGAGCCAAGCTGATCTGTCTGGGCGACTACGCGAATTCACGCGGCGCCAGCGAAATGGGACTTTATCCCGATCTTCTGCCGGGATACGAGCCCATCGCCAGCGCAGGCAAGTTTCAAAAAGAATGGGGTGATCTGCCGGTTGAAAAAGGCTTGAGCTTGCCGGAAATGGTGGAAGCGGCGAAGGCCGGAAAACTGAAAGCGCTTTACGTGTTGGGCTCCAATCCCGTCGGGCGTTTGGGCATTGATCCCTTTGTGCTCTCGAAGAGTTTTGTGGTCGTGCAGGACATGTTCCTGACCGAAACCGCGAACATCGCCGACGTGGTTTTGCCGGCGGCGAATGCGTACGAGAAAACGGGAACTTATACCAACACCTGCGGCGATCTGCAACTGGTGAAGAAGGCAGGTGAAGTTTCGAACACCAAGCCCGACTTCGAAATGATCGTGCGCATCGCCGACGCCATGGGCTTCGATGTAAGCGGCCTGGTGCCTTTTGGGAGCGGGACGCATTCCGACATGGGGCAAAGCCGCGGCGCGCAATCGGGCGAGGCGGATCGTCATGCGGTGTGGCTCGAAGCGCACAACCTGGAACCGAAGATGACGCCGTTCGATCCCATGGCGATTCTCGACGAAATCCAGCGCGTGGTTGCCGGGTACGATATTTCTCGGGTGAATCTGCTGGCCGGCAACGATCAGCACCTGGAGATTGCCGAAAGCGGCGCGAGCGCGATTCAACCGCCGGAGCTGATCGTCCCGGCTCGTGACGATTTGTTCAGCTCGGGCACGCTGGGACGATATTCCAAGACTTTGAATTCAGTTTTCGAAAATAAATCGGCAGTGCCGGAAGTTGCGGCGGACTAAGTACGGACTAACTAATAGGACTCACTAAAACGTACCAACAGACTTAAGATCAAAACCACGCGGGCGAGGGCGCCCGCGCCACACGGGAACACGTTGAGCATAACGACGTTCATTATCATTTCGATCATCAAGTCGCTTGCCGTGATCGGTGTTCTGCTGACGGCGGTGGCCTACAGCGTCTGGCTGGAGCGCAAGGTTTCGGCGCACATACAGAACCGCTGGGGCCCCACGCGAGTTGGTCCCTTCGGCCTGCTGCAGCCGCTCGCCGACGGTGTCAAGTTCATCTTTAAGGAAGACTTGACCGAACCGCATGTCTACCGGCCGCTCTACATCGCGGCGCCCATCATCGCGCTGGTTTTCGCCATTACGTCGATTGCGGTGATCCCGTTTGGCAACTGGGTCAAGATCGGCCCGGTCGACGGCATCGGCCCGTGGGGAACGTTTCTGCAGATTACCGACTTGAACATCGGCCTGCTCGTGGCGCTCGGCATTACTTCGATGGGCGTGTACGGTGTGGCGCTGGCCGGATGGTCGTCGAACAATAAGTATTCGCTGCTCGGCGCAATGCGCGCCAGCGCCCAGATGGTCAGCTATGAAGTTTCGCTCGGCCTCTCGCTAGTGGGAGTCGTGATCATGGCGGGAAGCCTGAGCCTGCGCGAGATTGTCGATGCGCAAGGCGGAGTGTTTTGGGGTTTCATTCCGCGCTGGAATATTTTTCACGGGCAGACGCTGGCGTTTTTCATCTATCTGATTTCCGCGTATGCGGAGACCAATCGCACACCGTTCGATCTGCCGGAAGCTGAGTCGGAACTGGTGGCGGGATATCACACCGAGTACAGCGCGATGAAGTTCGCCATGTTTTTCATGGCCGAGTACGCCAACATGGTGACGGTCGCCTGCCTGGCAACGCTGCTGTTCCTAGGCGGATGGCACGGGCCGATTTTTGGTCCGCCGCTTCTGCAAGCGGCGATGCCGGTGGTCTGGTTTTGCCTGAAAGTTTTCTTTTTCATGTTTCTGTATGTCTGGGTACGCTGGACCTTGCCCCGCTTTCGCTATGACCAGCTCATGGCGTTTGGGTGGAAAATCCTGCTGCCCCTGGCGGTTGCGAATATTGTGGTTACGGCGCTGGTTGTGGCGTGGACAGCTTGAAAGCAGTTCTCAGTTCCCGGTTCTCAGTTCCCAGTTCAGGTCTGGGTTTACTGAGAACTGAGAACTGGGAACTGGGAACTAGCGAAAAATGTTTCATCTAATTCTATTTCTCTTTTTCGGAGCTATCTGCGTGGCGGGAGCGATCAACCTGCTCGTGCAGAGCCATCCCATCAACAGCGCGCTGTCGCTGATTGCGGTGATGGCCTCGCTCGCTGCCGAGTATCTTCTGTTGGGCGCGGAATTTGTGGCCGCCGTGCAAGTCATCGTCTATGCCGGCGCCATCATGGTGTTGTTCGTGATTACCATCATGCTGCTGAACGCGGGCGCGGAAGAGCGCACCAAGGGCAGCCATGTTGCGATTCTGATTGGCGTTCCCGGAGTGACGATCGGCGGAGTCCTCGTTGCCTGGACGCTTCTCTATCGCTCCAACACGCGAGAGGTTCCCATCGGCGCGTTAAAGGGCGACCCCAGCGCTATCGCGCGGCTTCTCTTCCACCAGTTTTTGCTGCCTTTCGAAGTCACGTCGGTGCTGATCCTGATCGCCATCATGGGCGCGGTCGTGCTCGCCAGCCGTCCCGAAGCCGTGGCTCGCGGCCCGAGAAAGGACGGATGATGGACATCCCTCTTTCCTGCTATCTGGTGTTGAGCGGAATCCTGTTTGTGTGTGGTGTGCTTGGGTTTCTGATCAAGCGCAACATCATTACGATTTTCATGTCGATCGAGCTGATGCTGAACGGCGTGAATCTTTCGTTCGTGGCCTTCGCCGCGCAATGGCATTTACTCAGCCAGCAGCTCGGACTAAAGAACGTCGTCCCCCTCAGCGGGCAGGTCTTCGTCTTCTTTGTGATGGTCGTGGCCGCCGCTGAAGCCGCGGTGGGATTGGCTATCATCATTGCCGTCTATCGCACGCGTGAAACTCTGAATGTTGACCGGGTGAACCTGCTTAAGTTATGACGCCGCAGACTCTTAGTCCGTTACTCTGCACCATTCCGCTTCTCCCGCTTGCCGGAGCGGCGATCAACGGCTTCTTTGGCCGGCGGTCGTCGAAGAAGGCGATCTCCGCGGTGGCGCTGTCGTTTTGCGGTTTGGCATTCTTCGTGGCGGTATTGATCGCGGCGAATTTTTCATCCGCATCCGCGCCCTATTCTTTCCCCCTCGCCCACTGGATCCGCGCGGGCAGCTTTAGCGTTGAGTTCGATTTCTATCTCGACCAGTTATCGCTCGTCATGCTGCTCGTCGTCACCGGCGTCGGCTTTCTCATTCACATTTACTCGGTCGGGTATATGTGGGACGACGATGGCTACTACCGCTTCATGGCGTACATGAATCTATTCATGTTCTTCATGCTGACGCTGGTGCTGGCAAAGAACTATCTCGTGATGTTCATCGGCTGGGAGGGCGTGGGGCTGGCGTCCTACCTGCTGATCGGTTTCTGGTTCACGAAAGATTCGGCGGCGGCGGCCGGCAAGAAAGCATTCATCGTCAATCGAATTGGCGACTTTGGATTCCTGATTGCCCTCTTCCTGATGATCAAGCATTTCGGATCGCTCGACTTCACGCACGTCTTTGCCGCGGTGCAGGCACTGCCGACGGAGACCGCGGGGGCCGGGCTGCTCACCGCAATCGGTCTGCTATTGATGGTCGGTGCGGCGGGCAAGTCGGCGCAGATTCCTCTTTATGTGTGGCTGCCGGATGCCATGGAAGGCCCGACACCAGTCTCCGCGTTAATCCATGCCGCAACCATGGTGACGGCGGGCGTTTATATGGTGGCGCGTTCGTCCGCGATCTTTGACCGCGCTCCGACGGCGATGATGGTAGTCGCCATCATTGGAACGCTCACCGCGCTGTTCGCAGCGACTATCGGCATTGCCCAGACCGACATCAAGAAAGTGCTGGCCTACTCCACCATCTCGCAACTTGGCTATATGTTCATGGCCTGCGGCGTGGGAGCGTTTTCGGCGGGCATCTTCCATTTGATGACGCACGCATTCTTTAAGGGCCTGCTGTTCCTTGCGGCAGGGTCGGTAATACATGGCGTCGGTGGCGAGCAGGATATGCGAAAGATGGGCGGCCTGCGGATTTACATGCCCTGGACGTTTATGACGATGACCGTCGCGACCTTTGCGATCGCCGGGTTTCCGCCCCTGGCCGGATTTTTCTCGAAGGACGAGATCCTGTGGAAGGCCTATTCCAGCCCAAACGGTAGCTGGGTGTACTGGCTGTTGGGAGTTACCACCGCGTTTATCACTTCGTTCTATATGTTCCGGCTGTGGTTCTTGACTTTCTTCGGCGACTATCGCGGGGCCAATACTGATGATAGCCACCACTCGCCGGCGGGGGCGCCCGCGCCACACGAGCACGGCCACGGCGATCCGCATGAGAGCCCGTGGGTAATGCTGGGCCCGCTGTTCATCCTCGCGATCCTGTCGTTTGTTGGTGGCTGGGTGGGGATCGGCGGGCGGTTCGAGCATTTTCTTGCTCCGGTATTCTTCCCTGGCATAGATAGATGGGGTGTTCCAGGAGCAGCCGAAGAAGCCAACCACAACGTGGAAAATCTGCTGATGTTCATTTCTGTAGCGGCAGCGGTCCTCGGCCTTTACTGTGCTTATCTGCTTTATCACCGTTTGCCGCGACTGCCGGCGCGCATTGCCGCCAGCCTCGGCGGGCTATATCGCGCCGTCGCCAACAAGTACTACATCGATGAACTTTACGCCGTCCTTTTCGTCAGGCCGGTCATCGATGGCTCGACCACGATTCTCTGGCATGACGTTGATCAGGGAGTGATCGACGCGTCGGTG
>Ga0182027_10003670_pt1 | contig 24139 bp, 22 predicted proteins | sample 712E1DmetaG_FD_121300 | JGI IMG/M metagenome (GOLD analysis project Ga0182027, IMG submission 121300) | Permafrost microbial communities from Stordalen Mire, Sweden - 712E1D metaG (Illumina Assembly) | ecosystem: Environmental > Terrestrial > Soil > Wetlands > Permafrost | place: Sweden... | reverse complement strand
GTATACAATAAAAATATGGGCTGTTGCTCCAAACCGCTCCACCTGGCCGTCCTTTTCGCGGCGCTGGCCGACACCACCCGGCTACGGCTCTTGAACCTAATGGCCGGCCGCGAGGTCTGCGTCTGCTACTTTGTCGAAATCCTGCGCCAGGGCCAGCCGAAGATCTCTCGGCATCTGGCCTATCTGAGGAACGCCGGCATTGTGGCGGCGCGGCGCGAGGGCAAGTGGATGCACTACAGCATCTGCCCTCCCGCGGATGCAGCCGCCGCTTCCATTCTCGATGCCGTTCTGGCCTCTCTACACGCAGATAAGCGGATGCAGGCCGACCTGGCCAAACTCGACCGCGCCTGCTGCGCAAAACCAGCACTGGTCGTCCCAGAAGGCGCTCCTCGGCCGGTTCTCGTTACACAGTTGAACGGAAAGGCTGAGAACCGATGAAACGTTGGCTGCTGCGGGTGGCTGTGGTCATGTTGGCGGGCTTTGTGACAGCTTACGGGGGCGACTGGGCCGTATTTCGGTTGCGCGGCTCGCCCCGGTCCAAAGTGACCGTGAACCGCTATGTGACTATTCCCCTCAAGGGCAATAAGCAGGAATTCGATTATCTCGGTACTGTGGACGCGCCCTGTTCCATCTCTCTGTTTTCACAGGCGGGCCTCAGCCCCTGCTGGCAACTGCGTCGGAACACCAACCAGGGCATGACACTGTAAGCATTTTTCTGGAACGAGTGCTTCCTTCCGGCCGCAAGCTCACAAAGTTGAGTGATATGTGTCACGTCAGGGAAACTCGATGGCGGCTACTATCGGAAAATCTTGCGCGATTCTCCGAGGCATAATGTACAGCCGCACCCAAAACGAGAACGGCACTTACAATACCCGCTGCCTGTTCTGCTTCATGACCATTGCCAACTCCGTGGAGACAGACAAGGAGTTGGATGCGTTTGAGGCCCGGCACATCTGCCCGGAAAGGGCTCTGGCCGAACTGCTGGAACAGGAAAAAGCCATTGAAGCGCAGGCTCAGCGGAACTAGAGCCTGTTCATACTACTGAGGCGATTGTCCGGGCGACTGCGCCGGCTTGGCGTGGCCATTGGCGATCTTCTTATGGAGGTCTTCGTCCGCCGCCTTGTTTAGCGTGTTTGCCTTGTCGAACTCAGCCTTAGCCTCATCCTTTTTCCCCATCGTCCGGTATAGCCGCCCCAGGCGCCAATGTACATTCACGTCGTCCGGCGTGAGCTTTGCGGCCAGAATCAACTCCCGCAACGCATCCTCATTGCGGCCCGCTTCGCTGTAAACGATGCCCAGATCAAGGTGCCCCATGCCCAGCGTGGGGTCGAGCTTTACGGCCTTTTCCAGCAACGGCCTGGCATCCTCCATCCGGTTCATCTGAATATCCGCATCTGCCAGGTAGAGCGCTGCCTGAGCGTGCATTGGATCATTATCCAGCTCGGCTTGTAATTCGCTGGCCGCCTCCGGGTACTGCTTCTGGGTCCACAATAGGTAGCCCAGCCCGAAATGCGCGTTCGGAAATTTAGGATCGGCCTTGACGGCGGCGCGAAACTGCTGCGTAGCGCCGGGATAGTCTTTCAACTCATCCAGTGCTTCGCCGGCCAGCATGTCGGCTTCGGCCGACTCTGCGTTCAACAGAAGAATCTCGTGATAGACATCGAGAACGCATTGATTCTGCCTGGTCCACAGGCAACTGTCCGCCAGGGCCAGCCGCAAAGGCAGATTTTGCGCATCGTGCGCCGCAGCCTCTTTTAAAAAAGGAATCGCTACGGCGTATTCGGCCAGCCCATAGTGGGCCATCCCGATCAGGGTCGTCAGTTGCTGATCTCCAATCTGGCTTTTGAGCAGCAGGCTGAACTCCTGAATGGCCTCTTTCAGATCGCCGCCCTTGAACAGCGCCAGACCAAGATTCAGCCGCAAGCCGGGAACCTCGGGACCGATCGCAAGCGCCTTGCGATAAAGAGGAACGGCTTCCTTGTAGTGTTCCTGGCGAGCTTCGAGGAGTCCCATATGGGCATACGGCTCCGGGCTTGAAGGATGAGCCTTCAGGATTACGCGCCATGCGGCCTCGGCCTCAGGAATCTTGCCCTGTTGTTCGTAGGCAAGCGCCTTCTTACGCTGTATGTCAGGAGCCTTAGCCACCTGACTCTGGCCCGCAGCGCTCAATGCCAGCGCCAACACGATTCCATAGAGTACAACTCGCGTCACGTGTTCCACTTCTCCATCATATTTTGAAAGGGCGCGAAACGGTACATCTCCAATGTAGTGCGGGGGTTGCCGTGCCGGGGCCGGGGCATCCAACTCCTCACGGGAATCGCGATGCGCAACACGAGCGCAAGGGCAATCGCGAGAATGGCGATAATTGTCATCCAACGTGCCGAATTTGATTTTTTACGGTGTGCGGTCAATTGGATAGGTCCGCGCTCATCTTATCGCGAATCCTCGACTTCGATTGCGAATCCCAACGAAAGAATTCCCTCACCTGACCCCGCATTCGGCTATTCTTTTTTCAGGCGAGGAGAGAAGGATGGCCAAGGAAGCATTGAGCAGCGCCAAGCTGAAGAAGGTCCTGGCAGCCCTGGAGGGCAACTGGAAAGCGGAGATGGAGGGCTACCACACCTACCTGGCCCTGGCCGACCGGGACACTGACCCGGTGCGCGCCCAGGTTTTGCGCCATCTGGCTGGCGCCGAGTGGGAGCACGCCGCCCTTTGGCATGGCCGCATCCTCGAGTTGGGCGGACCGGAGCCTGTTTACCATGGCAGTCCCGGCGGCGAGGCTGACTCGTTGGCCAGCCGCGCCGGCGGCATCCGCATGGCCTTGCGCCGCCTTGAAATCGAAGAGAGCCGCGCCATCGCCAGCTATGGCGAGCAACTGAAGGGGCTGGGCGACGAGGAGTCCATCGCAATCCTCGAACACGTCATCGAGGATGAAAAAGATCACTATCGGGAACTGGGATCGCTTTTACGTGGTCACTACACCGCTCCGGCCGGCGCGCCCAAGATTGAAGCCAAGGCGGTCCTGGATGAGATGCTGGCCAAGCGCAGCCAGGGCCGCAAGCAGCCGGGCAGTTGGATCGGCGACGCCATCTATGGCGTCAACGACGGCCTGGGCGCCATCTTTGGCATCGTTAGCGGCGTCTCAGGCGCCACCGCCGGCGACGCCAAATACGTGCTTCTCGCCGGCCTCTCCGGCATGATCGCCTCAGCCCTCAGCATGGGCTCCGGCGCCTATCTGGCCGCCAAGAGCGAGCGCGAAATCTACCTCGCCGAGGTGGCTCGCGAGCGCGAAGCCATCCAGATGAACGGCCCCGAGGCTCGCGAGCTGCTCTCGCTCTACTACCAGGTGAAGGGTCTGCCTGAGGAAGACGCCCATAAAATGGTGGAACACATCGCCAGCGACCCAGAGCAGTTGCTCCGCGTCCTGGCCGGCGAGCGGCTCGGCACAAGCGAGGAGGCGCTTGCGAACCCCTTAGTCTCTGCTGGCTCCGGCGCTCTTTCCACAGCCATCGGCGCCACTATTCCCATTATTCCCTTCTTCTTTATGCAGGGCATCAATGCGGTCATCGTCGCCGCTATTATCTCGCTGGCTGCCCACTTCGCCGTCGGCGCCGCTAAGTCGCTCATTACCGTCCGCTCATGGTGGTCTTCGGGCTTCGAGATGACCGTGGTCGGCGCTCTGGAGGGTGCAGTCACATACGGCATCGGTATCTTGCTGGGCAAAGGCGGAATGTAATGAAAAGCACACCCATGTCAAAAACCTCTATCTCCCGCCGCAAATTCCTTGAAACCGCCGCGGTTGCGGCAGCCGGGCTGCCCGTCCTTTTCAAAGCCCACCATCCCGCATTCGCAGCCGCTCCTGCGGCGCGCTATACGCCGCCTCCGTCTCCGCGCACCCGTCTGAACTTCAATCTCAACTGGCGGTTTATCCGCGAGGACGTGGCCGGGGCCGAGGCTCCCGTCTTCGACGACTCGCAATGGACCACCGTCAGCACCCCGCACAGCTTCAATGATGTCGACTCGTTCCGGAAGATCATCTCGCATAGCGGCGGCGACCTGGGCACATACAAGGGACTTTCGTGGTACCGCAAGCACTTCAATCTGCCGGCCACTTACTCCGACCACAAGATCTTCCTCGAATTCGAGGGCATGCGGCAGGCCGGCGACATCTTCCTCAATGGAAAACAAGTCGGTTTGTATGAAAACGGAATCACCGCTTACGGCATCGATATCACCGCTGCGGTGCATTGCGGGCCTGAGGAGAACGTGCTGGCCGTGAAGGTGGACAACCAGACCAACTACGAGGAGCGCGCCACCAAAACCAGGCTTGAATGGAACGCCAACGATTTCAACCCCGACCATGGCGGCATCAACCGCCATGCCTGGCTGCACATCACCGGTACGATTCACCAGACGTTGCCGCTTTACTACGGTCTGGAGACTACTGGCGTTTATGTTCACGCCGGCAACTTCGATTTCTCAAAGAAGGCTTGCGACGTGACAATCGAATCCGAAGTGCGCAACGACTCGGGCGACCGAGCTACGGTCGAGCTGTTGGCGGTAATCGTCGATCACAGCGGACAGGTTCGCGCGCGCTTCGAGGGTGATGCTGTCGACATGATGGACGGCGAGAAGACCTCGCTGACGGCAGCCGGAGTGCTGAAGGAGGCGCGCTTCTGGAGCACCGAAGACCCCTACCTTTACAGCGTCTACACCATTCTCAAAGTCGACGGAAAGGTCGTCGATGCCGACAAGATCGTCACCGGATTTCGCAAAGCCGAGTTCAAGGGCGGCGCCGGCAAGGGTGGAGTTTATCTGAACGGCAAGTTTGTCTACCTGAAAGGCTTTGCGCAGCGCGCCAGCAACGAGTGGGAGGGCCTGGGCCAGGCCTATCCCGACTGGATGCACGACTATAACGCCCAGCTCATCCGTGTCTGCCACGGCAACTATATCCGCTGGATGCATATTGCGCCGCAAAAGGTAGACGCGGATGCAATGGCCCGCTACGGCGTCGTCCAGGTTTGCCCGGCGGGCGACAAAGAACGCGATGTCGCCGGGCGCCAGTGGGATCAACGTCTTGAAGTCATGCGCGACACCATCATCTATTACCGCAACAACCCCAGCATCCTCTTCTGGGAGGCGGGCAACACCGTGGTGACCGTGGAACACCTCCAGCAGATGGTTGCGCTGCGCAAGCAGTGGGACCCGGCGGGCGGGCGCGTGATGGGCGCTCGCGGCAACGACGACGCCGCACTGAATACCGCCACCACCCCCATCGGCGAATTTTTCGGAATCATGCTCGGCCAGGACCAGAAGACGAATGCGCTGGCTAGCCCCAGCGACATCTTCCGCGGATACAGCGCCATCCGCCGCGACCGCGCGCCGCTGATCGAGACCGAAGACTTCCGTGAAGAAGGCGCACGCCGCTTATGGGACGACTACACGCCGCCCTACTACAAAGCCAAGAAAGGCCCCAACGACACGTGGAGAATCCGGTCACGGTATCTTTTCACATCGGAGAGCTTCGCTCTGGCAGGCATTGAACGGTATTGGGATTATTGGCAGAACCGCATCTCCAATCCCGACCCGGCCCATTCCAAGTGGTCCGCCTATGCCTCCATCTACTTCTCCGACTCCGACGCCGACGGCCGCCAGGATTCGAGCGAAGTCTGCCGCGTGAGCGGCAAGGTGGACGCGGTGCGCCTGCCCAAGCAGATCTACTACGCCCACCGCGTGATGCAGAACGAACAGCCGGATCTGCACATACTCGGCCATTGGAACTATCCCCTAGAGCAGCCCGCTACTCCGGAGGAGCCCGCCATACCGGGGCGGCCTGCGGCTCCGGGCCGTCCCCCGTTTCCAGACCAGCCGGCAATCCAGGCCCAACCCGCGCAGAAGACGGTGAAGACCATCTACGTGGTCTCGAACACCGAGTCGGTGGAACTCATCCTCAACGGCAAGTCGCTCGGCGTGAACTCGAAGCCTGAGAACGGTTACGTCTTCGACTTCCCCGATGTGGCGTTTGTGCCGGGAACTCTGAAGGCCGTTGGCAGAAATGGCGGCAAAGTCGTGACCGGGCAGGAACTGACTACGGCCGGCGAGCCCGCAGCCATCAGGCTGACATCGACGGTAGGCCCGCAGGGATTCGAGGCCGATGGGCAGGATGCCGCTTTCATCGATGTCGAGGTAGTGGATGCAAAGGGGCAGCGCTGCCCCTCTGACGACGCACGTGTCGACTTTACCTGCTCCGGGCCGGGCATCTGGCGCGGCGGCTATAACAGCGGCATTGTCGATTCAACCAACAATCTGTACTTGAATACCGAATGCGGTGTGAATCGGATCTCCGTGCGCTCGACTCTTGCGCCCGGAACCATCACCATCACCGCCAGCCGCGACGGCTTGAAACCGGCGAAGATTCAGATCGTATCCAAGGCGGTCAATCTTGCAGATGGTCTATCGACACTGACTCCGCAACTTCTGCGCGGACCGGCGGAAGGATGACGCCACTAGGACCAGCGGTGCGAAGGCAGGTAAGTAGAAAAAGGGGATTTTGGATTTAATACTGAGAGGCTACACGGGCTTTCGGCAATAAATAACCGGGCCGCATACTCCTGCCCGGGCGTTATTCCTGTGTTCTCTATAAATATTGGTTGCGGGGGCTGGATTTGAACCAGCGACCTTTGGGTTATGAGCCCAACGAGCTACCGGGCTGCTCCACCCCGCATTAAGAGTTTATCAACTGCACATATGCGGGTCAAATGCAGGGCATTCTATTCTGTTGTGTATGTGCTGCCGATTCGCCCGTATATCCCCTATGGACAGCCTTGCCGGCTGGTTTGGCATCGGACCTGAGAATATTCCGTGGTTTGGGCCTAGCTACAACGTGGCGCCGCAAAGCGTTCAGCCTGTGGTGCGCCTGAACCGCGACTCCGGCAGCCGGGAGTTCGCCCTGCTGCGCTGGGGGCTGGTGCCCTTCTGGGCCAAAGACGCCAAACTCGGCTTCGCCTCCTTCAATGCCCGCTCTGAAGAGGCCTCCAAAAAGCCCGCCTTCCGCGAGGCTCTGAAAATACGCCGCTGTCTGGTGCCCGCCGACGCCTTTTACGAGTGGAAACGTCTTGATCCCAAGACCAAACAGCCCTTCGCCATCGCGCTCAACAGCGGTGAGCCTTGCGCCTTTGCCGGCCTGTGGGAGCGATGGCAGCCCAGAGAAGGCTCGCCCCTGGAAACCTTCACCATTCTGACCACCGAACCCAACGAGTTGATGAAGCCCATCCACAACCGGATGCCGGTGATTCTCGCAGTCCGCGACTATGACCGCTGGCTCTCGCCCGGCGACCCGGCCCATCTGCCCGTGGACTTACTCCGCCCCTTCCCCGCCGAAAAGATGCGCGCTTGGCCAGTCAGCACCCGCGTTGGCAACGTCCGGAACAATGATTCGCAATTACTTGAGCAATTCTGACCGGTCCGATTCACTCTGGTGCGTCCACAATTCTCTTGGCGCTCTATCGGCATTTCAGGAGCCATCTATCCCGATTCAGCAGCCCCACCCCAAAGGAGCCACCATGTCCGATCTGAATCCCTCCCGCATCTCCGACAACGCCGCCGGCGGTCTTGCTTACATCACGATCATCCCGGCAATCGTCTTCCTGATCGTTGAACCCTACAAGAAAAGCTCCTTTATCCGCTTCCATGCATGGCAGTCGATCTTCTTCTATGTAGCCTGGGCGGTGGTTCATATCCTGGTTGAGTTTGTGCAGAATCTGGTCCCAACTGTCGTCTTCCTGACCTTGACGCTGTGGCAGTTTGTGGATCTTGCCTTCTTCGTCATCCTGGTCATCGTCTTCGTCAACGCCTTCAACGGCAAGCGCATCAAGCTGCCCATCCTCGCCGCCCTCGCTGAGCAGCAGGCCAATCGGTAGCTGACCCTTTGGATGATGCAAACACCGGAACGGCTTCCGCCTGGAGGCCGTTTCTCTCTACCGCCGTCTGCCCTTCTTGCTCGGCTTTTTCCTGCCTTTGAAGGAACGCGTCGGTGCGGCGTTAGCCTTCTTTTTCTTCGTTTTCGTGCGGGATTTGGGAGCCTTCTTGCCGGTTAGCGGAATGCCCTCTTCCACAATCGAAAACTGTAGCTTGCGCTCCTGGGCTAGGATGCGGTCCAGAATCACCTGCACCCGGTCGCCGGCGCGGAAGCGGCGGCCCGTGCGTTCGCCGATAATCTCGTGCGTGTTCTCGCGCCAGATGTAGCGGTCGCCACGCAGCGAATCGATGGGCACCAGTCCCTCAACGAACAGGTCGGTCAGCTCAACAAAGAGGCCAAACTTGGCCGGGTTCAGCACCAGTGCGGCAAACTCTTCGCCTACGCGGTCCTGCATGAAACGGACCTTCTTCCACTCCACTAGTTCGCGCTCGGCCTCTGCGGCGCGGCGCTCGGTCTGGCTGCACTCTTCGGCAATCTGGCCCAACTCAGCCTCGGGAATAGGTGGCTCGCCGAAAAATCCGGCTGCCTTGAGCGGCGCTCTTCCGCGGTGAATCACAATCCCTGCCAGCCCTTCATTCTGATGCGTCCACGGCGAGCTGTGCCGCCCCTCGGCCACTCTTCCCTCACCGCGCACACCGGCCCTCAGTAGCGCTTTCGTGATGCGATGCACAATCAGGTCGGGATAGCGCCGGATCGGTGAGGTGAAGTGGGTGTAAGTGGGCGCGGCCAGCGCAAAGTGGCCTTCGTTGATCTCCGAGTAGCGCGCCTGCATGAGGGAGCGCAGCATCAGGTAGCTCAGTATCCTCTCCTCCGGCTTTCCCTCGATGCGGGCAGCTAGCTTTTGATACATCCGCGGCGTTACCGGAATATCTTCGGGCACATCGTGCATGCGGGGATTGCGCCCGCGGCCGTGCGATTCCCGCCGCTCCCCACGAGTCTGGACGCGCTTGACCGGCAGGGCGCCGAGGCCCAGCGAGTAGCCAAAGCTGGCCGCCAGTTCTTCAAACTGAACGACGCGGCGTGGCTCCGGCTTTTCGTGGATGCGATAAAGCGACGGCACGCCCATATCCTCTAGCCAGGTGGCCACACATTCGTTGGCCGCCAACATGAACTCCTCGATCAGCCGGTTGGCCCAGGTACGCTCGGACTTGGTCACCCCGCGCATCTGGCCCTGCTCGTCGAACTCGATCACTGGTTCGGGCAGGTCGAAGTCGATGCTGCCCCGCTCCTCGCGCCGCTGGTTCATCAGCCCGGCAAGAGTACGCATGCGCTCGAACTCCGGGACTAGCGTGGCATAGCGAGTACGCACTTCCGCGTCGGGGCCCCCACCGACAGGTCTTTGTCGGTGGGGTGATTCATCGCCTTCCAGAATCGCGTGTACATCTGTGTACGTCATGCGCGCGGCCGATCGGATGACGCCCTCGACAATCTCATAGCTCTCGATGCGCCCACCGGAATCTAACTGTATGATGCAGCTCAACACCAGCCTGTCTTCTCCGGGTCGCAGGCTGCAAATGCCGGTCGAAAGCTCCTGCGGCAGCATGGGAATGGCGCGATCGGGGAAATAGACGCTGGTTCCGCGCAGACGCGCCTCAAGGTCAAGGTCCGTCCCCGGCCTGACATACTCAGCCACATCGGCTATATGCACTTGCAACTCGTAACCGGCGCCGTTGGCGCGCTCGGCCACCAAAACTGCATCATCGAAATCACGAGCCGTCTCGCCGTCGATGGTCACGATGGGCAGGCCACGAAAATCGCGGCGGCTGGCGGCTTTTTCGGGGTCAAGATGAGCCACGCTCCGCGCCTCGGCCAGCACATTTTCTGGAAAGATCCGCGGCAACTGGTGCTTACGGATCATCATCTCCACATCCACGCCGAAATCGTTAGGCGAGCCCAGAACTTCAATCACCCGGCCCACCGGCGGCCGCGTTGGCGTCGGCCAACCGGTGATCTCTACATCCACCACCAGGCCTTCCAGATCGTCGTACGCTGCCGCCGCCGTCGCTACGCTGCCCAGCACCCGGTGCGGCGTGGCCGCCTTTCCGGTCTCAGGCAGCTCCTGCCCCTCGGGAATCAAAATCGGCTGCGTCATACGCTCGTCGAAGGGCACAACGAGGTTTCCCTTCCACCCCGGCGACGAAGACCTGTCGCTGGGGACCCCGGAATGAGCTCGTTCGGATCGCGCATAGTGAAAGACACCAACAACTGTGGGGTTGCGACGCTCCAATACCCGCACAATCCGGCCCTGCCTGCGCCCGTCGGCCTTCGGCGGGTCCACTTCGACCAATACCTGATCGCCCTGCATGGCGCCGTTGATCTCATTGGGAGGAATGAAGATGTCTTCCTCCACCCCGCGGACTGAGACCTGTCCGCGGGGGCCTCGGTACTCCTGCCCAGACGCCTGCCGCGCATTCGGCCGCACAAAACCGTAACCGTCCCGATGCAGATCAAGCCGCCCAGCGGCCAGGTTTTCGCGTGTGCCTCCCACCCCGGTAACGGCTCTTGGAATGCCCCAGTGCTCCCGGTCGAGCTTGACCAACTCGCCGCGGGCAGTCAACCGGGCCAGTTGCTCCAGCAACAGACGCCGCTCCCGCCCGCCGCCCAGCCCCAACTCGCGCACAAGTTGCTTGTATCCCGCCTTTTGACCGGCAGAGCGTGAAATCCTTGCCGCCAGTTCACGATCGGTCATACGTTAAGAGTAGGCGATTGGCGGGCTTGCGTGCAGTTTCTTGCCCGGCCGCGCAGCAGCTAACAATCAGCCCTTTTCTGTTGCCGGGCACGTTGTCTATCAAAATTAATTCGCTATCAGTTGCACTTTTCACGAGAGTGCTCGATAATTTGCTGTTCCAGGTCTTAGAATAACGGGAATGGCACATGCTTGGCTGATCGCAATAAGGTAGCATCGTAATTGCGGTCGCAGTTGGGTCGCCGGAGGGTATTGACCGGCGGTTCGCACATCAGGATTCGTGGGCGCACGGCAGCGGCCTCTGCCTTAGCAGCCCAGACTCAGCAGGACCGGAAAGGAATTGAATACCTTGAGCGCTATGTGGAAACCTACCCAATCTGGATCGGTCACGCCTTCTGTCAACCCGGAACCGCCTCGCCCCACTCCGGCTGCTCCAGCCTTTGAAAATGCCGGCCGCGCCGTTTCTGCGCCAACCGACCAGGCCACTGTCAGTAAAGGCCTGTTCATCAGGGGTGAGATTACCGGCAACGAGTCGTTGTTTATCGACGGCAGAACCGAGGGCACCATCAACCTTCCTGGCAACCGCGTTACAGTGGGCCGGAACGGCCAGGTTTCCGCCAGCATCTCCGCCCGCGAGATCGTGGTTCTGGGCAAGGTTCGCGGCAATGTTACCGCTACCGACCGCGTGGACATCCGCGTCGAAGGCTCTCTGACCGGCGACGTAACCGCCGCCCGCATCAGCATTGAAGATGGCGCATTCTTCAAGGGCGCCATCGAACTGCGCAAGCCTGAGTCCAAGCCGGCCATTTCGGGCGTCTCGCCCGCGGCAACGCTGGAGCCGCCCAAGCCGGCATAAACATAGGGCAAAGGCCTCTACCGCAGCGACAGGATACTGCCGCTGCGGATCCCCGCCCGTGATCTCTGACTCGGCCAACTCCTTTCTATTCGCTCTTCCGCCTCCGCACAACAAAACCATTTTGTTGGGCTACTTTTTCCTCTGGGCATGTTGGGCGTCCCGTTATCTTGATACCCGTTGTAAGAGCCTCATGGTCACCCGGCCATGAATCCAGAAACAAACGATTCAGCTTGAAGGAGCCAACCATTATGACGTTATCTGCTTTAGAAGTCAGTCATTTGAAGCAAGCCCCGGCTGTCGAGGGCGTGTTGCCCGCTATTTTGCAGCGATGGAGCCCCCGCTCCTTTGCCGATCGCGACGTAAGCACCGCCGACCTGAAAAAGCTCTTTGAAGCCGTCCGCTGGGCCCCCTCCTGTTTTAACGAGCAGCCTTGGCGGTTCCTTGTCGGCCTCCGTGGCTCCAACACTTACAAGAAGATATTTTCGACTCTAGTCAGTTTCAATCAGGGATGGGCCGGCAAGGCTTCGGTACTAATTCTGGGCGCCGCAAAGACAAAGTTTACCCATAACGAAACTCCCAATGGCTTTGCGTTTTATGACCTGGGTGCCGCCGCTGCGTTCCTTGTCTTGCAAGCCACGGCGTTTGGCCTTTCCACCCACCAGATGGCCGGTTACGATCAGGCCGCGGCCCGCACCGCCCTCGGAATCCCCGAGGATTACGCTCTCGGCGCCGTCATTGCCCTCGGCTATCAGGGTGGACCCGCCGCGTTGGGCAACGAGCAACTGATTGCCCAGGAGACCGCGCCACGCCAACGCAAGCCGTTGAGCGATTTTGTTTATTCCGCATGGGGCGAACCGGCAACTCTCGCCTGATTGCTGCACTGACCAGGGGTGATTGCATCCCGCATCCGCGTCTCCGGCTGCTGCGCTACAGTGGATGATTGAGGGAATACTCGTGACCGGTACGCGACCATCGCGTCAATTACCCACCCGCAGGCGCAGCCACCGTTCTATCGCAGCACGGCGACGACGTCTGGGATGGCAGGGCAGGCTAAGCCTGGCCGCGATCACGGCAATTCTGATTCTGATGGCCTGGGGAACCATCGCCCGGCGGCTTGCGCCCACTTCAAACACTTCTTTGACCCGTTTCGACGCCATCATCGTTCTCGGATATGCGCAGGATAGTGACGGCAACCCCACACCGATACAGTTAGCTCGCGTAACGGAGGCTGTGTATGAGTACGAGCGTGGCGTTGCGCCGCGGCTCATCCTCACCGGGGGGGTGGATCGCAACCATTTTGTGGAGGCGAAGGTGATGGCGCGAGCCGCCCAGGCCCAGGGCATTCCAGCGTCTGCCCTTATCGTGGAACCTGAAGCCAGGGACACTATTCAGAACGCATGTTACTCAATGCGTATTATGAGAGCCCACGGCTGGCGCTCTGCCGAAGTGGTTTCGTCTGCCAGCCACCTGCCCCGCACCGGGCTCATCTTCAGCGGTTTGCCGCTTGAGTGGCGGACACATGCCGCTCCGCCGCTCGGCCCGGAGCCGACTGTCTACTCAAGCACCATCGCGGCGTTTGAAACCCTCAAGACCGTGCGCTACCTCGTCTGGGCGCGCCATGTAGAGCGCTGTGAGCCGTAATATGTAAAAATGCCATGCCGTCTCCGTTGTCCCCCATCGGCATGGTCCTGTAAGCTAGTGTTGATGCGCCTCCCAGTAAGATTCTCCGCCTCCCTTGCAGCTATTGCCGTTCTGGCCCTCTCGGCCGGAACCCGCGCCCATGCTCAGAGCACAGCCTCCCCCACCGCCGGCAACGGCACTTACATTGCCGTCGACCCATTGGCCAGTGTGCGCTATGACAACCGTTACGACGTTTCGTTGGGCATGGCCTACGCCCGCATCAAGGCCGGGCCGAATCTGCTGCATGGAGCCGATCTCGGTGGGCTCGACCTGAGCGGCTCGTACTGGTTCAGCAAGCATTGGGGCTTGGAGGGTTCAGGCCGTGGCTACCTGGGCACCAGCGGGGCAGCACCCAACACCCTGAGTATCAAAGGTCCCTTCGTCAGCCAATACCTCTTCGTTGCCGGCCCCGAGTGGCTGGGGCCGCACAATAAACATGCCGCAATCGTCGCCCATATTCTGGGCGGTGGTGCGTACGGGAACTTCGAGACCGACCTGCACGGAAACTCTCCGGCTCTTGTCGACTTCTACAACAACCAGATCGCTCCGGCCGCGGTCTTTGGCGGTCATATCGACCTGAACCGCTCTGCTCGATGGGTCTTTCGCGTCACGCCAGATGCGCTCTATACCCGCTACAGCATCAACTACCCTCCAAACGCCAGCTACAACAACTGGCACTTCGGTATCTCGGTCGGGGTGGACTACAAGTTCAAGAAGAAGCGGTAAGCAGCGTCCCCCCGGAGCCGTTGGCCAATGATTTTTTCTTAGACACAGCACTCTTACGGCTTTTCTCAACCCTGGTCTCCCGGCGAATGCATACGCCGGGGATCCGGGGTCATCATTTCACGTAACCATCCTCAGTACAGCCACTGAGGCGGAAACTAACGGGCTGCCAGCTTCATCTATGTGTGGTATCCTCCACCGTTTGGGGGTACCTGTGGAAAAAGTGCCGCCGGAAGATATGCCGTACCGGATTGCAACACCGCCTCGTTTGCGCGTGGGAACTCCGGAGAGACAAAGGTAACAAAGGCAGGGTCGTACTGATATGAGAGACACACTCGGAGTATTGCTTGCCGGCGGGGAAGGAGCGCGGCTTTATCCGCTCACCCGTGATCGCGCCAAGCCCGCAGTGCCTTTTGGCGGACACTACCGCCTCATCGACATCACTCTCTCCAACTGCATCAACTCAGGCCTGCGCAAGGTCTATATCCTCACCCAGTACAAGGCGCTCTCGCTGAACCGGCACATACGCGAAGGGTGGACGGGGATTGTGGCCCAGGAACTGGGCGAGTTCTTCGAGCTGATGCCGCCCATGCAGCGCACCGGTTCCAACTGGTACATGGGTACTGCCGACGCCGTATACCAGAACATCTACTCCATCGGCAGCGAGCAGCCCAAGTACATCATCGTCCTGGGAGCCGACCACGTATACAAGATGAACTACAGCCGCATGCTGGCTCACCACAAGGAAATGAATGCAGAGGTCACGCTGGCGACTATACCAATTCCCTCCAACGAGATCTCGCGCTTCGGCGTGGTCGAGGTGGCCAGGAACGGGGATGTCCTCGGTTTCCAGGAGAAGCCGACTTCGACCAGCTACCGGTCGTCCTCCGATCCCAACTCCGTGGATACTTCGATGGGCATTTACATTTTCAATACCGAGACGCTGTTGAAGGCGCTGATGGCCGACTCCGAGGACCCGGACTCGAAGCACGACTTCGGCCAAAACATCCTGCCCGGCCTGCTAGGAAAGAAGAAAATAGTGGGATACAGCTTTGTGGACGAGAACAAGCAGAAGGCGCTCTACTGGCGCGACGTAGGAACGCTCGACGCCTACTACGACGCCAACATGGACCTTTGCTCGGTTTCGCCGACTTTCAACCTGTACGACAAGAACTGGCCTATCCGCACGCGGGTGCGTCAGTATCCGCCGGCCAAGTTTGTCTTCAGCGAGCCCGGCCGTTCCGGCACTGCGATCAACTCCGTCATCACCGCCGGTGTCATCATCTCCGGCGCCTTGGTCTCCAACTCCGTCGTCTCGCAGGATGTGCGCGTCAACTCCTACTCCGAAGTGGATGCTAGCATCATCTTTTCCCACGTGAATATCGGCCGCCACTGCCGCATCCGCAAGGCCATCATCGACCGCGACGTGCATCTTCCCGAGGGCACGGTCATCGGCTACGACCCGGTCGAGGACAAGCGCCGTTACTTCGTCACTCCCTCGGGGCTGACTATCGTCACTCGCGATGTATCGATGTTTGAGAATCCCGTCGAGCCTGAGTTTTTACAGCGGTACTAGGACTAGGGAAGCGGTTTCGAGAGGCCCAAAGGTGGGCTTCGGTGGTGCTGTTAACTGGCTTCGTATGGGCCCGGATGTTTCGGAATAGTGGCCAGTCGAGAATGGGCAAGTGCGTTTGGAACCGCTCGAATGAAGCAAAGTTCGAATAAAAGTATTACCTATCGTAGCGATATTGACGGTCTGCGCGCAGTGGCCGTACTGTCAGTGATTGCGTTCCATATCGCCCCTTCGGTGTTCAAAGGAGGTTTCGTCGGTGTTGATATCTTTTTCGTTATCTCCGGCTTTTTAATCTCGTCCATAATTTACAGCGAGTTGGAATCTGGCACGTTCAGTATCATCGGGTTCTATGTCCGGCGAATTCGCAGAATTTATCCGGCGTTATTCCTGGTTCTGTTATCTGTTTGCGTGGCCGGATGGATATTTCTGTTGCCGTCCGACTTTATCGTTCTAGGCAAACTAATCCTCGGCGGCAGCACCTTCGTCGCAAATTTCGTGTTATGGGCGCAATCCGGATACTTCTCACCGGATGCAGAGTTTAAACCGCTCTTGCATCTTTGGTCGCTCGGCGTCGAGGAGCAGTATTACCTTATTTTCCCCCTGATCTGCATCATCTTTTACCGGTCTAGGTCGCGCTGGACACTTTCCACGGCGTTTTTAACGATTGGCGCGGTCTCGATGTGCCTGAATGTCGTCTTCGTTTCAAAATACAGCGCGGCCTCGTTTATCCTGCCTTTTTCACGGCTCTGGGAGTTATTTACCGGTGCCGGACTCTCGCTTTGGCTGCAACGCAACCCGAAGATCCTCCAGGACGGCCGTCTGCATGCAAAATGGCGGCACGGCATTGGGTTTCTTGGGTTGGCATTACTCGTTGTATCTGTCTTCGGAATCGATAAGTTCGATGCATTCCCCGGCTGGTGGGCCTTGTTGCCAACCAGCGGCACAGCATTGGTGATCGCTGCAGGCCAGCCCTCATGGATCAATCGCTATGTTCTTTCCTGCAAGCCTGCTGTCTTCGTTGGCCTGATCAGCTACCCTCTTTATTTGTGGCACTGGCCAATCCTCTCCTTCACGAGTGTTGTTTACTCCGTTTGGGGTGTCGAGATAACGCATCTTCATCGCTTCAAGGGTGCGATGATGATTCCGGCCTTTCTCCTGGCCTATCTAACATACCGTTTTATTGAATTGCCGATTCGTCTCGTCAAGCAAAGAGAGCGGCGCCGCAAGGGAGCTCTGTGGCTGCTCGGCTGCGTTTCCTTGACAGGCGCGTTCGGCGTTCTGGTTATTTTGATGAATGGATTTCCGGGTAGGTTTCCAAGCGATATCTTAGCCCTGGACCACAATTACACTGCCGGTCTTTCGAAATCGTGGCGTGAAGGAACCTGCTTTCTTCGCCCGGATCAGCGTGCGGAGTCATTCAGCAGCGATTGCCTGGACCCAGCAGAAGAACACGCGGCGCAACCTGTTGTGCTTGTTTGGGGAGATTCACATGCAGCAGACCTTCTTCCTGGATTTCGCGCGATGCAGCGTCAGTCGAATGTGCGGTTGGCTCAATATACCGCGTCCTTATGTGCTCCAATCATCGGGATGCAAATACGCCTACGGCCCTTCTGTCAGTCCATAAACAACGCGGTTATAGATCGTATCAGGGTTCTAAAACCGGATGTCGTTGTTCTTTCCGGGTTGTGGGACTTTTTGAATCCCGACAAAGATCGCGCCATGCCCATTGAAAAATTCTCTCAAACTATCGAATCAGTGAAGGCTGCCGGTGTTCGGAGGGTAGTTGTAATCGGCTCGGCGCCAAATTGGAGAAACGATGTGCCGAAGCTTCTGATTATGGGGCTGCACCGCAATCCCGGCAACCCCATTTCTCACCGCTTGGAGCGTGGTTTGATGTTTCCTAACGATGACACATTATTGATGGCGACGACGCAGAGGGCTGGGGCGGTCTATGTGCCGGTCATTGATAATCTCTGTGACCCGACAAGTTGCCTTGTTACCACAGGCTCTGGCTGGGAGGACGTGTTGATATACGATCAAATACATTTCACCGAGCATGGTTCAATATTGTTCGCCCAGCGCATCTGGACAAGCATCATTCAATCCGGGGGTTAAGCTATATCGCCTGCGACGTACCCTACAACCAGCCGGCTTAACTTTCCCTTCCCCCGCCACACGGAACCAACCTCCCACCTCCCGCGTATTAGCAAAATATGCAATGCGTGGGCACATTGAGCTGGAACGGGATGGGGCTAACATCGCCCCCCCGGCTCTCTCGGCGTACTATGGAAGCGCCGGTAATTGGCGCTCCACGACAGCCCGCCGCCGGCCATCTGCAGGGAGGAAAGAGGATGGCTCCAGACGCCCGCCAGCCGAACCCCGGGGAGAATTCCCAGGAGATCGACTGGTCCCAGGTCGTCCGCCGTTGCATGGACGGGGATTCCGGCGCGTGGGCCGAGCTGGTCAGGACCTATCACCGGCGTGTCTACGGGCTCTGTTACCGGTTTACCGGCAACCCCGCCGACGCTGAAGACCTGACCCAGGACGTCTTCCTCAAGGTCTACTCGAACCTGGCCAGCTTTGATACCCTGCGCGGCTCCTTGCAGGTGTGGATCACCACCATGACCCGCAACCTGCTGGTGGACAACTTCCGCCGTACCCGCAACCTGCGCGCCACCGGTTCGCTGGACGACGGCTGGGAGTCGGCCGAGGAGCTAAAGCCTATTGACCGTCTTATGGCTCACGGCCCCTCGCCGCACGAGTCGGCAGCCCAGAAAGAACTGGCAAAGATGGTGCAGGACGCCTTGGCGCGCGTCTCAGTCGAGCTGCGCGAGGCGGTCATTCTAAGGGATTTACAGGATATGGACTACAAGGAGATCGCCCAGGTGCTTGGCATACCCGAAGGGACGGTCAAGTCCCGCATCAGCAGAGGCCGCGCGGAACTAGCGAGGCTGCTGGAACGTAATAAACGGGAGGTGATGTAATCATGGCAGAGCGCACACACATTCCGAGCTCCCCGGCCTGCGGCCTGTGGGAGACTCTTTTGGCAGACGCGCTGGACGGGCTGCTGAAGCCCGAGGACGAGGCGACCTTCACCGCGCACATGGCCGTCTGCCCGGCCTGCACGGCGCTCTTCGAAGAAGCGCGCAAGGGCCGCGAGTGGCTGGAGTTTCTATCGTCTGAGCCGGAGGTTCCTGAGGGATTGTTGGACAGGATTCTGGCTCAGACCGGCCCAGGACAAGTAGTGGGCCACAGCCTGGCAACCCCCGGTGGAAATGTGATCCCGATGCCCCCGGTCTGGCAGCGTCCCGGCTTTGTGGCCAACGTTCGCCGCTTTGCCGAGCCCCGTCTGTTGATGACGGCCGCGATGGCCTTCTTCTCCATCTCTCTCACGCTCTACATGACAGGCTTCCGGTTCAGCAACGTGCGGCTCGCTGACCTGCGCCCTACCGCTGTGCGCTCGTTCATGGAGCGGCGGCTTACCATGGCCTCTACCCCCATCATCCGCTACTACGACCACCTGCGCTTTGTTTACGAGGTTGAGTCGCGGATGCGGGAACTGCGCCGGACTACACAGGGCGAGGGGCAGGGCGAAGAAAACCAGCAGAAACCGAAGGACACCGCGCCTGCTTCACCGGGCGAATCGAAACAGAATCCCGGCCACAAGGACGGGGGCACTCGCGTTGACCCTCCGCAGCAGTCGGTTAGCCCCGTACTTGGAGTATCGAGCAGCGATTCAACTGACTTTTTAGAAGCATCCCTGACGTCTTCTTCCCAGACGATTCAGGCTCGGCCCGCGCTTTCCGGCGGCTCCGTAAAAGCACTACGGGAAAGGAGCACAGTATGGACTGCGTAAATCACATCGGTGAAAGCGCAACCGCCTATTGCCAGAGCTGTGGCAAGGCGCTCTGCGCCGGTTGCGTGCGCAACGCGGCCGGAGGACAGATTCTCTGCGAGCCCTGCTGGATGACATGGCAGAGCTATCAACAGCCCTTTGTCGCGCCTCCTGCCAGCGGACCCAACCCCTCGGCCGCGGCCGTGCTGGGACTGATTCCCGGCGTGGGCGCCATGTACAACGGGCAGTTCTTCAAGGGTTTTATCCACGTGATCGTCTTCGCGGTGCTCATCTCGATCACTAGCTCGGTCAATGGAATCTTCGGCATCTTCATCGGCGCGTGGGTGCTCTACCAGTCGTTTGAGGCCTATCACACTGCCAAGGCGTTGCGCGATGGCCAGCCGCCTCCCGATCCTCTGGGACTGAACGAGGTGGGCAACTGGCTGAACCTGGGCGCCAAGCCGCAGGTTCCGGGGCAACCCGGCACCGGGCCGGCACAGCCTGCACCCGGACCAGCAGGGCAGGGTCCGGCTGCTGGAGGCTATCCGCCACCCTATGCGGGACAGTACCAGCCGCCTTACGGACAGAATCCATACCAGTCTCCATATCCGCCGGCTGGCTTCCCTGATCCGGCAATGCCACCCATTCCGCCTCTGCCACCTGAGTATTGCCGTCCCTTGTTCTGGCGGCGCAAGGAACCGGTTGGCGCCATCGTATTGATTGCCCTCGGACTGTTGTTTCTGCTGGGGCAGATGAATCTCTTTAACGGCCGTTTCATGGATTTTGCCTGGCCGCTGCTGCTGATTGGTCTTGGTGTCTGGCTGATCGTTCGCCGTATTGGAGTGTCGCAAGGAGGTTCCAAATGAGCCGTTACATTATGATTCGCCGCCTGCGCGGCCCCGCATTTCTTCTGTTGGTTGGCGCGCTTGCCCTGCTGGCCCAGATGCACATCGGGTTCGGATGGGGCAGGAGCTGGCCGCTGTTTCTTATCCTGGCCGGCGTGCTGGCTCTGGCCGAGCGGGCTGCGCTGGCCTCTGAAGGTGGCTATCCGCCCGTTCCGTATCCCGGCGCCCCTTATCCGGGCCAGCCTTATCCCGATGCGGTCGCGAACGGCCCGCAGAACCCGGCCCAACCGGGTGCGGCCATCGTCCCCGCTGACTCGGATTACTACGGAAAGGACTCCGAAGGAGGGCAATCATGAGCTACGTACCTCCCAACATGCCTCCGGGCGGCGGCGCGCCGCCCCCGATGCCTCCTTACGATCCCAAAACCCAGTGGCGGGTTTATCGCGAGCAGCAAAGAGCCGCCTGGCGCGCGCAGCGCGATGCCTGGAAGGCCCAGAGCCACGCCTGGAAGGCCAGCTATGTGGGCGCTTACGGACCGCGCGTCCCCTCCATCGTCGGCCCCGTCATCCTGATTGCCATAGGCGTAGTTGCCTTGCTGGTCTACACTGGCCGCATCGGTGCCGGCGATTTCTGGGGCTGGTATGGCCATTGGTGGCCACTGCTATTGATCTGCGCGGGCCTCGCCCTGCTGGGCGAGTGGGCGATGGACCTGCGCCGCGAGACCCCTGTGCGCCGAGGCGGCAGCTTTGTGGGCATCCTGATTTTGCTTGCCATCCTGGGTGTTTGCGCCGCCGGGTGGAACAACTGGTGGGGCCCCTTCCGCGCCCACTTCGGCGACCAGGGCGACGACTTCTTCAACGCATTCGGCTTGCCAGAGCATGATAGCGATCAGCAGGTGCTGAATACGCAAATTCCTGCCAACGCCGCAATCGAGATTCAAAACCCTCGCGGCGACGTAAGCGTGACCACGGGAGATGAGTCCAGCATTCAGGTACAGGCGCACGAAGTGGCCTATGCTAATTCAGACTCTGAAGCCAACAAGATCTTCGACGCTGAAAAACCAAGCGTGAAGGTCAGCGGCACAGCCGTACTGGTCACGTCAGACAGCAACAACAGCGGCCGGCTCAACCTGACCGTCGCCGTTCCCAAATCCGCAAGGGTTACAGTGAACGCCGGTAGGGGAGACGTGACCGCGGCCGGCCTGAGCACCGGCATCAATGTCTCCGCTCCACACGGGGATGTGCATCTGAGCGCGATTTCGGGTTCGGTGCAGGCACATTTTTCCAACGGCAGGCACGATTTCTCTGCCCACCAGGTGGACGGCGACCTGACCGTCGATGGTGATTGCAACGACATGACCTTCTCTGAGATCAAGGGTAAGATTTCGCAAACCGGTGAAATTCTCGGAGATGTGCATATGGAGAACGTCTCCGGCTCAGTGCATATGCACACAACGGTGACCGATCTCGAACTAGTGTCGCTGCCCGGCGATATGACCCTCAACTCCGACGATCTCCGCATCGCAGAGGCCAAGGGGCCGGTGCATGTCGTTACCCACTCTAAGGACATCGACCTGAGCCAGATCTACGGCGACAGCTACGTGGAAGACCGCAACGGACGCATCTCCGTAGAACCGGCCGGGAACTACGGCGTAGAAGCGAAAAACAGCAAGGGCGACGTGGAGGTGACTCTGCCGCCCAACGCCTCGGCCACGGTGAATGCTCGGACGCACAATGGAGAGATTGTTTCGGATTATCCACTGCCCTCCTCCGAAGGCGATAATAAGCTGGCCGCATTTACCGTCGGCTCCGGCGGAGCGAGGATCATTCTGAGCGCGGACAACGGCGATGTCCACATCAAGAAAGGTGCGACAACCTTCCCTGCGGCGCCGCCGGCGCCGCAACTGCCTACGCTGAATGTTCCGCCCTATCCCAAGGTGCCGGACCTCTCCAAAACGCCCCATCTGAACAGCCACAAGGCGTTGCCCTCGCATCCGGAAACAAACTAGGGCTGGTCACATCCTCCAAATGAAAAGGCCCGGCGCTTTTGCCGGGCCTTTTCACTTTCCTGCCGAGTTCCGCTACGCCAGAAGGCGCTTGATCTTCTGCTCAATCACGTCCTGAGGCACAAAGCCCACAATCTGATCAGTCACCTTGCCACCCTTGAAGAGCAGCAAAGCGGGTATGCCGCGAATTCCATAGCGCGACGGCGTGGCGCTATTCTGGTCCACATTCACCTTGGTTACCTTCAGCTTGCCTGCGTATAGCGCGGCCAAACTATCCACAATAGGCGCAATCGCCTTGCAGGGACCGCACCAAACGGCCCAAAAATCTACCAGTACTGGCAGCTCGCTGCGCAGCACTTCCTGATCGAACGTTGCATCGCTGACTTCCAGAATTCCCGATCCAGACATGATTCTCCTTGCAGCCTCCACACTCCATCAAGTGTATCTGTAACTGTGCTTTCATGAGATGCGGCAGCCTGGAGGAAAGTCGCAAACCGCGCCTGAATCGTAAACAGTAATCGGATCTGCAATGGGAGGGCCGAATGGGAATCGAGCCAATAAAATATTGCGCTTACAGCCCTCTCGCAGGTTCGCAAAGCATAATAAAAGCGCCCGGATCCTGAGAAGGATCACGGGCGCCAGAGCAGCCCTCCCCCAGAACTGCCCACGCAGCGAATCTAGGGATTTCTCACTTGAATAGCAAGCAAACTTAAGTAACGTTAAAGAGTAATCGCCACCCGGTGATTAGCCAGAAAGATAATGGGGGCTAAGTAAAGATTACCCGAATGACAACCTCTGCATCGTGTGCAGCGGACGTATGAAGTGGTAGGTTCCTGGGCTTCAGGCGCGGCGCGTTTCAAAGCCCTGGCTTGCCCCGTTGGGTAATAGGCGGCAGACCACCAGTTCCGGTTCGGGCAGGCCCTCCAGGGCACTGTGTATGGCAGTCGAGGCCTGCGCCAGGCTCTTCTCGCTGCCGACGATCACAAGCACGGCTGGTCCAGCCCCGCTGAGGGCCACCCCTAGAACGCCGTGATCCCCTGCCAGCGGCAGAAGGCGCGGCAAAAATGGGCAAATCGGGGCGCGAAAGGGCTGGTGAATGCGATCATTCATAGCGATTCGGAGCAGGTCACCCCGGGCCTGGGCAAAAGCGAGCCCCAGCAGAGCCACGGACTGGATGTTAGCCACCACATCGGCACGGGAGTATTCAGCGGGAAGCACGGCGCGGGCCTTGCTGGTGGGTAAGGATTGAGCGGGGAGAACGATAATCGCGCGCCACTCGGCTGGTGGAATCACCCTGGCCACATGCACTTGCCTGCCATCGCTGGCGCAGGCAACAAACCCGCCCAGCCAGCAGGCCGCGGCATTGTCCGGGTGTCCCTCAAGGATGTTGGCCTCTTCGACAATACGCTCGGAATTCCAATCAAGCTGCCCAAAGTGTACAGCCAGGGCAATGGCTGACAGCCGGCCGGCCGCCGACGATCCGCAACCCATCGCCAAAGGAATCTCATTGGCCATGCGAAGGCCAAGAGGAACGACCGGTCGCTCGTTACTCCGAAGCAGGTCTCTGTACGTTTCCAGGATGAGGTTGTTCTCTAACCGGGAACAGCGCTCCTGGTTGCGGCCCGAAGCTGTAATCGAGAACTCCGCGGCCGGTTCGGCCTCAATCTCCAGATAAAAATCAAGGGCCACGGCGGCGGCATCGAAACCGGGGCCGAGGTTGGCTGAGGTTGCGGGCAGGCGTAGCCGGAATGCCCCGTCGCTGGCTCTAGCAGGGTCGTTCATCCCGCTCTGCCTTTCATCGCAGCAAGCACTGCCGCAGGAGTGGCCTCGACAACCACCGCATTGCGCCGCAATGCATTGATCTCTGCTTCCCGGCCGGCCATTTCCTCATCCTTCAAGAGCGTTCCGCGATGGAAGTCGATGGTGTAATCGGCGTCCTTGAGGGTGTGGCCGGTGAG
>Ga0182027_10003669_pt1 | contig 24143 bp, 14 predicted proteins | sample 712E1DmetaG_FD_121300 | JGI IMG/M metagenome (GOLD analysis project Ga0182027, IMG submission 121300) | Permafrost microbial communities from Stordalen Mire, Sweden - 712E1D metaG (Illumina Assembly) | ecosystem: Environmental > Terrestrial > Soil > Wetlands > Permafrost | place: Sweden... | reverse complement strand
TGCTTTGTTACGACATCGGTTCAGAAAACATACCGCCCAATCGTTATCGGTTAATGGTTTATACCAGATTTCAAGACTATCTTTTTTAGCCGAGTATCTAAATCCTTGAATGCCTAGCTGGTCCTGATCTACGGCAATAGCATCTTTATTGTTTAAGATTTCAACCGTCTCTTTTCTCATATTGAATATATCATTCCCGGCAATAAGTGGTGCGGCAACCATACACCACATTGAAAAATGTGCACGGTCTTCATTTACCGACATGCCGTTTCCTACTTCCATCATATCCGGGTCATTCCAATGATCCGGACCGGCAAAAGCCCTTAAATTTTCCTGTGAATCAATATTTTGCATTACTCCCCATTGCTGCCATTTACCATCATGATCTACAATACAATCAAAACAAGCTGTGATGTCGGTAGTAGTTCTCCAAAGATGTCCGACATTTTTTGCCCAGGTCCACGGTTTGCTCCCTCCCCATTCGCACAAACTTAGAACAATAGGACGCCCGGCGGCATGAAGCGCATTACACATCGTTAAATAAGCGCCTTCTCCTTTAAGTCCTTCAGTATTACACCAATCATATTTAAGATAATCTACGCCCCATTTAGCATACATCATTGCATCCTGATATTCATGACCGCGTGAACCTGGTTTTCCGCCGCAAGTCTGCCAGCCGGCATCCGAGTAAATTCCGAATTTTAACCCCTTTGAATGAATATAATCAGCAAGCGCTTTCATTCCCGAAGGAAATCTATCGGGATCAGGTTGAATAAATCCGAGGCTATCCCGCTTAATCTGCCAGCAATCATCAATTACAATATACTGGTAGCCTGCATCTTTCATTCCAGTGCTGACAAGGGCGTCTGCTGTTTGACGAATTAGTTTTTCATCTACATTACATTGAAATTTATTCCAGCTGTTCCAGCCCATAGGGGGAGTCTTAGCAAGTCCTTCGAACTTTTGACAATAGATTGAAACAGACGAAACTATAAGAATAACAAATAATAATTTTTTCATTTTATTGTTCCATTAATTATAAAAACTGACAATTAACTTTTATATGAAGGAATCACCTGAAATATACAATAAGAATAGCATGCTTAAAAATAAAATTCTATGCAAGCGGAATACCCGCATTTGCATAGAATTTAATTAGAAAACACTGTAATAGTATCTATTTTTTTCTATTCTTCATGATCGTCAAATTTCTGGCAATCAGTTCATTTCTTGTTTTAACACAAGCTGCGCTTCGCAAACCGTCTTCAGGCGTGTTTATAACATAATCTAAAAGTTTATCAATAGTTGATGTGGCTACATGCATTCTGGTATCTGAAGAAGCGTAATATATGTAGACTTCATCATTTGCTTTTTTAATCCAACCGCAGCCGAAAGTGACATTAGAAACATCACCAACTCTTTCTTCTCCTTCGGGAGCAATAAAAAACCCTGCAGGTTTATTAATTATTTTCGACGGATCATTCGAATCAGCAAGCATAAGATAAAGCACATAACGTAATCCCGCTGCAGTATTTCTAACTCCGTGAGCTAAATGAAGCCATCCTTTTTCAGTTTTAATAGGCGCTGGCCCTAATCCGTTCTTCACTTCATAGATAGTGTGGTAAACTTTCCTATCCATTATGATCTCTTCTTTAACTTCTGCGTGTTCCATTGAATCCGTAAAACCAAATCCGATTCCGCCGCCGCTCCCTGTATTGATAAATCCATCTTGGGGTCTGGTATAGAGCGCATATTTCCCGTTTATAAATTCAGGGTGAAGAACTACATTTCTCTGTTGACCTGAATAAGAAATTAAATCAGGGAGTCTTTCCCATTTAACCAAATCCTTTGTCCTTGCAATTCCGCAAGCTGCTGTTGCTGCCGAAGTATCATCGGGAAAGTTTTTGTCGGGTCTTTCGGAACAGAACAAACCGTAAATCCATCCGTCTTCATGATCAATAAGACGCATATCGTAAACATTTGTATCCGGATCTTCCGTTTCCGGCAAGGTAACCGGATAATCCCAAAATCTGAAATTATCAATACCGTTGGGGGATTCAGCTATCGCGAAAAAAGATTTTCTATCAACACCTTCAGCTCTAACTGCCAAAACATATTTACCCTTAAAAAGCATAGCTCCCGAGTTGAAAGCGCAATTCATTCCCTGCCTTTCCATTAAATACGGATTTGTTTCAATGTTGAGATCATAACGCCAAAAAACGGGTGTGTGTTCTGCTGTTAGAATAGGATATTTATAACGATAGAAAACACCGTTAGTCTTTTCAACTTTTTTGTTTTTCCTCTTAATCAGTTTTTCGTGTTCTAAAAAAAGTTGTTTAACTTTTTCATTAAATTGCTTCTTATTCATTTTACCTCTCCAGCTAGTTCAGATTTTTTAATTTTTCCGAATGATTTACCGTTCTCATCCTTCTCGCCGAACGCTTCTTCAAGTTTATCCCACCAATTAAATTTCAGGAATATAGATGTAATTACCATAACAGCAAGAGTTATCCACAATGCAGAATATTCACGTATTACAAGAAATACAGGAGCTGCCATTAAAGTAATTTGCCATATTATTCCTACAATTACATTAATCATATCTCTTTTAAAATCTTTATTAATATGAAACTTTGGATTTTCCGCAAGTACTTTATTTTTTATTGGTTTCCAGAATCCCCATGGACGGACTGCTTTATAAAACTTCATAAGCGTTTCATCACTTTCAGGAGGAGTTACAAATGTTGCAACAATACATCCTATCACGGAAATAATTAAAATGAGAGGGAAGGAATTCATTCCAATGTTATTGCTTAGCGGCCAGTTTCTTAAGAAATCAATTAAACCAAAACTATCGAGAAGAGGAATCAAAACCGCTGTTGCGATTCCGGAGACCATTCCCCAAAAATAACCCTGTCCGTTAAAACGCCACCAATACCATTTAAGAACATTTGCAGCAGTATAACCGCCCCAAAGCGCACCCGTTAACCACAAAACAACATTGTTGATGGAATCGATTAGAAATCCAATTGCAATCCCGATAATAACAATTGCGATTGAAGCAATATAACTCATATGTACATATTTTTTAGGTTCGGCATTAGGATTTATATAACGTTTATAAATATCATTTACTATATAAGCGGGCGCCGCATTTACAGTAGCGGCAAAATTGCTCATGAATGCCGCCAATAATCCGGCAATCAATAATCCAAGCAATCCGACCGGAATATAATTTGCCATAACTTCGGGAAGTATTGTCTCAAAATCCGGACTGGTAATTGAGCTTTTATAAAGTGCATTAAAATTTGTTAATGCGAGAATTGTTAAACCTGCTATCATAAAATAACGGGTAGGATTTAGAACAACACTCACCAAAGAACTCATCTTTGCTGCTTCTTTTGGATTTTTGGTTGAAAGTACCCTTTGCATATCATAGTTTGGAGCCGGACCGGCAGCTGAAACGAATATCCCTTTGAATAAGGCCATTCCGAAGAAAAATCCAAACATAGAATAACCATCGGTTTTAATCCAGTCATTAAACGCATGTACTTTGGTCGAAGCTGTTGCTGTAATAGTTGACCAGTCAAGATTAAGATTCCATCCGAAAAACAAACTTTTCCAACCTGCCGGCAATACATTGTTTATCATTTCCGGTGAAACATGGTACATTGCAATAATACCAATTGCTATCGATGAGATAGTTAGTATGCAGTACTGAATTGTTTCAGTGAAAACAACGCTGAACATACCTCCTTTCACGACATAAATAGTTGTTATTCCCATTAGAATAAGAGCATAAAGGTTTGCATTTATCTGCGGATAATGAAGAAGTGTTTGCGGATTGGTTACAAGCGGCGGTAAAAATGCAATTGCAAATTTACCAATTCCCTTAAAGCCGTATGAAAGAAAACCAATAACTCCTATTAATGCAAAAACAACTACTACAATATGAGAAAGAGTAGCGCCTTTACCTGTTCCAAATCTGGTTTTGATCCATTCCGCACCTGTCATAACATTTGACCTTCTTAACCATGCAGATAGGTACACCATCAAAAAGATCTGATTAAAAACGGGCCACACCCAGGGAAGCCACATACTTTTCATTCCGTAAACAGCAAGCCAATATACCAAAAGCATAGTGCCCGCTATATCAAACATGCCGGAAGCATTCGAAATTCCAAGTAGCCACCAGGGAATCGTATTCCCGCCAAGGAAATAGCTGTTTATATTCCTGGATGCTCTTTTTGAAATTAAAAATCCAATAAGGATATTGGAAATAATAAAAACAACTATTATTGCGATATCGATAATGTGTAGTTGCATTTCTTTGCTTGGATTAATTAATAAATAGATTAACTAAGGCGCAAGTCTCACAAATGATGCCAATAAAGAAGATAAGTCATTAGAAATAATTAACTGTTTTAGCAAAAAAAACGAGAAAATGCTTTATTATATTAATAATTATTTATGAATTTAATAACCGGTTAATCAATTATATTATTTTTTCAAATACCTCGTTATTTTGACTATGACAATTGTGACTATTTCATTTGCAGCAATCTATTTATTGTGAGGAGTTTCATTTAACAAAAGCTGCCTCAGTATTTTTTTCAATTATCAATTTTTTCTCCCGTAATTTATCCATTTTCAAACAATGGGTTTTTATGATATCGAGAGTAGAATAATCAGTATTAAATACGGAATTCAATCCTTGCGGTTCCTGGGCCGGATCGTTTGTATACGGATCGCCAACACGCCAGACATTATCAGAATTCATACTGCGTCCTTCTCCGCCCCAACCCCAAAAATTAGTTCCTGCAATCGGTGCTCCCGCCGCAGCGCTGTCTTCAACAACCTTAAATATTGCATTGAAATATTTATCACGCACTGTTGTAGGAGTACCTGTTTTACATTTTTCAGAATCACGGGGTATTCCAAACTCTTCCATTGTAATCGGTTTATTAAGTTGACGGGCATAATTAAGATGTTTCGCAATATATTCAATCGCATTTTTTTCAGTCGTTTGATAAGTCTCGTCTACTTTAAAAGCATTGAACCAACCCCAGTTCTTCGGCCAGAGATGCATAGTTGCATAATCAATGTATTTGCTTTGATGAGATTTTAAAAATATTTCCTCTGATTGTAAGCAACCTGCAAGTCCTTCGCTGCCGGTTGTAACAAGATGATTAGGATCAAGTGAATGAATGTATTGTGCGGTTTCGGTAATCCAGGTATAATATTGATGAAGATATTTATCATTGTTACCCGGTCGCGGTTCATTTGCCAATTGCCATGCCATAATTGCAGGGTCTTCGTAATAAAATTTATCCGTAACAGTATTCCTGCGGTTTATAATATCGGAAAGATATTTCCTGAACTGTTCTTTTGCTTTGTCGTTATTATAAAATTGTGCGGAGTAATCCATAAATACTCCGTAACCTTCAGCCGGATTGTCTGGATCCGGAACTTTTCCATCACCAAACCAGCCATTATATTGCGCCATGCCGCCGGTCCATTGCCAATAGTTATTCACGAATAAAACCGCGTGCATATCCCTCTTATTTAACTCTGCAAGAAGAAAATCAAGTCCTTGCAATATATTTTCGTCGTACACACCGGGCGATGTTTGAATAGCAGGTCTTACAGATCGTCCCATTAAGGATTCTTCCGATGCTGCGCATACTCTTAGGTTGGTTATTCCTATTGATTTTAATTTATCCAGTTCTCTTATTAGTCTTACCCTGTTTCCGGTTTGACCTGGAGATCCGAGATAACCTCCATACCATAAATTCGTACCAACAAAATAATAAGGATGATCCGCCAATTCGAATTGAGTACCATTTACTTTAACAAAATTTGGTTTTTCTCTCACGAATGAAGACGCGCATCCGGTCAAAAAGAGAAATACACTAAATATAAAAAGAAGGAAAGATTTTTTCATAGCTGACTGTTTAATATATTTTTAGTGAAATTTACATTGTTACAAAAACTTAAGCAGGTTAAATTAGAACCACTCATAAAATGTTGTTTATTATAGCTAAATCTATATAATAAATATTGTTGAAGTCGTATCCGATTATTCCATAATATAATTTTTTACCTTAATCACTATATTTACTAATATTAAATTAACACAACAAAATTCATTATGCACAAAAAATTTACTTGTTTTTCGAATTGCATTCAACATATAATAGATCTAAATGTTTAAAGACTTTTTCAGAATTATTATGAATTGTATAAATTGGATTTTCAATTAAAGAATGAATTATTATCCCGGAGGAGTAGTATAAGAAGATATAACAAGTATAAGGAAACGTCTGAAAAACATCCTTAAAACATCCTTGAATCATCCTTGAGACATCTTGAATACGTTCGTGAATTGATTAAGTGGGCAAGTTTGGCGGGCAAATAACTATAACTGTTCTCCTTCGGTCGAATATTTTCTAAAGACCAATTTAATATATTAATCTTAAATTAGCAAATGAATCTCCTCGCCGCAAAAAGCGAGGAATTGACCTTAAACAGCCTTCGGCTGATTAATTTTTACCTATTCCCATCACTTTAAAAGTATCATTTTATGAGCTGCAGTAAATGAACCGGCAGTAAGTCTGTAAAGATAAATTCCGCTGCTTACTGTCATTCCCCGGGAATCTTTTCCATCCCATGTGGCGCTCATGTTTCCGGCAATAACTACTTTATCAACCAATGTACGAATCTGCTGACCGAGCATATTATAAACAATCAGCTTTACAGCCCCGGATTTCGGAATTGAGAAGTTGATTGTAGTGGTAGGGTTAAATGGATTCGGATAATTCTGTGAGAGACTATAAGATTCAGGCAATCCATTTAATTGCTTAACATCCACCCAAAACTGTGGCGCCATTTCAACATTTACTAATCTATCATAAGGATTAGCTGCCTGATATGCTATGTTCGCAACATCATTCCATAATTGTGAACCGATAGGTAATCCGTCTATTTTTGAATTCTTAACTGTTCCGGTTTGCGACCAATTTTCGGTAAGATCTGTGAATTTTCTTATTCCGCTTCCATTTTCTGTTTTATTGCCCTGAGCATCAAGTCCGGGAATAGTAGAAGGGTCATAATCGCCCATAATGTAAGCTGTATGCTGAAGATCGGGAGAAGCCAAACCCGGAACTCCCCACATTGTTGCATTCCATAGCCCCATTTGATCAGCAACTGTTTCATCTTTTATTGCCGGAGTAACGGTATTTACCTGAATATTAACATAATTGTCTTTAGAAACTACAGTGGAATAAGGATGGGTCGATATGCTGTTACCTATTTTATCAACTCCAAACAAACCAGCTGTACGAGAGTTCATCCAAATACAGGGAACATTTACAACCTGGTATGGTCCGGTCCAAGGGGATGCCCATGTTAAAAAAGAAAGCGGGGCGCCGACAATTTTTCCATTCGGATCGGTTCCATACTTATTATTAATGTTATGATAATACGGTGCCAGCATTACGGTATCTGTCCACATTATGTTGTTGGAAATAAGTAATTTCATTTTACCAGGACCGCATTTACCAGGGTCAATCATTCCGCTAGGAAGCAAATATTTCTGTTGAGCACGAATTAGATTCGGACCGGTAAGCGAATCAATATCGAAATTACTATTTAGCATTCCAGTTACCGGACTAGAGCCCCCATTGAGGACGTTGTAATAATCTTCACCAACCCAGTTCTGATTGATAAAAATATTATTAACCCAATATCCTTCAAGATAATAAGTTCCTAACTGCCAGTATTTATTATTATTAACAATAGTATTGTGATTGTAGTAAGCAAAAGCGCACAGGGCATTTTGCTGCAAGAATGTCATACCTGCCCCCTGTATAGTACAATTTTCAACCCATATAGTATCAATTGGTTGTTTGCAGTATAATACTCTTCCTCCCCACCACTGATTAGGATCAAATAGGTTACGGAAATAACTATTTGTAAATTTGAATATAGCGCCGTCGGTATATCCATCGCATGAGAAAGTATCAAGATTGATGAATTCAAAAAGGCAATTGTTTACACTAACTGATTGGGGTAAATGATTTAAAGTAGAGCAAACGAAAAGGTTAGCATTAGTATAGCCGTCATTGGTAAACATATTCTGCATATGAATATTATCAAGTTTTACACTGCCTATAACCAAATCCATTCCCGGATCAACTCCGTTGACACCGGTTAATACTATTACCGGTTTTGTTCCTCCCTTTTCGCCGACAATAGTCAATACTCCTGTAGAGTTATTAACATTAATACCCGCATGTTGAATATAAATTGTATTCTTCTGGAGTTTATAAACTCTGTTTGGATTTGTTCTGCCAACTCCTTTTGTAGTATCACCATTGATAGTTTTTTCAAGCAATCCGGCATTTGCACTTCCGCCCGGAATTGTAATAGTATCGCTTGCTGCCGCGGATTGAATTAAATCATGGGCGCGTGATTGAATCTCCTGTTCATTTACAGAAGTTATTGCATTTCTGAGTATTTTCGAATACTGGGCATTTGAGTAATTTGCAATAAATAAGCAAACTAATAAAGAGAGCAATAAATTAGTTTTCATTTCTGACCCCACAATTGTTAACCAAACTTTGCCGGATTGATACGTCGGTTGATAATCTTTTATTTATAAATCCTTACGGATTCAAATTCCAGAAAAAATAGCAAAGAGGGAAATGCAACAGATTTTGATCCCCATAACGGAAACTTCCCTTATTTCAATTACAATTTATAATATAAGAATGAATTATTCAACAGCAGACTTTCATTTAACCTTAATTTGGATTATCAATTATTGAATTCAGCTTTTTTCTCCGTAACCTGATCCAACTTTTTCATATTAACATCAACTCCTATTCCCGGTTTTTGCGGGACATCCATCGTGCCATCGGAATTAACAAAGAAAGGTGGTTCAACAATATCTTCTTTATAGTAACGTTTACTGGCAGAAATATCTCCGGGTAAAGTAAAATTCGGCAGTGAAGCTAAAGCAACATTTCCCGCCCGTCCGATACCGGATTCAAGCATTCCGCCGCACCATACCGGGATATTTTTATTTTCGCACATGTTATGAATTAATTTTGACTCGGTAAAGCCGCCGACTCTTCCCGGTTTGATATTGATTATTCTACAGCTATCGAGTTCTAAAGCTGCATGTGCATCTGCCAGCGAATGAATGCTTTCATCCAAACAAATAGGAGTTTTTAATTCCCGCTGAAGTTTTGAGTGATCATAAATATCATCACAACTAAGCGGCTGTTCTATTAATAAAAGATTGTAATCATCCATCGCTTTGAATAAATTAATATCAGAAAGATTAAAAGCAGAATTTGCATCCACTTGCAGAAGAATATCAGGATAGTTTTTTCTGATTGCCTTAACTAATTCCAAATCCGAACCCGGAGCGATTTTGATTTTTATTCTTTTGTACCCCTCCTTAAGATATCCTTCGACTTTTTTTACAAGTTCATCCCGATTAGATTGTATTCCAATACTAACGCCAACATCAATTTTGTTTTTTGTTCCACCAATAAGTTGTGATAATGACTTTCCTTCTGCTTTTGCAAATAAATCCCAGAGCGCTGCTTCCAATCCTGCTTTCGCCATCCGATGTCCGCGAACTTTTTCCCATGCATGTATCCCTTCATCAATAGAATTGAGATTCCGTCCAATGATAGCCGGGATTAGAAAATCCTCAAGAATATGCCATGCTGTCTTAACTGTTTCATAAGAATAATAAGGTGTTCCTTCGGCAACACTTTCACCCCAACCTGTAATTCCTTCACCGTCAACCCGGACAATAATATGCTCTTCATCATATTCCGTACCCATCGACGTTACAAACGGAGCAATTAAAACTAATCGTACATGGCGTAATTCAATTCGATCAATAATCATTTCTTTTCCTTCTAATTATATAAATTATTTCTTTGATGAAACAACCTTCAGTATCGGGTATTCCTTTCCTGCTTCCAACAAGTATTTGAAATCCGGTATCTGCTTCAATCCAAGCATAGAAGCCGGTTCAAGTGATAGAACAATAAAATTTGAATAAAGCTGATTGACCGGGACAAAAAGATACCTTGTAAAATCGATTTCCTTATTTTCTTTTTCTATTGTAACCGGAATAAATATATCCATCTCCTCCAGTTGTTCGGTATTTATAGTTTCAACATTCTGAGAGATTACTTTTGTATCAGGGATTGCTGCGGCGGCATTATAAATTATATTATGGTGTTCCAACCAGCCATGTAGATTTAAATCAGATTTAGGCATTAAATATCCAACCGGTTTATTCACTTCAAACCGCGATTCAATTATAGAATCGAAATTTTTGATAAAAAGTACAGTGTCTTTGTTTGTTTTAATGTTCATCATTGTTAATGGAAAATCTTTCCCGTCTGAAACGTGTTCCATCCTAATAATTACTTTTTCCCCTTCTTTGCTGTTTACAAGTTTAGTGCGTTCATCCTTAACCATCTTCTTAATTTCTTTTGAATGATCATATGCAAACTGAAGCAGTCCTTCTAGTGTTGTTTTTTGTCCAAGAGCACGATGCTCTATATTATCAATTGAGTCTACTCCGTTTTTCCCTTCCAATATGAATGAAAGGGTATTTAATATTCCAAAACTTTGTCTCCCGTCATTAACTTCAACCGTACTGTAACGGGTTCTATCAGAATCCGGCGGTCCGCCTACCATATATTCATTAAATGAAAATCCTTTTGAAATAATATAATTCTTCACAAATGGAAGAACATTATTCTTTTCATAATTCTTAATCACTTCCGAAATATTCGGATTAGTTACGGTTCCTAATTGTTCATCAGCATTTCTTCTAAATCCATAGCTGTTCCATTCCTTCCCGTATGGATAATACTCATGTATATCAAGAGTAAACTCCGGCAGATATTTATTAAATAATTTATGAAGACCTATCACTTCCGGTTGAGAAAGCTCCTGATGATTTCGATTCAAATCTGCATCTGCTCCGTTTCTGCGTTTGTCTTTTTCACTTCCGTCGGGATTCATCTGAGGTACGAGAATTATATCCAAATTATTAAGATATTTTGACAGTTTGTTGTTTACAAAATCATTTAACAATAGAAGTGTTCCTTCTTTTCCGGAATGTTCATTTCCATGTTGCTGTGCAAAAAACAGTACTTTCAGTTTACTTTTATCTTTCCCGAATCCCTTCCTTGATATTTTTATAAAAGGAATTATTCTTCCTTCAACAGACTTTGCAAGGGTATCGACTGAAATAAATTTGGAATTCTTTGTCGCACTATTCACATAAGAGAATAAATCAGAATAAGAAGTTAATTTCTTATAATCTGATTTTTCAAGCGGAGTTATGGTTTGAGCAGATAAAGAAGAGATCAAAACCGGAAGAAGAAGTAGAATGTATTTCATTTTCATAATGCTCCAATAAAGTTTACAGTGTGGTTATCCGAATACTATAAATACAAGCATGAAGTTGTAGCACAGGCTATTAGCCTGTGAATGATATATAATTAGACACAGACTAATAGTCTGTGCTACTGCTAACCTTTACAAAGGTACTCGGAAAAATTCATGATCCGTGACCAACAATCAATGTCTTATTACAGCAGACATTCAGTTCGTTGCTGAACCTTGAACTATAACAAAACCGGCCCGGGGCGGTTAAAATTCAATCCCAACCGTAATTCTGTTTACGCTTGGAAGAATATTAAAAACCGAATATGAATAATCGAATTTTACTTTCATATCACCCAAAGAAATATTAGCTCCAGTACCAAATGTGTAAGATTCATCATCGTAATGAAGCTTGTATCCTCCCCGGAAAAAAAGTCTGTCAAAGAAAGTAATTTCAGTTCCGAATAAAAGATGTTCGTTGTTATCATTCGGATGGACAGCGTCGATTTCACCTTTGGCTTTCACAAAATCCGAAGTATAAATATCCATTGCAATTCCTACTTGAAAACTCAAAGGCAGCGGATAAGTATCCGTAACAAGTCTTGCAGGAGTGAGTCTGTTAAGCGGTATTGAAGCATCTTTATCATAAGTTATATTCAGATCATCTCCGTCAAATTGCATGTCGCTTCCAAAATTGCTCACTTTCATTGCTATGGTAAGATTTTGGAAATCCAATCTGTATTGAGAACCAACATCGAATGCAAATCCGTTCGCCGTCTCATTCCAAATTCTTTGTTGAATATATTTTCCAGTAATTCCAACACAAAATCTATCCGTTAGAAAACGGGCGAAAGTTATTCCAATTGCTATATCTTTTGCATCATAAAATCTTCCAGTACCGTTCGGCTGACTTTCGGTTGTAATTTCTTCTTTATCCATGCTCATTATTAATGCGCTCACGGCAACCGTCCCGATACCATCCTGATAAAATGCCGCGACAGCAGAGTTAAAATCAAATATGTCAAACCATCTCATATATGAAAACTCAACCGAGTTTTTATTTACCTTAGCAAGTCCGGCCGGATTCCAAAATACGGATTCAGCATCATCACTCATACCTACAACCGCTCCGCCGAGAGCTGAATATCTTGCGCTGACAGGGATATTTAGAAATTGAGCGCCTGAAGTTCCAAGATTTGGATTTTGAGCAGAGCAGATTCCGGCAAGCAAAAATAAAATCGTTACAATTTTCTTTCTCATATTCATTCCCAAAACTTTTATTTGATTATGGCAAACTTGCTTTTATATTCAACGCCGGCTGCCTTTACAACATAGATATAAATTCCCGGGGCAATTTCTCTTCCGCCTTCGGCTTTCAAATCCCACGATTCGGTCCCGTTATTTGAATTATGATAAATAGTCTTTACCTTGTCGGCAGCAACAGAAAAAATGTATATTGTGCATTCGTTGGGTAAATTGATAAATTGGATTTGACGAAGCGGTTCTTTTCTTAACTCGCCGTACTCCGGTTCATAAAGTGAAGAAACCAGATAAGGATTCGGAACAACCTTGATCTTGGAAATATTTGCAGCCATTAATTCTTTATTAATATACGAACCGGCTATCCCGAAGTTGTATTTATCCTGTAAATTAATCGCAACCGGAATTTGTGTTGTAACAGAATAAATATTTCCCGGCGAAGGAGGCGCGGATGAATTAAATGCAGCTTTCCCGGTTATTCCTTTAAAAGTAAATGTGCTGTTATTGTATACAGTATCGAATTCAGTAATGGTTTGCTGCTGCTCATTTTTTACTAACAAACTAATGAAACCTTCGCCCGATTTGTCTATTCCCTTGCCGTTTGTTGAAATTAAATAATTATTATTTTCTATAACTGTTTCATCAACAACAGAAAATGTTAAATCGAATTTATCGGTTCCTCCAATGCGGGAAATATTTTTAATTATATCCGGTTTGGATATTTTATAAATAACTCCGTCTTTTGTTGAATTATCTTTGCCTAATTCTAAAGCTCTTAACGATACCACAGTATCAACGCCGTTACGAACAACATAATTTCCGAAGTTAACCGATATATAATCTCCCGTCTTTGGTAAAAGCGACTGATCGGTTGTGGTATCGGTAAGCTGAATTCCAAGACCGGAAGTAAAATTATATTGTGCGCCTGATCTATATGTCTTAGGAGTCGGAGGAATTTCATCCCCTGTTACCAAATCAATTAAACGGAGTTTATCGGGACCAAGCCATTCAACCGCATAATTATTTAACGGGGTTTTAGATGAATCTCTAACAATAGGTTTTACAATAGTTGCAAGTTTACCGATGTTTTTTTGATAAGAATAACCAAACCCGATTTTATAATTATTTCCCTTTAATGTGTTGTCGTCAACCGGATTAACCGTAAGCGTATAATTTGAATTATGATTTCCCGAATGAACTACATTATTACCTGATACGGGTATATAACCCGCAGCAGAAGATTTTGGAGTTACTATTTGAAGATTTTTCGAATCGGCTGAAGTGCCTTTCGCACTTTCCAGAGATGATACTGTTGAATCACCCCGGTCATACGCGGTAATCGAATACCAATATTCAAAACCGTTAGTAATTTTAGTGTCTGTATAACTATACTGAAGACCTGTATTTATACCAATTTTGTCTATTGTATCATAGTCTGCAAGAAGTGTCCAATTCACGCCTTTATCCTGACTACGATAAAGTCTGTAACCTTCAAAATCATATTCACCTGAAAAATTGTCTTTAGATTTTTCAGCAGCATCGTCCCAATATAAAGTTACTTTACCGTCACCGGCGACAGCTGAAAGAGTGGGCGTATTGGGAGGTTTACTCAATTCAAAATCATAATTAACAATTTTCTGCGCGGCATCGGCATATTTGTCGGCCTCAGCAAGATTATCTCCCGCCACAATTGAGGTATAAAAAGTCAATTTTTGTCCTGCTTCAAGCGTATAAGGACCCGAACTGATAAAACAAGCAACATCCAATCCGGTAGCGGGCTGAGTAGACGGATCATCAAAATGCAAATTTGTATTGTTCCCTAGATGAAAAAACTTTGATCCAAGTGATGATTTGAAAAGTGCAGGTGAACTTGAAATTCTTTGATATTCGATTGAATCGATATCCGAAGCATCATCGTCGTAATACAAGAAATAATGCATATCGGTTATTCCTAATTCCTTCCCGTTAACTTCGGGTGTTTTAAGGAATTGAAAACCGAAGTAACCCGTCTTGCCGTCAGGCCATTCTCTGGAATAACCTTTTGAATCATAGAAATACATAAAATTTCTATTCCTATCAATACCAATGAGGTCGTCGGCATATTCGTCAACTCCGCCTGAAACATTTCCTACATCTACATCGCAATAGAGAGCGAAGTATAAACTATCAAGACGTTTTTTTCCGTTATTCTTCAATTCGAATTTGTAAAAAATAATGTTACTGGCATACTTCACTCCATAAGTATATCCGGTTTGAGCTATTTCCAATCCGAGTATTTTTTTAGTATTGGTGCTGTCGTTATATACGCAGTAGCTATCCTGATCAGATTTGAAAATAGGATTTCCGCTTGCATCCTTAACAGGCCAACCTGAGGCGGGCCATGTTCTCGGATTATCGCTGAACGCAATTTGCGCATAAGCAGTATTATCATATCCCGCTGCCGCTTCCCATTCTTCATTAGTTGTATATCTGCCCTGGACGACATTTTTAGGCAGAGCTACATAAGGATTAACCCTATAAATATAATTTTTACCGCTGTTGATGGGATATTCACCCGATGGACCTTGAGTTATGCTTCTTGGATAAAGTTTTCCCCTGTTTTCGAAAAACAACCCTATATTACTGGCATTGTGTGTTCCGGCAGCCCGGTCAATAATGCTGGAAGTTTTTCTAAGCGTACTCTCTTTATCTTTATCAAGATACCGTTTTTCCTGAGCGCTAACCGATATGATAAATGATAAGATTATTAAAGCAATTAATTTTTTCTTCATTTTTATTCCATGCATAAAATTTATTCCCGGAGAAATTTAGAATTGTATATTCATACCTATGCGTATCGATCTCGGCGTTCCGTAGTTCGAAGGATCTTTCATAAATTCCTGAGAAAGACCGCCGGTATAAGTTAAATCCGGTTCTCCCGTATCGCCGTAAACATAAAGCACATTTCGATGATCTGTAAGGTTAAGAATTTCCACAAATGCATGAGCCTTCAGGTTTTCATAGATTTGAAATTCTTTTGTTATTTCCATATCGAGTGAATATCTGCCCGGCATTCGTTGAGAATTTTTAACGACAAAGCCTATATCTCTTCCGCTCGGTGTATAAGGATAACCCGAACTCGCTTTTAAAACAAAACTAAATTCCATGTTCTCCAATATTTTCGATCCGAAAATTTCAGGTCCTTCCTTATTAGGAATATGAAAAGTTGCGTTGGCGTTAAACGTATGAGTCTGATCGAAATCCAAAAAATATAAAAGAGTTGATTCTTCGGTGCCCGGATAGTTTTCGGTTTCCGACGAAGCGTTTCCTTTTGCTACGGAATAAGTATAATCGAATCCGCCGGAAAAATATTTGCTTGGACGGGTATCAAAAGTTATTTCCAATCCTTTTATGTTAGAGTAAGCTTCATTAACGTAAAGCGTGTAACCCGTATAACGTCCGTCAACATAAGGGAAATAATATTTTGTCCCGATGTTTCCGGTAACATCTTTATAATAAACGGTGAAATTCATTACAGTATTGTCGGAAATTTGGTGTGAAAGACCGATTTCGTATGTAATCGTTCTTTCGGCATCGAGATTTGGCTGGCCGAATAGCGGTTCACGTACTTTTAGATCATATTGATTATTCTCATAGAAGTACTTGTAATCCGGAAATTGGAAAAAATGACCGTAAGCAAAATGTATTTTGGTTTTTTCGGAAATCGGATGGGCAATACCGACTCGCGGACTCAACTGACTTCGTGAATTAACTTTAACTAGCGATAGCGGATCAAGCGGATTGGATCTGAATGTAACGTTGGCATTCATATAGTCGTAACGAAGACCAAGATTGATGATTAAATACGGAAGTTCGATTTTATCTTGTATATAACCCGCAGCTTCAAACGGTTCTGTACTATAATTATTGATATAAGGGAAATCCCGTTTGGGGTCATAAATATCGAAATATCTCAGCCAGTGCTGTTTGTATTGTATTCCTGCTTTAACTTCATTAGTCTTATCAACTTGCCAGTCTGCATCGAGTTTAGCGTCCAGAGTCGATGTCCGGCTGTCGGTTAATTCAGCGGGATCAGCTTTGGAATAAAACTCATATCCGGTGCCTTTGTCGGCAAGGTATTCACGGTTTGTTATTGAAATGTATTGAGATGTATCTTTATTGACTCCGGAATAATAACCCTGATTGAAATATGAAATGCGGAGTTCATAAAATAAATTGCTCCTAAGTGTGTGTGTTAAGGAAAGAGAAGATTGATAACTGTCATTACGCACTTCTAAATACTGTTCGGGAATATATTTCCATGCATGATTATAAGGTCGTTGTTTTTCGAGGCTACCCCTGTTTGTAAGAGTAATTTTCATTCCCGGTAAACCCGTATAAGTTAATTTAGCAAAAATTGTTTGACTGTTATCATAACCAAACGGTAAATAACTGCCGCTTTTTTGTTGTTCTCCCGTAAGAAAAAATTTCAGCTCATTAGTAAAGAGAGGCCCGTTAAAACTTGCGTTAATTCTGGATTCGTGCAGATCGCTGTATCTTTTAATTCCGAATTCACTTGTACGCGCTTCAACTTTTCCGCCCAGATTATCACCGCCGTCGCGTGTAACAATGTTCACTATTCCGCTGAGCGCATTTCCGTATTCCGCGTTAAAAGTACCGCTGAGTAAACTCATCTCCTGAATTGCATCATTGCTGATTTGTGTAGCCAATCCTCCCAGTAAAGGATCCTGAACATACATTCCGTCAATCATATAGGCCACTTCATTTGATCTCCCGCCCCTGACATGCAGATTGCTGCCGCTTCCGACAACTCCGGCCTGCATAGAAAGTAAGTCGGTAAAATTTGCTACGGGAAGCATTTCAATTTTGTCTCTGGAAATAACAGATATACTGCTTGTTAAATCTTTTTGTACCATTGGCCGTTTGGCGGCAATTACCACTTCCCCAACCTGAACGTCAGTCTGCTGCAATGAGACATTCAACTCCACTGTTCGATCAACAATAACTTTTACATCTTCATATATTATAGTTTTAAAACCAACCGAACTGATCTTAACCCTGTAGGTTCCGGGAGGAATGTTTAATATCACAAAATTCCCGTCAACATCGGCCGAAGCACCTAATCTTGTATTTTGCAAGGAAACATTTGCCCCCACAATAGGTTCTTTTGTTGAGGTTTCGGTAATTCTTCCGCTAATTTTCCCGGTAGTTCCGCCATAGATTATTAATGGTACTAAACAAATAATTGTGAATATTTTTTTCACATTAATCTCCATTAAAAATTTTCCTTAAGGTAATCATCTGGTACAATGAGATCGTGTAAGTCGGCGATGTCATTCATCTCTTTCAAAATCTTTTCTGTTTTAGTTTTATTCTTAAACGCGCACTGAGTGGTTATGGCATTAATCAAAACAGAAATTGCAGCGAACGAATTAGTGAAAAGCAAATTATTACTCTTAACTACCAATGTAGCGTCAGAATAAAATGTAATTGGAGAAGCATTTTTGTTTGTAATTGAAATTACTTTGATGTTTTTTTCTTTCGCAAATTTCGCCACATCAACTGTTTCCTTTGAATACGGCGGGTATGAGAACGCTATAATAAGATCATCTTTATTTAAAAAAAGAACCTGTTCCATAAATGAAGCATCGTCATGGTTAAAACTCCTTGCATCAATTGCAACCTGATTAAACTGATACGCCAGCACTCTGGCAAGCAAAAAAGATATCCCCAAACCGGCAGTGTAAACACGTTTGGCATTCAAAATCATCTTAATTGCAGACTCATAATTTTTTCTATCCAGAGAATGAAGGGTTTCATTAATATTTTTTATATCAAGATTTGCAACCGAAGAAAGTATATCGTTTTTAATTTTCCCGTCATCGACAAGAGAAAAGATTTCTTTATTGCGTATACGCTTTTGCAATTCCTGGGATATCTCATCTCTCATTTCCAAAAATCCCTTGAAGCCTATTCTCTGAGCAAACCGGACGACTGAGGCAACACTCATAGAGGTTGCCACAGAAATTTCCTGAACATTTAAAAAAGGAATCTTATCAAAATTCTCAATAAAAAAATCGCCTATATTTTTATGAGTCTGGGGAAGCTTGGGATATTGATTCTTAATTCTTGATTTTATTTCTTCATATTTTGGCATTTTATTTAATCAACATCATTTTATTTGAAATTTTCGATGTACCTGCCGTCAGGGTGTAAACATAAACTCCGCTTGGCAGATTGCTGGCGTTAAAATCAACAGAATAACTACCGGCTTCCATGTTTCCTTTAACTAGTTCAGCTACCTGACGCCCAACTATATCATAAACTCTCAAAGAGACATAATTTTTTACAGGTAATGAAAATTTAATCTTTGTACTTGGATTAAACGGATTTGGATAATTTTGCGACATAGAATAACTGACAGGCAGTTCTTTTTTCTTTTCAACACCGACAAGTAAAGAGTTGTATTTTAACTGCGCATTATTCAATGCTGTTAAAACAGCATTCTCGGTTGCAGAGTATGCAACAGCAAAGTAATAAGTTTTTGTTCCGTTAGCGGCAATCGACTGAGGATCAACTGTAATGAATGTAACCACACCATCGGCAGAAACCGTTGTATAAGTAGACTGCAGTTTACCTGTTGTTATCCATTTCCATACTTGTGTATCATTTGTATCATAGCTGTCGACCCAATCAATAGTATTCAATGTTGTCATGGCATTTGACAGCATTCTTATTCCAACTCTTGATGATTTTTCTGTTGTATTAATAAGAACTGTCTTTGTAGCATTATCGAGTTTTGTTGTTTCAAATCCATACGCACCGTCGATTTCAGGAATAACTTCCAGTCCAAACCGTGCATTTAAACTTGATTTTTCCTGATTAGTAACTACCATTTTGACTATTGCATAGTTTGCATCAGTCCAGCCATAAATATTAATATTTACCATTACATTCGGCGGAAGTGAGGAATATGAATTATTACAGGATGTTCTGATTTCATAATCACTTTTTTGAGGACTTGCAATTGAATAAGATGAATCTCCTGCGACTACATCGGCATCGGCATTATAAGTGAATACCTGATTCTGGGCTCCGCCTACAATGACAGAAATTCTGTCGACCATATTAGTATCGGCCGTATTATTTTTAATTCTGATCCTTCCCGCATCAGACAAAGTAACCGTCATTTTCCCGGTGGAAAAATCCTGAGCAATCATGATTTCAGGTATAAGGGAAATAAAAAGCACAAGTGTAAAATATTGTAATAACTTTTTCATATTTACTCCTTTATTGTATTGTGAATCATCACCAGTTTAAAAAGTATGGAGGAATTAGAAGTATCAATGCGATAATAATTAAAACGATTTGCAACGGTAATACCCATCTAGCCCATTTATCCCAGGGCACTCTAGCCATAGTTAAAGCGCCCATTGTTACAGCCGAAGTCGGAATGATAATATTTGTCAACTCGCCAAATTGAAATGCGAGAATAGATGTTTGTCTTGAAACGCCAACCAAATCCGCTAAGGGCGCCATAATCGGCATTGTCAATGCAGCCTGCCCGCTTCCCGAATGAACAAAGAAATTTATTACAGCTTGCATTAAAAACATCTTTTGCGAGGCAAATATCGGAGAAGATGATTGAACTAACGGGGATAAGGAATATAACATTGTATCTATTATTGCGCCGTCCCTTGCAATTACTAATGTTGCTCTTGCCAAAGCTACAATAAGCGCAGTTCCGACTAGATCCTTTGCACCGTCAATAAATGATTTGATTATCTGCTCGCTCTTTAAACCTCCGATTATTCCAACAAGTATACCCATTACAAAAAAAAGCGCCGAGATTTCTTCGATAAACCAATTAAATTTAATTACACCCACTACAAGTAAAGCAAGCGATAAAATAAAAGTTGCCAAAACAATTTTATGACGAATTGAAAATTTAAGATTATCATCAATTACAGTAACTGAAGTATAATCACTCCGTTTTCTTTCCATGTCTTCTTCAAACATCGGACTTATTGCGGGATTCAAGTGAAGTTTTTTTTCATAATATGTCACGAATATAATAGCAGTCATATTACAGATAAACCAAACTATTAATCTGTAACCAATGCCCGAAAACATCGGAACACCTGATAGACCTTGCGCAATACCAACATTGAATGGGTTCAAGAAAGCGCTGGCAAAACCGATTTGAGCTCCTATAAGGGGAATCGCAACGCCAACAATTGAATCATAACCTAGAGCTATGCAAATTGGAACGATAATAAGAACAAAAGGAATTATTTCTTCATTCATCCCGAAAGTTGCACCGCCTAAAGAGAACAGTGTAAGCAAAACCGGAATAAAAAGAGTTCTCATTGTTTGTGAATTTTTATGAGCACGCGCAAGTTTTGTAATCAGCGCATTTATAGCTTCTGTTTTTTGAAGGACTGAAAATGCGCCTCCAACTATTAATATAAAACCTATTATAACCGATGCTTCGGCGAATCCTTTTAACGGGGCTGTGAATAAAGCGGTAATACCCTGAGGATTTTGATTTACATATTGAAAAGAATTTGGAAGAACAACTTCATGACCGTTAATAACGCCGCGTTGATATTTACCGCCGGGAATGATCCATGTTAAAACAGCGATAAAAATCAGTAGATAAAAGATCAGCAAATAAGTATTAGGAACCTTAAATTTTTTCTTATTCAATACTCAGCTCATTTTATAATTTGTTTTTTGTTAAGATCGTATTTTTCGCCGGAGTGAAGAATGTTTAATTTCATACTTTGCGCAGAGAGCAATCCTTCTTCGTTAGTCGAAATATTTTCTGCTTGAGTGGCGTCGATAATTACTACAGTTCTGCCGCCAAACACTTCAAATGTATCATCTGCTTTTACTATAATTCCGGTCGATTCGTCAATACCTACTCCAATTAAATTCGGATGCTCAAGCACTACGGATATCAAACGGTTTAAGCGTTTGCGAATTACAAAGTGCTGATCGATTATTGCTTTTGTCACAAATCCGAATCCCTGAACTGTTTGAACATTCCCTTTCTGAATTGTATAAAAATTCCTTGATGTATCTTTATTAATAAGTTCTTCACCTGTAATCATAATTTCACTCATAACAGCAGCCCCAGCGCTTGTTCCTCCCAATACTCCGCCTTTTTCGTAAATAGATTTTATTCCCTTAAAGAGTTTTGATCCTGAAAGCGCACCTGTTAATCGAACCTGATCGCCGCCCAAAAAGAAAACTCCTGTAGTGTTTTTTAATTTTGCAATGTTACTATCAAGGTCGGCTCCCTTTCTATCGCAATAAATAAAATCAATATTTTTGCATCCTATTTTCTTCATCCTGACAAGTTCTTCATTTACATCGGGTATCGGTTCACTGCTTGCCATGGGAATCAAAATGATTCGGGAATCTACGCCTCCGGCTAAGTCAACAAATTTCTTCATTTCATGAACACGTTCGCCGCCGCCAATTATGAATAAGGATCCTTTGGCATCTTTCAAACCTGCAGTGAGTAAACAGCTGAATAAAAATAGTGCAATAAATACCTTAACGTACATTTTCATATTTATTCCTTGACTAATTCGAGTGCAATGTTAAATGCGTTTTTGAAATCTTTATATAAAATATATTCTTCATTGGAATGGGGATTCTGAGCGCCAATGCCAATATTAACCGATTCAATACCTCTATTGTTATAAGAATTTGCGTCGCTGCCTGCTGCGGAAATAACGGCTTCGGCAGTTAAACCAACTTTAGCAATTGCGTCTGAAATCATACAATATGTTTCACTTTTTGGCAGGACTATAAAGGGAGTAAAATCCCAGCTCCAATTAAAGTTAACACGACCGCCTAACTTGCAAGCCGCTTTTTCAAAGAGAAATTTCAACTCGTCGATCTTTGTTTCGACATTTTTAAGATTTACCGATCGGACTTCACCTTCCAAAATTATATTTTCCGGAACAACATTAGTTGCACTCCCGCCAATAATTTTGCCGATATTAAAAGTAAGTTCGGGTTGAATTCTCCCGTAAGTTTGTCCTTCCAATGCCTGCATCATTATTTCAAATGCATTTATACCTTTTTCAGGTGAAAGACCGGAATGCGATGCTTTACCTATAATTTCGATTTTGAAACCCGCAGCTCCGTAGGATGAATTGATAAATTTTCCCGGATGAAATTGAGAATCAAAAACAAATGCGCGCTTGATCTCTTTGTCAATTTCCATATATTTTGATCCGCCGAGAGTTGTTTCTTCGCAAGTCGCAAATGCAAGCGTAAATCCTTTAACCGGGATATTTTCGTTTACAATTTTTTCCGCAAGTAACAGCAAAATTGCAATGCCGGCTCTATTATCCACACCCAGAACGGTATCTCCGCCGGAAATTATTCTGTCTTCGGCGAAAACGGGTATTAGTAATTTTGTTGATCTTGCCGTATCCATATGGGATGAAAGGAGAAAATTTCCACCTCCGTTTATTTTACATATGATATTCCCGGAATTACTTTTTGTTTGATATACGGAATTATCTTCTTGCGGATTTAGGCAAAGCTTCTCCAAAAATGATTTTATATATCCGCCAACCTCCTTCTCACTTCCGGAGAGCCCTTCTATCGAAGCTAATTCGCAGAATATATTTATTAGTCGATCGTTTATCATTGTAATATTATATTCACCTATCGCAAAGTGTGTAATTTTTGTTTCTAAATACAAAACTAATTTCTTTAAATCAAGAAAAAACAATATTATGTTGGATAAAATCTACTATATGACATACTAAGCAAGGACAAATAGTCCTATTAACTAATATTATTAGTCACTAATCCGGAACTGCTTTTTGAATGCATTTTTTGTAAAATTAACCGATATTGTTCAATTCTAGCGGCAGGAAATTCTCTATTTGGATTCGGGAACTTAATTTATTAAAAAATGTGAAACTATCTTTTACAAATAATTAGGAAAACAATTTTATTTTAGGCTCAACAAGAGGTGAGGAATTGATCCCGCTCGAATCGGGACAGGCTCTAAAAACCGCCTCCGGCCTGTCTGTTCGCCTCGCTAAAACCGAGAGGCGAAGCGGGTCGACAAGGCAGGCGGATTAAGAAAAAGGTTATTTTGACATATTCTGACATTATGCTGTATACATTTAACATATAGGTTCCTTTCAATCCGGTTAAGGTCACCTTAAGCATGCCTTAAGTATACCTTAAGTATACCTTAAGTATGAAGTCGTATATGAACGAACTTATAGTTAAGGTATACTTAACATACAATTAATTTGTAGTTAACGTGTTTATAGGGTGTATAATACCGATGAATTACATTACAATCCAGGCAGGCCTTTTTAACACAATAGTTAATTTCGTGAAAAGAATAAGTTATATTAATGATTATTATAACCTAAGTTTTACTTTGAACAGCCGACAAAAGTTTCCCTTTT